>QMCD01000095.1_pt1 | contig 64906 bp, 98 predicted proteins | sample 1821841 | NCBI WGS metagenome assembly QMCD01 (sample SAMN01991225, study PRJNA193472) | Termite gut metagenome, whole genome shotgun sequencing project. | isolation source: worker | host: Macrotermes natalensis
GGAGATGCTGGGCTATGTATTTTCAGGAATGAGGAGGGAGAATTACGATATAAGGTATTCTCCTATGCAAAAGGCGATCTCGTGGTTGAGTTTACCAATCCTGATGATGGGTTTAAACGCAATGTACTTCGTAAGTATAAGGAACGCGGAATAGAAGCAGTTGAGATATATACGAGTACTAGAATTCAAAAGTGGGTACAGGGGAAAGAAGATGACCCTGCATTTATAAGATGGTTTGGGCGAGTTACTGGGCGGAGATCAGAAGATGGATATATTCTTGCGTCAGATAAATATCATGGCTTTACCCAGTGCCCTGTCGCCTACCATCGTGAACCGGATATTGCAAGTGGGCCCGTTCAGGGGCAAATAGAAGATATTGAAAACCTACTCTCTGACTTGATGGAAAATGGTAAGTTTTATAATTTTCAGATATTATTCCTTACGGGACAGATAGTTAGCTTGCCAGAGATCGGCAGAGGCGGAAAGGTTTTAGCCAGCCGTAATAAAGAAGGCGATGCAAAGCTATTAGCCCCGGCAGATGCGAGCAATACATTTGAGCTTTCACTGGATAACGCATTTAGGATGATGTGCGATTCTGTTGGGGCCGTATTTGTAAGGCCGGAATCTTTGAAAGCCGGCTCGGATAGTGGAGCCTTCTTAACTAATCTATATTTTCCAGAGGTACAGTGGGCACTTTTAGCCTATGCAAGGATGAATGATGCGATCAAGACTATTATCAGCATATTTAAAGATGCTGTAGGAATTATGGAAGACGATCGCGCTGGATACAGAGAGCTTCGCATTAGCCATGTTCTTACTCCACTTGTGCCAAAGAACACAACCGAAGAGATACAAAATATTAACTCATCTTTGGCCGCAGGAACTATCTCGCGTCTTACTGCTTGCGAGGAGACTCCTATTGGAGCGTCCGATGAATACGAGCGCGTCGAACGAGAGAGAGCGCAAGCGACCGAGGAGGAACGAATACGGCAGGAGCGGGATGTGGAAAAACTTGCGCAAGAAGCCAATGGAATAGACGGCAGGTTTACGGGGCTTAATTAGAATATTTTTTAACAGGTATAGATAAGGTTTTTTCAATACTCCATCCCCGTCTAAGTCGTGAAAGGATGGTTCTGTTAGAAACACCAATTATATCCGCCCAACCCTGAATGTTTAGAGTGCGGCCAGAGTAGGTTAATATTCTGTTGGTATTTTTGTTATTGGCTTGCTCCTTATGTGTGGCCCAGCGACAGTTTTCTGGACAATAATCTCCGTTAACATCTATGCGGTCTAAGCTATATTTTATGCTCGGTTTTCTGCCCATATCCAATAAGAATGACTCGAATGAATCTTTCCATCTGGCGCATACCAAGATGCCCCTTCCTCCATAATTGATATATCCATGATATTTCTTGCGATAACACCTCTCCTTCATTGCCGCCCAAGCAGCATATTCAGGAGACTTGTATTCTCCGTGTTTTGTATTCCTTTTATTCTCCATCTTAATTAAAACAATCCTCCCCGCCTATTCATAGTGGTCGCAACACTAATCAAGACAGGGAGGTGTTAAGTCTTTGTTGCCTGTTGCGACCAGACGGAACAAAGATATATATAAAAATTGGTTTTTCCAAATTTAATTGCTAACTTTGTAGCAAACTAATAATTGATAAGTCATGGCAGCATTTAATTTTACCACAGTAGACGATCGGAACTTCGCGCTAAATGGCCGCGCATACCCTTCGATCTACATGGCCCGGCAATTCGATAACGATCCGGGCTTTATCGAAATTGTCGAGAAAGACAATCAGCTTTCTCATCTTGTTGAACGAGAACGGATCGGAAATATATCTATCGACGGTAAATCCGACTGGTCAAGTGCAGAGGAACTTCAGGTTGCACTCAACTCTCAACTAAAAATAGGGGGTTTTAAGTCGCCCGGCTCAGGTGGAGGTTCTGGGTCGGGCTCGGCATCGGACGTAACCGTAAACCAGTCAGGATTTGAAACTATATCAGGGGCCAATGTTCAGGCTGTTCTTAACAGCATTGACGATATTCTTACTGAAGGTGGTGGTGGCGGGGAAGGCTATGTTCCATACCAGCCCGACGGTAAAAGCGTGGCAGCGCTTGCTGGTGGCGCCTTAATGGTAGGGAATACGGATATTGCGACTATCGTTTCTGGAGGTGATTCATCATTTACGTGGTTACAGGATTTAGAAAGCGGTATAGACGTCGGGATGATGGTTCTAAAATGGAATGGCGACAGGCCATTACCAAATGCGTCATCTGGAGATACTGTTCGCGGAACTGTCCGTTTTTCAAATTTTGGAGCAAGAGAGGAAATAGGATTAGCCTATGTCTGTACTAATAATGGCATTTCATCCACAAATGTTATTGTCATACAGGAACGTGAACGAGACTCAATAGGAAATATTACTATTATCTCCAATACAGTAGTCTATTTTGAGGGTAATGTAGACGATGCCAATGCAGCGCTTGGCGGTTCGGGAATATATGGAGGAAACATAATAACAGCCGAAACTCCTACTGGCTGGGGGCCGCAAACATATACCTTTCCACCTGACAGAATATCCGAAATAATTGAATCTCTCGACCTTCGAAGTACCGATACTACCTGGGGGGTAGACCTTGCGACAATCGGATTCTCTGAGCCAGAACGCATACAGCTTGGAGATGGTAAATCTCCAGTAAAGATTCAACACAATCAAGGAGAGAGGATTCTTGAGGCAGAGGTCGATGAAAATGGCGAAATAGTAGCAGAGCATACGATCGCACGAACATCTGATATTCCGACAAACGACGAAATCGTAGAAATTGCCCGAGGAGCAGTTCCTATTCCAGAAGTCAGCACAAAAGACGTAACCGCAATGTTTACTTTCGCTCCGGAAGTGCCAAATAAAAAGGTATGGATGAGAACGAGTCCATTTTCAGATCCCGAGATTGTGATTGAGATTGAGAATGCAACGAATGACCAGAATGATCTCATAATTACTCCGGCATTTGGCTTCGGTGCTCTGAATGACCACGTAGATAATCATGCCATTCAGCTACTCGGTAAAGAGCAGAAAGATAACGGCAGTGGTACGATGGTTTGGACGAGTGGGGTTTATGACGCAACTATCACGGGAGAAACCGATCAAGCTCAAAGCCAAATTACCGTGCCGTGGCAAATTTGGAATGGAACTATAAAGTATACTGTTGGACAAACAGAAGCACCTAAAGCAAGTTATTGGATAGAACGAATATCTGGAATTGTTAATCCTTTTGAATTAGCCAACACGCCAATATCTGGACTTGGAGGCAGCGCAAATGAGGGCTTCCGCCTAACTATTAACCAAATATCTGTTGCAAAATTAACAATAGGAGAAATTGTTTTTGGAGAATCGTATAGGAACGAAACTGAATTACCTTTTGGATTTTTAAATCACTGTAGCAATATACGGCATTGTGATATATCTGTTTTTACGAATGCTAGAAGGATTCAAACATGGTCATTTAGGGACTGTAATAATCTACAATTAGTATGTGGTGATATTGATGCGTCAGTCATAACAGTAGATGCTAATGTTTTTATGGATATAGTTGGATCAGATAGTTTGCGGTCTCGCTCTCATACAACGCAAGATCTTGCGGATAAGTGGGCAGCTAAATTTCCCACAACAGCTAATTGGAATGTAATCATAACAGGATAAAATCATGACAAAAGCAAATAATTTAACAGTAGACGATAGGCTTCATGGAAGCGCCGGGCCATTTGGGCCTGATGTTGATGGTGACTTTGCGGTCGAGGGTCGGAAGCTTGCATGGGTAGATACAGTAGATAGTAAAATAGCAACTGTTCTTATTAATCAGATGACAGAAGAACAAGTTGAAGCTATTGCAGAAACGGCTATTGCAAACGCACAAGCCACTGGCGATATAGCTCAACAGACATGGGTTAATAGCCAAGGATTCCTTAAGTCAGTAGCTACTGATGGCACTACAATAACTGGAGATGGAACAAACGGAAATCCATTAGTTGCTCATGGTGGTAGTAGTTCACCTAACGTTACTTATAATCGTTCAACAGGTGAATTAATTGTCGATGGAATATCTGTAACTAATTTAAGTTTAGGAATGGGTGCTATTAATGCAGATACTATTCGTACAACAAGTATAGTAGAAGGTATTGGTGGCATACTCGCAGGCTCATTTCTTCAAAATGAAGAAGGAGAAGATTATATATTACAAAAAGATGTTGAAGCAGGATATGTAAAAAAGACTGATTTAGTAGTTGATAGCGTTCCGATGCTAAATTCCGCTCATCTTATTACAAGTGGAGGTGTATATACTCCAGTTCAACAGGTAACAACTGATTTATCTACTCATAAAACAACTGATAAATTCCGTTGGCAGGATACCTACGATGAACAACTTTTATCTATTGTACGAGATGGAGAATCACAAGGACTAAAATTAGCAGGATCATTTGGTGGGGCGGAATATCCATTTACGGTAACAGATGAATATGGGGGTATAATTGCGATGCAATTTATTAATCCTAACATATCAATATTCTATACGGTATACATTAATGGACTATTAAAGTATAGTTCTGAGGGACTACCTCCTGGTATTCCTGTTACAAAGTATATGAAGGTAAATAATGGCGATGTAATAACAAGCCTTAATAATCCAAATATACTTAACTACAATTACTTTGTTGCAGATCCCGAATCACCCTTCTATAAAATGGTTCAACAGGTAACGGCAAATCAACAGATGATTGGTTCTTTACAGAATAATATATTAGACATAAAGGCATCTATTGATAACAAAATACTCGATCCGGAGCCCACCCATGTTCAAAGTATACTTAATGGTACTTATACAGTAACAAATTCTCTTGGAGGTAGATTAAATGGGAAGGGATATGTTCTACTTGGATTACTTGGAGTTAAATTAGTTTCCACTGGAATAGTAGACGTTACTTATACCAATGGCAAAACGATCAGAGAGTATGATAATACCGCTTTGGTTGGAGCCGGAGAGGCTAATCCATTTGTACTTGACATAGACATAGGAACGGTTATAGTTTCATCTGGAATGGATTCATTAACATTCACTCCGTATGTTGCCAAATAAAAAAGTATATTAATATATAATTAGTAATCAGCGCGTTTTCTGTGAGACGCGCTTTTTTATTGCGAAATATTTGGAATTTAATATTTAATGTTGTATCTTTGTCTTTGAATTAAAACTAATACGAATAAAGACATGAAAATCATTAGCAACAAAAAATGGGGCGAAATTCAGGAAGAGATTCTTGCTCTTAAGAAAGAAAGGCAGCAACTACTTGCACGGGTTGCGACCAAGACAAAAGAACTTACTGAAGCCGATAAGAAGTCAGTAGAAGCACAGCTGTCAGTAGCGGCTGCAAATAAAACCGCTAAGAAGTTCGAGGCTATGTACCGTGAAGAGAAGGCAAAGAGAGAGATAGCGGAAGAAAAGTTAGCAGAGAGTCTACGTATGGAGAATATTATTAGGCAGAAATTTGAGAAGATAGGCTTCGTTGCAACTCCTTCGTCATTTGAGCAGTCTGTAGTGGCCGAAACTGAACTCCGTAAGTCTAATGCCATTAAAACCGCCAAGAAAAATGCAACTACTAAGAAAAAAGCCTAATCCCGCAGCATTACGATTTGACCTCGGTGGATTCGAGGTTCGGATAACTGATGAGCGAGTCGATATTGAGACACGGGCAAAACTATGGAAACAAGTATTTTATAAGCAGTCTTGGGAGTATGGGTTCTTCTGTTGGCTGCTTGCACCTGAACTCATTCCACAGCAGGAGGCAATAGAGGAGCGTAATGCCGAGGAGGATACTGAAACTGCTAAGCTAATCATTACGGCTATATATGCAACTTCCGTTGGGCTGTGTCATGACGCAGATTTCACTAAGAAAGTATATGGCCTACTCGAAGAGCGCTCGAAAATGATTCTCTCTAATGCCATCTCTGATGAAGAAGGCGATAAAATCCTTGCTGAGGAAAAGGCACTACATGAGGGCACCACAAAGGCAGTGCAGGAACTTATTAAAACACGAAAAAATGGAAGGAAAAAGAAAACTAACGGATAAAGAGCTTGCTGAGATAATGTTGGATGCAATCAAATCTGGAAGAATCACGACTACGAAACGACAAGAGGAAATTAGACGAGTATCGAGAACAAAGATTCTGTCTGATTCGCGATACATACGGCTTGCTAAACTTGGGAGTCAGATAATATTAATTGATACAGAGATATGAGAAAAGTCAAGGACACTATTTGGTGGCTAAACATATTCTTTATTCTTGCAAGCGCCTCCGTTATCGGATTTTTGATATGGTTAGGTATAGTTACGGATCAGCGCAATAAGGCTCGATCGTATGCTAACCAGTTCTTTTACGAAACCCAAGTCCTTCGAGATAGTCTACAATGGTATAAAGGGCAGGAGCAGCTACGAGAACAAGAGATTGAAGATAATCTTACCGCGCTCATCCATGCTCTTATAATCGTTGAAACTGAAGGCCAGTCCAATCCGGAACAGGCAGTGGGAGACAGAGGAAAGGCCATTGGAGTCCTTCAGTTACATCCAGGAGTCATTGAAGACCTACGGGTTGCGGGATATGACTACTCTCTTGAAGATCGCTATGACCGAGAAAAGTCTGTCGAGATGTGGCTCAAGTGGATGGAGATATGGGTACCAGATAAGAATATTTCAAGTATGATAAAAAGACATAACCCACGTATATCTTGGACACAGCATCAGAGGATTATTAGGTTAATGGAGATTATACGAGATGGGAATTCGGGACGCGGCACGACAAAATAAGCCAAAAGAGAAAGTAGCGCAAGCACCAGGCTGTAGAGAGTGCGAGCATAAACAGTGGTTGGTCGAACATAAAGATTACGGAGGAAAACTACTACTGCTACGTTGTTCCTACTCGGAATACGCGAGATTAAGAACAGCGAAAAGTTGTGAAAATTTTAAACAGGAATAAAGACATGGAACAAGAACTAAGACACTATCGAATAGGGGGAAAACTCACACACCACGGAGTTGAAATACTCCCTAATGGAAAGGATATCGAGATATATATATCACGAATCCAATACCATGATAGACTAAATGTTGGTGGCCGAGAAGAACAAGGCGTATGGACGGCATCATTCTTACCTAATCCACATACGACGCTTGACATTATTCTTAACTCAACTAATCGAAAGCGGCTTGCAAAACTAGCAAAAACACCTTACCTCGAAACAGTAAAAGATTTTCCGATAAGGCTTACACAGGAAAAAACGAGGGATGTTAGGGACGGGGGAGAGACGATGGGATTACGCGTATCCTTAATCCCTGCGAAAAATCCAATTAGAACTGATGCTATACAACAGCCTAAGCAGACTTTACCTATTGAAGGAGAGGCATTCGACAAGGTTAAAGCATATCTCGATAGTAGAGGCCAGATCGCGGAGGTTGAGAAAAAGTGGATCATAACGGACGAAGTAAAACAAAAATTACTTGCAGAAGATGGATCAGAAGGAGCTTGATTGGAGAAAAGCAAGGATAGGAATGTTTTCCGCATCCAGTCTTGATCGGCTTATGTCAGCATCGGGAAAGTGGATAGATGGCAATAAAAGTTACCTATATGAAGTAGCCTATGAGCGTAATACTGGTATTCCATTATCTGCATCGGAGAACAGAAACTTTAGGCTTGGCAGACAGTGCGAACCAATGGCCATAGAATGGCTACGCGAGAATAGGGCGAATATGGGCCATTTCCTAAACTGTGATCGTGATTTTACCGATAAGCCATTTTTAACTGGAATAGCTCCCGGATTTGGGTTCTCTCCTGATTCTTGGCTCATAGGCTACGGTTCGACAGCTATAGAGGGTAAAACTATGGCTGAAGCGATGCAAACTATTCGGCTTGACCAACTTGTTGAGATAAAAACTTGCATATCATCGGAGGAGAGGAGTAAGATATTTTCACAGACACTTCCCATAGCGAAGAAGATAGAGCGTGTACTGAAGGAGCATTTATGGCAAATTATTGGGTATTTTATTGGAGCGCCAACCGTTCATACAGTTTACCTATTGAAGTGGGACGTATTAGATGAGGATAATGAGCTCGATGATCGCTCCCCACTTGATCCAAGCAGAGGAATTTTATTCGAGTTTAAACGCGAAGAACTACCCGATCAGATTCAAGCAGCGGAGAAGCGTGTGAGGTTTGCAGACGCATATCTAAATAGCGGGGCGGACATAGAGAAGATTCAAGAAGCGTGGGATGAAGCACATCCAAAGCCGGAATATGAAAAGAACTTAGAAAAGACAAACTCCACGCTACTATGATTGCCCTCGACAATAACTTCTATCGCATCCTTTCCGACAAGATAGTCGATAGCCTAAACCTGGGTGGAGAATGTAACGTAAGCTTCTCATGGGAAACTGAGGAGTATAACGCGGAAGCAACGGTAAAACTTCGATGCTATCGTACCCCTGATGGGCCAGACCTAAACCCAATAACCTCAGTAGCATTATTTTGGACGGAAGTGCGCACAATTACCGATGATGGTGAGGAAATGAACGACTTTGATTGCGACGAACTAAGAAAATGGATTTTGTATGCTCGACAGTAAAATGACATTTCCGATTGTACGTGGGCTTCTATCATGTGCAGAATTTAATTATCGCTTGGGCGTGTATGATTCTCGTAATCAAGATAGTGAATGGCTTAAAGATATTTATGAGAGGGAAGATGGATTCACTACATCGCGTAGAGTGTCGGAAGATGAAGAAACTTTTCTTCGGCCATCGCGCAAGATGGATATACTCGTAGATCGCATTATCATGGAGGCCCGGACACTACGCGCAGATGACTTTGCGGGATGGATGCGCCGAGACATAGCACACTGGAGAGCACGAGATATTGCAGCACTACTTGATTCACAATATCGGCGTGGACTAAAACATGGAGTTAGGCTAAGAGATGCTAAGAAATGTGAAGAGTTTTTTTCTACGGTTCGGAATGGAAACCAGCATCCTCTCCTATTTGGAACTGGAGTGAATAAGGTTAGCAGCTACTCTTTATTTGCATACTGCGATTTGATTAAGCATAACTGTAATCAGATTTACTTGTCGAGGGAAATGGCTGGACATCCTGCATCAGCTAACCGAATTAGCAGCGAAATAGGCAGAGCGGTAATGGAAGAAAAGGAGAAACTGTATGAAAAGCGTGAAAGGATAAAGAAATGAGCCAGACTATCACGCACCGTTTTGAACATATAGCCGGAGATAACCGCCTCGGCCTATTACTGCCAGAGTGTTGGGATTATCGTAAACTTTTAGATATGCCCGCCGGGACTAAGGTATTAGATCGAGACGGAGATGGAGCAATTTTACTTAGTGCGACGCAAATAAAAGCCGAAAGCCCGATCGCGGATACTATTTCTAAACTCCTATACCGACAGCCGATTGAGGTGGTTTTAGGAAGAATCAAAGAACGGTATGATAAGGTGCCGGAAAATTTAATTTTTTGTGTAATAGAACTTGATAAAAATGATTAACTTCGAATACATAAAAACCCCACTCCATCGTTACACCTTTGAGGTGAAGCCGATGCGTGATTTCGTCGAACGATATAGTAGCGGAAAAGTTCTCAACTTATTCGCCGGCAAAACCATACTCGACCTGGATGAGGTTCGGAATGATATTGACCCCGATATGCCAGCCGACTATCACAATGATGCGTTATGCTGTGTAGAATCAATGACACAAGCCGAGATGAAGTTTGATACAGTTATCCTCGATCCACCCTATTCTTATCGCAAGATCATGGAAATGTATGGCGGTAGGAAGATGTCTCGGTTTAATGCACTTAAAGACGCTTTGCCAGCGATCCTTAATCCGGGTGGCAAAGTAATAACGTTTGGGTATAATACGGTAACAATGGGAGCTGGGCGAGGATTCTCATTGGAAACAGTTGCGGTATTTTCTCATGGTGGGGCTATACACGATACCATCTGCAGTATTGAAAAATACCATAATTATGACTGAATTGTGGAAAACTATACTCGGCCATAACCATGAAATAAGCAATATGGGTAGAGTAAGAAATAGCAATACTAAAAGGGTTCTCCGACCAACAGTGGGAATTAAGGGGTATTGCACCATAGGGCTATATAAGAATGGTCGGCAATATTGGAAATACGCACACAGACTTGTGGCTGAAGCATTTATTCCAAATCATGAAGATAAGCCTACCGTGAATCATATTAATGGCAAAAAAGATGATAATCGTGCTAAGAACTTAGAATGGTGCACACAATCAGAAAATTGCATACACTCATATAAGGTACTTATGCGAAATCCACCAATGTCAATGCTCGGAAGGTTTGGTGCAAATAACCCAACTTCTAAGCCAGTAATTCAGATGGATAATGCCGGATTCTTTATTTGTGAGTATGTATCTATTAAGGAGGCATCTATAAAAACGGGGGTAATGAGTTCGGACATATCAATGTGCTGCAATAGGCCAGAGCGACACAAAACCGCAGGTGGATATAAATGGAAATTTAAGCATAATCATGGCAACGCATAATATACTTCATAGATATCAATCTCGCCTCCTCTTGCCAATAGGAGCAATAGAGAATAACATCGACTTCATACTTGGGCTAAACCAAAACATGGAAGTTATTTGTTCCGAGGGAGAAAAGTGTAGCGTTAAGTTCTCACGCGAGATCTACGTCTTATCAAAGGAGTTTTCAGAACTACTCGCAGAAATATATGGCCCAAGAGTCGACCTACTATATTTTCTTCGGACTTGGTATGAGCGATGTCCAGAGATTAATGAGATAAATTTTATTTACTTAGAATTGGAAGAACCGTTAAAATAAGAATAGATATGAATAAAGAACTGTACATTAAAAGAATGGGGGAACTTAATGCTCAGGCAGCAGCCATAGCCATAAATAAGAAACTTGCCGTAGAAAGTTATATAAAACAGTGTGGTAAGTTTCAAGTAGGAGATGCTATTTTCTTCCGAAAATACAATGGAGAGTTACTTCCCGGGGTAATTTCGGAAACAAGAGTTTCTACTACCTCAAATAATATTGAATATACGGCCGTTAAACTTAAAAAAGACGGTACTATATCGCAGCATGGATTGGGATTTTGGAATTATGAGGATAGGTATGAAAAAAGAGACTAAACGACAGCTTTCTGTGCTCGTCGCGTGCGAAGAATCACAAGCCGTATGTAAGGCTTTCCGCGAACTGGGCCATAATGCCTATTCCTGTGATTTACTGCCATGTTCTGGAGGACATCCCGAGTGGCACTTTAACTGCGACTGCTTTGAGATAATCGGAAATAAGGGTGGTGTTTTACAGAATGGAGAAACAGTTTATGTTGAAAAGTGGGATTTAATAATTTATCATCCGCCTTGCACCTATCTTGCTTCATCAGGCTCCCAGTGGCTATCGCATCCCGATGACAAGCATCTGCCATTAGAAGAACGTAGGCCACATCCGCTTTACCCGAACCGGCGTAAAGACATGGATGATTCGATTAAGTTTGTAAAGGCATTATCTGATATTAATATTAACTATATCGCCATAGAAAATCCAGTTGGACTACTTTCTTCAAGATGGCGAAAACCAGATCAGATTATACAACCGTGGATGTTTGGAGACGAGGCAACTAAAACCACTTGTCTTTGGCTAAAGAATCTTCCACAATTAATCCCGACTAATATAGTTGGTAAGGGCGAGCGCGAAATGTTTACAAGTGGAAAGAGCCACCCTAAGTGGTATGCTGATGCTTTGCGAAATGCAAAAACACCAGAAGAAAGACGTACGCTAAGGAGTAAGACATTCCCTGGAATTGCGCAAGTGATGGCAACCCAATGGAGTCAATATTTAATAGAACAGATATGAATGTAATAGAACTTGCACGACAGCATCTCGAAAAAGAAGGATTGCTGATAAACCACGAAGAGGATAACTACGCAGCTGGGGTTTTAGAGGGCTTTATTGCTGGATGGGATGAGCGTGCTGAACATGAAACTATGCAGGCCATAATGCGTGATTCCGATCTCGAAATACTCCAACGTCGAGCAAAGAAAATGCCAGAAACAATTTCGCAGTCATTTAAGAAACTAACGGAGTCGGATAAGCATAATCGCTACTATCTTGCCGAATGTAGACACTGCGGATGGTGGGGAAGCTCGCGATTACTTGAAGGTGGGGGATTTCTTGTTGGATGTGATGACTACGATGATGTCGCGTGCCCTTTATGTGGGTCGAATAATATTGAAGATAAAGAAGAATAGCTATGAAATTATTTACGAAATTATTATGCTATACCCTTGGGCATAAGGCTCTAAATTATAAGATTTGGGCAAAGGGCAAATATGGGTACTATCCATCGAAAGGCAGCACTAAATTTACTATTAGATATGATATATATCAAGGGCCTATATGTTCACGATGCGGAAAAGTTATCTCGAAACGAAAGATTGCATCGCGACTGACTCGTCAAAATGCAGAATTATTTATTAAAAATGCGTATGGACATGACTAAGACTAAAATTACTCCGGCTATAATAGTTGAGAGATTCTTGCCTATGTATGAGGATAGATGGAGAGCATATACAAATAGAGATATTGCTGACATCTATATTGAGAGACGTAGAGCACACGATTATAGAAGGGCATTTATCGAGAGCAGCTTCCAAGAAGCGCTCGAAAATCTTCTCGATGGACAACGAAAGTTATGTGCCAATAATATAGAGTACATAGAAAGCTATGGTAGAGGATGGAGAGAAACGCAATATGCGGCTGAAAATGCGCCATCACCACTGGAAGAGCTATGACAAATGCCATTGATAGAGCTGAAACGCATCTTAATTTTTGCGCATATTGCGGAGAGTTTAAGAAAATTTATAAGTATGGAGGCAAATCAGAGCCTATATGCCAAAAATGTGCATTAGGATATGATCCAGATGAACCGATGATTCCGTGGAGAAAAGGTGAAGTCCAGAGTCGTAATGCGCCTTGCAACTGCGGCTCTGGTAAAAAATATAAAAAATGCTGCGGTAAATGAGACGGGATCCAGACTTTATAAAAGCCTACATCAATAAATTGATAGAGGCTAAAAAGTATAAGCCTCTTCCGCTGGCGATTAGTGTTCAGGCACGAGAACTATATCGACAGTCAATACCAGACTTCCTATTTATAGATGGATCGACAGATGGACTAATTTCTCTTGCTGGAAATAAAATTACCTACTATGGCTACGACAGGATAGTAATTGGTAATTACGGTGCATATATCGAGTTTTATGCTGACCGTAATGACTTTGATATTCCCGAAAAGCAGAAGTGGAGGTTAGATAGTACACGTTATCCTCACATAAAATACTTACATATCTGTCCGATTGGTGACGAGAACTGTAAAATATATTATCGACTTACTCCAGTTAAGTATGCCGATTATAAGCCAGGCAAATATTATGTGTCGGTTTTTGATGTAAATGTTTTTCCATAAAAGATAAAATATGAAAGGGAAATTACAGTTTATAGTAGTAGAGGTTGGGGGAAAGGCCCTTGATTGGCCTAAAGGGCTTCCAGTGCCCAGCAAGGGAGATAAAATTCGCTGGGATGGGATTTGTTATCGTATTATTAGTCGACACTATTCATTTTACGGAGAAAATATCAATCGGTGGGAATTACGAATATATACCAAGAAAGTTTAGTTATGAAAACAATAATAATTAAAGGAGCACCCAAAAAGAGAGCAGTATTCCAACACAAATGCCAGAATTGTGGGTGTGTATTTCAGTTTACGCATAACGAGATAACTGAGTTCTATTTTAACTCTTGCATAGACGTTGAGACACAAGAAGTGAATAGGCTTGTTGAACATTGGAGAGTTTCATGTCCTAACTGTTTTGATAGATATGGATTTCCTAAGTCTAAACCAATACGATTTGAGGAATGAGTATTCAGCCACGAGCATATCAATCCGAAATCCTCGCCACAACAAGGCAGGCGATGCGACCCGACCCAGAAAAGGGTAGACCGGCATATAAGCGCGTAGCCATACAGAGCGTGCAAGGATCGGGTAAGTCAGTTCTTGCAGCTATGATTGCGGTCAGTGCAACTAGTAAGGGTACGAGATGTCTAATACTATCTCACCGCGATAAGATTATGGAGCAGAATGTCGAAAAGATGGAGTCCCTGGGGCTAAAACCAGCAACGGTAAGTCGAACGACAAAATCCATCCCAACAGCAGCGCTATGTATTGCCATGTCCCAGACAGTAAGCAGTAGAATTTCTCGCGACAAAAAGTGGGCAGAATGGCTACGCTCATTCGATCTAATAGTGGCCGATGAATGCCATAGGGGCGAGCATGATCAGGTTCTTGATGGCATTCGTGAAGGTTGCTCAGTAGTCGGACTAACAGGAACGCTTATCCGATGTGGTTCGTCTCAGAAGCAACTGGGTCTATACTACGACTGCATTGTTAAGGGCCCAAGCGCAAAGGAGCTTATCGAACTAGGCTTCCTCGTGCCGTCTCGAAACTTTACCTTTATAGCGCCCAAGATAGACGACGTGGTGGTACATGGTTCGACAGGAGACTATCACCAAAAGATTCTTCAAGCCAGGTTCGGAGATAGGCAGCGATATTCGGGTATAGTCAAAGAGTGGCTACGACTTACTCCAAATACCAAGACCGTTGTGTTCTGCACTGGGGCCGAACACGCGATAGGGCTCACGCAGCAGTTCGTGGAGGCTGGTATTTCGGCAAGATACCTGCTCTCTAGTAAATTCCCTAAGACCGACGGCGCCCTATCTGCTCCAAGAAAAAAACTGCTTGCCGATTTCAAACAGAGGAAATTTGAAGTATTGGTATCCGTCGGGGTTCTCAACACAGGCTTTGACGATCCAGGCATAGAGACAGTAGTGCTTGATATGGCGACTAAGAGCTATTCTCTTTATGCACAGTCAGTTGGTAGAGGGAGTCGGCCCGCACTTGGTAAAACTTACTTTAACGTGCTTGACTTCGGAAACAACCTTGCTGAGCATAAGGAATTTGAGTCAGATACAGCACCATGCTCCCTATGGCATTCGCAGTCAAGCGGCAATGGAGTTGCGATGACCAAAGAGTGTCCCTATTGCAAACGACTTGTACTAATTAGTGCAAGAGAGTGTTGTTATTGCGGACATAAATGGTTAAATCAGCGCGAAGAGTACGAGATCGAGCTCCGTGAATATATTAAGAATCTCGATGAAGAAAATATGTCTACCGAAACATGGATTAGACATAAAGTCCTTGAGGGATGGAGCAATAATCGGATATTGATGACTATTTGCAAAAGAAATGCAGGGCGGGAGCGTAAGGCATTTATGGATGCAATAGAAATACTTAGAAGTAAGGAGGGTAAGGTTATCTCTTCCGCGTACTGGTACTTTTTTAAAAAAAATATCCTCTTTTCCAAGAAAAACAAGCCCTAAAATTTGGAAATTAGGAATTTAATGTTTAACTTTACATAAAATTATATAGACATGAATGCAAGAGAACTAAGAATAGGAAACTTATTAAAGCCGATATCATCGATAGAGTATCCGGGCCTATCGCCGATTATGTCTGAATTTGTCGAAGTAGAGGGTATTAATTATAGGAGCTCTGTTGAAATTATGTTTCAAGTCGACATAGAGTGGCTACATACTACAGTGTGGGAATCGAGCTTAGAGCCCATACCTCTTACGGAAGAATGGTTAATTAAGACAGGTCTTGAACGCCGAGAAAAGAGCTATTATAAGTACCCAGTCTATATTAGCATAAAGCCATGTTTAGGCGAGCATTATTTTGCGTTTGAGTTTGGCGATAGTACGGATGAGATAGAAATTAAATATGTCCACCAGCTTCAAAACCTTTTCTTTGCTTTGACTGGAGAGGAATTAGTAATTAGACAAGAAAATGGATAAGCATGAAAACAGCAACAGAACTCATCGAACAAGCAGAAGACTACTGCGATGAACAATGGGGTGGTGGAGAAATAGTGGCGCAACAAGCCTATATCGCCGGCTACCAACAAGCTCTTGAGGATATGCGGGTAGAAATAGTGCCGCTTAACCCAAGAGTTCGATTAGATTGGGAGCAAATACAGCAGACAATTGATGATATAGAACATGTGCTAACAGCAAAGTAATGAGCGAAATTATTACCCAAGAAAAGCCAAAATCCCGCAATCACAACCAACAAGAGGCGCGATTACAGGCAAGGATAGTTAGGCTTTTCTCTGAACGTTACCCTGATCGACGGGGATGCTTAATTGGCACATTTCAAAATACATCGTCGTATATGGATGGAGCGAAGAAACTATCTCTCGGATTAATTCCTGGTGTAAGTGATCTTATATATTTTAGGCCATCAGGAGAGGCTATCGGTATTGAGCTTAAATATTGCGGGAGCAAACATAACAAGGCCCATATCTTAAGACAGGCTCAGTGGCTCGAAAAAGTTCCGACTATTGGTCGATTCTGTGATAATGAGGATGATTTCTTTGATATTATAGAGGGCAAAGGGGGCGGCATAACCCCACAACAAGTTCTTGCCTATCTTGCAACAGCAAAGGGATCATCAATAGTTTGGGATTCTAAAAAAATATGTGGGGAAAATTTGGAGTTTAATGTTTAATTGTGTATATTTGTACCGTATAAACTTTTAAAAGCATGAAGAAAGTAGAAAGAGTAGTATTTGAGGTGGGCGATGTGGTACAGCTTAAAAGTGGAGGCCCCAAGATGACGGTATCCGAGTCTTGTGAAGACCATGAGATAGTCGAGGTGGTATGGGATATTGCCGGAGCCATGCAGGTTAATCAGTTGCCTTTTGGAGTGCTGGAGATAGCTAAGTAGATAAATCGCCCAAATCATCCTAACCAAGAACTGCTTCGGACAGTTTGGCGGGAAAATACAAGGCGACTAATCCGGTAATGTAACGGTAGTACGTCCTCGTATTAAGTTAGAGGAAAGATCGGTTCGAGTCTGACCGGGTGGCAAAATCCCTAAATCTGGTGATGCGGGTTTAGGGAGCAAAATTGGGAAATAGCGCAGTCGGTAGCGCGCGTGCTTTGGGAGCATGAGGCCGCAGGTTCGAGTCCTGTTTTCCCAACTATTGCGAGCATGGTGTAATGGTAGCCACGGCAGCCTTAGGAGCTGCTGTAGAAAGACGTGAAGGTTCGAGTCCTTCTGCTTGCACAATATGGTAGAAAGATTAATAAAACAAATACCAGCGCCGATCCTTGATCCGAGCTCGGGAATAACAAAGCAGGAGCAGCAGGTTTTAGAAAGTTATCTATTTTCTAATACTCCTCTGCCTGATCTGTGGCGACTATTTATTAATTGCCGGGATAAGAAGGATGCTATAGTAAGGAGGGAGTCTACAGAGTTCATCAACTCACAGAGCGCCCAAGAGTATCTTGAAGATAGGAAGCGACAGTGGGATGCGTTGATGATGGGAAATAGTACCGAAGCAGATGATGGAATACTCGACGAGTCTGGCGAATTTACATCCGCTGCATTGCGCAAGATAAAGAAAGAAACATTTGAGGCTGCATTAGGTGGGGATAGAGATAGCGCAAAACAACTTATGAGTTTTATTTTGAAGATGTCTAAGGCAACTACCGAGGGCACGATCCCCCTGCGTGTCCTCGCATCAACTTGCAGCGAGTGCGTATATAAGACATTTATGGAAGAATTTACCCCAATAATACAGCAGCGAGGAGAGGTAGTGGTAAAGTATAATCGAACAGAAAAAAAAGTTGAGTTATAATTTATACTAAACACATAAAAAGTAAAAGCATGGAAGTAAAGGGACGCATAGATAAAATATGCGAAATGAAGTCCGGCCAAGGACAAAGGGGCGAGTGGCATTCGCTCGACATTATCGTAATGCAAGAGCTAGGTAGTGCTTATCCAAAGAAAGCAATGGTAACGATATTCGGAGATACTGCATTAGCAGCAGCAAAAGATCTATGCGAAGGACATGATGTAACACTTCAAATCGACATCGAATGCAAGGAATGGAATGGGCGATTCTATAATACCGTAAAGTGTTGGAAGTACCAAATAGACCGACCTATAAGTACATCGGCACCAGCCCCGCAATCACAGACTAATTCTGGGCCTCCGCAAGCCCAAGATCATGGCGATAATCTACCATTCTAATACAGTAAGGGCCCCTTTCGGGGCCTTCTTCTTTTGAACTATCTGTATTATTACATAAGCTGGCTGAATTTGAATTATCTCACTACTGCCGGTACCACTCATCCAATAAAAAGCAAACTGTCTTAAATCGCCTAAAAATGGCCAATTATGGAATATCGGGTGTGTAATACTGAAATGTTGTCCGTATTCGATCTCTCTGCCTCGGAAAAAGTTCGTGAAATTCTGCATAAAGGTCGTTTTTTCTGCGTACTACCTTGAATATTCTACGGCATCGCTCTAATAGTGGCTTCCATGTCTCCCATGTACTACCATTAGGCGGATTTTGCATATAGGATGCCAATACCTCCCCGTAAGCCTGTAGGTGTGCTTCTGACCAATACCCATCTGTTGGTATAATTTCTTTTAGCATCTAATAACCCCAACTCTTAACGTACTCATCTATGCTACAATTAGCGCACTCCATCTCTCTATCTTTTGCTATTACCCATAATTTCTTTAGATGCTCCTTCATCCATTCTTTATAGGTGCCGTCGTATCTTGCTAAGTAGCCATTGCGTCGGGCACAAGTCTCTTTTTGCTCGCATCCTTTATGGTCTTCCCTACGGTCATTACAAAAACATTGACACATACAGTCGGCTGCTAATGTTCGCGCGGCCTCCTCGGCAAGTTCTACGGCAATCCTAATTGTCTCTCGCGGCTGAACACTTCCAGTTCGTGAAACACATCTTGCTATATATCTATCTGCTCTCTTGCTTCTCATTCTCTTTAAACTCTAACATAAATACCAAATTACACGCCGCATGAGCTAAATGCGATAATCCAGACTCCGGATCAATCTTCTCTCCCTTCTTCCATGCAGTTAGATGACGTAGCGCCGCCGCATAAATGCGGGTTTCCTGCGATTTGAGATCACGCCAGTTGTCGATACCGTATTTAACAGCTCCATGCTCTAAAACGCGAATTATGGCCTCTATTGGAGCGATGGGGAGTAAATCCCACCTATGCTTGCCATTGTCATGCTTTAGGCCATCTTCAACTATCCCTATTTTTCTATGTTTTATATTCCAATCAGCGCTCGCTTCGCAAATCGCTTCGAGAATGCTCGTGCCCGCCGGAGTAAAAGGAACCATCTCTCCAGATTTATTAAGAATCATTGGCTCTTTCTCTTTCGGGATCGAGATTGACGCGACTACATTCATCCTGTCCCATTCCACTATTCCCGAAACACTCGTTCCCCATTGCTTGATAGCCTGGATATGCGCATCTCCAAGGCATTCTGCGGAGATAGTGGCTTCTTTGCCTTCTTCTAAGATTACTTTATACTTCATTTTGACCTAATCTATTTATTAAAGCATCGGCATATCTAACGGCATTATCAGCAGTTGTTTCGTAGTCTTCTATTCCATCTCCAGATAGAAGGCCCTGCATTGCAATTGCGGTATACAGCTCGCGCTTAGATAGCCCCGATGATGCTATTGTGGTTACCGGAAAGGCCGCGTCTCTCAGTATTATTTCTTGTTCTTTTGTCATATCTCTGTCATTTTCATTACCATTACCGGGCCGCCATCTTCATTATTGTCCGCCCATATAGATTCAGCCCATATCGCAACGCCGTTCGGGTTGTACTCCAAGATATACTTAACCTTAGTCTTCGGAATATTCTCGTCAGACCGTGATCTAACACCATTTTCATCGGAAGTCATCCTCTATCCTATAAAATGCTTAACTACGACATAAAACCGCCGTTTCTCTGTTGCACCGAAAATTCTTTCGATAAATCTCCCGCCTACTGGAATATCGACAAGAGCACATTGTTCATAGCTAAATTTTGTCATATTTTTCACATTTAGTTACTATACTTGCTAAACTTAAACCCATACTCGACTCTTCACAGTCCTTATCCAAGCATGTATTGCATAGATTTGGCCTAACCTCCGGCAAAACACCCATCTGGATTAGTTGACGTTCGACTTCTTCCCACCATACAAAAGCGGGGCCGGTAGAGGGTGAGATTAGCGGTATTCCTAAAGACCGATCTGAGATAATCAAATCTGTCTTTTCCTGCACGCACTGCTCGAAGTATATGTGCTTAATACCGTCTCGGCTAACCCACATACCGGCCTCCATAACAATAGCTGCTGATTCTGTAGGGAGAAAACAGACAGTATGCCCCGCTTCTTGTAGCCTCTTAAGCACCCTTTCGGCCCCAATGGCCTGAGTATTCTCTCTGCTCTCGACACATGTGCCGTAAAATCCGATTCCTATTTTCATTATTCAAGTTTTTTCGGAATTTCGGGGATGGGAGCGTTGATAATCCTATCTGCCGCCAAACTATTGGGATAGCAGAGATTCTTTGTTATATCGGTACATTTATACGTTCTCATAGTTGTGGATGAAATTATTTAGTCTATCGCAATCGTTAGGATATTGGCATAGTTTTCCGCATCTATCGCAGAACGCTCTCACCGCCTGCTCCCGCGCGTCGGGCTCGGCGAGTTTAATAGCATCAACCGCATGTTCAAATACTATTGACTGTCCTTCTCCATATTCAAATCCCATAGATTCAAATAATACTTCTGCTCTTTTACTTTTCATACCACAAAGTTAAACCGATTTCTTCCTCAAAACAAGAGTATAAGTAAATCTGATATAGCTAAAATTCTGCATTAGTTTTTCTAACTACCCGTCTATAGTTCCATCTCCTAAAACGAGGCCTATCGAATATCCATATAGTCCAGATAAACGCTCCTATACCATCCTCGCCAACCATCCAGTAGTCGTACTTAATTTCAAAAGGGCGCATCAATCCAAATCTCACGGCCGCTATCAAATTTTATCAGTTCTTGTTTAGGTTCGGACTTCTCGGGTATAACCTTACCACCCCTTGCTAATACATTGCAATATCCCTCATAACAATATCGGAATATCCCCTGAATCTCTTCGCGAAACATCTCTTTACACCAAGTCGAGTTAAATTCCCCAGTATTAGTAGCGACATCAAAGCAAATATCTATATCCTCACCATCTTCAGAGTTCCCAGGTACAAATCCTGTAGCCACATACATCTCTTCAAGTATAGATTTGGGGAGGCCATGATGCTTTCCATCTAATCCCCACCAACTCCAGTCTCTATCTGCCAACATATTCCACCCCACAACATCCTGTAATAACTGCCTATCTGCTGGATTAGGAAGCAGCCTTTCCCAGATTGACTCCCACTTCGGACACTGTGCACGGGGAGAGTAGTCATAGGGCAAAAAGATAGTAGGATACCCTATGTCGCTAGAGAAGCGATGTAGTTCACCAGTTTCTACTTCTAATACTCCATTAGTAAAAGATAAAAACCCCTTTAGCCCCGGTTCTAATTTCCAATCTTCATGAATAAACATAACCCTCTCCCAGACAAAATCCGCAACCCTCTGGCTCCCAAGTACGATATAGCTCGACGGAGCGCCTTTTTCTTCCATAACGGCCCGGACAATTCCAAGCAAATCATCCTTAGTAATAGGAATATATACTATCCCATTAAACACCCATAGCGCCGAGCCATCACTGCGAAAGAAATCTTCTCGGGCCGCAATAGATATTTCAGTCGCAATCTCCGACAGTGCGGTCAAATCTAATTCCTTGCTTTTCCCAAATACCGGAAATATTGACTCTTCCTTTAGGTACCTAACTACTGCTTCAAACTTCCCCATATTTTTTTAGTTTCTTCTATCATACTTTCTTTTGTGTCTCCCGAAGGGGGCCAGCCTTTTTCTTTCCACGCTACCCTTAACCGACTTTCTTCCTCCGATATGGGCCGTCCCTGTTTCCACCATGACTGCGCCTTTGCAAGCCTTGCCGCCCAAAGCGCGTCTAAAGTCTCTTCTGCTTCTCTCTTTTTGCGCTCATATCGCTGTCTTTTAAGTTCTGCCTTTCGTGCTGCAACATATAAAGCTATTTTTCGACGCTCCTCCTTCATTGCCCATATCCTATGCCTCTCAAGTTCTCGGGCCCGCTCCGCAAAACCAGCTCTCCTATATGACAGCGCAGCCTTTATCTTCTTCTTCCGGCAGGCATATTCCTCCTCTCTCTTTTTCCGGGCTTCCTCCACATCCCTGCGCTCTTTCTCCTCTGGAGTAATAAATTCCCCACAACCATTTATAGATGATAAAAAGCCATACGCCTTCACTCCTCGCCTAAATTCACCATCAGGTAGGACTTCTATTTCTAATATTCTTAGCCCAGACCGTAATTTTTCGTCCGAACAAGCATGGGTATTTTTAATCTCGACTAATATTGGTTCTGGGCTACCATCATCTCCCGTTAGTAATAAATCTGCAACAAACCACCGCCCTCCTGTAGCGTCCCAGACTCTCTCTTCTTCCTTGCACTCCGTCATCTTCCATCGGGGGTCACCGGAGTACATACGAATGTCCTCTACAATCTTCCGCGTTTTCCTAACTATACTACATCCGGCTGTCCCAAAGGCACATTCACTACCTCTAAGACATATACAGCTCGACCATAATCCCTCTACATCATATAAAGAAACCCCAATATTAGAAAAGAATCGTTCTCTAAACTTCCTCTTTCCCGCAATATGCGTCTGTGATTCCCCGCGACAAGCACCTTCCGATTCCGTAGACTTATGTCTAAAGTGATGAATATTCTTTTCACCAAGAGCTACAACCATTCGCGCTTCCCGGCCATGTCTCAAACAGTCAGGGCAATAATATTCTCCACGAGTGGCCTCTGAAATATGCACTGCTGTCTTCTTGTCTGCGGCAAGCGCAAAGGGATATTTAGCGTTAGAAGGGTTCATTTAGATTCAATTCAGGCAAACATAACTCGGCAACCATTTTTCTTCTCAAGGCGGGCTCATCCTCCACCAGTGGGGTATTATACTTTTCCCCATCTCTCGCAAGCCACCATGACCATTGCTTATCCTTATCTCTAAACACAGTTCCAACAGTCGCCTCGCGCGAGAAACGACACTTTGGGCCACGCTCCATAATCCATGCCTTAACCGTAGACCAAGCCGGAGGTGGAGTACCATTTACCTTCTTCCACGCCGATAAGAACATCTTCCTGTTGAAAGAGATAAGGGGAACCTCACTTTCAGCAAACATCTGGTCTATAGTATCTCTAATCCCGGCAGCACTATCTACCTCAGATGTAACATCCACAAGGCTATTAAACATCGAGTTATGCAACACCTCAAGCGGGATATGAACCCCACTATCGTTTAGCCGGGGATGCTCCATGGGTTTTGCCTCATATTCCAACCAATACCGAACAGCAATAGCCTCCTGCTCTATAGTCTTCCTAAAAGTTCCGTCATCCATCCGATTTTCTTCCGAAAACTTCTTAACCTCAAACGGCCATAACCTGCGCTCTTCCTCTGTCACGGTAAGCGACGTATAAACGCGATTAGTAGACATGAATACATGGCAGCAGTTTACAACGCTCTTCTGGGCTTTAAACTTCTCATTAACAGTAAGAGTCGGCGCGGTAATAACCTTCTTCAACATATCATAGGCAGAACGAACGTCTGACAAGTCGTCAAAATTAACGAAAGCCCGGTAATACCAAGGGTTAAAACCGTTGTTTAGGTCGTTGTCCCCATATACCCCGGCTCCTTCCGGGCCGATAATCGCCGAAATAGCCGTTCCAACACTCGACTTACCCGTTCCGGTCTCCTTCGACGTCAGAAAGATTATAGGTAAGGGCCGAGTAGGCTCATGCCACAACACCCTCATCCACTCCCACGCCCAGTCTACATCTCTTCCGAAAGCATGGGCAAAAATCTTTCGTATCGTCGGAAATTCTCCCTTTTCCATTCGTCCCGAATTGCCAAGAAAAGTATTGATCTGCAGCTCGTCTCTTCCCGGCAGCTGCTTAAACCTCTCTCCAAATGCAGGAATCCTAACTGCAGACAAAAAATATGGACAATCCTCTTTATCCTGCGGACTCTCCGGCTGGCATAAATCCCAGTCAAGACCACCAACCGAGTTCTCACAAAGCCGATAATACTTCGATAGTACCTTTATAATCTGCCCTTTACGAGTCCAGTCAATATCTCTCTTCGGTGGATGAAACCTCGGAGCAATATATCCCTGCGGTCGCTGCCATAGCTCAAACATATTCCTTTCAGACAGCTTAAGCGCCGCCGACAACATCTCCACCGTCAGTAACTTTCCGGTATCATACTCGATCCGCTCTATCAGTGGCCCCGGAGCAACCTCCACAAGAATAAACTCATCACGCTGCCAGGTCGCATACTGTTTTTCCTTAAGCCAACCTGCGAGGACATCGGGAGCCGCTTTCGGACGACCCGCCTTCTTCTTTTCGACCGCCATACTTACTGTCTTCCTATATATATAAGCGTACCCTCAAATCCGTAAATTCGCAAAAAACCAAGTGTCACTAAAATCCGTGACAAAACATTCTTTCCAACACAAGGAGTGCCAGTATCAATACACCACTGCCTATATTCCTCATACACAGCTCTTAACGGCATCGGCAACGCAGATTTTTCCCACGCTTCGGCCGCCAACCATTGTTTTACGTACTCTTCCATGACCACAAAGATAGGGTGTTTTTTCAACTTTTGCAAGTTTTTCATGTGTTTTTAGGAGTTTTTGGTGACAAAATGGTGACGATTTTAGGCCCTGTACACTAACTGGAGTATCTCTCGCTTAGATTTTGGTGGTGACAATTTTTTGTCTCCTATTCCCTTATAAAAATAGAAATAATTATTTTAATAATATTAACTTTTCTTCTATTAACTATAATAAATAATTGTCACTTGTCACTAATATAGGATATATGGGCATATAGAGGGTATTTTGTGTTGACAAAATAGGTGACTAAATGGTGACAAACTGCGCAACATACTCTAACGTCACCGGTTTTTAGGACGATTTAGGTCAAAAAGTGGCAATTAAATGGTATTTTTTAGGGAAATTTAACTCGCTGTGTATCAGTGAAATAATTTTTTCGAAAAAATTAGGAAAAATTGTACTATGCGATACAAGGTACTATATTTAGGCCTATTTTTGGCATTTAGGGTATGTGATCAAAAATAAAAATAAAAAAATTTTGTAGTCAGACAACGCATTTTGAGGGGGTGGCCGGACATACCCCCCCCACCCCTATTTATCCCCTCCCTGCACCCGTGAGAGGCATATTTGCATCATTGTGTGGGTGCATACTGTGTGCAAAGGTGAGATAATAGGCGCCTGGGACGTGGAAAGGATCGAAAATGGAAAAACGAGACACCCGAAAACCCATTTTTAGGAAACTCGCGATACTGAAATAGTTTTCAAATTTCCAACAAAATGTTAAATTTTTAACAAAATCACCCCAACACGGGCGCTATATAATTGTAATTCAACGTTTTATCTAACTGTAACATTATGTTAAATTCATCTCTATTATGTTAAATATCGAACAAGATGTTAAATTTTTAACATTTTGTATAGAATATAACACAACTACCCTCGCCGCCTGAAAACTTTCGGTACTAAAATAGTTTTCTTATACCAAAGCGGCAAAATAGACGCAAAACACCCTATTTTGTCCTGTAATGCAAATTATTTTCACCTGTAATGCAAAAAAGTTTTCGGCCCGAATCATGGCGAGAAGTGCGTGAGGGGCTTAGTATAAATAAAAACTATATTGAATGTTAAATATTGATTTGCAAACTTATATGAAAGACCCTACATTTGTTCTCAGAAAGCGGGGGCAACACGGCCCGCAGTCGAAAACGTTCTTTGATTTAAGGGTGTGAGAGGTGATAGTGTAGGTGCTAATGCGGAATGCGGAAAGTAACGGCACTACGGGACACCATAGTAGAGACCATTAAAAAGAATCGAACCTCACGCCCTTTTATAACACACGCCGACACCGGGGTAACACACACGGGACACGTAAAACGGCTCGACAACTCAGAATTGCGAGCGCGTATATAGGCGGGAAAACAGACGGAAGCGCCACCGAAAGGAGTACCAGAGAGAAACGGACGGAGCAAGGGAGTAGACAGAGTTAGTACCGACCACACACGGCGACACACCCGGAACTAACAAGCCAGGACGCGAGGGCGGACGGCGGAACGGAGAAAACCGGGTATAAACAGAGAGCCGAACCTCTTGTAATGTTATAAGGCGTTCGACCGTGGCGGGGCAAAGAGCCATAACAGAGTATGAGAAAGTGGCCGCGACAAGGAAGATAGCGGCAAAGAAGGTCGGAGGGCGTCACTCCAGGTCAAACAGGACGCACCGTTAACGGGACGGGATATAAAAAGACGGATAACGCGGATATGCCGACCGCGGGGAACAAAAGGGTAATGCGGTGCCGTCCGCGGAATAGTCCGAATCGGCCGTGAAGCGAAATACGTAGATCGAAAGAATCCGGCATAGTTATCCGAAAGGGACACCGGTACAAATTAGAGAAATGGGGTGTGCGGACTTGATCGTGTGCGCACCCACAATTTGGATATATCGGAAATAGTTTTTATCTTTGTGCTGTCTAATTCCGGTGGGCAAATAATAATATAGCAATCCTTCGTTTAGGTGTCGTGCCGGAATCACGCCCTGTTCGGGGGATTTGTTTTTAGATATGGATTATATTAGTGAGGTGTGGAGAGATGTTAAAGGCTTTGAAGGTCTTTACATGGTTTCCAATATAGGGCGGGTTCGCAGTTTTACATGGAAAATGCGCGGAAAGATAATGTCTTCACAATTAGATAAGTGGGGTTATCTTGCTGTTGGGCTACACGATGGAAAAAGACATAAGCGCGAATTGATTCATCGACTTGTGGCATACGCATTTATTCCAAATATGATGGATAAGCCGGGTGTTAATCATATAAACGGGGACAAGCAAGATAATAGGGCAGAAAATTTAGAGTGGGCGACACAAAGAGAGAACAATAATCACTCGATTATTATTCTTAATAATCCGCCTGTCTGCGCCTCCAAACCGGTTAAACAGATTGCCCCATGTGGTAATGTTGTTCGCGAATATAAATCTATTAAATCAACTCGCGAATATGGGTTTTATCCACAACATGTTGCAGAATGTTGTCATGGTAGGCGGAATATACATAAGGGATTTTATTGGGCATTCAAATAACTCCAACGTCCCGGACGAAAGCGAAAGGCAGGGATAAATTACCCCGTGTACTTTGAACGGTTATCGGGGTGCAAATTAACTAAAATAGGGAAAGATATGAAATCCTACATCGTAGTAGCAAACTTTGATTACACCGGCGTATTGTCGGAACGCGAATTTGACACATGGGGTGAAGCTAAACGGTACGCCCACAAATTTAGCGGTATTTGCGACATGGTAATATGTGAGAGTGATCCAGATCAGAACGGGACGTATCGAGACGAACGGAGCTATAGGGGAATGCTTATCGTTGCCCAGTTTTGGGCGGTGGAATAACTAAAAATAACAGCTATGAGACGCAAAAAAGAAATAGCAGATACCCGCACGATTGAGGAACGAGCAATAGGGTTAACCGCCGAAAGGCACAAAAACGAATATTATGAAATGGTATCGGATTGAGTATTACGACAGTAAAACATTTGGCAAATACGCAATAAGCGTTAAGGCCGAAAACGAACTAACAGCCCCTGCGATTGCCGCTATCAATGGTGCGCTGACTATTGACGACGTGGTTCTCTCTGTTACGTAAAAGTAGAGAAAAGGGTGTACGGGGGTGAAACCTTGTACGCCCACTAAGACAAACAACTAAAACTAAATGAATATGAACGACTACACTAACACACACGAAACGGTAATCGGCGGCTTTGCTGTCGTTTTGGATTACGACCCAACCGACTGTAATTATACGGATCGGTAACGTTTATCCCCTCGACTTTGATCGGCTAAGGGGTGCAAACACACTAAAAACGAATGACATGGCAAAAACAAAAGTAACATTTCGGAAATTAGACGGGTCGGTGATAGCGCTGTTCCCGGACGATGTGAGCCACGGGGGCGAATTTGTGGCCTCTTATGAGCATTACGGACAGCACGGAGACGCTTCGGTTGAGGGGATTATCGAGTGGGAACGAGCCGAACCGGAAGAGTACGCGGATTTGCTCGCGGAACTTGAACGGGTGGGGTATGATCTGGAAGTGGTCGAGTGAAACGAGAAGCCCGTGCGGTGGTGAAACACTTCGCGGGCACAAAATAAACAACGGGAAACCATGATTATAGAAAGGTATAATAAAGTCTTTGTATTTAATATCTATGATATAGGTATTTGCGATGGACAGCATGGAATAGGTGCTTATTTTTACCCACAAAATAGCCCGGCAATGCGGCGATATTATTCGCGTGAAAATAAATATCGAGTTATCGCAGAGATAGACGATAGTCTTGTTTTTGATGCTTCACAAGAAGATTACGACTATTGGCGAGCGCGACAGTTAATGTATGACAACCCAGATAAAAAAGCGTTTATTTTTAAGCATATAGGACACGGTATACCGAACGGATTAGAGATCGTAATAACCGAAATACAAAAATTAACTATATTATGAAACTGACAGAACAAGAAAAGGCCGACAATGTTTATCTTTGGTTGGCGAACACGAAACGAGATTATGATCGTATATTAACGGCTATCGGGAACTCCGTTGCCAGTGGCGTTGATAATGCCAAGACAGTGGCGGAATGTGCTGCAGAAATGCTTTATAGGCAATATTATTGTGGACAACGAACAGGCGATAATGTTTACTATACCCTACCCCGTATTGAGGCGGCCGTGAGGCAAATAATGGATTTGTAGCAAATTTCCTCACTCGTTTTGATCGACGGGTGGGGAGCGAATAAACTAAAAACGAATTAAAATGAGCAAACAAACCTACATTACCACGAACGAAAAGAACGAAGTGGCACGAAAGCACGCCGAAATGGTACAGATCAAGGGCAGCGCAACGGGATGGATCGGGACAGAAGTGTGCGATCCTGTTAACCCTCATTTACGAGAGGTTTACGGACAAGTTGGAGGGGTAAAGATCGTTTTGGGTGCAACTACGCCGGGCACTGAACAGCTTGCAGGGATGGTGGACGGTATTTGTACGGATTTTAAGGCATTTGTTGCCGAAAAAATCCGAACAGGTCAGTTTGTCCGTATCGACTGGATCGAGGCATTAAGAATGAACGGTTGGCCGCTTTGGAAAGAGGCGGCGGAGTATCGCGGGAAGTGGTACGCCCGGAAAGAGGATGAACGGGTAAAAGCAGTAGAGTATGGGGCAGAACGAGAGGCAAAGGAAGAATGGGCTATAAACGATGCTGAACAAGCATATAAGATCGGAGTATTAATTTCGTGCAAACTATTCCTTCGCCTCTGCAACCGTCATGGCGTGTCAGTGCCGAAACAGACTATTGGCATGCTCCGGGCAAGGTTTGAGGGTGTAGCACGGGATCGGTTTGCGTTTCGAGCCGTGCGAGGAAAAGGAAAGCCGGATATTACGGGATTGTCAAAGGTGGTTTGGGAACTAAATCAAAAAATATGAAACGAATCGGAAAAGACTTCGACGGCAGGACGCTGTACGAAAATGAACATGGAGTACTATTGCGGTTCTCGAAGTGGGGAGCGTCTATGTATTACCGGATCGAAAATCGTGAGGGCGAAATATGGGCGCACGATCATGCACCGTCAAATAAGGGCATACGGGAAGTGGGCCGGATCGTGGATAGTTACCCGGAACTGGGGCGAATAACGCTTGAAAATGCCTGGGAGTACCGGGCGTATGTTGAACGAATGATTAAAGAATTGAAAAATGTCAATAGTTAGAGAATTAAAAGAGTTGGCCGAGGACAATGAAATGGGAGGTTCTTTTATTGCCCGTTTAGTTGCAAATGCACAACGAGATCACTACGCTAAAATGATCGAAGCCGGATTTAGTGAAGACGACGATGTAGACACCATCGTATTAAATCACCCTGAAATGGCAATTAAACTATGAAAACAAAAGCACAAAACTTCAAAATCGGCGACTTCGTGAAGATTCGCGAGGATGTAGATAACTTTTACTTGCAGGTTGCTCTACTCGACGAAACCGATAAGGGTATAGAATGTGAGATAATCGCGTTTGATGACGATTGCAATGAAGGATTAGATATTCTTATGTGTGAGATCGACGAACGGGATCATGAAAAGTGGGTTAAATCTGAATGGCTTGAACGAGTATGAAAAGTGAAAGAGCAAAGGAAACACTTAACGACGATGAAGCCCGCACAAAGAATGTTGGATGGATTCAGCGCGGATCGGCAGAATTGGCTGTCTATCTTGCAGAACAGGACGCTTATGCGTATGGGCATCGACGAGCTGAACTAGAGTTTAATCGTGGATGGAATCGTGGGTTGCTGTTGGGACTTATTTTGGGTGTAATTGCAGCAGTATTTGGAATATTGATATGAAAGCCTACACCGTACCGAACAATGGCCGAATAGCCGGGCAGGAACTACTCACACAGGAACTAATATGGCCAATATTATATATAAACGGATTTGCTCAGGATGGAGTACCATTCCTTATCTTTGGCCGTCGATGGGATATCGAAGTAAAGAAAGGCGACACTATCGAGTGGGATCAGGGAATCGCGCTCGTATTTACTCCTTATAAAACTATTTTAGACGAAGAAAATTTGGTGAGATTATGAAAAAATGGAATCCAGAACCGCGTGAAGTTGTCGAGCTCGTGTCGGTATCATGCCACATACAGGGTGAAAAACGAGTTAATGCTACATATTGCGAGACTACTGTTGAGAAGGTTTATATTGAGATATTAGACCAATTAGACAGCATTCCGAATGCACTACCAACAGAGAAGCCAAAAGCTATGCGTGTGCAAATTCGGCAGAGATTTGCCTACTCTGATAAGATTTGGGGTAAAGAACAAAAGAGTTTTACAATTTATGGTAAGTCATTATTAGACATGAAATATTTACTTGATAGATTATGAAAGAGAATATCGGTTATTCTGACGTGATCATATCTGATAAAGCCATATTGCTATGGGATGAACTATTTAACTCATTTGGCGCGCTTTTGGAATATGCTGGTATGGAAGATATGCAGTGGATCGAGGAGGCTCATAGACACTGCAAAAGAGAAAGCGAGCCGAAGAACAGTTGAATGCAGATATTAAAAGGAAATTTTACGGGCTTAACTAAAAACCATCTAACATGAAACAGAAAATAGCAAAATTAGTGTACGCCACGTTATGCGTACGCGTTATTGTTGATTCCGACGCGAGTGAGGACTCAATAATTAATGCCGCGAAGGATAAAATGTGTTGCGTTGTCCGTGATGATTTAGGCGATAACATAGAGGATATTCGGGACGATACCGAATGTCCTTATGATCCCCAAAACGACTAAGACTATGAAAGAAAAAGCAAACAAATACGCCCTATCTAAATGGGGCAGAATGAGGCAATATCGAATATACAGCAGATGTGAAGAATGGGGTTATGCCTATCGTGAAGTATTTCATGTTGAAAGGAGGTTTTTATTCCTATGGTGGGATTGTGCTGTGCGTACGATAAATATAGCCGATGCAGAAAGGTTTGTTAATTCTCGAATGGAGGGCATAGATAGAGGAAGAACATACTACCCCGTTGATATGGCAAATCGTAAAGACTAATAACTATGAAAAATCAAAGAAAATACGACGATCTAACCGTTGAGGAATGACGGTTTCTCGAAAATACGGCGGATGAGTTATTTATATCGCCGTCAATAGTTGCCGAACTGTTCGATAAGAATACGATCTATTTGCCCGATGACCTCAAAGACTATTTACCTGAAATCGAATGACAATCATCCAAACCAACATTTTATGAAACCAGAAGAAAAAGATAAAATGTGCATGGACTGTATATGGTTCTTATCTCGGCCTACATCATGTAGGGGCCTATGTTTTGCCGATAGTATTAAGTAGAGATGTGGATACCAAAAATGCAATATTAGGAAATGGAAAAGAAGATAGTTTCTGCTCAAAAGCTAATAGAACAATGGCTCCGGTTCTATGATGGTCGCGACGAAAGATTTCCGTTACAGCTTGCAAATAGCGGAGGAAAAGATAGTTTAGTAATTTATACTCTAACAAAGGAAATAAGTGAATGGACGGGAATTCCAATTAGGGTTATACATACAAATACAACCATTGATCCGCCAGGCACAAAGCCGTATATTCTCCAAACGATGCCGGATACGATTATTTTGCAACCAAAGGAGACGTTTTACCAACTCGTTCTTCGGAAGTCTCTGCCAACCCGATTAAATAGGTATTGTTGCGAGTTTTTGAAGGAGTATGCAGGCAAGGGATATGCAACTATCGAGGGTGTTCGGGCCGCCGAAAGCCGGAACCGGCAGGATAGAGACTACGAACAGTGTGATACACGCAAGGGCTATAACGGGCGGCATCTATATCCGATTTATGATTGGTCAGATGATGATGTTTGGGATTTTATTCATAAAAAACGACTTGATATTGCGCCATGCTATTATAATGGTCTTTGTCGATTAGGATGTGTTGGGTGCCCACAGGTGTCTAAAAAGGGCGCAAGACAAAGAGAATATGAACTATATCCGCGATACTACTCAGCTACTAAGAAAGCAATTACTTTAGGTATGAGTGGTAATCCGCAATGGAAGCTAACTCGCTATTGTGATGGCGACGGGGAGAGGGCAATGCAGTGGTGGCTTACGGGAAAGACGATGCGAGAATATTTTGGATATGAACTTGAAAAGATATGGAAATAGTACAAACGAACATTTTAGGACTGCCCACGGATATTTTTACGCTGAAACCCGATAAATGTGTGCTAAGTTGGGAAGCGTATAGCGAACGGCAGCAAAACGACGAGCCGGGGTTAGAGCCGGAGAGATGCGACCAGTGGGATTATGGTTAGATACGCAAAAAAGCAGAACACATTATTCTAACTAAAATCGGCACAATACAGCCCCGATCAGGATGATACTTGGTCGGGGCACAAATCAAGACTAAAAGAATATGAGAACCGTAGAAGAAATTTTTGAACGTCTCGAAAAGAGGCGGGCCTTTTTACAGAAGATCTCCGTGATCGCCACATCTGATAGTAATAAGATATGGAATGATGAAAGCAAGATGAACTGCGTTGGCTTATTAACAACTTATTGAACGATGATAAATGGAATTAGATAAGTAGGTATAAAAAAGTAGAACTATGTACGAAGTAATCGACCTAATATACACCGAAGAAGAAGGGCAAGCCGTTTTTCAGGGTGCCTACGAAGAGTGTCAGGCGTTTATTGCCGATAATGGCGGATACGGAATGAAAATTTTACCGGTATGACAAAGGAATATTTTACTAAGACAATGACTAATATCACTGAGGATTTTCTACGAGAATCATTCGAACCTTATCCAAGGTCAATGCGAGATGATAAATTCCGAGAGAAGATCGAGATGCTATACGATGAAGTTTTTTATACAGAAAGGTATTTTCAACAAGATCGACATGATGATAAATAAACAACGTTTCGGAATCCACAAAGCAACCGGCATCGACATAGCTACGCCTAAAGTGAAGCCGAGTTACTACTCTTTGGTCGAGCGAGGACAGATAGTTATGACAGTACCGCGTGAAAGTTATGCAATACTTATAGCCAAGCGTAAGGAACTAGCAATGTATGGTCGCAAATGTGAAATAATGCCAATATGGTAGTGCCGCCCATCGCTCTCTTAATCGGGTCGATGTAGTAAACATAACTAAAAACTAACACTTAATGAAAACCGAATACATCAAACTAACCTATCAAGGCAAGACTGCGCGTATTGTTGATGTAGCTGACCGCGCCCTACTCGAATCTTATCGAGACGAAATGATTGCCACTGGCCTTAAAGAAAGTGATTTTCAAATTAAACCCATAAACTAATATGATTATTTCCTTATTCCTGATTATCCTTGGCGTTGCTGGGGGTATTGGTGAGATTTTCGAACCCTATAATGGCAGATAGCCTATGAAGGAGCTAAAAGAAGGCCAAGTTATAGATGGCGTACATGTCTGGCGTGGTAGAATGAAATTCCGTGTACTACGAACTTTTTGGGATCGAGTATGTGAGGCTGTTCTTTGTGACTGCGAGCTGCTTGAAGGCCACCCCAGGCGAAGCGACTCTGAATGGAGAAAGCATGATCCGGGCGATATTATTACTATCCTTCCATCTCATATTCGCCTAAAACGAAGTCGAAAGATTGATGAGGAAGGACTTGCAAAAGACGAAATTAATATTTAACTTTGTAAAATGAGAACTAAAAAGTTGACTTCTCCTGATACGAAGAATAGTAGTAAAAGGAAAATAAGAGTAATCCATACCAATCTTAACCTTCGTAATGAGCGCTTCCCCCATAGGAAGATTGTCTCTGATACGGAGGCGAATAGGACTGCGTTATGTGAATCTTTTGATAAAGTAACTATTGAACCAGTAGATGAGCGTCTCTCAGTTGCATGGGTTAGTTAAGATATTTGTTTTGGGTTTGGCGCGCATAAACTTTGCCCTTGTCGGGGTGGGGAGTTGGCTCTAAATCCTAAGCTAATCGACCCCAGTCTTCGATGCGATTAGCGGTGGATAAACCAAGCGCCTATAATTATAGTAAGGAATTTAGAGCAATATGACTGTGCGGACGAGGATTTCCGTAAGGTATCGGGAAGCTGAGAACCGCCCGGTACCACAGAGGTCTGTTCTGACTTCGTTTGGGAAATTAGTGGTTTATATGCTGTGCTTTATTCTGATGAGAATCACGGTAAAGACAAGCCTTCCGATGTGTGATTGCGTCGGAAGGCACAAGTAAAAATTAAAGATAGATATGAATATGAGATATTTTTTTGATGTTGAGTTCTTTTGGGGTGAACCACTGCAAAAGAAACAGGCCATAAAGATGAGCATGGCTGGAGTAGATCCGGTAGAGGCGAGAAAGGAGCTGTATGTAATGCTCTCTGAGATACTTCGGTCGGAGATCGTGTTTTCTATAAGCGAAGCGATATGAAACCAAAGTACGTGATTTATAACCGCGTATCCTCGCAAGCCCAAGCATCAGATGGGCTATCGCTCGACGTACAGCTTGAGAAGTGCCGAAAGTTTGTTGCTAGTGTTGGCGGTGAGATTATCGGAGAATTCTCTGAGGCGGCATCAGGATGGAAAACAGGACGTAATACCGGACGTAATCGACCCCAACTAAAGGCCGCCGCCGACCTTGCCAGGAAAGAAGATGCAACTCTTCTGTTCGCGAAATTAAGCAGGCTTGGCCGTGATCTTGAGTTTGCCCTGAAGCTAAAGAATGAGGAGATCAATGGCAAAAAGCTGAAGATGGAGTTTGTAGACTTTATCGGGATAAATGATATCGTATTTAACTTGATGTTAACTGTTTATGAACAGGAGTCTAAGACTAAATCTGAGTATGCAAAGGAAAGCTGGGCGTATATCAAGAAAGAGATCGAAGAAAAAGGACATTATTACTCTAAGAAAGACGCTCGGAAATTCGAGTCATTTATGGACTTAAATCCGGCATGGGAGGCGAATAGGGAACTTGGCCCAATAGCTGCCGGGAATCTACGGACTCAGGAAAAGTGTGCTGATGAGAAGTGGCAGATGGCACGAAAACTTGCTACTAAGCTCCAGAAGGACGGGGTAAAGATAGATGATATTGTTAGTACGTTAAACGAAACAGATCACCGAACCCGGCGTGGTAATCTTTGGACATATAACTCAGTTTATAGGCTTTTAAATGCAAGAATAATATGACGTTTGAAAGAGGGGATATAGTAAAGTTAAAATGCGGCGGCCCAGAAATGGTGGTTCAAGCTCCTGATTCCTTGTGCTGTGAAATATTCTACTGTATCTGGTTTAATGAGGGCAGTGAGCTCCAGGGGTCAAACTTCTGGGGATTTACTCTAGAAAAAGTAGAACAAACTAATAAAATAGGATATAAATGAAAAGCGAAAAAGCAAGAAAGTTTATCGAAGAACAGAAGCGCGATTATGGCTGGGACGGCGATATGCTAACAGTCGAAGATGCAATGCAGGCAGTAGAAATAGCAGAGAAAGGAGACGGCGATGATGACAGAAGATAAAAAACTGACGTTCGTGAATGTGCGAATTATGCTCCAGAATTGCTCGCCCATAGACAGTACTCAGCAGATTACCGGGCTTAAAGTATACCAGTCTCTAACGATGGCCCGGCAACTTCATGCAACGGCAAAAGAGGAAAAGGCGATAAAAGAGATGATTGCAGAGCTGCCGGCCTCAGTTAGGTCTAAGAGTCTCGTACCTTTTAGTGACCTGGGGAAACATATATCAGGAACTAACTGGTGTGAAGATAAGAAATCAAAAGATATTCTTCTTATACTTGCAATGCTCGTTGGACAGAGCGAGCTTGTTAACTACAAGGGAAAACAATTTGTCAGGATATGGACATAGTTGCTGCGGCGATACAAGATATTACTGGGTATGACCTTGATGTGATTAGGTCAAAAAGCCGTAAAGATCGTGTGGTTGATGCCAGAAGCATCTTCCTGCATGAAAGATGGATCGATAGGAATAAAGAAGGCCTGATAGAAGCCGGTAAGGAGATTGGCATTACACACTCTTCTGTTATTCATCATCTTCGCAGATACAATGACCTGTGCGTAGTCGAACCTCGATTTCGTGCAGTAGCCGAGAGGGTTTCAACACGCATCACAGAGCTTAAGAGCCCTTCCATACAGTACGAGTCCTCTATGTGGATATGCGTAGAGGAAGATGGGCGACCGATATGGGAGTCAATGTCTACTTCAAGCGAAAAGGCTGAAGAATGGAGATTCGAAAACTTCTCCAGAGAGATAAAAGAAGCACAAACAATAATAATTTTTAGTCATGGTCAAGAAAGATTTAGTTAAAAAAATTAGCGAGGCTACCGGGGTAGATAGATATATTGTATCCGGTATACTTGAAAGCACCAAGGAAGAGCTCGTAAAGTCACTAATTTCTGGTGATTCGATATACTTAAGGGGATTTGGAACCTTCTTTATAAAAAAGCGCGCACCGAAAAGAGGTAGAAATATTAGCCGTGGTACGGTAGTAGATATTCCCGCTCATAAGGAGCCGGTTCTGAGATTCTGTAAAGAAGTAAAGGAGGCAGTACGATGAAATTACAAATTTCTGTTACACCTTGGTATGTTACTTCAGCATGGTTTTGTAACCTATTTGGGATCAGTGGAATAACCTTTTTGCTACTAGTTCTACAATACTCATCAGACACATCAGATAGGTTTAAACGGCACGAACGGATTCATTCTAATCAGCAAACGTTTCTTTTTCTACTTGGGCTGCTTTCATGCGCAGGAACAAGTCTAGTGTTGGGGATTCTATATGTGGTTACTCCGTGGTGGGTATGGACATTTCCGGCATCTATTCCGCTACTGTTATACGTTGTAGTATGGGCAATAGAAGTGCTTCTGCCTCCATACGATCGTGCATATCTTGACTCATGCTTCGAGCGCGAGGCGTATGCAAACGATGCTGATCCGTCGTACGTACCTACTATATTCTCAGTTTGGAATTATATTTTAAAAGATAGACGATAATGGAAGCAATATTAGTATTATTTATAATTTATGCAGTTATAGTAACTGTGAGATATGTAGTAGTTTCGGGCCGACTAAGGAGGGCTATTTGGGCCAAAAAGGCATGGGAAAAGATTGCCAAGGAGCTTCCGGAATATAAGTATGATAAAACCCGCTTCAATCATAAGTGGCAAAAACGTGGTATAGATGGGCGGTTTATAGTATTGCTGTTCGGGATTGGGGTATTGCTGTGTAGTTGCACAACTGAGATAACTGTCTTAACGCCATCTCAAGAATGGATCAATGGTTTTGGTCGAGACATGGATCAAGATGGAGATATTGATGAGGAGGACTACTTACTCTTTATACGTGGGCCCCAAGGAGAGCCTGGCTTAGATGCATTTGTATTTTGGCGCAACTGTGTTGATCGCGGGCTTATATCGCATCCAATTACAGGTGAAATCTGGCCTCGATCCAAAATATCTTTACTTGATTATTATGATTTTTGGATATGGTATGCCGATCAATACTCAACAGCGGGTAAATAGTTAAATCTCCAGTAGTTTCCGACATTAACGAACATTCCTGTACTGCCAGCTATTCCGTCGAGATTAACCGTTCTTACGATACTATTACCCCTATCTATTCTTGCGGTAGTTCCAGTAGTTGTAATGTCAACCGATCCCGCACCAGTATAGTTACGACGGATATATACCACATGCCCATCCCATGACTCGGCCCCAGATGGATCGGGAAGCGTAATAGTTATTCTTGATGTAGTATTGGTGCACTGAATATAGTTATACATTTTACCTAGACCGTCTCCAATATTCCTTGATGTACTGGTAGATGTTGCATATATTCCAAATCCTGCTATTGTTGATCGCCAAAGCTCTATACCTGACGATCCCTCGAAATTACCAGGGTTAATAGCAACAAAATTAATGTTTCCAGCATAGTCCCTATTCCTTACACGAAAAAGATTCTGCTGCATTGTTGCTCCAATCATTTCGCCTGGGTACTGCGGATTGTCCCATGCTATTGTGCCATTGCTAATATTAAAGCCAGCGATTTGCCCAGTTCTAAACTCGGCCCTGCCTGTCTTACTATTTAGTATAATGTTCCCCAGACCGTCCGCCGACTCAAATACGCCCTCCCCAGCTCCATTGCGATAGAATCTGAAGTCGCCTAGCTGTCCTTCATTCGCAAAAAGCACATTTGTGGCAACATTTTGGAAGCTACCTTGGAACTGAGTCCAGTAGTTTACATTTGGAGGAGTAACTCCTCGTATTGCACCACTCGCCTGAGGAACTGTATAGTAGAAATATGGGCTTCTGTATACTACTGCTGCGGTTTGGGTTGTCGCAGTATAGTCTATATTATCCTTATAGTCTCCCATAAAGACCAATGACCTACCGTTAAATCCGGCAGGCCCATTTACCTGTACCGGTGTTGATACAAGTGGCACTCCCCATAAATTATCTGTTCCAAGCCTTGCGGTACCCGAACTCATCCATAATGGTTGATCTGCGGGGGTTACTGGGGCATTAACAGACCAGCCAGCAGTGATAGGAGTTATCGAGTTTTGATCTGAAGACCTACTCCATGCCGGAGCTAAGGGTTGTGCAACAGAACGACAATAAGCCACCTTTAGTCCGCCTCCGTCAAGAGCATAGATAAATGCAAGCGCTGGAGCAGACCATGCTGTCCAGGACTCATTCTGATATTTTCTGCTAGAAACAAATTCATAACGATATGTTGCATCTGTTCCAGACGGATTGTCTGTCCACCCTGCAGGGGCATCGCCTGATGGAGTAGCCGGCGGTACATTTGTTCTAGAGCGATAGTAGATATACTGAACGCCATTTCCGTCTTCTCCGTATTTTGACCATAATGCCGCCACAGAGAACTGTGTCCAGCTTTCATTAATCTTCTTCCTTGTCGATACCCATTCCCATTGGCTAATCGAATCTACCCCGGTTGGATTAGCCGTCCAATTAGGCGGCACATAGCCATCTGTCTGCTGTACAGGATATTGTTCGACTGGCGGAGTTGGCGGATTGGTATTCGTTGTTCGCCTAAATATAAACTCCTGCGAATTACCATCTCTACCGTCGGTATTTAGGAAAGGAAGCCAAACATAGTCGGTTGCTACGGATGATTCGGTTGGTGTCGGCTTATTAAATGCCTGTCCAATCCATGAAGCGTTACCAGATGGCGTCGCGGTCGGTGAATCAAATATTTGGTCATCCTGCGGGTTTTTATAGTCTGAGTATTTTATCCATGTATACATGGACTGCGCTTCGGCGCCTTGAGACCGTACTCGCCAGTAGTCTCCATCATCTGTTTCGTGGCCTGCAGATGGATTTGGATTGATATAGACATAATAAACTCCGCCCCACAGGACTTCATCTCCTTGGGCGTATGTAGTTCCAACCTCCCATTCTCCTCGATATACAGTTACATAATCAGTCGCACCATCATCGGCCATACTAACCGCCAAAACGCCCTTTATCTCAGCCTGTCCGTCACGAACACGGAAGTACCGCGATTCATCCCTACGCCCAAAATAAGCATTACCATACGCCTGCACCCATGTTTCTCCGTCAATACGGCCTATATTAACGGCATCTTTTGCCACTAGGGAGTATGCGTTTATGTTGTCATACCACGTAACTAAACCACCCCCATCTCGAACCATATCAATTACGAGCGCGGATTGTCTCGATGCGTCTGAACGATTTCCAAGTTGGGCAATATTATCATTAGCTTGCGGAACGGACTCCCCGTCGGCGTCTGTCATAGATAGATCTATATAGTCTATGCCAACCCCAACAACAAGACGCCAGTAATAGCGTAAAATCTCTTGATTTTCGATATCAAAATCTTGATGGTATGCTTGGTCTCCTAATTGAAAATGATTCATCAGAGAGGCCATCTTGGTGTCTATATAGCACCTCCAATAACCATTACCTTCCTCTACTCGTTCAATCGTTGCTCCGGCAGCAGAAAAAACTTGCTTTCCTCCGGTAAATATAATTTGATTAACAAGGACTTCATTAACCCTCATTTGTCGGCGAACGACGAGTTTATCTACTTCTAACACAGATGCCTCATTACTATCATCATAGAACCCCCATCCGGCGCCCCCAAAGTCTCCTTGCTTAAAGTCTCCACTCGTTGCCTTTGCATTGAATGTTATGTCTCGCGCAAACGTTGTCGGTGAGTAAGATGTATCTGCAACGCCATCTTTACGTAAAAATATTTTTTCAATAGACCGTATTGCATCTTGTGATATGCCATATCCCCCAGAGTTTAAAGAAAGCCTTTTAATTTCGCCTTGGAGTAAGGCTATAGGAGACTGGTTCCCAATGAGCTTATCTGATATTGTTAAATCCCATTCAGGCAATATTTTGTCATTATGGAATCGCATGGTGAGAGAGTTTATGTATATAGGAGTATATCCATCTCCCAATAATCTCTCGTTTCGTAGGCGTAGCTTGGCTCCAACTCGTAGAAGGTCTGACTCGTTAAAATTTTCACAAAATATAGCAGATGGCTTAACTGAGAATGTGGGATATTCCTCATCTACTTTTGTAAGCTCTGCCTGTAAATAACTCTGTAGCCTCTCTTCAGCCCATAATACATACTTATGCGGAAGCTCTATATTGATAAAGAAGAAGTGATCACCAGCCTTAGCATTCCTATTTTTATTAGGCAGCATCATATTAGACGCATCAAGCTCTGCCTCGGACTTTATCAACGATAGCCTCCATCTTGACGGAACAGAAACCGTACTTCCCTCTTCGGTTTGCGTTAAAATTGAACGGCTTGAGTCTTCCCATATGTGCCAGTATCCGCCTTTAGGATCAGGTAGCAACGGATTACCATTTTCGCTTTGAGCAACAACAAATTCATAGTCTTCGCCAGCAATATCTCCATTCGAAAACATTACCGCCATATCTGACGTAGATATTTTTGTTCCCCATATTTCTTCTATTGTCCCAGCTTCTTCCCAAATGTCTTTTATCCAAATATCGAAAGTCGGCTTATACTCACCCGCGTCAGAGTTTGATTTAGCCTCTATGGAGCCGGCATCACATGAAACCCAAGCACTTGGATAGCTTCTTGGCCCTCCGTAGAACGTATCAAGAGAAATTCTTACGGAATAGGTTCCTGCTGGAATATTTTCGAAAGTCCAGCCAGAAAGCCCGGGGACTCTTGTTCTTGGGTAAAAACTACGTAAGTCAAATGGCTCTGAGGCTACAACGTCTCCAGACGAGGAGTTTACTATGCTTACCGTAACGTCTACCGTAAATCCAGAGTCCCATAGGAGAACAGGGATACCCTCTACGGCTAAAGCCAAGGACATTGAGATACTACCCGAGTCTATGACTGTTATAGGATTAGAGTTAATGACCGATGATCCAATCCACTGCGTTCCAGCCATAGTAACCTTTGCAGAAATAGATGGAGCAAGAGTATTTGTGTCTCCGGTATTATAGTCATCATTCAAGACGGCCTCAACATCTACAACTTCATCAGCACGACCCTTATTGGATAACCATACACCTTGAATTGACGGATATATCATTTCATTATCCTCTAACACGCCCTCTCGAATACCCCATTTCTCAATATTGTCTGATTCAGCCTGATTTGGAAGATACATATTACGGCCAGACCTTTGATCATCGAAGCCAAGGTTATAAAAATGCGCCTGAATCGGATCGGAGGGCGGATTTGGCGATAAACCAGACCCTGCGTCGTTCCATCCCTGTATATATGCCCTTGTCGATGAGGGCATTAGATTTGGGAAAAACCCGGTCTGAAGATTCGTATTTGTATCTGGGTCAGCAGCATAGCCGTCCGCAGCATCCTTAAAATATCGTACGGGGATATTTCTCGTACCGCCGCGTCCGTATAGTCTTGTATATATCTGATCAAGAGGATTAACTCTTTCTATTGATACTAGTCCATTATCCTTTCCGTATTCAAAGACATGCCCTATCTCAACTGGATTATAGCCAATCCTAATCACCATCTGCCCGGCAATGACTTCGATATACCACCTAACACCATATAGGCCATATGTCTGAGTAAGAACATCCCATATTGAGGCATTATTGGCCTGTACGGTAACGGCTAAACTATCAATGGGTAAAGAGGGATTAATCTCCGCCCGCCATCTTGATCCGTAGTTATATCGTAAGTTTTGATTAAGGCGATCTACAAATTGTAATAAGTCGGCACTAAATGGAATTGTCTGACTAAAAATTTGTAGTGATCCGTCTCCGAGCTGAACGAACGTTGCAAAAAGTCGATGTTTTAGGTCTTCTCTTTCTGATATAAAAGTAAGTTCATATTGATACTGCAGCGATGCCGTATCCTTCTTTCCGGGCGGCAGAAAAGTTTTGAGATTATATATCTCACCGCGAAATGATACCGTCCAGCTTCCATCTATAGAAAAATCTGGCTCTATGTCGGCAGGTATTGCCACAGAGCAGGTTATAATTGCCTCCCCCATATCTTGTTCCGTAAATTGAATATTCGTTGGAACAAGATTGGGAATAGGAAAGATGAAGGCCGGACGTAGAATCATAGTTATTTAATCCATTGCAATATAATAAATACCAATAGCGCAATCCCTACGGCAATTCCGCCATAAAATCCCCACTTAGCGAATACAGCGTCAAGTTTACTGGGACAGGATTTCTTGGCATAGTGGCTCTTTGCGTATACGCCACCATAAATTAAACCAAAAACAAGCCCGAGACCTATTAACGAGCCAAAGATGTCAAAAAATAAAATGTTTTCCATAGCTTTATCCTATTATTTCTACTTGCCAATTACTTACTGATGTGGCCTTGCCGACAAAAGCACTGGCAAGGGTAGTTGTTGCGTGCCTCCTAACTGAGGTCGAGAGATTTCTTGCTCCTGACAACATTGGTCTAATATCACTATGGCTTGCGTCAAACCTACCGCAGATAAGCAGTGTTAGGTTTGGTAAGCCAGAGAGTATTGAGCCATTAGTTGATGTCACATTATATAGGTTTGAGATATCAAGAGTATGTAGATTATCAAATCCGGAGCCGCCAAATGTAGACATAAAATATCCGGCAAGGGAAGTCACTGAACTATATCCAGTTCCAAAATACATCTCTGCCACATTTGCCTTAAGTACTGACTGCCCATTAATTGTTATGGAATTTGAGACAGTACTGAATCCAGACACAGGGTTATCAGACGAGTTAAATTCCCATTTTACCCCAGAAGTATCTATATAGTAACTATCTGGTCTTGGTATCATTAACATTAGTCCAAAGTCTATACCGTTAGCAACAGCCGAGGAGAATGGTGGAAAGGCATTTATAGTCTTAGTGCTTTGAATATAATCTGAATTACCTATAGCAGAAAGGGTTATCGAAGACATACTATTATAATCTGCCTCTCCTGTTATCCAATCCCCAACCCACCGTCCGTTATTGTTTGTTGTTCCGGATGCAAGCATATTACCGTCTCCAGCCAATATAATAGGCATACCCATAACAGAGGTTCCTGTATTTGTATCCCTAAGCCCAACAGATACCTCTATTGTCTCTAATGCCTCTACATATCCTAGCTGCGTTACTGTAACCGTTCGTATCATGGTCTGCCCCTTTGGACTGATCCAGGTAAAAGTAACATTCTGAGACCTCTCATTTTCACTACTATTGGCCTCTGCTAAAACCAATACATTCTCCGGATTAACTTTTTCTACGGTTAGCCAAGACTGTGCAGCCTGAACTGACCACCCATTATCCGGACAAGAAACATGAATTGTTCTTGGGATATTTCCACCGCTATCAATTTCAAGCGATCCGGGTGAAACGGCAAAAGAAGCCTCTTTATATAGTGTTCCACCAACTACTGTTACTGTTGAATTGGCTATAATCTGTGTTACCGGATTCCCATTTTGCGTCCATTGAGTAAACTCAAGGCTTTCAGGTAAAGTCATTCCGAGCTGCGTTGGGGTCTGTAGTACTACTGTCGATCCCTTTACCACTTGGCGCTGTACAGAATTAGGAGTAGCTTCTGGAATGCTATATATTACATATACATATTGAGTTTTTCTTACTACTTGTATTTGCCCTATGCTTATTCCATTATTAACAGCATCAGTAAATGTGGGCTTAACGATAGACATCTGTGCTGATTCGTAATTTGTACTCTCGGCAACTACTACCTGTAATGTCTCATAGTTATTATAGTCTTGCTCATCCTCGGCCCATATTCCTGAAAAGCCGCCAGTCATAGTAGTAGTGGTTCGTAATAATCGAATTCCTCCACCCATTAAATCAATAGTTAGGCCGGAAATACCGCTACCAGTATCACTACCGGAAACCATGCCCGAAATCTCGATATTCTCAACAACCTCAACGTACATTGCTTGTTTAATATCGACCGTCCTAATCATTGTTTCTTCAGAGGGCGATATCCATGTAAGTGTTATAACCTGTTCGCGATCTTGTCCGCCATTATTCTGGCTGAGCGTAATCCCTGCTTGTAAGGTATTGACTTTTACTACCGAGGCCCAGCTTGGATCAGCAGCCGATATCTGCCATGTATTATCTGGACAAGAGACTGAAATTACGTGTCTTGTCGTATCGTCATAAGCTATAAACAGTGCTTCGGGAGAAATAGAGAAAGCCGTATCTTCGTAGTTTAAACGGCCGGTAAATGAAATATCGCCCTCTATAGTAATTGTCTCAATAGGAGAACCATTAAAGAACCACCCTCCAAATTCAGCGCCAACTGGTAGCTGCATGCCGAGAACTTGCGGACTCCTTAACGTAAGAGATGTACCAATTCTAACCTGGTTTTGGATTATGCTTGGTATTGCTCCGGTAAGCCTATATGTGACAAGAGCTAAAGCTGGAGTCCATACGCATCTATCTGGATTGGCTACAAATATTGTAAATTCACAGGCCCAACCACTATCCTTACTGTCTCTGCCATCACCAAATATCTGGATATATGAATCTTCTCCCGGCATAGCCTGTGCATACCCTACTATTTGTACTCCCTTGTAGTCATTATATAGGCGAACTTCTTTTGCTCTGCGCGTGCCACCATATATAACAGTTTCGAACATGCTGTCCCATAGGGTGCGAACGGCGATATTCATATCTTCAACCGACCCAAAGAATAGTAACTTGCACGTATATCTAAAAGATTCGTATGACGTATATGGATAAATACTTACTCCATCATGTTCCGGATATCTTTCCGTTTCATATTCTCTCTGTTCTGGAACAAGAATATCCGGCGACTCCATGAGGTGGAATCCCAGATCGGGAAGATATTGGATTGGCCCGTTATCTATCTGTATACGTAGTTGGTTCTGCATAGTCCTGTCTTCCTGTATTCTTGCTACTGGTCATAGAGGTAGCTTGAGTTCCTGTCGCCGCAAGGGAAAATACCCCTATGGTCGATGCAAGTATTTTTAATACCTCTACGTCTATACTTGGTCTGGCAACTATTAGTGCGGCTAAAACAAGAGATAGTAGGCCGGCTAATCCAGCAAAAGTAAGCGCAATGACTCGCTTCGAGCTAGTTTGACCGCTTCTTGGGCATTTGGCTATTGTCTTCATGGTGTTTTAGCTAATGCATTTTTATACTCCTCAATATTTATCTTATCTCCACATGTAGACATCACGAGCTTTACTAATTTTCCCAATAGTCCCCTATATAAATCTCGCTGTGCAGCAAAAAGATCGCGCTCTGCCTCTATGCTGTATCGTAACTTGCGCTCAGCGATTAGATCAGCTCTAATCTGCTCGGCATCTTCGATAAGCGTTTCAATCCGCTCCTCCAGCGTGGCGTTATGCGCCCAGGCTCTATCGGCCCTTTCTCTCTCTACTCGAATTTCTCTCTCGCTCATATCCAGCTCTTCAGATTCGGCCTTAATCCTATCTCGTTTCTTTTGAGAACGAGTTCTGATTATTAATGATATAGAGCGATCTAATACGACGCTCGCAGCCCCCGCTAATACCGGGATGATGTAATTCCAAATTTCTTGAGACATAAGCGCAAGACATAAGAGATGAACATTAAGGCCATACCTCCAAATAGAATCGTTGAGCCAACTATAAGGAGAATCCTATACGGAAATAGTAATATATAGTATGCCGTAGATATAGAAACAAGAGATAAAAAAGAAATTGATGCTATCCATGAGAATAAGCATCCTGAGAAACGACGAACACACCACAATAGCGTTAGTGCAAATAAGAGCTGGAGCACACAATCACCGAGCATATGCCAGTGTAGTGCGCCCCATCTCTCTGCTGGAGGAAGTCCAAGCTTTACGGATAGAATATAATCGACAACATATATACCAACAATAACAAATGCTACTGAAAGTACAATAAGGTCAATATTACGTTCTATCGTTTTTTTCATGTCACTTAAGGTCTTCTACACTTACTCCGAGCTCATTCATCAATACGAGAATGACACGGGCTTTACGCGTACCACATATAGGCCACGGATCCCACCTCGTCATTACGTTAAGCGTATCAAACTGTTCCTTAGCTTCAGGTGTAATCTCTACGGATTCCAGTTTTTCGAGCGATACTCCCTGGGTACTCATAATACCCTTAACGGTCTCAATAGCATCTTTATTGCCTTGATCAATGGATGCTTCATTCTCTGCACACCCTGTAAAGATAAACATCACTGCCATTGCGGCAACACACATCAGAATTTTAAATGTCTTTTTCATAGCGTTTTTTTTATTCCGCACCACAAAGTTACTACTTTTTCCTAAAAAATACAACTACTTTGAGATAATTATATGTTCCATATCTGTTATTTCAGTGTGAGGATTCTTACTAACCGCCGATGAAGACTGAGATTTTACTTTTTTAGTGCGCCATAAGAACCCTAAAGCACGCCTATATTCTACCGATGTAGTTATCAATAACTCATCTCTTGTTGTAATACTGATAGTGCCATTTTCACATCCGACGAAATCCAGCCACTGATCTGAATATGACATACACCGGATAGTGTCTACTGTACCGGCGATATAGACTATAGAATCACGTATTGGTATATTCTCAAGCCTTGTAATGGTCTTGGTCTGTGTTGAGATAATGCTCTCCAAGTCCTTTTGCCTTCCCCTAAGCTGACTAATTAAAGCCGCATCTTCCGAACGGTATTTTTCATACTCCTTTAGGGATAGTGTTAATGAGCCTACTTCAATCGCACTTAAGCTATCGGATATACGATAGTGCTCAACGTCATTTATTAGAGCGTCGGTATTACGTTGTGCAATATCACGCTGTTCAGTACGCTTACGGATAGTAGCCTGCTGGACAGTTATTGTAGCAGCCATCCCGGCTAATGCTACCGCGAGAAATATATAGATATGCTTTTTCATCCCCTATCCTGCTTAGGCATACACCAGTGACATCCATTATACCCACAGAACCATATCCTCCACATGGCGCCAAGCCAATGGGTATGTAAATGATTCTCTGCCTTAACATTACACATCTTTGTGAGATTTTCTTTGTTATGGATTTCTCCAGTCTCTTTGTTTACAATATACTTTTTCATAGCCTTATAATTTGATTTTTAACTCCAAGAGATACATGAATCCAGTCTGGGCCTTCACTACTGCCCTTTTCCCATATTAACTGACCCACGGTTATTTCTCCTTTCCGCAGCATATCAACTATTAGCTCAAAAAGTTGCTTGTTCTCTGCGCGAGAAGGAGTATCAATATCGGCCGCTTCGCCACGTAGGTGCTGGCTTGTCTGAGATCCGCCTACCGCTCTGTTTAATGCTGCAGAACGGAAACCACTTGTTACATATATAGGCTTACCATAGTTTTCTCGTATTGGATCGAGAACTTCATTCATTAACTTCCAGATAGACTCTGTTTCATCAGGCGTAGGATTGTTGCTTATTCCTCGTCTTTTTGCGGTATCTGATCTAATCAGTTCGCTAATTGTAAAGTACTTTGCCATAGATAACTATTAATTTAGTTTATACTTATCCCAAATGTAGCTCTTGTTCCATTCGCTGATATAACGCTTGTCAACGCATCTGCCGTTCGAACGGTTGCCGTAAGAATTCCGGCGGTATCAAGTTTTATCGCATTCATTACTGCAAGCGCCTGTGTCTGATATTCACTCATTATTGGTATGGCTCCTTCTACTTGCTCGCCCATTATTATTGCGTCCCACCTAACCATGAAATTATACATTCCAATCTGATAGTACAGCATAGAGTTAGCTACTGCGGCGAGGGTCAAGGCCGTGTCTTCTGTCATCTGGCCAACCGCCTTTGATATCCCTGTAAGATTTGTCTCTGCTGGGGCAATAGGCATGCCGGCCAGTTCAGATGCGGCATTAAGCATTTCTTTACCACCCTCAACTATTTGTTTATATACAAACTGTAAATCTTTTCTCTCTTGTTCAGAAAGAGAATCATCTTTCATTGCTGCGGCAAGCTGCTGATACCAACTCTCAAGCCGTCCCCGAATAAATTCATCTTGTACGGTCTTTAGAATAGCATTTCGCATATGCTCATTAAATAAATCCTCAATATCAGCAAATGCTAAATCGACTTGCCCAACGAGATTCATGACCTCTCCAAGCAGAGAGTCAAAAGATGTTCCGGTAAGAGCCTCGTTAAGAACTTGCTTTAGTCGGTTAGCCTCGTCAGTCGCTTCTATGATGCTATCTATATATTTCTGTGTTTCACTATCAAGTTGACTCCATATATATTCGCTTTCTCTAAGGCCGCGTAATTGCTCTTCAGATAGATCAAATAATCCATTGGCTTTTTTACCAAGCTCATCTATGCTAACTCCAATCCTCGCAAGCTCTTCTTGTGCTTTTGTATCTACCTCTACATCCCCCCATGATCCCCAATTATTAAATCGTAATTCTCGGATTATCTTCTTGCCCTTATCCTCAGACAGAAGTCCCCCACCGGAATTAAGATAGTCTTTAGCCATTTGGCGTGTGGCCAATATGTTCCTATCAATCGCAGCAAGCGCTTCTTCACTTGCCTTAACAGCTTCTGATCCTGCCATAGCGGCAAGTAATTCTTCCTGCTTTTGTATAAGCCTCTCGGTGGCAGCAATATATGACTCATACTGGTAGATACTTTCTGCAGACAGCTCTTGCCCTTTACCTATTTCGGATATAAGTCCCACAAGCCCACCGACAACAGCACCAATAGGCCCACCTCCAAGCTCAAAACCTGTCATGGCCATGCTGGCAATATTGGAAAGAGAATCTCCGACTTTACTAAGCTCATCGCTTCCAAGCCCGGATAGTGCATCTCCAACCCTGCCTATCATGTCCGCAACATCACTAAAGCCCTCTACGAGTAGTTTTGTCGCTGCATATTGTTCATTAAGTGCCTTTGTGTTGTCCTCCGATCCATCACTGGTTTTAGCAAGTTTTTGGCGTGCTTTTATTAACGACTTTATTCCATCCGTCATACGCGTAAACGGATTTCGTTTGTCAAGCTCATCATTCCATTGCTCCATCTCCTTCCCAAGCCGATTTAGCATTTCCGTATCGGCAGCAAGGGCCCTTATGTCAGCTTCGGAAAAACCAATAGGAATAGGGCCTTCCCCGCGAATAGCGGCCATGAGCGCCCTTATTTTGGCAATCATATCGCGGACATAATTAGTCGTAACCCGCTCGGCATCCTGAAACATGGATGTCCATAACTCAGTTTGTTCTATTGTATCCCTACGAGTCTCATTTAGCGCATCCTGCATTTCCCGCGCTAAAGATAGTTTTGCCCCAGCCGTTGTTGCCTCTTCAATCTTTTGCGCATACTCCCCACGAATTGCCATTTCCTTTTCGGCCTGGGTACCATATTCTCGCATATAGGCATTCCAGTCATTAAACTCTTGCCTACGAGAGTCCCGTAAATACTTGATATAATCATCAAGCATCTTTCGTGTAGCATCATTCAGCTTGGGGCCAATTACTTCTATTTGCTTTACTAAGTCTTCAATAGGTTGAGTGAAGTCAATCTGGGCCTCTCCCTCAAGCATCAGTGCCTCGGATATACCAAGCTCCATTATACCAGCTATAAGGTCAGTATTTAGGCCTTTCATTCCGGAGTCAAGGATGGATTGCAATGATATTTTCTTTGCTATGAGATCGAGTTGCTTCTGTATCTCCGCCGCCCACTCGTCATCACGTATTTCTATCTTATCCGCACGCAGTTCGAGTTTAGTTTTCGGATCGACAAACGGTTTAGATATAGCCTCTTCTATCGCTGCCGTTATCCCGCCTGTATTAAATACAGGCTGTTGTCCCTTAAGCTGAGTAAACGATGCAAATATGCCGCTCCAATCCTGCTTGATTTTTTCTTGTGCAGCAGAGTCGGACATAAGTTTTTGGAGTTCCTGATAGCGCTTATAAGCATCCTGAATGACTTTTAGCTCCTCCTTTAGAGTTTGTAGGCGGGTATCAGATGCTTTGCTACCACCAGTAGATGGAGCATTAAATATCTTTGATAACTCGGTTAGAAAGCGGGCCTGTTCTTCCATGCGACTCATTTGCTCATCAGTAAATGGAGCTACAAGAACCCCTTTACCTCCATGACTTAATAAGCGTCTGAATTGCTCCATCTGATATTGAGCAGAAGCAAATGCTTCTACCGCCTCATCTGCTGAAGACTTTATAGTCTTTACCCATTCTGACGTAGACTGTGAATTATCTTTCATATAAGCAGACACAGAGTCAAGCGAAACACCGGTTGTTTTAGCAATTTGTTTAAATACTGCTTCAATCCTCTGTGTTGTGCTGTCCCCAAGTCTATCGGTCAAATCCTTTCGTATCTCGTCGATTACCTTACGAAGAGTTTCAGGTAGTCCCTTTATGCTATCCGTATTAAATACAAGCTGATCGAAGTCTATTCCTGCCGTTTGAGGTATACCTGCTAAAAATTGCTTATACTTTTCTAGTATTCTTGCATCTTGCCGTTCGTCCCAAGTAAATAATCCTACCGCAGCCGGCCTTTCTTCCGATGTAATCTGCTCTATCTCGTCTATAAGGTCATTAAATCCCTGTCTAAACTCGCCTATGGGGAGATTTGATGCGGAGAGAGTATCATAGAATTGATTAGTAAGTCTTTCCCCATCATTAATTGCCTTGCTCCATCTATTAATGGCTCCAGGTATGCTTTCTCTTAAGAAATAGATTAGATTATCAGCGGGTTTATTTGTTATATCCTCTATTGCAGCTTGTAATGCCGCTATAGGCTCTACGCCTTGCGCTATCGACCGTCGAGCGTCCGCCATAATTAGTCCAATCTCTGGAATTGATAAATCCATACCATTAAGATCGGACATTAGTCTTTTTATCCGTTTCTCTATGCGATCCTGTTCCTTAGTTATTGCCTCCTCTGTGCTTTCGCTAATCTTTGCAGCGCCCTCCTCCTGTGCCTTGATTCGGATATAGTCACGAATGGCATCCGTAACTCCCTCATACCTGCCTTTCATCTCAGTCAGATACTTGTTGGTTAACATATACGATGGGAGGATGTCCTTGTATGTCCGCCCAAGTTCAGCAAGTGCGTCCCGATGCTCTTTGGTATTCTCGCTCGTATTAGTTATCGTCTCGGCTAATCTACGGAATCTACGGTCAAGTTCGTCAGCTTCTCGTATTCCGGATGATGCTATTCCTGAGAGATCTTTTTGTAACTCTCTTGCTGCCTTACCCGCACTGGCAAGCCATGTCACTAATTGTGTTATTGCCCCGATAAGTAGGAATATCCAATTAGCGCGTAGAGTAGACCAAAGAGTCTTAAAGGCATTGTTTAATTTCCCCATCGCTCCCGTCCAGACAATTGTACCCCTACTCACGTTCTTTATGCCATCTACTTGCTTAGCTATCTCGGTATTTTGTTGATGGTATATCGCCACCTCCTCCATGCTCATTTGTCCGGAAGAAAGCATCGAGGCCAACTGTTCCTCATTATACCTCTTAGATAGTAGTATTGCTTTTGCCTTCTCCTTATTAAGGCGTCCTAGAGCAACAGCTAACTTTATCTCTTCGTCGGCAAGCTGTCCGGCGGCATACATGGCTGCATAGTCTGCTGCCGTCCCTCTGTTAGACAGTGCAATGCTTTCTTTTTCAGCCGCTGTAAGAGTACGATACGCTGCTGCCTGCTTTAAAACTACTGCCTGCTGGGCCTTCCTAACTGCTAACTCTTTCTCTTGGTTTTTAAGCGATCCGAAAGCAGTATCAGACATGGCTTTCATCGTTAGGCGGTAAACTCCGAATACTCCTATTAGCTGAAGTGCTGAGTTAAGCACTGTATCGAGATTTCTTACCATTTCAATAAGGAACTCGCCAGTGCCTTTCAGCACTCCCATTTGACTCTCCCCAATCCGATAGAATGCCTGTTGGATATTGTCACCCAGTTTCTGGTATATACCCCAAAGGGTTTCTGCCTGAATACGCTGCATGTCATAGAATACTCCGCCACGGGCAGTCATATCCTCAAATACCTTAGCAACCATTTCAAATGGAACTTGCCTTGCGCTTACTAGGTCAAATACTTCTCCTACCGATACTACTTCTCCTCTAAGCTGAGAGAACTGCGCTGCAAGTTCGGCAACAAGTGGAATACCCGCTTCAGTGAACTGCCTGATCTCCTGGCCGCGAAGGACACTAGCTGCGCGGACTTGGCCGAATGCAAGTATAAGGCGGGACATCTCTGCGCCCGTTCCGGCTGCGACATCCGCAAGCTGTTTAATAGTACTGTGTAGCTTATCCGTTTCGATACGATATGCCGCAAGCTGCTTTGTATCACGAATAAGATCTTGTGCCGTAAAAGGCGATTCTATCGACAGCTGTAGTGTTTGAGAAAATATTTTCTCAGCGGCTCTAGCGTCTTGAATTAGAGCGCCCAATGCAACGCGCTGTCTATCAAAGTCAGCAGTAGTCTGTCGTATATTATCAAATACTCTCCATGCTCCAAGTAGTGAAATATACTGCCCAGCAAACTGCTTAAGACCATTAAGCGCAATCCCCTGAGATATTAGCGCCTTATTTTGATATTGTATTGTAGATGTGTTTGTGACACGAGCTTTATTTAACGCAATCTCTGTCTTTTGTAGGCGATTCTTGGCAGCAGCAAGCTGTACGGCATGTTTTTCTTGGGCGCGTAGCCCTATGTTCTGCGTATTTATTGTTCGTACCGCCTCAGTAGCTGTCTTTTGGGATATTAACTGTGCTTCACGCTCAGCAACAGCAGCAGATTTAGACATTGATGCCCGTTTAGCATTAATATCAGATAGTCGCTCAAGAGCCTTAGTTAGCCGGTCAAGTTCGCCCGATGAGAAGTCGAGTTTAACCTGTATTTTATTATTTTCTGAGAATGCCTTAGACTTTTCTGCCCATGACTTAGCAGCCTCATCCCAATTAATCTGTAATCCAATACCTAAAGAAAGATCACTCATAGTATATCCTCCGTATCATTTAAGTAACGCCACCGATAACCCCCAGCGGTTTTAGCCTGACCTGTAACGGCAGCAGATATTCTTGTCTTACTTATGCCCGTCTCGTTCGCGGCAGTAACCCCGCTCGGAAATACCTTTATTCGTCGTCCTTTAGTAGATTCTTGTACGACGGGGGTCGATTTGGGTATTCGCCCCAGCGAATCAAACGAGTGCTTTATGTTCTCGCGTTGAGTGCACCACTCAAGATTCTCAACCATGTTATCAGTCTTGACTCCATTCTTATGGTTTACATAAGTCTTACCCTCGATGGCGCTAATAAAATGTAGTGCAATAAGGCGATGGATGGACGTAACCCTCATGCCTTTTTCTTGGTTGCACAAAACAACATGTCTATATCCGTCTCTTCTCTCTCCCGGCGATAATAGTCGGCCCCTTAGTCTTCTTGTCCTAATCCTGTCTATAATAGTCCGGGGCAGACTTCTTACCCGACCTAACGATGATACTTGATATAGTCCTTCGCATCCATGTATGTCTTTCCACTGTTCCATTACCCCTTATTTTTCTTTTCCATTGCTTTCCGTATTGCTTCGGCGGCATCTGTTTGCGAAAGCAGCCCCTGCTTCATCATCTTACTAATATTAGCTACTTCCGCCTGATAGTGCTCTTCTTTTATCTCTCCCTGCGCCCGAAGGTCTCTCGCTATCGGTTTAACTGGAACCGTGCTGCCCTTTTCTCTCAACCCACTCTTATCCGCCAGCATTATTGTCTGTTTAAACATGCTATCCACATACCAATACCGGAACCAAGTATACCAATTTACGTTTCCATATAATGCAATAATAGTGTCATTCCGCGTCGCTATTCCGGTCTTGCTTTCATACTGGAAGTAGTCGCTTTTGTCTTTTCCCTTTCTTTTGCCATCTCTACTGCCAGAGGCGTGTTGCTTCGTAGCCTCGATAGAATAACGTAAAAAAAAAGCGTGAGAGGCTGCGGATCGTATGCCTGTTCGACATACGACACCATCTCACTAGTATTCCATGTGCGTAATATCCACCATGCCTTAACACATACTAATGGATAAACTAATCCTGTCACCATTAGCCACGGATTGCTGCCAAAGCGAAGATAAGCTATCGCTTGCGCCATCATTCTACTTTGCCTACGAAGCTGTTTAATCCTCTCCTTTTGCGGCAAGTCATCTTCGGCCTTAATCCAGTCTCTTTGTACAAGATCATCTATCTTGGCCTGGGCCTTACGAGTTGGTTTCCATACCCTATATGTTTTCTTGCCAATAATAAACTCTCGGCTGCTATTAGCATCTACCCGCTCATGCTCAAGCGCCGCCTGAAGCGATTGCTGCTGGTCGGTAGTCATGGTTTAATACGGTCAAAGGTTGTACCATTTTCAGTCATAACGTAGTAAGCGCAATCATTATATAGCGCTACTATCATCGGCCCTGCTACGAGAATCCCAAATAGATCGTGCGGCAATAGCTTATGTCCATTCTGTAAAACCCATAGTCCCTCTACATTTTCGGGGGCAGTCCTGCGACTATACACCTCATAAGACTGTCCAAGCGCTTCATTTGCCTCAGCACCATCTTTCTTCTTTACCTTTCTTAAAATAAATTCCATATCTATCTATGTTTAAGTGTTTATTGTGAGCGGGAGTGCGATCAAACACTCCCACCCTTTGATTATACAGCTCCTTGCGTTGCTGTAGTCGGATAGATACCCTGATCTTCTGCAACCGCAATTAGAGCAACTGACCTCTGTACGCCAGTGTCATTACGCTGGGCTTCAAGTTCCCAAACCGTTCCACCGGGAGTTGTCGTGGATTCCGTAATAGTAATCCATGCTGCCGTCGGTGCTGTAGTAAGGGATGCCAAGGGCTTATTCGCCGTGATAATAAGCGGAGAGCCCGCCACTGTACCTCCTTGCGGGATAATTACCGGATCAGGAGTAATCGACGGAGGAACAACTCCTGACGTACCTTCTTTGTAAACAAAGGTATAGATATCGCCCTGTGAGTCGGCCTCCATAGAAGCAATGCAGGAAACAACCACATTGAGAACAGTAATGTCTTCAATGTCACCAGTCGGGCCCCAAGATGCGGTGATCGTCGCATTATAGAACCCAAGATAGTCTACGCCCGGAGAGTTGATAACCGGCAGACGAATAAATACATTCGCGGTAACCTCATTCTGTCCGCCACCCGACTCAACAGCACGACCTGCAAGCCACGATCCGGCGGGGGCAGTCGAAGTATCGAGTGTACGAGTTTTGAGAAGGAGTTTTACAACAGCGGGGGCAAAGTTTGCTAAGTCGCCGGTAAAGCCATAGGTACCACGGGTTGTCGCAGAAACGATTGCAGAGCCATCTTCATGGTTAATCGGAGTTGTAGTGGGTGCTTCTCCATTAGGAACAAGCGTCCCCTGTCGGAACGAAGCGACACGCAACCAATCATCCTCGGTAAGAGAGGTAAAGGTCTTGCCGCCTGTTCTAAAGGCTATGTCAAGCCATGTTGCGCCGTTGATATACTCTTCGGCAGATGCTACCATTGTTGCCATACGCAATAATTTTTTTATGTGTTAGTTTTTTCTCTCATGTAACAAAGTATATTTATCATCTTAGTAGAATAATCGGAATATAATGACTTACCTACGTAAACCATATTTACACTCTTTACCCAATCTACTTTCTCCAAAGCCTGTTCAACCTCTTTAAGTATCTTGTCCTCAGCAACGGTGTTTATCGCTCCCGTTGCGAGAAGGCGGACATTAATCTGTACAAGAAGATGACAAGCACAAAGATCATAAGCAGTAGTAAGCGTTCTGATTCCTCCATTAAGCTGTACTGCGATAAACCTATCAGGAACTTGAGCTGAGACCACTTGACGTTGATCGAATGCAGGAACAGAAACTAATCCCGAAGAATTAATCACCTCTATCATTTGTTCAACTGGTTTCAAGTCTGATAATCTCATAGTCCTTGAAGTTTTAGATTCGCAATTAGATTGTTCTGTATGAACTCGATCAAATCTTCTGACCACCATCCTGCACCACGTTTTACTCCGCCATTTCCATCATCTACAAAAGAGGCATAGGGCGCAGCAGAGACAATATAGAAAGTCCAGTCTGCTCCATCGGCCATTTGAGTTCCGAAAAGAGCCTCGGTTAAGAGGTCATTTCCATCCGCCAACCAGCCTGTTATTCCTGTCTCTGCTGTCGTAAATTGTGGAGAAGAAATAATCGGTATCTCAGGATTTGAAATCCAGTCAGTAAGCACGCCATTCTTAAAAACCCCTATTCCCGTACTGGCTCGAAGATTATTCGTCTGACTTTGAAATCGAAAATCATCTGCTGCAATCCTTGCAAAAAGCTGCTGAGCCGTCATAGTGAATGCGGTTCGGATTTTAGGCTCCAAAACCGCCATTACCTGTTGTTCTGCCGCTTGCTGGAATGTCGCGTTCATAATGAATCTCCCTTTTTTAGCCAGAGGTTACATCCTCCAATCTCGGTATCATGAATTGCTTCGGCTTGATTAACCGTAAATCGGTATTCTCTGCCATTTTCATCCACGACATCCACGCGATCATCAGTCTGTGCGATTATGGTTGCGTCAGGTATCACGAGCAGGGGAGAGTTATAGTAAACTCCTCCCTGAAGTGAAGTATGTCCAGAACCTGAAGAATACTGAAGTCCGCCTTCACCCTCATATACGACCGAGAAGACTTCGTCTCCGTTGTCATCTACCTGTCCCGTACTTCTACGCACAAGACACTGATGAGGGTAAAAATTAACGACGTCCATTACAGCATCCATTTCCGCCCCAGAATCCTGAAGCATCCATAATCATAGGCTCATCGTCATCAACAGGCATGGGCACTTTCCACTTACCGTAGTAGTACCTAGCCCATCTCCACCATAAAGCCCTGTCATCAGCCGACGTAGAGGTTCCTCCCTCGGTGAAACGACGGTTTCCAATCTGCTTAGAGTCGCCATACTTATTCACCATAGTGAACATTGCGAGATAAATATCAGCCGCAGCTAATTCTCTCTTACGAATCCAAACAGGATCTTCATTTCCCTCCGCGTCTCTTTGGAAGGCCGGAGAACCGGCAGGGATGTCCCAGTGTGCGAGAGCCGAAGCTATCGTTGCATCCGGAATAGGATAGTTTACAAACAGTCCTTTTAGATATTCTTCAATCGTCATCATCCCTGCTGTTCCTCCAGATTAAGTTATGCGTTAAGTTGTTCGAGCAACGAAGTCTTATCGCCGTCGGTCAAGCCTTCTACCTTAGCCTGAACATTTGCGAGCTTCATGTTCGTACCGGTAGTCTGTCCGATAGTATTAAGCGCTGCAATAACTGCAAGCCTGGTATACTCTTCGCCGTCGATGAGGATCATCTCAGCATTCTTAACGGTCTTAACCGCATTCATGTGTACGTCCAACATCTGCTCGGGAGTACCCCAAACTTCGGTTGTATCGACTTTTGCCACAAACCAACTATTTACATCGCGCGGTACGGGGCAGGCAAAGCCCTCCATCGACGTTGCGATATTAAACGGATTCGAGAAGTGTTCGACGATACCGGTGAAGTGCGTGCCTTCGAAGTGAATCTTAGCCACATTGGGGTTAGAATCATCGTCATAGATATTCCTACATCCGACCATCTCGAAGAAGTTGGCCGGAGTACAGAATACGAGAACCGATTCATCGAAACTCTTAACCTCTTTCCACATGCCGTCCTGCTGTACCCGGGCTTTCTCGTCGATCTCAATGATCGGGAGAATATCATAGTACTCCGTCATACCAGAAATAACTTCGGCACGGGTCAGAGGAATCTGCTCAGGAATAGGTGAGCCTATATACTTCTTCAGTGCAATCTTAGCTCGAACATTAGGATGCAATGCCAACTGCTTAATTAGAGCCTTGCTTGCTAAGATTGCACTTACGCTTGGTGCATTAGGGTCATCAGCAATCTTATCCTGCCATTCGAGAATATCTGCAATCGGGTCAGCAGTAGGATCGCTCCATACCTTTGCGGGACGAAGACGATTTTCCTGTTTGAGACCAAGGTCAATAAGCACGTTCTGAACACCTTCTTTGTTATTCTGAGCATCGGCGGTGATATATCCGCTCGACAAACCCTGAAATACAAACATGTTCAGACGGTTGTGCATACCGCGAATATTCTCGTCGAGACGCTGCGAATACTGGAACTGCTGCAGATATTGAGGATCTTCACCGTCGGCTTCGAGTTCGCGCAAAGTCATAATATCATCCGCGGTAATATTGAACATGTGTCCAATCATCGGGATATTACCCTGATATTTACCAAAGCCCTGCTTTCCGCGAGGAGGTTTCTGCCCATTCGTCGAAAGGACAGCAGCAGCGATTGCGATACCGGTCTGGCTAATCGAACCCTTCCAAGTCGGAGTACGGAAGGTCCGTCCCCACATGGCGAATTCGCGCCACCTTGCGGTATCATACTTCGAGTTAACCAAGTCAGCTACCTGTTGGAACTGAACGGGGCCTCCAAAGAGTGTATTTACGTTATACGTTTCTTTTATGTACTGTGCCATGATATTTTCGTGTTAGAAGTTATACGCCGTCATAGAACCGGACAAAATACCCATTGGCATACATATACGCACGGATCGCGTCATGGATAGGCGGTACACGGCGAGTATAGTATAGAGAACGTTGTTATGCGTAACCAAGTCCACAAGTTGGCAAGTTTCATCGCCATACACGGGAATGTCTGCATAGGAAGTTGCGGTAGGAATAACCTTGATGGTTGCACCGGCACCTGCTGCCGAAGCCTCAACAAGAATATCGCCCTGAGCAAGAGCACCGACGGCAGCACTTACGGTCAGAATGTCAAACCATTCATTGGTTGAGTCTACTGCAGTAATAGTTACGCCAGTGCCAGTTGCGGTAACGTCTTCAGTAGTCGCAGGAAGTAACATGATATTCATGCCAACTTTTGCACGAGTTCCCTCAAAGCCCTTAAAGACCTGAATGGTAGTTTCGGCAGCGCCGACGGGAGAGTGTACACCAAATGCGTAGTGAGGACGAGCAATCTTATTCTCGTCATCAACCGAGAAAGGCGTACCTGCAGGGATGCAGTTGGGCTTGTAGGCGTTACCTGTGATAAGCTCGTCGAGCGGAACAGAATATCCCGTTGGCAAAGTAATCTCAGCTTTTCCGCCATACACGTCCCTTGAGCCTCCCAAAAATTCCTTGACACCACCGCCTCGGATTTTGTTGTAATTAAAAGTACCCATAGAGTAAGTTTTTTTGTGAATAACTTATGTCGTTTTTGGAGTAATTCCAAGCGCCGCAATAACCGCAGCATTCTTAGATACATCCACAGGTTTCCCGCCTTCGCCACCTCCACCACCAGGAGTCCATCCCTCATCAATGCCCGCAGCCTTACGCATGCGAGACATGTCCGTGGACAAGCGAGCAATTACCGTATCTTCCGTGTCCGACTCGCCTATCGAGATTTCTCCGATTGTTTCGTCGAGCACCCCAGCAATCGCCGGAAATGCTTCCAGAAAGTCTTTATTCTTCTCGCGAAATCGGGCCTGAGCAGAACTTCTTACAGTATCTGCGTGCTTAGCGCCGGTAATCCTTCTTAGTGCCTCTGCCATTTCTGCCTTGTCCTTTGCTGCTTGATCTTGATATGCCTTAAACCAAGAAGGCATGTCCTGGACTTCAGGCTTAGGTGGATCGACAGGAGGCGGAGTAGGGGTTGGTACGGGGTTCTTCTCGCTCCATTCCTTCACGAAGTCTGCCTGTTCCTTATTTAGGTTATCGTTCATAGATTTAACTATGGGTGAAACCTTTGAAACGAAAGCATCAATCTCCATCTCGGAGTCTTCGGGAATCATCAACATTGCGTTTGTCACAATGTCGGTAATGGTACGCAAGGAGAGTTTTTGGGTTTTTCCCAAGGTTGCAGTTAGTTTTTCTACTGCGGTTTCTTTTGTGAATTTCATAGGGGTGTCCTATTTTAAGTGAGTAATAAAAACAAGAAGCCCGACGCTGCGGACACCACAACCATCGGGCTATAACGTAATTCCGTCAAGATTTGTGGCGTACATCATCATACGCTTCGAGTACAAAAGTAATACTTTTTTTTGATAAGTCAAAATAATTGTTTAATTTTGTCCCATAAGTTGTGTCTATATGCAAGCATCTACTCCTATATCCATACCGCTTCCGGCGCCATATCCAAAGCTCACAAGAGTTTTGGGAAATCTTAAAGATCCCGGATACGACGAAATCGACGGGTTTAGGCTACGCAGGGGCAAAGATGTAATCTTTCAGGCAGGCTTTCAAGAGGCTATATCAACTTGTGAAGCCGACGTAATTTGGTCGGGAGGGGTCGCCTCGCCAGGAAAGCTTCAGAGCATCAATGAGTTAGTTGTTACTCCATTTGGTTTTAGACGCATTGGGGATTTAAAAATAGGATCTATTATATCTGGACGAGACGGTGGGCAGCAACGCGTTATCGGTATCTATCCGCAAGGAATTCAGGATATATATGAGGTTGAGTTTATTGACGGAGCTACATGTCTCGTTGGGCTCGACCACCTATGGAATATCAGAATAATGCGTAAGCAGTCTAAGAAGGCAAAATTACGTGGTCTTTCAACAGATGAAGATTATCGGGTATGGACTACGGAAATGATAATAGAGTTCCTTAATAAAAATAAGGATACGGATAGGAATATATCTATACCGCTATGCGATCCAGTGCAATTTACAATAGGTGGCAAGAAATCTATAACCATACCTCCTTATGTCCTTGGTTGCCTACTTGGAGATGGCTGTATTGTCTCCGATAGTACAATAACATTTACAAACCCAGACATTGAGGTTATAGATAATATCCGTAGCTATGGCTATGAGGTAAGACCATCTAATTGCGAGCGTAATAAAAGTGGGCTATTATCATGGATAATAAAACATCCGACGTTAATATCCGACTTAAAGGAGCTAAATCTTCATGGCTGTCGTAGTAATGAGAAATTTATTCCTCGTCAATATAAACTCGCAACGATAGATGACCGAATCTCTCTTATGCAGGGTTTAATGGATACCGATGGCTATGGCGAGAAAGATCTATGTTCATGTGGTATATCCTCTGCGTCTATTGAAATGGCAAAAGACATACAGGAGATAGTATGGTCTCTTGGAGGATACTGTTCTCTCAATACTCGTCCAGCAGGATATAAAAATGCTAATGGTAATTATGTCGAATGCTTTGACCGTAATGTCCTATATATACAGACACAGGATAATAAACATCTTTTCCGATTACCTCGTAAACAAGCAGTAATGAAGGATCGTCGCTATACAAAAACGCGACGGATAGTTAGCATTAAGAAGGTAGGACGCGAAAAAGCTGTGTGTATAGCAGTAACAAATCCCGACTCTTTGTATCTAACTGGTAAAGGTTGTATCGTTACCCACAATACCTTCTCTCTATTAATGGAAGCTATGCGCGGTTTAGGTAAGCCAAACTACTCCGCCGTAATAGTAAAAAAGGAACTTGTGGAGGTCGGTACGGCAGGCGGTATTCTAAGTGATGCAAAACTAATATATAAGGATATGCCGGGTTGCGAATACTCTGCATCTGATATGGCATTTAAATGGGATTGCTGGAATTCAAGCATCCAATTTACGCACCTAAACCTACAGGGGGAAGGACAGGCTAAAGAAGCGCAAGAGAAGATGAAGAATAAGCAAGCGTCATATATAGCTATAGATGAACTTACTAACTTCACCTATGACATTTGGCGCTATTGGTTTTCACGAAACCGAGATAACTCCGGGATGAAGCCACGATTCTTAGCTACTATGAATGCTAACGGATGGCATTGGACATCGCGGGTATTGAAGATGGCGGGATACATAGGTGATGATGGGTACCTAAAACCCAATATGACTGGAGTCCTTCGCTATATGGTAGTACAAGGAGATAAGCCCGAAGATATTGTTTGGGCCGATAGTAAGGAACAGATGCTTGAAAAGCTACCTGAACTCGAACATAGACTTACCCAAGAAATGAAGGCACAAGGACTAACGACCGATCATCTCATAAAGAGCTTTACTTTTTTGCCAGGCAACCTCATGGACAACCGCATCCTAACCTACAATACCCAAGGCGGAAACGTGGCGAACCTATTCAATGTCGGTGAAGCAGAAAGGATGAAGTTGCTCTATGGGTATTGGGGCGAGTTAGCTGAGGGTGATTCACAGGTTACAAGCCAGGAAGTAGAGAATATGTTCTTTGGCCCGACGCAGAATGCAGTATCAGAAGATCAAACAACGTATCTTACTGTCGATATTGGTGATGGGGGCGACCCTACTATGGCTTATGTATGGCGAGGGCTTTCCGTTATAGCGCGAGAGACCACATATACTGACGATGCTATGGAAAAGGTAGCATGGGTTAGGAGTCTTATGCAGCAATATGACGTAATGCCAGAAAGAGTTGCGGTAGACACAGCGGGATTGGGTAACTATTTCGATTCGGTTCTACTCGGAGTTGTAGGTATCGTGTCTAATAGAGTGCCTATAAAGGAGATAGATGAAAATAATAATCCTATTCTGCTCGAACAGTATGTTTACTTAACTGACCAATTATCGGGAAAACTTGCTGCTTATATCCGTATGGGAAAAATTAGATATGAGTTTTCTCCAGATGAACAAGTTGTCTATGGTAGGCAGGGCAAGAATAAGATGGGTATCTGCGACCTACTCAAGATAGAGACAAATGAACTCCTTCGCCGAATACAGAATGACAGAACCCGCAAGTATTCATTTAGTTCAAAACAAGAGTTCAAAAGGCATCACCGATTTAGTCCTGATGATCACGACTTGTTAAAATATAGGATGGTCTTTGAATTATCAGCTAAATTAAAGAAAGAAGCAGATCAAGAATACAGTATTCACGACTATTATAGAGCCCTATACACATGAGAATATCAGACTTAGCTCAAAAAGAGCCTTGGATAAGGAAAACTACTCACCATAATTATGAAAGACTTGGTGGTGCTGGAATAATGGAACAAATGATACTACCATGCGAGACTGGTAGGCTTCTAACCCAGGATGACTTTGCGGCAGAATTAGCGCCTACCGCACACCGAATCTACGATGTGGCTTTTCGTAGTAATCGCCCTCTATATAAATATAATGAGGCTACAGGTAAAAACGAACCCAATGGATGCGAACCGGTAGAGCGAGTGTCTGTTGCGTTGCAGCAAGCCATAGTTCGACACAAGGCTACACATTCATTCGGTAACCCAGTATGGTTCGGCAACGAGTCAGGGATGGATAAGACGAATATGGCTGAGAAATTTAAGTCATACTGGAACTCGACCGGAATGGATAATGCCATGCTTGAATTTGGTGAGAGCTGCTTTGCTACAGGAGATGCTGGGCTATGTATTTTCAGGAATGAGGAGGGAGAATTACGATATAAGGTATTCTCCTATGCAAAAGGCGATCTCGTGGTTGAGTTTACCAA
>QMCD01000285.1_pt1 | contig 64502 bp, 57 predicted proteins | sample 1821841 | NCBI WGS metagenome assembly QMCD01 (sample SAMN01991225, study PRJNA193472) | Termite gut metagenome, whole genome shotgun sequencing project. | isolation source: worker | host: Macrotermes natalensis
TGTTCAAAGTCTAAACATTTCTGTTCAGCGATTGAATGATTCTGTTCAAAGTCTAAACATTTCTGTTCAGCGATTGAATGATTCTGTTCAAAGTCTAAACATTTCTGTTCAGTGATTGAACGATTTTGTTCAAGATATAAACATTATATTTTGATTGGATAATCAAACGGGGCTTGTCCGGTTAATCTGCAATAGCTCTACTATTACCTTTTCTATTTTTCAGGTTTAACAATCAGTGCAAACCGGTGAGGACAACTGTTCCGTTTTTGTTTACTAAAAATACTGTAGTTATTCTTGTATAAACACCCGCTTCACCCGTTGTGAAATACCTGTCAAAAGGTCATATTCTATTAATCCGGTACTTTTGGCAAGCTGGGAAATGGGCAATTCTTTTCCGAAAACAATAACAGGGTCGCCTTCTTTTGCACGAATATTTGTAATATCTATCATACACATATCCATGCATACATTTCCTATAACCGTAGCCAATTTCCCATTAACCAATACTTTTGCGTTTCCGTTTCCTGCCGAACGCGGAAAGCCATCTGCATAGCCAATAGGAATTGTTGCAATGAGAGCAGGCTTATCGGATTTCCATTTACGGTTGTAGCCTACCGTTTCGTTTATCGGCAATGTTTTTATCTGGGAAATGATTGTTTTCAACGTAGCAACGTTAGAAATCTTGTTGGAATCAACAAAGGGATTTACTCCATACAATCCGATTCCCATTCTTACCAGATCGAATTGGTATTCGGGAAAACGAGCCATTCCTGCCGAATTGGCAATATGCTTGACCGGCTTATATCCCAATCCATCGGAAATTATATCATAACACTCGGAAAATAATTGTGCCTGTTGATGCGTGAAATCATCTTCATCAGGATCGTCTGCGGCAGCAAAATGAGAAAAGATACTCTCTACCCTGATTTTAGGATTAGTATTTATTAAATGTAATAATTGTAGTAAATCGCGTTTTTCAAAGCCTAAACGATGCATTCCCGTATCTATCTTCAAGTGAATATTTACAGATTTAATATGGAGATTTTGTTCCAATGCCTGTAATAGCAAATTCATAATACGGAAACTGTATATTTCAGGCTGCAATTTATATTTAAGAATCAACTCCATGCTAAGCGCATCGGGATTCATGACCATGATGGGAAGCGTAATATTTTTATTACGCAAAGAAACCCCTTCGTCAGCATAGGCAACAGTTAAATAATCAACACCATGATATTGCAACGCATTAGCAATATCAATATCACCGATACCATAGCTAAACGCCTTAACCATTGCCATAATTTTAGTTTCGGGTTTGATGAGCGTCCGATAATAATTCAAATTGGAAATCAGTCCGGGAAGGCTTACTTCCATAACTGTTTCATGTGTTTTCAGCCCCAAATAATTTGAAATGCGTTCAAAACCGAATTGCCGGGCACCTTTTATTAGGATAATTTCATTTTCCAGCCTGTTGATATCAAAATCAGCAAAGAAATCATTGGTCGTTTTATAAAATTCTTTCTCTATAGAAAAGCTATTCGCTTGACGGGATATAGCCTCCCCTATTCCGACAATTCGATGAATATTCTTATGTTCTAATAAAGTAGCAATTTCTTTATATAAATTATATTCGGAATTCCTGCTTTGAAGAATATCGGAAAGAATAAGTGTCCGCTTTTCGTATTGATGCTGTGTAGTCATCAAATCCAAAGCAATTTGCAAGGAATTTGTATCTGAATTATAAGTGTCGTTGATAATCATACAGCGATTGATTCCCTGTTTCATCTCCAAACGCATTTCAATAGGTGTCAGGCAGGCAATCCGTTCTGAAATTATCTCATTGGAATAATCCATCAGTAACATAAGCATCCAGCAATGGATGGCATTTTCAATAGCTGCATCATCCAAAAACGGAATCGTAATAGAAATGGATTCATCTTTATATAATGCCTTAATGTGTGTATCTTTAGGTGATTTTTCAATGGAAGTAATACGTAAATCAGCATCATCCTTGCGAGTACTCCATGCAAAAAGACGGATTTTCTTAGGTAATTCCGTTCTCATCAAGCCTTCCATAATAATACCATGATCGGCACAAAAGACCAAAGTTTCCACATTGCGGAATAAATTCAACTTCTCTCCTACTTTTTGACGAATATCCATAAAAGATTCATCATGTGCAGAACCAATATTGGTAAAAACCCCAATGGTAGGAGCAATAATTTCTTTTAAAGGATTCATTTCTTCCGGCTTGGAAATACCTGCCTCAAAAATACCCATCTGATCTTCCTTTGACATTTTCCAAACAGAAAGCGGAACCCCTATCTGTGAATTGAAACTATTGGGGGAATACACAATTTTATTATCAGGACACAATAATTGATATAGCCATTCCTTGACAGCTGTCTTTCCATTACTTCCCGTGATACCGATTATCGGAATGATGAATTGCTTACGATGATATTTTGCTAACTGCTGCAACGCCTGTAAAGTATCGTCCACAACAATAAAATTAGCATTCGGATACCTGTCAATGTCTTCAAATGCCTTATTTACAACAAAATTAAATACATTTTGCTGATATGCATTTGCAATGTATCGGTGTCCGTTATTTTTAGTCGTTACCAATGCAAAAAACAAGGCATTATCAGCTCCCTGTACTTTCCGGCTGTCATATACCAAATCTTTAATAAGGAAATCTTTATCATATTTAGCATACAACAACCCGCCGACAATATCCGCAATTTGAGCAATATTATACATCTTCAATCAAAATTATTACTGATTATTTATTGATTGTTGTCGATTACGATAAATGTCACAAGCTAAATAAATGGCATTGCGGAAAGAATCAGGAGATGCCATATCTTTTCCCGCAATATCATAAGCCGTTCCATGGGCAGGAGAAGTGCAAACAAAAGGCAATCCTGCCGTGAAATTCACTCCTTCACCGTAAAAAGGAATCATTGCCTGGTCATGATACATTGCCAGTACGCCATCAAACTTACTATATTGTTCCGTTTTGAAAAAATCATCCGCAGCATACGGTCCAAAAACATATATCCGCTGATTAAAAGCCTTCTCTATCGCAGGGCTAATGATATCCTGTTCTTCCCTGCCGAATTTTCCGCCATCTCCTACTTGTGGATTTAATGACAGAACGGCAATTTTAGGTTTTGTTATTAAAAAATCCTGCTGTAAACTTTCATTTAATATTTGTATTTTTTTTACAATCATTTCCTTTTTCAACTGATTGGAAACTTCCGACATAGTATAATGAGTAGTTACAGTTCCTATTTTTAACCCATCGACAATTATCAATGTTAAATAATCATTTGCATTGCATGATTTTGCCAGAAATTCGGTTTGCCCTGGGAAAGGAAAAGAATTAGATTGAATATTCTTCTTATTAACAGGAGAAGTTACTAAAACGTCTATTTTTTTTGTAATCAAATCTTTTGTTGCCATTTTCAAAGACATAACAGCCATTTCTCCTGCTGTTTGAGTAGATTCACCTACATCAATTTTCAATTCCTTATCTATAATATTAATTATATTGGGATTTTTACGTGATACTTGGTCAGCTTGCTTAACAATATGAAAAGAAAAATCACCACTGCTTTTAATTAATTTCCGATAATATGATGCCACCTTGGAAGAACCATACACCAAAGGTGTACAAACTTCCATCATACGAGAATCCATAAATGTTTTAGCAATTATCTCATAACTAATACCATTTATATCACCTTGTGTAATTCCTACTATTATCGGTTTTTCTGACATATTTAGTGATGTAAATTTATTCTATGCAAAGATAGCATTAATATTTTTGATGATTTGAATGTTATCCTGCTTTGTTTTGATGTTTAATAATCAATCCAAAAACCAATTTTTATATATCTTACTATTCCAATAAAAGGATTGATCTGTCCAAAGCTAATTTGTATGTATCCGAAATGAATTTGTATCCATTGATTATTAGATATTAAAAATTCAGTCTTGACGATATACTTATTTATACATTTTTCTGTCTCGGCAAATCATCTTTTCCCATAACTTCTGCATAAGCAGCACAGTAACTGTTATAATCCGTTCCCATAGACATCGCCCGAAGTATGGCTATCCGCTTTTCAATAGGAGGATGCGTTGAAAACAAAGACTCTTTGTGTCTGTTTGATTTCTTTGGCTTATTAATACACATTGCCGCAGCCATGTGTCCCGGATCAAATTTTTCGGTATTCCCTGAAATTTTTTCTAAAGCATTTGCCAGACTGTCAGGATCACGTGTAAAGTTAACAGCCATCGTATCCGCCAAATATTCTCGCTTACGAGACAAAGAAAAATAAAACATCTGTGCAAATAAGGGAGCTAAAATCGCCAATAAAATTACAGCAGCAATAATAATCAGTTGAATCGCTCCATTGCCTTCTTTGCTGTTATTACTTCTTCGTCCGCCTCCCCAAATGAACACACGCATCAGTAAATCGGAAATAATGACAATCGTACACAGCATCACACTGGCAAAGGTCATATACATCACATCACGATTGTAAATATGAGACATTTCATGAGCCATTACTGCCTGCATCTCCTGACGAGTCAGCTTATCCCGTAAGCCACGAGTAATAGCAACAATACTCTTTTCCGGTTTTGTCCCTGCAGCAAAAGCATTCAATGCAGGTGTATCTATCAAATAAATTTTAGGCATCGGTAAGCCCGTTGCCTGCGATAATTCTTCTATTACATTATGCAAAACCAAATCATCTTCGGGGGCAATTTCTTTGGTATTCATTCCTCGCAAAACAACTTGTGCCCCATTAGTCATAGCGATAATAGCTTGTATAAACCAAATAACGGTTGCTATAATTATTCCTGTTAATATTCCTTTCCCCGATTGAGGGTCCGGATCAAACAATAATCCGATAAGTGCCCCCAACACAAGCAACAATAAACCCATGCCAAAGAATACAAACCATGATTTACGTCTATTCTTTGTAATTAATTCGTACATATTTTTTTGTTATTCAAAGAAATCTAACCTTTCAATATTTACATAACTTTTGAAAGGTTAAATAATATTCCTTATTTACTATTCCTTTAATTAAAAGAAACTTTTGGTGTTTGACGAACTTCAGAAGAAGAAACCTCAAATAAATCCCTTTGTTTAAAATTAAACATCCTTGCTAAAATATTATTAGGAAAGATTTGAATCTTATTATTAAAAGTCGTAACCACTTGATTGTACAACTGACGGGAAAATGAAATCTTATTTTCCGTTGTTGCTAATTCTTCCTGCAACTGTAAAAAATTGGTATTGGCTTTCAAGTCAGGATATGCTTCCAATTGGACGGTCAAACCTGATAAAGCGGAAGTAAGTAAGGTATTGGCTTCCGCTTTTTCTGCTACTGTTTTGGCATCCATTGCCTGTGAACGATATTGTGTAATTTTACTCAATGTATCCTGTTCATGTTTGGCATAAGCCTTTACTGTTTCTACCAAATTAGGTATCAAAGCATAACGGCGTTCCAACTGAACATCTATATTATGCCATTCCTTATCCACATTGTTACGCATTTTTATCATGCCGTTGTATATGGAAATTATCCAAACTATAAGGATTGCTACTACTCCAATCGCAAGCCATATTCCTGGCGTTCCAATTATTGGCATCGCTTTCTGTCCTGCAAGTAACACTCCACTAATAATCCATGCTGTTATTGTCATTTTTTCTTGTATTAATTTACTTTTTTTATAAAATTCTTCAACTCATGAGTATCAAAAATTGGACCATCAGTACATACACAACGATTTCCTTGGGTTGTTTCTGTCACACAACAAAGACAGACTCCTATCCCACAAGCCATTGTATTTTCCAAAGAAACTTCACAAGGAATATGTACTTCATCTGCCAATTTGGCAACTGCTTTCATCATCACTTCGGGTCCACAGGTGTAAATCCGGTCATATTGAGTAATATTTTGAATCAAACTATGATCAATAACTAATCCGCATTCTCCCATACTTCCGTCATCAGTTATAATATGAACATCAGCAACTGCAGGAAAATCATCTATCCAAGATAGCGCTTTCGCTGTCTGTGCTCCCATAAGAACAGTCGGGCGAATATTGTTACAATAAAACGTCTTTGCCAAATACAACAACGGAGCAATACCACATCCACCGCCAATCAACAAAGGATTCTTTATACCATCCATAGTAAAAGAATTTCCTAACGGATAAATAATATTAAGCATATCGCCTGCCTGTAATGTACTTAATTTTTCCGTACCTTCTCCTACTATACGAATATAGAAACGAAGTTGATGCTTATCATAATCCACATCACAAATAGAAATTGGGCGGCGAAGAAATGTCTTTTGTGTATCAGGAACCAAAATATTGACAAATTGTCCAGGTAGAATATTTCCTAAAGGCTTTTCTGACTCCACATATAACTCAAAATCATTAAACGGGAGCAAGTTTACTTTTTTGACTTTAAAATCACAGATTTGTTTCATCCTTGTTAAATTTCAGAAGTATGAACGAATCGTGAACAGTTTTATTTTCTATCCTCATGAAATATCTCCATATTGGCAGGACATTTATTTTCTATATCAAAGCGTAGAAATGTAACCGCTTTATGAAAACCTGAGTTTCCAGCTGCTCCGGGATTGATATACAATAGTTTTTGTTGTTTATCATTCATTATTTTCAAGATATGTGAATGCCCGCAAACAAAAATATCGGGACGATATTTTCCTATTAATTCTTTGCTTCTGGGGTTGTATTTAGGCGGATAACCTCCTACATGCATCATCAAAACCTGTAATCCCCCTGCATCAAAAAATGTAAATTCCTCATATTTGGAACGAATATCGGTTCCATCTATATTACCATAAACAGCTCTTAATGGTTTGAATTCCTGTAATCGTTCTACAATTTGAAGAGTACCTATATCACCTACATGCCAAAGCTCATCACAAGGAGCAAAAAAATCAAAAAGTTGCGGATGCAGATAATTATGCGTATCGGAAAGTATGCCTATTTTCATGGATTGTCAGAATTTATTTCATTATAAATATAAATATACAAAAGTAATAAATTATTAAACTCATCAAAATCAATATATAAAATTACAACTATCAAATTTTCAGACCGATAAAAAACAATATGTAATCAATAAAAAATCATCCTTCATTCAAACAATAAATTAGCTCAATCAGTACATTTTTTTATCTTAGTTATATCCTTTTTTTTAATAATATCAAGTAAAAAAAAATATTTTTCTACACTTTTTATTGTTATTTTTGCATGTATAGAAATAAGATATTTTTTCTCTTTAAAGGCATTCATTTTTAGTCTTTTTCAAAAAAGAAGTAGGAGAATTATCTATAAATATAACACTTTCTTAACACTAAAATAGCCAACTAATCAATGAAAGAAGTAATTGACGATTCACAAGTCGTTTGGGAGCAATGCCTGAAAATGATCAAGGATAACATTCCTGTAAAAAGTTTTAGTACATGGTTTCAACCGATAAAACCCATCAACTTGTCGGGACAAGTACTTACAATACAAGTTCCCAGCTTATATTACCACGAATATATAGAGGGTAATTATTGGCAATTGTTAAAATCGGCTATTCATAAAGTATTAGGTCCTGAAGGTAAATTGGAATATAACATTCTAGTTACTAATAATGGAACTACTATCACATTGCCGCCGGCAAGTATAGGTAAACTTGACTCGCAAGATAAACCTGTTTCTATTCATATTGACGAAAAAACAAAACAGAAGGAAATACCTAATCCGTTTGTTTTACCCGGATTGAAAAAATTAAATATTAATTCCCAACTAAATAAAGATCTTAATTTTGAAAATTTCATTGAAGGTGAATGCAACCGCTTAGCCCGTGCAGCAGGCTTCGCCATTGCGAACAATCCCGGAAAAACCGCATTCAACCCGTTATTTGTCTACTCCAATGTAGGATTGGGGAAAACCCACATTGCTCATGCTATCGGATTGGAAACAAAATTACGCTATCCTGATTTGACTATTTTATATGTAGATGCGGAAACCTTCATCCAACAATATGTTGAAGCTGCCAGAGGAGGCAATATCAATGATTTCGTACACTTTTATCAAATGCTGGATATGCTTATTATTGATGATATTCAATTCCTTTCAGGAAAAACAGGTACACAGGATATATTTTTCCATATATTTAACTCTTATCATCAAAAAGGGAAACAATTGATCATCACAGCAGACAAATCTCCTGCCGAAATAGCAGGATTTGAACAGCGCTTACTATCCCGTTTTAAATGGGGATTATCTGCCGATTTACAGTCTCCGGATAAAGAAACGCGTATCAAAATAATCAAAAATAAACTTTATAATAACGGTATTCAGTTTCTCCCTGAGGAAGTTATTGAATACCTCGGATATCGAATCATTACCAATATCCGTGAAATAGAAGGGGCTATTATTTCTATTTTAGCACAATCTTCTTTAAATAAAAAGAAAATCACAGTTGATTTGGCAAAACAAATGATAGATAAATTTGTACGTAATACATCACATGAAATCTCTATTGATTACATTCAGAAAGTAGTATGTGATTATTTCAAGATACAGGTAAATGATATTTTTTCTTCTTCGCGTAAGAGAAATATTGTTCAAGTACGTCAAACAGCTATGTATTTTGCCAAGAAATACACAGAACTCTCCCTTGCACAAATAGGTGCTCAATGTGGAAATAAAGACCATGCAACAGTTCTACATGCCTGTCGTACCGTAGAAAACCTTAAAGAAACAGACCGACACTTCAAAGAACAGTTAGAAGATATTGATAAAACATTAAAAAATAGCTAAAAAGAAACCGTATTTCTTTTTAATTATTTAACTCATCAGGAAAGATAAATCAATATTAGACAATATTTCTTTTGTAGAATGATAGCCCAATTGAAAAATTTCATTGCTCTTCTCTACATCAAAGGTTTCATAACTTGCCATATTTTGGGGTTCTATCAACACATCACATAGAGCTTTATCTTGCAGACTATTTGCCTTGGACATAAAAAAATACGTTCGGGCAATTGTTCCTCTGAGATTTTTATTATATTCTTTTGTAACAAAAGGGCTTGCATTTATTCCTATTACATGTTGACAATCTCTGTATATCGTTCCTACCGGAAAATTCTTCAATACACCTCCATCCACATAATAAGTTCCATTGATTTTTACCGGCTTAAATAATACAGGCATACTACAGGAAGCAATAATAGGGTCAATGAGATTGCCTTTTTCAAAAACAGTTGTTTTACCATGATCAAAATCGGTAGCCACAACACGAAGGGGAATATTCAATTCTTCAAATGTTTTAGCCCGTAATTTTTCTCCCAAAAACTTTTTAAAAATATCAATATGAAAAAAACCGTCTCTGGGAAACTGTATTTTGGCAAACTGAGAAAAAGTAACATTAGCAAAAATATCATTAATTTCATCCGGGGAATAAGCATCCGCATACAATGCGCCGACAATAGCTCCAGCGCTTACCCCTGAAATAATATCGGGTTTTATATTATATTCCTCCAAGGCTTTCAATGCTCCTGCATGACATAAACCCTTAATTCCACCACCGCTTAAAGCAATTCCTATCTTATACTCTTTCTTTAATATTTGTTTTGCCATCAATAATTATACTTTCAAATATATTATATATCTATTTTATATTTATAATGTGAATCAAGATTTTAAAAATATATTTTTTATTTCCCGATTTAGGAATGAATAAACTAATGTTTATTTATATTTTCCTAATTTAGGAATGAACAAATTAATATTTATTTACATTTTCCTAATTTGTAAATGAACAAACTAATATTCATTCACTAATTCCCAATTTAGGAATTGATAAACTAATGCTTATTTATATTTTCCTAATTTAGGAATGAACAAACTAATATTTATTTACTAATTCCTAAATTAGAAATAAGGAAATTAATGTTAGTTTCTATCCAAAAATCTTATTTTAGCTGCTTAAATCAAATTTAGACAAGGAATAAATAACAAAACAGAATATCCTTACATAAACTTAGCCCATGATTAATTCTTTAAATGTTTTTCCCCGATGTTCAAAATTTTTAAATTGATCATAGCTGGCTGCTGCCGGAGAAAGCAAACAAATTTTTCCTTTTTGTGTATTATTTTTTGCCAAGCCTATAATTTCAGGATATGTTTCCACAAAATATATATTTTTATCTTTTGAATGATTAAATAAACTCATCATCCGTTTACCTGCATCTCCGGTAAAAATAAAATTATGAATACTTGATTTCTCTAACAATTCAATAAAAAACCGATAATCAATTCCTCTATCAAAGCCACCCAAGATAATTGTATCAACATCCTTTAAAGCATTAATAGCAGCAACAGTAGCCTGTGGAATAGTAGAAATACTGTCATTGTAGAAAATAATTCCGTCAAACTCCCCTACTCGTTCCAGGCGATGCTCAAGTCCTTTGAATGTATCAAGAGCCTTTTCAACTTGCAAATTATTAATATTATCCATACATTGTAAAGCGGCTATCACGGCTGTTACATTCAATAAATTATGTTCCCCTTTCAAGGGAAAATCTTCATTTATTTCAACAGTTTTTTCTTCATGATTATCTTTCAAAAAACAAAAATATGAATCCCGAATATAAGAAAGCGATTTATCATTCTTTTCAAAAGAAAAACCTGTTTTTGACGAATCTATTTTGTCATTTTTCAACAAATCTAAAATCAATTTATCTGTCGTATTATAAATAAAATAATCGTTTATTGATTGATAACGGGCAATATTGAACTTGGCTTGCTGATAATCCAAGAAGCTACGGTAATGGTCCAGATGTTCTTCAAATAAATTTAATAAAATGCTAATATGCGGAGCCTTGGAAATAAACTCCAATTGATGTGAGGAAAGTTCCAGTACAATTTTCGTTGACGGATTTATTTTTTCAATAATATCGAAAAACGGAACGCCTATATTTCCTGCAATCAAGACATCATTGCCTATGGATTGTAAAATATGATATAAAAGGCTTGTTGTGGTACTTTTTCCTTTTGTTCCTGTAACTCCAATACATTGGAAAGCAAAAGCCTGTAAAAACAAATCAGCTTGGGAAGAAATTCTATATTTATCAAATGAAAAAATATTTTTAAGGCTAATTCCAGGAGATTTCAACACAATATCATAATCATTAATCACATCCAAATACTGTTCTCCCAATATCAAACGCAGATTGGAATCATTCTCCAGAATAGGAAAAACAGCTTCAGGATTCTTATCCGCTATGGTTAGAAAAGCATCGGGCAAATGCTTACGAATAAAGGCATAGCTTGATTGCCCTTCTTTTCCGAAACCTAATAAAAGAATATTTTTATCTCTTAAGCGCTCAATAATAATATCAACAGACATAAAGCCTATTTTAAATCCGATTTGATTTCCAGTAAAAATTGTTTGATTTTAGTCAGGGAATTGTAAATTTGTGTCTTCCTTTCTATATTTTTCTGCTCAATTGTCAAACGCTCTTTGGCTCCCTGCAAAGTATAACCGCATTCTTTGACCAGATAATAAATTGTTCTAAAAGTTTCTATATCTTCCTTAGTAAAATAACGGGTACCTTTTTTGTTTTTAAACGGCTTAATGCAATCAAATTCCTTTTCCCAAAAGCGAATAAGAGATGTATTAACATTGAACATCCTGGCAACTTCCCCTATAGGATAAAACATTTTTTCAAATTTCTGTTCCTCCATAACAACAAACATATTAATTGTATACAAAGGTAATCAAAATTAACAAATGCTGTATTAGTAAAAATAGAATCCTTCTTTTCTGGTTAGAAAAGAAGGATTCTTGTTGTATTTTTATTTCTTGATGAAAAAAGTTACTGTAATTTCGCCAGAGCTTCTTTAATTCTCCTTACTGCTTCAATAAGCAAATCGTTGGATGTAGCATAAGAAAGACGGATACAGTTATCATCACCGAATGCAATACCTTGTACTGTAGCCACATTAGCTTCGTACAACAAATACATGGCAAGGTCATTGCTATCATTAATAGTATACTTATCGTATTTCTTGCCAAAATAACTGCTTATTTCAGGGAAGAAATAAAATGCCCCCTGTGGCAAACGTACTTTCATGCCGGGAACTTCCTGCAAAAGTTTAAACATCAAATCTCTTCTTTCACGGAATTTCTCACGCATATCAATAATATCTTTGCTCGTTTTGGGATCCATTTCCATAGCAGCAATGGTTGCCCGTTGAGCAATGGAACAGGTTGCTGAAGTAACTTGCCCCTGTAATTTATCACACGCCTTTGCAACTGCAAGCGGAGCACCGATAAAACCAATCCGCCAGCCTGTCATGGCAAAGCCTTTGGCAACACCGTTAATAGTAATTACCTGCTCTTTAATATCATCAAATTGAGCAATACTCTGATGCTGTCCTTCAAAATTGATGTGTTCGTAAATTTCATCAGCCATCACCATTACATGTTTATGACGAGCCAACATATCGGCAATTCCCTTGAGTTCTTCTTTGCTGTAAAGCATTCCTGTCGGATTGGAAGGACTGCTAAACATAATCAGTTTTGTTTTAGGGGTAATAGCTGCTTCCAACTGTTGTGGAGTGACTTTGAAGTCATTTTCCAAAGTTGTTTTTACAAATACCGATTTTCCTTCCGCCACTTTTACAATTTCTTTGTAGGAAACCCAGTATGGAGTAGGAATGATTACTTCATCGCCCGGATTGACAAGAGACATCACCACTTGGTAAATAGACTGTTTTGCTCCGGTAGAAACAATAATTTGTTCGGGAGCATAATCCAAATTATTATCCCGTTTAAATTTTTCGCTGATAGCTTTACGCAATTCCGGATAACCCGGTACAGGCGGATAATGCGTCCAGTTTTCATCAATAGCTTGCTTACCGGCTTCTTTTACTATTTCGGGAGTATTAAAATCCGGTTCCCCGATACTTAGACTGATAACATCTTTCCCTTGTGCTTTTAGCTCTCTGGCTATTCTTGTCATGGCAAGTGTTTCTGATTCTGCCATTTGTAAGACTCTGTTTGATAGATATTCCATATATCGTTATATTTTTAAATTTACAAATTAATTTGGCAAAGGTACATCATTTTTTGATGTATCAAATGAGATTTTCAGGAGAAATAGATAATATTAATAACGTGAATTCGGGATCATCGACATTTTCGCGGGCTTCGGTAAACGAATTTTTAGCAATCTTGAGGATAGACTCGTCTTCCTGTGCATAAAGAGGCAAATAATTTTTCATGAAAAGTTCTTCTATTTTCAACTTTTCTGCCGGATACTCTTCTACCGGTGTTTTAAACTCGGTCTGACACTGGAAATGCTCATCGTTGTGAAGCTCGCCAAAATTAATTCTTTCTATTTTCATAAATAATAACTATTTGATTTTAAATTATATTTAGATTTACAAATTTGCGGGAAGGTGTCGCCTCTTGGCGAAAGTTGTTTTCAAAAGTGTGGGAAGCTTTCGCCTCCTGGCGAAACCATTTTACAAAAGTGCGGGAAGCTTTCGCCTCTTAGCGAAACCATTTCACAAAAGTGCGGGACACTTTCGCCTCCTGGCGAAACCATTTCTCAAAAGTGTGGGACACTTTCGCCTCCTGGCGGAACCATTTTACAAAAGTGTGGGTGGATTTTGCCAAAAGAAAAACAGGTAAAAAAGGCTTGTAAATGACTTTTCACATAGAGAGATACCGTAATAAATCCTTTCTAACGCGATATATAATTTGTAGAACTGTTTCGCGTAGCATAATTCGTAATTTGTAATTGCATCATTTCACCTTTCTATCTTCCGGTATCTTCGTTTAGCTTGCGTAACTTATCTAACATCATTACAGATTATTTATTAACTCTTGATTCGCATCAAGTAAATCTTTTTTTTCAATGCTTGTATTTTATTGCAAAAACTTATTTATTTTTGTATTGTTATTTTTATATAAAAGCTGCGATTATGTTACGAACAAAAGAAGATATTGTAAACAACTGGCTCACCCGATATACCGGACTTCCCTTGGAGAAATTCGGAGAGTATATTTTATTAACGAATTTCCGGTATTATGTGGAGCTTTTCGCTCAAATGCACCAAGTTGACCTTATTGGCGAAGATAAGGAAATGCCTAATGCAACAGCCGATAATATTACGATTATTGATTTTTCGATAGGCAGCCCCATGGCGGCAACCGTCATGGATTTGTTATCTGCCGTCCATCCGAAAGCGGTCTTATTTTTAGGAAAATGCGGTGGAGTGAAACCATACAATAAATTGGGCGATTTTATCCTTCCCATTGCTGCTATTCGTGGAGAAGGAACTTCGGACGATTATTTTCCAAAAGAAGTTCCGGCATTACCTGCTTTTAATTTACAAAAAACAACTTCTGCCAGTATCCGTGATGCAGGACAGGATTATTGGACAGGAACTATTTATTCCACCAACCGGCGCGTATGGGAGCATGATGAAGAATTTAAAGAATATTTGCGGAAAATACGTGTAATGGGTGTTGATATGGAAACGGCAACTTTGTTCAGTGTTGGATTTTATAATCATATTCCAACAGGAGCGTTGTTGCTGGTTTCGGATAGACCTATGCTGGCAGACGGAATTAAGACAACCGAAAGTGATAATTTGGTTACTCAGAATTTTGTACGCTTGCATTTGGAAATAGGAATCCGTTCACTTCACAAGTTAATGGAAGAAAATATTACCATCCGGCATTTGCGTTTTGAGATGTAAGAAAACAGGTAAAAAGTTGTTCATTGTCGCATCGGATTGTAGTTCCGATAACCGGATGAACAACTTATTTTTATAAAGATAATAAAAACAAACTACTGTCATTTTGCAAAGAAAAAACTAACTAAAATTAGATTTGTTTAGCCATGAGTACAGATATTTATTCAGACAAGGATAACACTCCAAATGGAAATAACGAGATAAAAGTTTTTGATTTGTCTTCTCTTACTACAAATGAAGATATTCATAATTTTGTTGATGAATTTCAGGAATATTTGTCGGGAACAATTGCTTCAATAAACAGGATGCAGGATTATTTAACGAAAATCATCTATATTGACGACTGCCATAAAGACAGCATGGAGAAGGTATTTGGTTTTGCAAATGACTCACAAGCACATTCAACAGATATAGTCCATTTGACAAATACATTAAAAGAAAACTTAATGCAGAAAAAACAATCGGCAATCGACCTGCTGAAAAACCTGGCAAGAATAAAACCGCAGGTATACGACTTGCAGGAACGCTTAACGAGAATAAAACAATTATCAGATGACTGCAAGGAAAACACAGCAAAAATAAATCAGTTGTATGAGGACTTGCAGGCATACTCGGCAAACGCAGAACTGTTTTCAGCAGATTTTCAGAACCGCCTGATACAAGATGAGCAATTGTTTAAGTCCTTCCGAAGCTATTTGATATCAGAAAAACAATTGTCGGACGACTGTCAGAATGATACAGTGCAAATGGAATTTTCGCTTGATGGCTTTATGGATTTTATAACAACGATAGGACATTCGTCGGTTGAGATGCCGGAAGAGTGGATAAAAGTAAAAGAAATTGTAGATGCCATGCAGGAAAACATAGCACGCGAAAAAAAATTGAATAGCAATTTGAAAAAAAATATGATGGCATTAAAAGACTTTACGAATAACTTGGATGACGACTTGAGCGCAGTAAAACAAGCATTCGACGGCGTGCTAAACCATATAAAAGAGTCACTCCTTTCAATAGGTAATTTGGGAGATTATGTAAAATACATGAAATACATGTCTAATAATGATAATACAATAAATTAACATTTCTCATGCGAAGTTTCGGAAGCGACAATCATTCGGGAATACATCCAAATATTCTGGAGGCAATCAATCAGGCAAACAGTAATCATGCGATTGCTTATGGAGATGATACATGGACAGAAAAAGCAATTCAGGAGATTAAAAGCATTTTTGGAAAACAAGCCGAACCCTATTTTGTTTTCAATGGAACAGGAGCCAATGTTATAGCTTTGCAAAGCTGCTTGCGTCCGTTTGAATCGGTAATCGTTCCCTTAAGCGCTCATGTATTTGTAGATGAATGCGGATCACCTGAATTTATGACACGTTCGGCACTAAAGCCGGTAAAAACCGCCAACGGGAAATTAACAATTGAACATATTAAACCATTTCTATCCAATACAGGCGATCAACACCATTCTCAACCCAAGGTTGTTTACCTTTCCCAATGTACGGAATTGGGAACGGTTTACACATGGGAAGAAATCAAAACTTTGGCAGATTTTCTGCATCAGCATAATATATTCCTCCACATGGATGGCGCACGGATTGCTAATGCCGCAGTTTCTTTAGGAAAAGACTTAAAATCCTTTACAGCTGATTGTGGAGTAGATATTTTGAGCTTTGGTGGAACAAAAAACGGCATGTTGATGGGAGAAGCCGTTATTTCATTTCGAGAGGAATTATCTGAAAATTTGAAATATATTCGTAAGCAATCTGCACAACTATATTCCAAAATGCGGTATGCTTCCTGCCAGTTTTCAGCTTATTTTCAAGATGATTTATGGAAACAAAATGCTAAACATGCTAACGAAATGGCTCAAAAACTCCGAAAAGGGATTCTATCTATTGCCGATTTTGAATTTACACAGCCAACCGATGCTAATATTTTACTGCTGAAAATGCCTAAACATATTATTGAAGAATTGTTAAAAAGTCATTTCTTTTATATCTGGAATGAACAGGAAAATGAAATCCGCTTAGTGACTTCTTGGGATACAACAGAAGAAGATATTTACATCTTTTTAAATAACCTTGAAAAAGCATGCAAGATAAGCAAATAGAAAAACATCCTTTACATCCTTTTTTCCCTGGAAATGCAGAATGCTTGTTTCTGGGAAGTTTCCCACCTAAGCAAAATAGATGGTCAATGGACTTTTTCTATCCTAACTTTCAGAATGATATGTGGAGGATTTTCGGGTTGGTATTCTTCAAGGATAAAGATTATTTTGTTGATATAAAGGGGAAAAGATTTCTAAAAGAAAGAATTATTACTTTTCTGACAGAAAAACACATTGCAATGTACGACACGGCAGAAGAAGTAATTCGGCATAAAGATAATGCTTCTGATAAAGATTTGGAAATTGTTACGCCGTTGAATATTTTGCAGACTATCTCAAAACTGGACAATTTGAAAAATATCGTAACTACCGGACAAAAAGCCACCGATACCCTTATTGAACAGTTCATTCAAAACAAGATTGACATTACATCTCCAAAAGTAGGTGATTCTACCGTATTTAAATTCAACAACAGGATATTACGTTTACACCGTATGCCTTCTTCATCCAGAGCATATCCACTCTCTTTAGAGAAAAAAGCAGAAATATATGCCCGAATGTTTACTGTTTAGTCTCTCTCTTACTCCTCCTAAAGGAAACTTTTCTGTTCGTTCCTTAGTTCTGTTTGTGTATGAAAATAACCTGAACTAATACAAAATAATTTATACATTTGTAAAGTTATTTATTAAAGTTGTTTAAAGCTGAAGAAAACAATCGACAGAGACTAACCCAAGCTCCCTCTTCTAAAAAAGGGGAGAAAGACAAATTTAAATAACATCATTTAAAAAAGCTATACGTACAAAACAGAAATATCGAATAATAAATAAATGGAAACAATCAAAGAAATATTCAGAATAGGTAACGGACCTTCGAGCAGCCACACCATGGGACCCCGAAAAGCAGCGCAATTATTTGGAAAAGACAATCTGAATGCGGACACATTCAGAGTTACTCTGTATGGAAGTCTGGCTGCAACAGGAAAAGGACACTTAACGGATACAGCTATCATAGACTCACTGGAAGCAATTGCCCCTGTTGAAATCATCTGGCTACCGGAGGTATTTTTGCCTTTCCATCCCAACGGAATGAAGTTTGAAGCATTGGATGAACAAGGAAATGTAAACAACGAATGGACAATATATAGTGTTGGTGGAGGAGCTTTGGCAAACGAGGAAATGAAACCGCAAGACCAACCGCAAATATACAAAATAAATACGTTGACCGAAATCCTGGACTGGTGTAAGAAAACAGGACGTTCATATTGGGAATATGTTGAACAGGAAGAAGACAGTGACATTTGGGATTACCTGCAGGAAGTATGGAAAACCATGAAAGCATCTGTGGACAGAGGCTTGGAAACAGAAGGAATACTTCCCGGACATTTGGGTGTACATCGCAAAGCCCCGGCTTATTATATAAAAGCGACAGGTTATACGGATAACCTTCGTACACGTGCTTTGGTTTTTGCTTATGCTTTGGCATGTTCGGAGGAAAACGCGTGTGGAGGATTGATTGTCACTGCTCCAACCTGTGGTTCAAGCGGAGTATTGGCATCCGTTTTATATCATCTTAGCAAAGGACATGCTTTTTCAGAAAACCGTATCCTGAAAGCATTGGCAACAGCCGGACTTATCGGCAATGTTGTTAAACAGAATGCGTCTATTTCAGGAGCAGAAGTGGGATGCCAGGGAGAAGTGGGTGTTGCCTGTGCAATGGCAGCCGCGGCTGCCAATCAGTTATTTGGAGGAAGTCCCTCTCAGATCGAATATGCCGCAGAAATGGGGCTGGAACATCATTTGGGGTTGACCTGTGACCCTGTATGCGGATTGGTACAAATACCTTGCATCGAACGAAATGCATTTGCCGCCGCACGTGCATTGGATACCAATATTTATGCTACGCTAACCGATGGTCGCCATTTGATTTCTTTTGACAAAGTAGTGGCGGCAATGAACGAGACCGGACATAATCTTCCATTATTATACAAAGAAACCGGCTTGGGAGGATTGGCAACTCAATGGATAGAATAGACATCTTTGGAAAACAAACTGTTTCCCAAAGATGTATACTATTTCTCCCCGCACTCTTTCACTTCCTTAGATATCCGCATAGCACAGAAGTTAGGTCCGCACATAGTACAAAATTCACTGCCTTCCACATCGGCACCATGTCGAGCCATAAAGTATTCTTTTGCCCGTTCAGGGTCGAGGGAAAGGTTAAACTGGTCTTTCCAGCGGAAATCAAAACGCGCCTTACTCAAGGCATTATCCCTTACTTCCGCACCCGGATGACCTTTAGCAATATCCGCCGCATGAGCCGCTATTTTATAGGTAATAACCCCTACCCTCACATCTTCCTTATCCGGCAGACTTAAATGTTCTTTAGGCGTTACATAACAAAGCATTGCCGTTCCGTACCATCCTATCATGGTCGCACCAATGCCGGAAGTGATATGATCATATCCGGGAGCAATATCGGTTACCAAAGGACCTAAAGTGTAAAAAGGCGCTTCAAAGCAATCATGTAACTGCTTATCCATATTTTCCTTAATCTTATGCACAGGAACATGTCCCGGACCTTCAATCATCACTTGTACATTGTGCTTCCACGCTATTTTGGTGAGCTCGCCCATCGCTTCCAATTCACCAAATTGAGCCTTATCATTCGCATCGTGAATCGAACCCGGACGCAAGCCGTCTCCAATCGAAACACCCACATCATACTGCGCCAGTATTTCACAGATTTCATCCCAATGCGTATAGAGGAAATTCTCCTGCTTATTTGTCTGAATCCATTTCGCCATAATGGAACCGCCACGCGAAACAATGCCTGTCAGACGCTCATTGGCATACGGAATATGCTTTGCCAGCAATCCGGCATGAATGGTAAAATAATCCACTCCCTGTTCACATTGTTCAATTAATGTATCTTTATAAAGTTCCCAAGTTAGATTTTCAACAATACCATTTACCTTTTCCAATGCCTGATAAATCGGTACTGTACCTACAGGGACAGGACAGTTACGGATAATCCATTCGCGTGTTTCATGGATATTATTCCCTGTGGAGAGATCCATCAGCGTATCTCCACCCCAACGACAACTCCAAACCGCCTTTTCCACTTCTTCTTCTATGCCGGATGAAACCGCAGAGTTTCCTAAATTGGTATTTATCTTTACCAAAAAGTTCCTGCCGATGATCATCGGCTCGCATTCTGTGTGATTAATATTTGCCGGAATAATAGCTCGCCCTTCTGCAATCTCCTGACGAACAAATTCAGGCGTGATATGTGTTTTGATACCCAACTCTTCATTATTCATATTCTCCCGGATAGCAACATATTCCATTTCGGCAGTGATAATTCCCTGCTTGGCGTAATACATCTGTGTCAATTGCCGACCGTTTTTTGCCCGAAACGGCAGATGCTTGTGTTCAAAACGAAGACTATCCAAACTTTTATCTGCCAAACGCATACGTCCATATTCCGAGGACAATTCGGGTAAACGGTCTGCATCACCGCGTTGCTCTATCCACTGCTCACGAATACGGGGCAATCCTTTTTTGAGGTCAATTTCCTGATTGGGATCGGAAAACGGACCGCTGGTGTCATAAACAATTACATAACCATTGTCTGTTCGGATTTCTTGCCCGTCTTTTATCTTTACCGATGGTGTAAGATTGATTTTGCGCATCGGAACCCGAATGTTAAATTGCTTTCCTTGTATATATACTTTTTCAGAATTTGGAAAAGGCGTTCGTGTTATTTTGTTCATTATTTCTATTTACTTTTTAAATTTTTATCATTTCTAATTATCAAAACTGTATTTACCACGATTCCCTCTTTTAAAGGGGGAATTGCATTTAAACCGTTATTATGTATATTGAAACATTATATTTTAATCTAAGAACGCTGTCAGCGGACTGCTTGCTTCAGCCTGGTTGCGGACAGCTCCTAATTTTGCCTCATAAGCCATTCTTCCGGCAATACAAGCCATTTTGAAAGCCTCTGCCATATGTACAGGATCACCTGCAATGGCAATAGCCGTATTGACCAAAACGGCATCTGCACCCATTTCAAAAGCTTCTGCAGCATGACTGGGAGCACCTATTCCTGCATCTACCACAACAGGTACAGTGCTTTGTTCAATGATTATTTCCAATAAGTCTTTTGTCCGCAATCCCTTATTTGTTCCAATAGGAGCACCCAAAGGCATTACTGTTGCCGCTCCGGCTTCCTCCAAACGCTTGCACAATACCGGGTCTGCCTGAATATAGGGCAAAACCACAAACCCCATTTTTGCTAATTCTTCCGTAGCTTTCAAAGTTTCTATCGGGTCAGGAAGCAGATAACGCGGATCAGGGTGAATTTCGAGTTTGAGAAAATTAGTCTCGAAAGCCTCACGCGAAAGCTGAGCCGCAAAAACCGCTTCCTTAGCATCACGCACGCCTGACGTATTAGGCAGCAACTGAATATGCGAATGCTTGATATGCCTGAGCATATCATCTTCTTTGTTGTCCATGTCGATACGCTTCATGGCAGCGGTAACCATCTCTGTTCCCGCTGCCAGAATTGCCTGTTCCATTACTTGATTGGAACTGAATTTTCCTGTTCCCAAAAACAATCGGGAAGTAAATTCTTTGTTTCCTATGATTAGTTTATTCATTTATTATTTATTTAATACACCCTGTTTCTTTTAGAATCTTTTCTGCCTCCTCTACCGGATTCTCCGCCTGCAAAACCGCTCCCGAAAGAGCAACTCCCTGTACTCCCGTTTGCATAATAGAAAAAATATCCTCTTTTGTAATTCCGCCAATAGCAACAATGGGGATATTAATTTCATTTTTTCGACAGGCATGTATAATATCCGAATACCTGTCCAAGCCCAAAACAGGAGCAAGTTTCTGTTTGGTAGAAGTAAACCGGAAAGGACCTAAACCAATATAATCTATCGGCAATTTATTTTGTAATTCAATATCTTCAAAAGTATTGCATGTGCTTCCAATAATAAAGCCATCACCTAAGATTTCACGTGCCTGTTTGGGATGGATGTCCTCCTTTCCCAAATGAACACCGTCGGCATTGATTTTCCTGCACAATTCCACATGATCATCTATTAAAAAAACAGCCTGATAGTTTCCGCATAGTTTTTTAACTTGCCAGGCGACAGCTTCTACTTCATCTATCGGAGCATCTTTCATTCGCAGTTGTATCCACTTGCAGCCGCCTTCAAGTGCTATTCGAGCAGACTGTAGATAATCATATCTATCCGTCTGATGCGTGATAAACTGAAATCGAAATGCGTTTAAGCGGTTTTGATTCATACTGTAAATAGTTTTATTTAACGTAAAGTCAGGATTTACTTATTTGATTAGGAGAAGTTACGCAAGTTAAATGAAGTTATAATAGTAAATGAGGGAATAAGGGAATGAGTAAATAAGACATTGGCAAGGATGCACAGACGAAACCCAAGAGCGTCCTGGCGAGGCACGAAGCCATCCAGGATTGGAAGACTTGTTCTTAACTGTTGCTGATGACGTTTTGTTAATTTCATTACCATATTTCTTATTTTTGCCCCTAAATCCCCTAAAGGGGACTTTTGGTTTGGTGCGTTATTATTTAGTATTTAGCTCTTGGCGAGGCACGAAACCCGAAGGGTTCGGCGTAGCCAACCCACCCAGTGTTGTACTTGTTCTTCTGGATTGCTTCTTCCTCGTTCCTCGTCATCGCAAGGACGCCCTGAACAAACAACATTGCCCCATTTTCTTATTTACTCATTCCCTTACTCCCTTATTTACTCATTTACCTTTAATCCCAAATTCACGTTATATTATATCAGTTCGATGGGTTCTTCTGCGGAAAGGTCTTTCTTCTCTTTTCTGCGGGTAGCACGGGCGGCAAGCTGCTGCCTGTAGTACGAGTTAAAATTATTAATCTCTTTAATCAGCGGAAGATATTTTTCTTCGCCATATTCATTGCAGCAAAATTCAATAGCATTCCACAGCAGCGTAACAGCCTTGTCACACTCGTTACGGATAGCACGTACATCAATTCTTTCGGTTTCCGCCTGCTGCCTGTTGCGCTGCATAAACAGCTTGTCAAATTCCGTGTTGAACTTGCCCATTTGTTCAAAAAGCGGCAGCAGTGACAGGCTTTCGAGTGATTTTAGCACTTCTGACTGTTCTTTAACGTCCGCTATCAAGTCATTAAGGCGTTCTGTTTCGGCGGTGTAGTTGGCAGATGCAATATCATTTCCATGTTTTTTCAAAACCGTCATAATACTGCTTGCCTGCTTGCTGATTTCTGCTATGGGCGTCCGGGCAAATGCTTTTGCTACCGCATGGATAACATTGAAGAGCGTGTCCCGCTGCTGGTCAAGTTCGCTTAAGGCAACGCTGTCCTTATCAAATTTTTCCTGTACTTCAATTTTGTTCAGTTGCGGACGGAATGCCGCCAAACGATCAAAACTGTTTCCCAAATTCAATTCTGTGGGCTTATGTACTGCCACTATGTCAATAATTCGGCTAACCACTAAGGGATATTCGCTGTTCCACAATCCAGGAAACTTAAATTTTATAATATTACTCATATCGTTTTTTATTTTTTTATAAATACAAATTAGAATAAAATGATTTTTTACAAAGGAACAAAAAATTTTCATTCACTTAGCTACAGCAAATAAGAAATTATTCCGGTTCTTGTTTGCTACCGGGTAGCAAGTGAGAAATTGTTCCGGTTCTTGTTTGCTACCGGGTAGCAAGTGAGAAATTGTTCCGGTTCTTGTTTGCTACCGAGTAGCAAGTGAGAAATTGTTTCGGTTCTTGTTTGCTACCGAGTAGCAAGTAAGAAATTACTCCGGTTCTTGTTTGCTACCGAGTAGCAAATGAGAAATTGTTCCGGTTCTTATTTGCTACCGAGTAGCAAGTGAGAAATTGTTTCAGTTCTTGTTTGCTACCGAGTAGCAAGTAAGGAGAAAAAATTTTGCTTGCTACCGAACAGCAAAATATTATTCCTTTTTCTTATTTTTGAAGGTATAAGTAACGCCTAATAAAGCATTCCAACATTCCGCTCTACCATGTACTTGTTCCTTCATTTCATATTCTATTATATCAGTTTCCGCTTCCTTAACGACTGTGTAGTACGAATGATGACTTATGTAAACTGCTCCTATGTTGTACCTGCCTAATAAAGAGATTCCCACACCTGAATTAAACGTATAGGAAAAACCAAAACCGCCATGAAGCAGGTAATTAAATCCGCCGTCGCCAAAAAAGGATTCTGTAGAATTTTCAACAATGTAGGTTTTATTTGTATAGGAGTCGTAATCTCTATTGCTATAATATCCCGAACCTGTATAATTAACCTCAAAATCGAGACCTATTCCCCCTTGAACAAAAAAAGCAAATCCTTTCTTTTTAAATGGAATATCATATTGGAAGATAATGGGAACCTGAATATAATCATACCGCTCGGAATAATTGTAATATTTATTGCTTATTTTCATATAGTAATTTCTATAACCAACACCGGTAGCAATAGAAAAACGATTCCCGATATTATACTTTACTGTTAATTCAACAGGAGGAATACGGGATAATGTATGGGTGATTATTGCCTGAGGAGGATTCCATTTATCTATAATTTCTTCCACATTTTCTCCCTTATAAAATGCTCTGTAATACTCTTGTTTTACCAATGTAAATATTTGTCCTTGTACGCCGGTATGAAGTCCTATTGTCCATGTGTTTTTTTGAGCAGATAAAGATAATGCTTCACATAAAAAGACAACTATTAATATGATTTGATATTTCATGATTTTATTTGTTGATTATTATTCAGGGCAATTCTTATTCTGTAAATAAATTCCATTGTTTTTTCCTATACTGTAATCTCTATCTTCTGCTTGGTAAATAGACCAAATACTATGATTCCTTACTCTAAAAGGGTTTTTCATTCCTTGATCATAAAGAATTAAACGTATTTTTTCTGCAAAGGAAATCATTTTTTTAATACAAAATGTTATTTTTGTATTAAATCAGTGTTGCATCATTATTAACTGAGTATAGCTGCCAAGCACATCTTTCTTCCGTCTTCCAAATTGCCCCCAAAACAGCAGCTCCTCCAAAAGCATATTTCTTAATCAACGGAAGTGTTGCTTGGTCAATACCCCCCAAAGCAATTACTTTATTATTAATAATTCCTTGCTCCGATGCTTCCTTTAATACATTATCCGAAAAATTCGAGGCATAGCCTTCTTTGGAGATACTGTCAAAAACCGGACTTAAAAACACATAATCATACTCGTCAATTGCATACAGTTCGTCCAAAGAATGACAGGATTTACTTATTTTTACCTGCTTCTTCCTTTCATAAAGCGGATTCCGGACATTGAGATGAACTCCTGATAAATCATAATTATCCGTCAACTCAAAATATTCATGGATTTTAATCATCGGATGATATTTCGCATCAATGCTATTTAATAAATCAACATACTCCTGTTTCGATGCCTTGGGTTTACGCAGATGCAAAATCTCCAAGCCTGCCTTAAACAAAGCAATGATCTTTTCTGCTTCATCCACTACAAAATCCGGACTTGTAATTACTATCAGTCGCAAATTATTATCCTCCCGATATTGCATTAATAATAATAATATTATCCTTATCTTTCAATACAAACTTTTCCCATTGTGTTTTTGGGACAACCACATTATTGACCGCAATAGCTATCCCAAAACGGTTAATAACCTTTGCTTTTTCCAAAACAGCTATCAGATTGGAAGCTTCTTCCATCTTATATGGCTTAGCATTTATCGTAATATTCATAATCAATTGAATTTACCTTGTAAAATGTTTTTCCGTTCATCTTCGGGAAACTTTTCTATAGCGTAGCGCAAAGCTGTCCGAGGCATCTGTTCATAATGCGTTTTTACAAAATCAAAAATCAAACCACTATCCCGCTTATAGACTTCCCGCAACATCCAGCCAATAGCTTTATGAATCAAATCATGCGGATGATGTAGCAACATTCCGGCAATAGCAAGCGTATCTGTAAACTCATTATTGCGAATAAACATCCATGTGCTGACAATGGCAATACGCTGCTCCCACATATTTTTACTCCTGGCTAAAGAATACAAAATATCCCGGGGTTTATCCAAAAGATAAGTTCCCAAAATATTATAGCAACTCAAATCTACCAAATCCCAATTGTTGATATATTGCGTTTGAGATAAATAAAAATCGACTATCTCTTTCCTGTTTTCTTTTTTCGCCTTTTTGAATTGCTCAACTAAAATCAACAATCCACACAAACGAATTTCATGGACAGGATTCTTCAATACCTTTTTTACTTCATCAAAAGGGAGCTGCTTAAACTCTTTGGCGACTTTCCGCGTTTCGGGAACTCTGATTCCCCAAAACACATCACCTTCACCATATTGACCTTTTCCTGTTTTGAAAAAATATTGAAGAAACGCCGCCTGCTCAGCATCCGCGAGCAATTCAAAGCATTCAACAAGTTCTTTTTCTGTCATAAACACCTATTTTGCAATACGAGTTGCTTCCAGAATCGGCAAATTTGCTTCAGTCGGAACATAAATTACCGAATTGCTTTCATCATACAACGCCTGAATCCAAAGATAGGTCAGATAATCCTTATTGTCTTTTAGGCTTCCACCGATAATCTGGTTGGCTTTGGCAACGCCTTCGGCACGAATAATTTCAGCTTCGGCACGGAAAGTAGCACTTTCTTTTTCAGCTTTAGCTTCCTCTACTTTAATTTTACGGTTTTGTTCTGCACGGGAAAATTCAGCTTTTCCGGTCATTTCCTGCTGCCAAACATTGTACATCGGCATTCCGAACATCAATCCTAAAATAACAGCGGCTCCCAATACCGCAATTACAATAATCATTTTCATTGAAACTTTTGTCATGGTAATTTTTGTTTTTTAATTTATGGTATATAATAAAATCTGAAAATTAGAAAATAAAATAATCTCATTTGCCTCAATTTTCAGAGTGCAAAGATAAAGAAAAAACTCTTATTTGCTTATATCGTCAATTCATAACATACAATAGCCGCTGCTAAAGATACGTTGAGCGATTCCGCTTTGCTTTCGCAAACAAACTCCCCTCCCCTTGGAATACTTATTTTTTCATTGAGCACCATTGCAAGATTTTCAGATATTCCGGTAGACTCACTGCCTAAGATAACAGCTGAATATTCGGGAAATGCTGTATTACGAATAGATTCTCCTTCCATAAACGTCCCGAAAAACGTATAATTATTTTTATTTTCAAGCATGAAAGCCGCTAAATCCCGATAGAAAACATTCACTCGTGTGAAAGACCCCATGCTCGCCTGTATTGTTTTCGGATTATATAGTTCTACCGTATCTTCCGAACAAACAATTCCATGTATTCCAAACCAATCAGCTGCTCGAATAATAGTTCCCAGATTTCCCGTATCCTTTATTCTATCCAAAAGCAATAGTTTTTTGTATTTATTCTCTTCAAATACTACTTCCTGCTTTATTTGAACCAAAGCAAATACTTCAGGAGAGGTTGCAAAGGAAGATATGCGTTCACATTCCTTTGATGAAACAAGTTGAATTTCAGATAAAAAGTCAGGATGCTTCTCTTTCCACTGCTCAGTTGCATATATCTTCTCAACAATATAATCACTTTGCAGCACTTCCATTACCGACTTGCTTCCCTCGACCAAAAACTTCTGATATTCTTTACGATATTTCTTTTGTTGCAGCGAACGCAACTGTTTCAGTTCATTTATTGATAACATTATACAGTTATAATTTTAATATTTACAGTTTAATATGAGTTTAGTGATTAAAAGAAGCTACACAAGTGAAATGAAGTTAGAAGAAGTTATAAGGTTGAAAGCTTAAATATTGCATCCCTGTACCATTTTACCACAATTCATTTGCTACGGCGTTTTCTATTTTATTTTCCATTGTTTTGGTTAGATTAGGAAAGAAGTTAAGCTTGGTACGTTTTTCTATTTCATTAATAGAAGTAAGGAATTTGACATCTATTTTCTGACTTTTTTCTAAATCCTGTGAAAATAAAAAGGCTAAGTAACCGGAATTTCCGGGAGAATTATAAGGATAGTTTTTAGAACGAACCAAAATACAATAAAAAGCATCCGGTATGGGCACTTTTATTCCATTTTTACGGGTAATGTATTCCGGTGAATCTCCAAAAACAGGTCCAACAAGTATCCAAACATGAGATTGATTGGATTTACTATCATCTGCATAAGCATATTTATTCAGTATTTCCGCTTCTAACTTCTGCCATACTCCCTGATTTAAGCCTGCCTTTTGAGGAGAAATATTACTCATAAGAAAAGTTTCCATTTGAGATAATTTTCCATATTGCCTGTTGATTGCCGCATTAGGAACAAGATGTCCTAAATCATAACCGCCACCGAAAGTCTCTGCCCCTATCCTGTTTTTTATATTAAGACGTATATCATCTACAAAAAACGGGAAACGTTCATAATCAATATCCTTTTTTGACTGGGAAACCTGATAAGCTGCCCAAAGAGCTTGATTGTTTTTCTTGGAAAATCCGAGACAATATCCATGATTTATAAGAATTTCTAATGTATCATTACTATTTTGATTCTTTGGAATACCATGAATAGTAAATAAAGATAATAAATACTCCAAATCTTTTGATTTATCATTAACAATTGAATAATCAATTGAGCTATCCTGTCCATAACAGAATATATTGACTAAAATACAAAGAGAAAAAATAATTTTTTTCATATAAATTTCACTTCAAATATTTACTTTATCATTCAAAACACTTACTATACAATTCAAAATATTTATTATATTATTACAATTGTTTATTACATGATTGCAATCACTTATTGCATGATTAAAATCGCTTATTGCATAATTAAAATCACTTATTGCATGATTAAAATCGCTTATTGCATGATTAAAATCGCTTATTGCATGATTAAAATCACTTATTGCATGATTAAAATCACTTATTGCATGATTAAAATCGCTTATTGCATAATTAAAATCGCTTATTGCATAATTAAAATCGCTTATTGCATAATTAAAATCGCTTATTGCATGATTAAAATCACTTATTGCATGATTAAAATCGCTTATTGCATAATTGCAATCGCTTATTACATGATTACAATCGCTTATTGCATGATTACAATCGCTTATTACACGATTAAAATCGCTTATTGCATGATTAAAATCGCTTATTACATAGTTACGAACGTTTACTTTTATTATACTACGCGAACTTTTTTCTTTAAATAGGCAAATGTATAGTCCGGGAGCTTCTCTTTTTGTGATTTTCTGTAAAGTATTTTTCCAATTGAACAAATTTCTTTCATTTGTGCATAAATAGCATTAAATGTGTTAATATTCTCAGCTGTCAAAATACGGCGATTACTTATAATTTCATACTGCTTTTGATTATCGCTATCAATTTTGTCAAATATAGTTGTAAACTCTTTGATTGCATCGGCAGATAAACCGTATTTAGTGAGTATTCCGCTATATTTTACAATATTTGAATTAATTTGCTGTAAACATTTTAAGACTCCTTCTGCATCGCGACTGCGAATTTTCTTTTTTAAATCAACTATTCCAAAGTCAGTAGATGAAATAGGCATAGCATTTTTTGACAGTTTGATATAGCCATCCAAACGGTCAACCAAATTGCCGAGTATGTTCATGTTATCATACAGACGAGCGGTAACAATTTTAAGTTCATTTGTTTTATTTTGCGGAAAAACAATTTGACGCATTGCTTGAATCTTAGCTTTATAATCTGTTATATACTCTTCATTAAATTGCTCGGAAAAAGCAGTAAAATCAGATAAATCACGCTGTAAGCTTGTCAGTACATAATCACAAATGACTACTAATTCTTCATTTTTGCAGTTGTAATTTCTATTTATTTTCATCTTAATTTTATGTTTTAAGTTTATAACTGAAATTTTTTCCAAAGGTACAACTTTTTATGGAAAAAGAAAAGAAAGAAAATAATGAAATAAGAAAATGAGATAATAAGGAAACAGGATAATAGTGTATTAAATAAATAAAATAACAAATACTTTCTTTGAAAGAGAGAATTTGCCTTTTAGTGGAATGAAAGTAATATGTTTGTTTATATCAAATGAACATGAAAAATGCTCTAATTCAATTATTCTTTTGCAATAACTAATATTAAAGTTGATTTGAAAGGAACTCGGGTTATATCTTTATTAAAAATAATATCCATCTAAATCTCCCTTCAAATGGAGACTTTGCCTTTTAGCGAAATGACGGTAATAAATTTTTCCTTTATTTCTTACAATATATCTTATCTTTTATTACTTTTGCATCGGTTTTGGTTCCGTTATAACAATTGTTACGGATTAAAAGGGAATAAGGTGCAAATCCTTGACAGTCCCGCTGCTGTAATCTCTTTTTCAATTACAAATTACGTGTTTGTTTTTGAATATAGACGAAACAACAACTTTTGCCACTGGAAAATCGTAATTCGTAATTATGAATTCGTAATTAATTTCGGGAAGGCGTTTCGTTAGACAGAGTAAGTCAGAAGACCTGCCAAACGATAAGTTCAAAAGGCTTTCAAGAACACAAGCCGGCAAGATGGAGAGTTATTCTTTTATCCGGTTTTGTGTCTTTCAAACCTTTTGATAGTCTAAACAGTAATTAACACGCGGATGTTTTATTACAAAAGAAAATTATTTCGTTGCATTTTATATTTTTTCTTTTCGGCAATTTGCCTTACTGTCAAAGCTCAGGACACGCTTAAAGTACAAACCCTGAAAGAAGTCAGCATAGAAGATAAGCGAACTTCAAACAGTTTTCGTATTACAATGCCTTTACAGGTAATGGATAGCGCCCGCTTGGAAAAAATTCCTTCCATGCAGGTTTCCGATGTTGTGAAACACTTTTCAGGCGTTACGGTAAAGGATTACGGCGGTGTTGGCGGCTTGAAAACAGTTTCCGTCCGTAGTCTGGGTGCCAATCACACGCTGGTTTCTTACGATGGACTGGCTGTTTCGGATTATCAGACCGGACAAATCAATATAGGACGTTTTTCATTGGATAATATGGCATTGATTTCACTCAACAACGGAAACGAAAATGACATTTTCCATCCTGCCCGTTTGTTTGCTTCCGCCAGCGTATTGAGTTTCCAAACCGTAAAGCCTGTTTTTTCCGAAGATAAACCGATTAATCTAAAAATTTCTTTTCGTGGCGGTTCTTTTTTCCTGCTGAACCCTTCCCTGTTGCTGGAAAATAAAATCGGAAAACATGTTTCAACTTCCGTCAATGCAGAATACATTTATAACAAAGGGGAATATCCTTTTATATTATACAATGGAGACAGTACTTCCAAAGAGAAACGAAAAAATACAGATATTCAGATATTCAGAATTGATGCTAATTGCTTTGTCAATATTTCAAAACAACAACAACTGGATGCAAAAGTGTTTTATTATTATTCCGATCAGGGATTGCCGGGAGCCGTAATCCTGTACAATACACAATCACGCGAACGGATGAAAGAAGAAAATCTGTTTATCCAACTGCATTACCGTTATGATATTTCCCCAAAAGTCAGCTATCAGGCTAATGGAAAGATGAATTATGCTTTCACCCGCTACCTTGACCCTGATTATCTGAATGCCGCCGGAAAGTTGGACAATAACTATTGGCAACGGGAATATTACCTGTCCAATGCCGTACTATATAATCCATTCAAAGTATTTTCCCTGTCTTTGGCAAATGATCTTTCTCTGGCAAATATGAATGCAACGATGGATGGCTTTTCCAAACCGGAACGCTATTCTTGCCTGACAGCTCTTTCGGCAGCATACAAGCGCAAAAAGATAAACCTTGCGGCAACATTGCTCCACACATTAGTTATGGACAAAACCCAAACAGGAAAAACAGGAAAGAACTACAGCAAATTCACGCCATCTGTAAGTATTTCATATCAGCCTTTCAAGAAAGAGAATATCAGCATACGCGGATTTTATAAATACATTTTCCGCCTGCCGACTTTCAACGACTTATACTACCGTTTGGTAGGAAATACAGATCTTACACCCGAAAACACACATCAGTTTAATATCGGAACAACATGGGTGAAATTCTTCCACAAAAACGTTCCTTACTTTTCGTTGACGCTTGATGTCTATCACAATCAGGTAAACGACAAAATCATTGCTATTCCAAATAAAAACCTGTTTGTCTGGTCGATGATAAACCTCGGAAAAGTGAGCATCACCGGAATGGATGCGCAATCCATGCTGGAAATAAAAGCTCATAAATATGTAAGTCTTGAACTCATGTTGAATTATACATTTCAACATGCCGTAGATATAACCGATAAATCATCAAAGACATACAAACATCAAATTCCCTATACGCCGAAACATTCGGGTTCGGGAATTTTTTCTATTCTTACCAAATGGATAAACTGTTCTTATTCGTTACTGTATTCAGGAGAACGTTATACCTTAGGGCAAAACATCCGGGAAAATTATCTCGAACCTTATTTTGACCATGGCATCGCCTTATTCAGGAATTTCAAAATTAAGAAAACACAATTAACTTTGCGGGCAGAATGCTTAAACTTATTAAACAACAATTATGAAGTTGTTAAAAATTACCCCATGGTAGGACAGCAATTTCAAGGAAAAATACTGTTTAAATGGTAGCGGAACTTCCCGCCACTAACCTAAATCGGATAAACCCTATATTTTGAAAACGTGAGTTCGGGATCAATGGTGCAATGGTAAAATGATGAAGTGGTAAAATAGGTTTCAGGTTTCAGTTTAAACTTTCAGCTATAAACAAATAAGCATTTTCCCCTTCCGAGCTCATGTTAGATACCTCTTATATTATTTCCCAGTTTTTCAATAATGTTCCATAAATCCTCTGCCGATTTATCCCACTGAAACAACTCTAAGCGTTTTCTTCCTTTGGAAATAAGGTTTTCACAAAGATTGCTATCATTATAAATAGCGTTCATTGCTCGAACAATTTCTTTTATAGAAAAAGGATTTACCAATAAGGCTGCATCTCCTGCAACTTCGGGCATGGATGTAATATTGGATGTTATAACAGGAATTCCACAGGCAAACGCTTCCAAAACAGGAACTCCGAATCCCTCAAACAAAGAAGGGTATAATAAACATAGCGAAGAAGAAATAATTTTATTTAATTCCGTAGTCGAGACATATCCGGTAAAAACAATATCATCGGCAAACTGCATGTTTTTCAAAACCGCTTGCATCTCTTTATCCCAATATTTAGTCATTCCGGCAAAAACCAATTTTGCCCTACCTCCATTTATACGAAATATATCAAATGCCTGTAAGACATTATTCACATTCTTTCGCTTATTGGCAGTTCCTACAAATACAAAATACGGAATATTGCCTGTCAACTCCTTTCGTATTTCTGTCTTTTTATCTTCGGAAATTTCAAAAAAATCTTCAGCAATCCCATTATATGCTACTGTTATTTTTTCAGGATTGATACGATATGATCGGATAATGTCAGTTTTAGAAAACCGAGAAACTGTTGCAAGAGCGTCTGCATTACGGGCAAAACGCGGAAAGAAAAAACGATAATATTTCCTGTACCAGAATGAACTGAATTTGGGATAATGCACAAAATTCAAATCATGAATAACATCCAGCGTCTTTACTTTTGTTCCTAAACACATCCACCCGTCAGGCGAGAAGAATACATCTACCTTCTCCCGTTCCAAGGCTTTTTTTATCCCAATTTCAAAGAAAAGCACCCACAAGAAAGGATGTCTTGCCTGTGGGTGCACAATAACGGGCTTTACATTATCATCAAAGATAAATTCATCATCCGGTTTGCGATCAAAAAAGAAAATAAACTCGTGCTCAGGATGAGACTTAACCATGCGTTTCAATACTTCGTACGCATACCATGCAATCCCGTCCATCTTGCCTTTGACAAACAGGCGGGTATTTACTCCAATCCGCATTATTCTTTTATTTTCTTAGCATTTTTGGGATTGATACTTACTTTTATATCATCGTCTTTTTCATCGTATGCCAGCAACACTTTATCGCCTTCTTTGATTCTTCCGTTAATAATTTCATCTGCCAATAAGTCTTCTATGTACTTCTGAATAGCACGCTTTAACGGACGAGCACCATATTGAGCACTCCATCCTTTTTCGGCAATAAAACTTTTGGTTGATTCGCTTAATTCAAAATCAATGCCGAGCTCTGCCATCCTGCGGTAAACATGCTGAATTTCTATATCAATAATCTTGAAAATATCTTCTTTTTCCAAAGGATTAAAGATTACAATATCGTCAATCCTATTGATGAATTCAGGAGCAAATTGCTTGTTGACGGCATCTTCAATTGTCTTTTGAGCATCTTTAGCAGATGATTCCTTTCTTGCTGAAGTAGAAAAACCTACTCCCTGACCAAAATCCTTTAATTGACGGCTGCCGATATTGGAAGTCATAATGATAATGGTATTTTTGAAATCAACAGTCCTTCCCAAGCCATCGGTTAAATGCCCGTCATCAAACACTTGTAATAAAATATTAAACACATCAGGGTGAGCTTTTTCAATTTCGTCCAATAACACAATAGAATATGGTTTACGGCGTACCTTTTCTGTCAGCTGTCCGCCTTCTTCATAACCCACATAGCCCGGAGGTGCTCCCACCAAGCGTGAAATAGCGAATTTCTCCATGTATTCACTCATATCAACACGTATCATCGCATCTTCACTATCAAAAAGATATTTAGCCAACACTTTACATAAAAACGTTTTGCCGACACCTGTAGGACCTAAAAACAAAAATGTCCCTATCGGCTTACTCGGATCTTGCAACCCGACTTTATTCCGCCGGATAGCACGGCTTATCTTATGTACAGCTTCTTTCTGCCCGATAACAATACTGTCTAAATATCCTTCCATATCGGCAAGCTTTTCGCTGTCATTCTTGTTAATGCGTTTAACCGGCACCCCGGACATCATTGCAACTACATCGGCAACGGTTTCTTCCGTTACTTCTGCCCGTTGCAACTGCATTTCCTTTTCCCAATCACGCTTTGCATGTTCTAAATTATCTTCCACTTTTTTTGCTTCGTCACGATATTGAGCGGCTTCTTCGTATTGTTGCTGTTGAATAGCTGTACGCTTCTTTTCGGAAAGCTCATCTAATAGTTTTTCCAGATCCAAAATGCTATCCGGCGTACCTATATTATGAATATGTACACGTGCTCCGGCTTCATCCATCGCATCAATTGCCTTGTCTGGAAGATAGCGGTCTGTAATATAACGCTGTGTTAGAAAAACACAAGCCTTGATAGCTTCATCTGTATAGTTTACCAAATGATGGTCTTCGTATTTACTTTTAATATTTTGTAAAATCTGAATAGTCTCTTCGGGAGTAGTCGGGTCAACCATTACCTTTTGAAAACGACGCTCCAAAGCACCATCCGATTCTATATTTTTCCGGTATTCATCTAAAGTGGTAGCACCAATACATTGCAATTCCCCGCGTGCTAATGCCGGCTTGAACATATTTGAGGCATCCAACGAGCCGGTAGCATTTCCCGCTCCAACAATGGTATGAATTTCATCAATAAACAAAATCACATTGGGGTCGGATTCCAGCTCTGCTAATAAAGCTTTCATCCGTTCTTCAAATTGTCCCCTGTATTTTGTTCCTGCCACCATTGAAGCTATATCCAAAGCAACCACACGCTTGTCTACCAAAACACGAGGCACATTGCGTTCCTTAATACGAATAGCCAAACCTTCGGCTATCGCCGATTTTCCCACACCCGGTTCTCCAATGAGTATCGGATTATTTTTCTTCCGGCGACTTAAAATTTGAGCAATACGCTCCAATTCTTTTTCCCGACCAACAACCGGATCCAAGCGACCTTCTTCTGCTGCCTTATTCAAATCCCGACCAAATGCATCTAAGACAGGCGTTGTACTTTTCTTCAAAAATTTTCCACCTTTTGGAGTTTGACGCTGTTGTTCGTCTTCATTATAACTATAATCGTCGTAATCGTCGTCTTCCGAAGAATCGGAATTCATTTCCGGCTGTTGTTCTGTAATTTTATTTTGTCCCAGCAAATAGTTCTCCAAGTCTTCAAAGGTCAATCCATATTCATACAAAAGATTACGGAGATAAATATCTTTTTTCCATAAAATGGCTAATAAAATATGCTCCACTTCAATAGTTGAACTCCCATGACGCTTAGAAAATAATCCTGCCAAATCAAACAAGCGTTCTGTTTGCTTAATCAAAGGAATATGTTTTCCGGGAATGGATTGCCCATTTTCTTGAGAACTTACCTGATTGACAATCCGCTGACGAATAGCATTAATATCTAAATTAAAATATTCAACAAATCCGTTAACGAGGTCTATATTGGAGTCCAGGATTGCTAAAAAAATATGTTCAATTCCGATAGTATTCGATCGCAGCTGCTGTGCTTCGACAGAACTTATGCTTATTACCTGATTCATTTCATCGGAAAAAGTCCATTTATCCATATTAGTTTTATTTGATTTACTGTTAGTTTTCATATTGGATAGAATTAGTCCAATATAACAACCAAAAATAGCTGTTTTGGTTCAAAACGAACATTGTTTCCAAGTTTATTTTTTAACAATCCCTTGTTCAAAACAAATTATTTAATCAAAACATGTTGATAGTGTATTAAAAAGTATGTTACTATAACAAAGGTAATCAGAGGTGATTGTCTATTTATCGCAAACACGAAGACTTGTTTCCCGAAGTTGTTTATCCTTTATAAATGACCCTGAAACAGGTTTTGAAGTTCTGTATAGGTCATCGGGAGTTCCCGACAGCCATCCCTGCTCCGATTTACCCGTCGGAAGTTCCCGACGACCTGTCCCCGCTTCGGTTTGCCCCGTCGGGAGCCCCGAAAGTCTGTCCTGGCTTCGGTTTGCCCAGTCGGAAGTTCCCGACAAGCTGTCCCCGCTCCGGTTTGCCTCGTCGGAAGCCCCGAAAGTCTGTCCTGGCTTCGGTTTGCCTCATCGGAAGTTCCCGACGACCATTCCCACTCCGGCTTGCCCGTCGGAAGTTCCCGACAGCCATTTACACTCCGGTTCCTCCTTTCGGGAACCGAACAAAGGAAGCACCGTCATGACAAAACACGAAACCATCCTGAATTGTACATCCAACTGTTGACGGTTACCTATATTGATGATTGGTGTCATTGCCTTTTATTAAAAATTTTTACAAATATACAACATAAAAGACAAATAATGCTCTTAGATAATGGAAATTTTTTCTTAAAAGATAAAAACTTTTCTTGGCAAAACACGAAGCTATCCGGAAAACCTGTTTCCCGAAAAAAAATCTAATAAGTTATCTACTTTCTATAGTAACATACTTTTTAATACACCACCAATATTTTCATAATAGATTTTTTCCATTAACAGAAATCTGTTGAATAATTAACGGTTTTTCCAAAGCAATTATTCGCATTTTTTTTGTATCTTCGTAAACTAATTTAATGAAATTTAAAAGACTGAATAATATATTTTTGATATTATAATTTAGACAGAAAAAAGAGAGAATGAGTGATATTAATATGACCGAAGGAGAAAAACCGGTAGGAAAAATAGTTGCAGTAAACATCGAAGACCAGATGAAATCAGCATACATAGATTATTCTATGTCGGTGATAGTATCTCGTGCGTTGCCGGATGTCAGAGATGGATTTAAGCCTGTTCATAGGAGGATTTTGTATGCTATGTATGATATGGGAATTACCTCGGATAAGCCTACCAAGAAATCGGCAAGAATTGTTGGAGAAGTTTTAGGGAAATACCATCCACATGGAGATAGTGCCGTTTACGATTCCATGGTTCGTATGGCTCAAGATTGGTCGTTGCGTTATCCTATGGTAGAAGGACAGGGAAACTTTGGTTCCATAGACGGCGATTCGCCTGCGGCAATGCGTTATACGGAAGCACGTATGCGAAAAATTGCAGAAGAGATGCTGGAAGACATTAATAAGGATACCGTCGATATGACATTGAATTTTGATGATTCCTTACAAGAGCCGACTGTACTTCCTGCCAAAGTTCCCAATTTGCTGATAAACGGTTCCTCGGGTATTGCGGTTGGAATGGCAACTAATATGCCGCCTCACAATCTTTCGGAAGTTATAGACGGAACCATTGCCTATATTGACAATAAAGATATTGATATTGAAGAAATCATAAAATACATAAAAGCCCCTGATTTTCCTACAGGATGTACTATTTACGGATATGATGGAGTGCGTGATGCTTTGCTTACCGGTAGAGGTCGCGTAATGATGCGTGGAGACGTTACAGTAGAAACGGCAGAGCATACACATGGACGGGAACGCATTATTATTAATAATGTACCTTATCAAGTCAACAAAGCCGAAATGGTAAAGAAAATTGCCGATCTGGTAAAAGAAGGCAAAATTGAAGGAATTGCTGAAATCCGCGACGAATCCAAACGGGAAGTCCGGGTTGTCTTGGAACTGAAACGCGATGCGGTAACCAATGTTGTTATCAATAAATTGTATCAATATTCTCCTTTGCAAACATCTTTTAGCGTCAACAATGTGGCGTTGGTTCATGGAAGACCAATGATGTTAAATGTAAAAGATTTAATTCGTCACTTTGTTGATCATCGCCATGAAGTAGTTATCCGCCGTGCGAAATTTGATTTGAAGAAAGCACAAGACAGAATGCACCTTGTAGAGGGATTCTTGAAGGCTTTGGATATTATTGATGAGATTATTGCTCTTATTCGGGCATCCAAAACAGTAGAAGAAGCTAAAACAGGCTTGGTGGAAAAATGGCAATTTTCCGAAATACAGGCAGCTGCTATTGTTGAGATGCGTTTGCGTCAGCTAACAGGTCTGGAACGGGAAAAACTGCAAAATGAATACGAAGAATTATTAAAACGTATTGATTACCTTACTCGCTTTTTGGCAGACGAAGATATGCGTATGGCAGTTATTAAAGAAGAATTGTTAGAAGTAAAAGAAAAATACGGAGACGAACGTAAAAGTAAGATAGAATATGCCGCTACCGATTTCCGTATTGAAGATACAATTGCTGATGAAGATGTAATCATTACCATTTCGCATTTGGGATATATCAAACGTACCAATTTGAGTGAATACAAAGTTCAAAACCGTGGCGGGAAAGGCTCAAAAGGCTCCGATGCCCGCGATTCGGATTTTATAGAGCATTTGTACACGGCAAGCAATCATAACTATTTATTGTTTTTTACCGAAAAAGGAAAATGTTTCTGGTTGCGGGTATTTGAAATTCCCGAAGGAAATAAAACATCGAAAGGACGTGCTATTCAAAATCTCATCAATATAGAGCAAGATGATAAGATTAGGGCGGTGATTAATGTGAAGAATCTTTCGGATACCGACTACATAAATAATAATTTTATCATTCTTTGTACGGAAAAAGGTATTGTAAAAAAGACTTCTTTAGAAGCCTATTCTCGTCCACGTCAAAACGGAATTAATGCAGTTACGGTTCGTGAAGGTGACACTTTGTTAGAAGCCCGTTTAACCGATGGAAATTCGGTAATTATGATGGCTGCATATTCAGGAAAAGCAATCCGGTTTGATGAGGCAAAAATTCGTCCGGTAGGAAGAACAGCTTCAGGTGTAAGAGGAATACGTTTGGCAAACAATAATGATCATGTTGTAGGTATGATTTGTATTCCCGGGAGCGGAGAGCAAAATATATTGGTTGTATCTGAAAACGGTTATGGTAAACGTTCCTTATTAGAAGATTACAGAGAAACCAATCGTGGCGGAAAAGGAGTAAAAACAATTAATATCACAGAGAAAACAGGCAATCTGATAGCTATCAAAAATGTTACGGATGAAGAAGATTTGATGATTATTAATCGTAGTGGTATTATGATACGTCTTCATATTGCCGACTTACGCATCATGGGACGTGCTACGCAAGGTGTCCGGCTTATCAATCTTAAAAATGGAGACACTATTGCGGCTGTTACCCAAGTTCCTAAAGAGGATGAATCGAATGAAGGTGAAGAAAATAACGAAAATAGTGAGCATTTGGTAGCAGATACGGAAAATATTGTTGCAGAAGAATAAAATTTATAGTACTTTTGCGAAACAAAAACAAAGTGTTTTTCGTTACATGTTTTAAAAATTAACAGAATATAAATTAATTAAAAAGATAAAATGAAGAAAATATTATTAATAATGACCATGTCAACAATTACATTGTTCGGCTATAGTCAGAAAAATGAAGTAAACAGCGCTTATAATCAATATCAAAATGGTTATCTTGACAGGGCAAAAACTGCGATAGATAAAGCCATTTTAAATGAATATACTAAAACAGAAGCTAAAACATGGCTATATTATGGAAATATATATATTCGTTTGGCAGATGCCAATACAAATGAGAAATCAAACGACCGTGAATTTAAAGGATTATGTACAGATTGTGCCCTAAAAGCATACGAAGGCTTTATGAAAGCACAAGAATTAGATCCTCAGGTCACGGTAACGAATATGGGATTCAGAACGCCGATTGAAGGATTACGTTTTTGTGCCCATTACCTATATGTTGAAGCATTTACTATGTATCAAGAGAAAAAATATGAAGATGCTTTGACAATGATAGAAAAAGCATATAAAGCAGACCCTTCACGTGATTATATCGCCATATTTTATGGTAGAGTTGCCCAACAAGTAGGAAAAATTGATGTTGCCAAAGCACGTTATAACGAATTGATGAAAAAAAAATCAAAAGAATTAGAACCTTATGTTTATTTACTTGATATTTATAAAGCTGAAAAAGATACGGCAAATGTTTTAAAAACAGCAGAAGCAGGAATCCCAATCTTTTTAAAAGGTGATTCTATCAATGTAAATTATGCAATTGCTTATTCATTAGCTTTATCATGGGCAGGACAAGCAGAAAAAGCAACTGAAATCATGAATAAGGCTTTGGAGCAAGATCCTAATAATTATACTCTATTGATTAATTATGGTTCGGCATTGAGCAATGCAGAAGAATATGATAAAGCAGAAGTTTATTTCAAACGTGCAGTAGAGATTGAATCGAATAATGTAATTACTGTCTACAACTTGGGAAGTTGCTATTATAATAGTTATGTGAAAAGAATGAAAGAAATTGATCTGATTACAGATAATAATGTTTATAAAGAAGAACAGGGAAAAGCTAAAAAATTATTGGAAGAGGCTCAACCGTATTTGGAAAAAGCACATCAATTAGATCCCAAAGACCGTAATACATTGATCATGTTAAGAGCAGTATATGCAAATCTGGGCAAAAATGATGAATTAAAAGCTATCGAAGAAAAATTGAATACATTATAATCAAAACAACAAAAATATACAAAAAGGCAACCTTTGGGGTTGCTTTTTTGTTATAGAAGAGCGAACAATGATGACCTGTTTTTATTTCGGGGCTATTCTCCCAGCTTTGAGAAAGTACTCTTTTACCCTCAAAAGTGATTTCCCAACTTTAGGAAAGTGCTTTTTTGCCCTCAAAAGTGATGTCCCAATTTTGGGAAACTACTTTTTCGCCATCGAAAGTGGTTTCCCAACTTTGGGAAAGTATTTTTTTACTCTCAAAAGTGATTTCCCAATTTTGGGAAAGTACCTTTTTACCCTCGAAAGTGATTTCCCGACTTTGGGAAAGTGTTTTTTTACCCTCAAAGGTGATTTCCGCCGTGTCGGCTACCGGTTACGAATTATGCTACACAAGACAGCTGTAGAAATGATATATCGCGTTAGCCGGTAATTCGTAATTCTACCATTTCACCTTTGCGTCATTGATCCCAAACTCACGTTAATTTAGGCAAGCTATTTTCCAAAGAGGTCTAATAAATACAAAGAAAAAAGTTTAGATGACTTCTATAAATAAAAGAATTAAATAACGTGAGTTCGTCAAATGAAGTTGCTTATAGTTTAAAGTTTATAGCTTAATGCTGAAATAGTATGGAAGTTAAAGAAGTTAAAAAGTTATATAGTAGAATGTTTAAACTTTCAGCTTTCAACCTTGTAGCATTAATCCCAAATCCACGTTAATAAAAAAAATATGTTAAAAGCAGATGCCTTACTATAGAGCAAAATTCCATAAAACCAACAAAAAGCAAATAATATTTGAATGCCAATAAAAAAATCCTTGAAATTTGCCTTCAAGGATTTTTTGTTTTAGTAATTGTATTTTACTATGATCTTATATATTGACAGTTGTCTTAGCTATAATTTCTTCCAGTTTAGGCTTATATTGATCTTCTATTGATGATAACAATACTTTACATTGTTGATTGATTTGTCGTAAATAGTCCAAATTAAAATTCAAATTTCTGGAAACAATGCCGGCTTTATTTCCCTTAAACCTCATATAGTATATATTTTCTTCAAGGAACTGGTCGGCACATCCATTCAGATAATCCAATCCTTTTTCAATAGCTTCCGGTGTTCCACATCCAATATATGTCCCCGCCAAAAAGATATTCATTTGATCAAAAGGAATAGTTGACTTTGGGAACCATTTATCACACTGACTTAACACATTGAATGCAGAATCAATTTTATTTTCTTCCAACAATTCGGTAGCTAAGCGATAGCACATTATTTTATATGCAGAGATAGTACGAGTAAAATCTTCACTCAAAAATATATTTTTATCTCCATATTGGGAGAAATCATACCGGTTTATTACGTAATCATATAAAATATCCGTATTTATTCTACCGGTAAAACTTCGATTCCCAAAATAATTCGTTGTTTTGATAGGGATTAAACGATATAACATTCCTTCCGATTGGAAATAATTTTCCAATCCAAAATAGGTTTCTTCGCTCGCTAATGCAATATAATATACCGGACGTTCCCAATTATTATTTACCAAAATATCTATCATGGCAATAAAAGCTTTGGAAAGAATATGAATTGAATCTACACCATTGGTTTGAACCATTGATTCACCCGGCATTTTCCAAACCATTCTATCAACTATTTGGTCGGAAAGACTTTCAGGAAGTGTTCCTGTTTTAAGTACTTGTTCTTTGTCTACATCCATATAAAAGCTGGTTGTATTGATAACAGCATGTCTGCGATTATTCACCGGTTTAAGAATCTCCTGCAATACATTTTTTATATTTTGAGGCTGTTTAATTATATTCTGGGCTTGCAATACATCTCGTGTTCCTGCCTGATACATTTCCTTAGATAATGTAAGGGGAACAGGTTCGCCATCGTAGGCTTTGCGTTTGGCTTGGTCGATGTACCAATCCGCACTCATCAATTGCAAATTGCAGATACGTACATCCGTGCGATATCCTTCCACTTCCTGTAGATACCAAAGCGGGAATGTATCATTATCACCGTTGGCGAATAAAATGGAATTGGGTTCGCATGAATCCAAGTAGGCTTTTGCTGTTTTGAGAACCAAATAACGGTTGGATCGGTCATGGTCATCCCAGTTTTGAGCAGCCAAAATTACAGGTACGCTCATGCACACTACCATAGAAACTGCCGCTGCCGCTGTTTTGTTGAAATATTTTTTAATCCGGTCGTAAATAGCATATACGCCCAGCCCTATCCAAATGGCAAACGCATAGAACGAAGCCGCAAACGCATAATCCCGCTCTCTGGGCTGGTAAGCATACATATTTAAATAAATCCCGATAGCAATTCCCGTCATAAAGAAGAGCATCAGCACGACGAGTCCATTTTTTTTGTCTCTGGAAAAATGGAAAAACAACCCCAGCAATCCTAAAATAAACGGCAAGAAATAATAAGTATTCCGTGCTTTATCCTTCATGTGGTCGGGCATATCTTGGGGACCCAGACGAGCTTCGTCTATAAAGTTAATTCCAGAGAGCCATTCTCCCGATAATTTTCCACCCATACCCTGATTGATAGTTTGCCGTCCAACGAAATTCCACATGAAATAACGTCCATACATATACCACATCTGATAGTCGAAAAAGAATTTCATATTTTGCCCGAAAGTAGGCATATTCGGTACTTGCCTACCATTGACAACTTTATAATCCTGTCCTGTTATTCCTGCCCAATGTTTATATTGACGAATACGTTGAGGATCTGTATTCCACATGCGTGGGAAAAATGTGCAATATTGTCCATCGTAGATAGGTAAATAATTCTTACGAGCATCGCCTATTTCATAATGTTCCTTTATTTTGAAGTTTCCTTTATCTTTATTAGAGTCAATATATTGTTGAGCTTCGAAATGAGTAAAGAAAGAACGAGTTGTACCATTTGAATTTTCAACAACATATTTACGCACATAGACAGGAGAAGCATCTTTATCTCCTGTTCTGGGTGTATTGTAATATTGTCCATATACTAAAGGATTACTTCCATATTGTTCCCTATTAAGATACGCTAATAAAGAAACCGCATCATTGGGTTCATTTTCGTTAATTGGAGTCTTTGCATTGGCACGAATAGGCAATATTAAAAAAGTAGAATATCCTACCAAAATAAATACCAATGACAACAATCCGGTATTAAGAAGGCGTTTCTTTTTCTTTTCAGAATACCATAATCCCCATGTGAGCAATCCGGCAATAATCAAGAAATAAAAAACAGTTCCAATATTAAATCCGGTATGCAATATGTTGGTAAAAAAGCGTTCAAAACCACTTGAATATTTTACAATCCCAGGAACTATTCCCCATAAGATAGCAGCAATTAATACGAAAGATATTAATAATGCAATTAGGGTTCCTTTAGTTGAGGGTTTGTATTTGCGGAAATAAATAACCAATACCATCGCGGGCAAGGTTAACAAGTTCAACAAGTGAACACCTATGGATAAACCGATAATGTAGGCAATTAAAATAATCCAACGATAAGAATAATTGTTATCAGCAACTTCATCCCATTTCAAAATAGCCCAAAATACGGCTGCCGTAAACAAAGATGACATGGCATAAACCTCACCTTCTACCGCCGAAAACCAAAATGTATCGGTAAAGGTATACGCTAAAGCTCCTACAATACCGCTGCCGAAAATAGCCAATACTTTGGAATCGGAAAGGTGAGTGCCTTTTTTTGCTACTGCGAGTTTTTTCCCTAACATGGTTATTGACCAGAAAAGAAACAGAATAGTAAATCCACTACATAAAGCAGACATCACATTTACAGTGAATGCAACTCTTGCCGGATCACTGGCAAAAAGAGAAAACAGGCAGCCTATCAATTGAAATGTAGGCGCTCCGGGAGGATGTCCTACCTGCAATTTATGTGCAGTTGCAATATATTCACCACAATCCCAAAAACTCACAGTTGGCTCTGCTGTCATAATAAAAACAGCCGATGCAATAATACACATTATCCAACCTAATACATTGTTGATTAACTTATAATTCCTTAGCATAAGATTATTGTTTTAGAGAATGCAAAAATACATTTTTTTCAGTAATAAAAAGTGCAAAAAAAGATTTAGTTTTTATCTTTAGTTTAAACAATTTTCGAATCATAAAATTATTATCTTTGCTACAGAGTTCTTGAACTAAAAATAATATAATTATACTATTAAAAGACTTATTTTTATCTTTACAATATATTATGGATACCATCATTCAAAAAAAGAAAACTGTAATTTTTAAAAGTGCTAAAAGTTATATATTTATAACGATTGGTTTGTTTTTATATGCTTTTGCGTGGTCGGGTTTTCTTATTCCTTCGGGTATACTGGGCGGAGGAATTACAGGCGTTTCGACACTTATTTATTATGCTACCGGCAAAACCATACAAGTCGGGATTTCTAATTTGGTTCTGAATAGTATTCTGGTTTTAATTGCTATACGGATTCTCGGGGCGAAATTTGGAATTGCCACTATCTATGGAATTATTGTCAGTTCACTGTTTTTTATTTTACTGCAAAACCTGATTCATGACCCTTTAATTCTGGACAATAAATTCATGTGTGCCTTAATAGGTGCCATGTTGTCGGGGATAGGGATAGGCTTAGCCTTTTCTAATGGAGGAAATTCGGGTGGAACCGATATTATTGCCCTGATTGCTACCAAATATTTTAATGTTAGTCCGGGAAGAGTTATTCTATATTTGGATGTTTTGATAATTGGAAGCTCGTTTTTTGTTTTTAATGAATTAAGTGTTCAGGAACGTATTGAAATTGTCGTATACGGATATGTTATCATGGGTGTGTTTTCCTATACTTTGGATACGGTTATAGAAGGAAATAAACAATCGTATCAGATTATGGTCTTTTCACAGCACAACAGGCTTATTGCTGATAGAATCGGTAAGGAAATAAAACGTGGAGTTACTTTACTGAAAGGAGAAGGATGGTTTTCGAAAAGCGAACAAAATGTTTTGGTAGTTATTGCACGTAAGCAAGACAAATCCGAAATTATGAAAATCATTAATGAATCCGATAAGGAAGCTTTTATCTCCATAGCTAAAGTATCAGGAGTTTTTGGAAAAAATTTTGACAGTATCAGGATATAACTAACTGTAAAGATTAAGACCTTTATCTGAGAGCAGGACAATTTTCCACTTACAACAGAGAAACTCATTATTCTCACATCGATCGGCTTTATCTTATTTCCTATCCTAACATGAATTCGGGGTTTATTTTTATTTTCTTAAAAGAAGTTACGGAAGTTATAAATTACGAATTACGCTACGCAAAACAGCTGTACAATATATATCGCGTTAGCCGTCCCCTATCCATAATTTGTAATTCGTAATTCTACCATTGTCGAACTCACATTCTCCTATTCATTTTTTGAAGATTAATGTGTAGCATAACCCAAGCAAGCCACGCTTACTTTTGTATTGGGAAGATTGATTAGAAGTTGTGCAGCTGCCTCTATAGTAGAACCGGTTGTTATTACATCATCCACCAAAAGGATATGCTTGCCTATCAATTTCTGTTCATTATTTAATTGAAAAATGGATGATACATTTTCCCAACGATTATATCGTGTTTTTTGTGTTTGTGTAGAAGTATTGATAATTCGTGTTAAAGAAGATATATCAATTGCTTTGGACATAGTTTTGGATATTCCTTTTGCAATATATTCGCTTTGATTGTAGCCTCTTTTCTTCTCTTTTTGTTTATGAAGCGGAATAGGAATAATAATATCCACAGAATTGAAATCGGGGTCTTCTTTCAGACTTCGCCCTAATAAAATTCCTAAATAAAGACCAATTTCTTTATTCCCTTTGTATTTAAGTTGATGGATCATTGTCCGTATGGAATTACCTTTTCGGAAAAAACCAAATGCAGTAGCCCGAAAAACAGGTAGCCGTCCCGCAAAAATCATTTCTACCGGATTGTCTTTAGAGAGATGGAAGTTTGTTTTGGGCAAATTAACAAGGCAATGTAGACACAAACATTTCTCTCCTTCAATAAGCACTCTACCGCAAATATCACAATATTTAGGATAAAAAAGGGCAATAAAATCAGAAAGATATTTCATAAGCAACAGAATAAGTAATTGTGTCAAAAGTCATCGTCCAAACGGATAAACTGTTTGCAACCTCCGGCAAGCGGAAAGTATTTTATCTTTCTTTCTGTGTTGATTTTTGGTTGCTGTTACTTCCCGTCAACTGTAATATCGCTGCTTTTTATCCAACCATAGGAAAAAAATCCTTTTATATCTTCTATCTTTACATTATTAGTAACGAATCTATTTTCCTGCAATATAATATCCGATTCATTATTCATTCGGACAAAATACCAGGTTTCATTATTTCCATCTTGAGCTTCTGCGTAAACAACTCCTTTCGCATTTGCAGGATAAATAGCTACTGTATTTCCTTTCCATTTATCTTTTCCTCCTATTTCTTTTTGGTCGTCAACAACAGATTCTGTCCGTAAATTAGCTATTGTATTTGTCTTAAATGAAACAGGACGTTCAAGTCGCTTGGAGGGGAATGCTGTTCTTCTAAATAATAATGATTTGGATATCCTTTCAAAATAAGTATTATCACTGTTAGTAAGACATACATATTGTGTATAAGAGTTTGTGAAATCTCCACAACATCCTTCTTTCCAGATTGCAAGTTCCAGACAATTATCTCCATTAGGTTGATTGGAATATGCTATACTCCCTTTTTCTCCAATAAGCGTACTATATGTATCATCTTTTTTGTAAAAAACAAAAGTATGATATACGTTAAAAATTTTGCCGTGAAATAACAAGTCCAAAGTTCCATTATGATCCATGTCAACAAAATGAAACAATGCTGCTACTTCTTCAACCGATAATCTTCCTCTTGTTGATTCTTTAAATTCTTTGTTTTTCAACACCTTTTTAATTTCCTCTTCTTTTGAAGGATCTTCTATATACCACTTTTCTATATCAGAATTTTTTACAAAAAACCCTGTCTGTGAAAATCCGCAAAGGGAAAGACAACATACCAATACAGTACATAATGTTATTGATTTCATACATTTACTTTTTTTAGTTATTAAACCTGATTAATTATACGTTGATTTCGGGAAGCAATAGATTTTATTGGCATATTGCCTGCTAAAAAACAACAGGTACAAAAATAACAAAAATTTTATTTATATCTTTTTCTATTTTCAGCCAAAAATACAGGCGGATATAGATGTAAATCCCTGCATGCTCTTAGAAGAAATATAAATCCGTACTACGCCAAACTATATTCCGGTTAGAAAATGGATGAAAACAGCCGGAAAATTGCCTGGGAAAAGTAGAACAGTACATAGTTTATCTTACTTTTCCTTTTAGATAAATAGATTTTTGATTTTGCGTGATAACAAACTTAATTTGTCAGATGAATTTTTTATTTTGCATGATTACAAATCTAATTTGTTAGATAAATTTTTACTTTTGCATTATTACAAATTTAATTTGCTAAGTGAATTTTTTATTTTGTATAATAACAAAATTAATTTGTTAGATTGATTTTTACTTTTGCATGATTACAAATCTAATTTGTCAGATAGATTTTTAATTTTGTATAATGACAAATTCAATTTGCTAAGTGAATTTTTTATTTTGCATGATAACAAATCCAATTTATTAAATGGATTTTTTGCTTTGGAAAGATGAAAAACTCAATATTCTACTTGGAATAGTCAAACAACTATTTATACATGTATTGAGCCGCTTTATTTTGAGTAAATGTATTAAAAATCGGTCTTTCTAACGTATCATAACCTACAATATAAGTTGTATGCTCTGCAATAGCATTATAGGTCGGATACTTTTTTTCGTAAGAATACGAATTTTGAATTGTTAATACTTTTTGGTCTTCTTTGTCCTTACCGTATTCATAAGACATAATAGATGATGAAACATTATTCTTACAGTATCCTGTTAAATCCGAAAAGGCATACGGCAATCCATAATATGGATTTTTATATTTATCATAATCATACGATGTTGAATAGTATTCGATTTGCTCACCCTTAGCATCAACATAAAAAGTACGAACCCGATTAATATTATCACCTTCGTACGTTACATTACGAACAGCATATAATTTTCCTCCTGTATCCTTATGCGATTTGCGAATATTATCCGGCACTGATTTCGATTCAGGGAAAAGCATTTTCAACAAAATTCCTTCCGAAGAAAAACCATCATACGTATAAGTTTCTATTTTATTAATTGTATTTTTCTTTTCTTTGCGGTAGAATTTATTTTCATGGGTGAGTTTTCCGTCTTCATAATATTGAATTTGGGTTATGCGTTTGCTGTCATATTCCATCAAAGCATAAGATCCGTCCGAAGATGTTATCTTTTTTACCGTTTTATCGCTGTTATATTCAAATGTCAAGGTGATTTTTTCCTGATTCAAATAAACAGAGGTTAATTCCTTACCGGAATAATTAAATTGTTTGGTTAATCTCATATCGGAACCCTCCTGTTTGGATTCAGTCAGAATATAACGGGAAGGAGAAAAGATTTCCTCTTTTTTGCATGAACAGAAAATACAAGCCAATATCATTACAATGATGAAGGAATAAGAAGTTTTACACATCGTTATAAATATTATAAATGAAAGTACAAAAATACACTAATTCTTTTTATCGGTCTGCTTTTCGTTTTAAAATAATTGATAGAGATTTACGTTAAAAATAGGGTATAAATATAGGTATGGACAAACAGTTATTAGCTTTTTTCTTTTTATGTATTACTTTTTCGGTATTTGCTACCCATGAAAGAGCGGGCGAAATAACTTATAAGCATAAATCCGGTTTAACTTATGACGTTACGGTTACTACATACACCTATAGTCCAAGTCCCGCCGACAGGGAGCAATTAGAAGTTCTTTGGGGTGATGGAACATCAAGTATAATCCAGCGTACTTCCAAACAGGACTTAGGAAATGATATCCGCAGAAACACATACGTGACTACACATACTTTCCCTTCCACCGGGACTTATACTGTTTCCATGGAAGACCCTAACCGTAATGCCGGTATTATCAATGTTCCCAATTCGGTAGAAGTTCCTTTTTATATTCAATCGACCCTCATTATTAATCCATTCTTAGGTGGCAATAATTCTCCCGTTTTAACCAATCCTCCGATAGATATAGGTTGTGTAAATAAGCCTTTTTACCATAATCCCGGAGCTGTAGACTCTGATGGAGACTCTCTGGTTTATTCTTTAATACATTGCAGAGGCTATAATGGAGATTTCATTCCCGGATATAGCTATCCAAATGCACCTAACAATATCTCTATTGATCCGGTAACAGGAGATTTTTATTGGGATTATCCCACCATGCAAGGAGAGTATAACATTGCTATCCTTATAGAAGAATATCGTCTGGGGGTAAAAGTAGGCGAAGTAGTTCGAGATATGCAAATCAATATTGGAATCTGTGATAATGATCCTCCGAAAATAACAGCTATTGAAGATACTTGTATTAATGCGGGAGATTTACTTACATTCCGGGTAACTGCTACGGATGCACCCCATCAAATCGTTTCTCTGACTGCTTACGGAGATGTTTTTCATACATCAAGCAACAAAGCTGTTTTTGTGGATACATCAAGATATGGAATGGCATCTGGCACTTTTAATTGGCAAACCAATTGCAGCCATGTACGGAAACAGCCTTATCAGGTAACATTCAAAGCGGCGGATAATCATCCTACAGTAAGCCTAACAAGCATAAAAACCGTACGCATTACAGTTGTGGCTCCTGCACCGGAAAATTTACAAGCCGTTCCGTTTCAAAATACAATAGCTCTTTCATGGGATCCTACTCCATGTACAATTAATGCAGTAGGCTATAAAATATATCGAAGAATTAAAAGTTCGGGATTTATCCCCGACCACTGCGAAACAGGGGTTCCTGCTTATACCGGTTATCAACAAATAGGCAGAACAGATATTAATACCGGAACCTTTATTGATAATGATAACGGAAACGGCTTGCTCCGCGGAACGGAATATTGTTATCTTGTAATTGCTTATTATTCCGATAATGCAGAAAGTTATGCTTCCAATGAAGCCTGTGCTTTCTTGATGAAAGAAGTTCCGGTCATAACAAATGTAAGCATTTCCCAAACAGATATCAATACCGGAAAAGTCGAGATTCAATGGATAAAGCCTTATGAATTTATTGATACAATTCAATATCCCGGTCCTTATACTTACACAGTCAACAGAAGTATAAACCATAATTCTAATTTTGTTGCAATCGCAACTTTTTATTCTCCTGCCGACAGCATTTTGTTCATAGACAGTCTGCAAAATACGGTACAAAATTCGTTTTACTATCGAATTGATTTTTATAACAACACAACAACAATCCCGTTTTTAATCGGCTCATCGGATATTGCCTCATCGGTTTTTCTTTCCATTGACAGTACCGACCGTAAACTAATACTTTCCTGGAAAGAAAGCACACCCTGGAAAAATTATAAATATATTATTTACAGACAAAACGGAAGCGTTTTCGATTCTATCGGGGAAAGCAATGCCAGTTCATATATTGATACGGGCTTAATCAATGAAGAAACTTATTGTTATTATGTGGAATCTGTTGGAGAATATTCAGATACGACCTTGCCCAAACCCTTAATCAATCACTCTCAAATTGTCTGCGGGAAACCATACGACAATGTTCCGCCATGTACTCCTGCTTTAACAGGAACAACTGATTGTGAAAATATCCGTATGGAATGGTCATTTCCTGATTCCTGTGATTTTACTGATACTTTTATCACATATATTTATTACAGGAATGATATTTCTTCCGATTATCTATTATTAGACAGTATATATAATTTTAATAATAGCTATGATATTGTCAATCCTCCGTCTATAGCCGGTTGCTATTTCCTGATTCTTGCAGATAAAGAAGGGAATAAAAGTAATCCAAGCAATGAGCTGTGTTTCGATACCGATATATGTGATTCTTATAAACTGCCTAATTTTTTCTCTCCGAATGGAGATGGAATCAATGATTATTTCCGTCCTTTTCCATACGACTATGTAGAAAGCATAGACATGGATATTTTCAATCGTTGGGGAACTTTGGTTTTCAGGACAACCGACCCCGACATTATGTGGGACGGAATCAACCAATACACCAAACAGCCTTGTGTGGAGGGAGTATATTACTATGTCTGTAAAGTCAATGAGTATACATTAAATGGCATACGAGCACGGTATTTGAATGGATCGGTAACAATATTTAGATAATTTTGCAATCTTTGAATCTTTAAATTTTGAATAAAAAATATGTTTACAGGAATTGTAGAAAAAACAGGAAAAGTAGTTGACATTATCAACGAGAACACTAATGTACATTTTGTAATTGAGGTAGATTTTGCTGATGAGCTCAAAGTTGACCAAAGCATGAGCCACGATGGCTGTTGCTTAACTATTGTCAAAGTTGACAAAGCAAAAAATCAATATGTGGTTACCGCCATGCTGGAAACCTTGCAAAAAACCAATCTCGGAACTTGGCATATCGGCTATGAAGTCAACTTGGAGCGGAGTATGAAAATGGACGGACGTTTCGACGGACATATCGTTCAAGGTCATGTTGACCAAACGGCTGTTTGCACCAAAGTTGTTGACGAAAACGGAAGCTGGCGCTATTATTTTAAATACGAACCTCAGAAAGACAATATTACCGTTCCAAAAGGTTCTATTTCGGTCAATGGAGTAAGTCTTACGGTTGTGGATTCGGAAAAAGGATTGTTTTCAGTGGCGATTATTCCGTTTACATATAATGTAACCAATTTCCACAATTTTAAAGAAGGTACCGTTATCAATATTGAATTTGATGTTTTCGGAAAATATGTTGCTAGATTGTTGGAACAATATTTTGAGAATAAAAAATAGATGGTGCTGCAAAAGTATGCTACTATAAATAGCAATCAGCTATAAGAAATAAAAAAATGACAGGCAAACAGTCTTTCGGAGAAACCAAATCAGTCAGCGGGGAATTTGCTACCGATGTAGCAAACGCCATGCAGAGTTGCGGCAGACTTGCTACCAGTGTAGCAAACGTCATGCAGAGTTGCGGCAGACTTGCTACCGGTGTAGCAAACGTCCCGCAGAGTTGCGGCAGACTTGCTACCGGTGTAGCAAACGTCCCGCAGAGTTGCGGCAAACTTGCTACCGGTGTAGCAAACACCAAAACAGCTGTTGAGCATATTGTAACATATAATAAATTGCTGTTTCCCGAAAAAAATCTAATAAGTTGTCTGCTTTTTAATACACTATCCAAATTAATAAATAACCAAATAAACCTTTATAATATGATAAAACGAAACATTCTTATCGTCCTTTTAATTGCATTTACCTTTACAGGAATTGCACAAGACAAAGTTTTTGATTTAAAAGATGTATTTACATCTGCCAAAATGTATCCGCAAAACCTGCGGCAGTTACAATGGATTCCCCGAACGCATGATTATGTATATGTCAAGGATAATGATTTGGTAAAAGCTACCGCCCCATCCGACAAAACAGCAATTCTTGTTGCATTGTCGGATATCAATTCCGCCTTGACAGCAAAAGGAGAGAATGCCCTAAGGGGATTCCCCGGTATAATGCATTGGACTTCCAAACAATCATTTTATGCAATGGCAAATGGAAAAATCATTCATTATGATATTGCAAAAAAACAAATAGACATGGTAGCGGAAACTCCAGAAGAAGCCGAAAATCTCGAATATGATTACTCTCATGCGCAAATGGCTTATACTATGGGTAATGATTTGTATGTAATGCCTTTTGGAAAAGATGCCAAACGAGTCAATCAAGAGCAACCCAAAGAGGTGAAGTTTGGACATGTACCTCATCGTGTAGAATTTGGTATTAATAACGGTGCATATTGGTCGCCAAGCGGAAAGAATCTGGCTTTTTATCGAATGGATGAAAGCATGGTAGATGATTATCCTTTGGTAAATACCACGACCCGCATTGCCACACTCAAAAATGAAAAATATCCGATGGCAGGCTTGACAAGTCATCAGGTACAAGTGGGTGCATATAATGCAGAAAGCGGAAAGATTATCTATATGAAAACCGGAGAGCCTTTGGAACAATATCTTACCTGCGTTACATGGAGTCCGGACGAGAAATACATTTTTATCGGTGTATTGAACAGAGGGCAGAATCATTTAAAAATGAATCAATATGATGCCCTTACCGGTGATTTTATCAAAACGCTTTTCGAGGAAAAGCATGATCGTTATGTGGAACCGAGTGACCCATTGTATTTCTTGCCAAACAGCAATACGCAATTTTTATGGGTAAGCCAGAAAACAGGATGGAAGCACTTGCATCTATATGACATTAATGGAACCGAAATTAAACAATTGACTTCCGGGAACTGGGTTGTACAATCGTTCGAGGGATTTGATGAGAAAGGACAAAAAGTATTTATCACCTCTAATAAAGATGAGATTGTAGGAAGTAAACTTTATGTTGTGGATATGAAAACCGGAAAATTGACCAATGTTTCCACCGAAGAAGGCACACACATTGTACAGCCTTCTTTTGACGGAAATTATTTTCTGGACAGGTACACTTCTTTGCATATTCCAAGCGTAATTGCAATTAAAGATGCAAAAGCGAAACAAAGGCTTATTCTACAGTACGATTCGACTGCTTTGTCGGAATATAATTTGCCGGAAGTAAGTCTGGGAAAACTGCAAAACAAAAACGGTGATGATTTGTATTACCGATTAATTAAGCCGATTAATTTTGATCCAAATAAGAAATATCCTGTTTTTGTATATGTTTACGGTGGTCCGCATTCTCAGCTGGTTACCAATAGCTGGATTAGCGGGGGACATTTCCTGCATTATATGGCACAAAAAGGATATGTAGTTTTTACATTGGACAATCGTGGAACTGCCAATCGCGGATTTGAGTTTGAAAGTACAATACACCGCCGTTTGGGCACTCTGGAAACAGAAGACCAAATGGTAGGAGTGGAATTTTTGAAGTCCCTACCCTACGTCGACCACAATCGTTTTTCTGTGGATGGTTGGAGTTATGGCGGGTTTATGACATTAACATTAAAACTGAAACATCCCGAAATATTCAAAGTTGCTACTGCCGGCGGACCGGTTATCGACTGGAAATATTATGAAATCATGTACGGCGAACGCTATATGGATACTCCCGATGAAAATGAAGAAGGCTATAAGGGAAATTCTCTTTTAAATCAAGTGGAAAACATTGACGGACATATTATGATTATTCACGGAGCAATGGACCCGACTGTTGTCTGGCAGCACAGCTTACAATTTTTAACAGAAGCTATTAAAGCAAATAAACAAGTAGATTATTTTGTCTACCCAACGCATGAGCATAATGTTAGAGGTATTGACAGAATCCATTTGTGGAATAAGATTGAGAATTATCATAGGGTGTATAATCAATAAGTAATGCGTCGTTGTAGTACACAAAACAATGCCGTTCAACATTGGATAGAAACCAAAAAATGCTACTTTTGCAAGAATCGGAAATCAAATTAACCGGATTGCTTCGTGCCTCGCAATGACGCTCTTTGGCAATGGAAGTGCGAAAGGTTCCCTTTTAGGGGATTTGGAGGCAATTTAAACAGTAAACAATAAACAATGTCAATATTATTAGAAATAAAAAACTTGCATGTATCCATCAATGGAAAAGAAATACTCAAAGGAGTTCACCTCACTATTAATTATGGAGAAGTGCATGCATTGATGGGACCCAACGGAAATGGGAAAAGCACCTTAGCTTCTGTTATTGCAGGGAAAGAAGGTTACGATGTTGCAGGAGAAATAATCTATAAAGGAAAAAATCTGCTGGAGATGTCGGTGGAAGACCGTGCAAGAGAAGGCATATTTCTTGGTTTTCAATATCCGGTAGAAATAAAAGGGGTCAGCATGACTAACTTTATGAAAACCGCTTTAAATGAAATTCGCGCCTATCGCGGAGAAAAGCCATTGACGACAACCGAATTTTTGGCACGTATGGACGAAAAGAAAAAGATTGTCGAAATGACAGCGAAACTGTCCGACAGATCCGTCAATGAAGGATTTTCGGGTGGAGAGAAAAAACGTAACGAGATTTTCCAAATGGCAATGCTCGACCCCGAATTGGCAATCCTGGACGAGACCGATTCAGGCTTGGATATTGACGCTTTGCGTGTGGTTGCCAGCGGCGTGAATCAGTTGCGTTCGCCCAATAATGCCATGCTGATAATTACCCATTACCAGCGTTTACTTGATTATATCATTCCCGACCATGTCCATATTTTGTATGAAGGCAAAATTGCCATGACGGGCGATAAAGATTTAGCCCTGAAATTGGAAGAAAAAGGATATGATTGGCTAAAAACAAATTAGATTAATTCTAAGGTGAGTTCGGGATCAAATGAAGTTGTTTATAGTTTAAAGTTTATCGCTTAATGCTGAAATAATATGGAAGTTAAAGAAGTTAAGAAGTTATATAGTACAATGTTTAAACTTTCAGCTTTCAACATTATAACTTCATTTAACTTGTGTAACTTCTCTTAATCTAAATAAATAAACCCCGAACTCACGTTAATTCTATATTCATGAATTCTACAGCCGGAAAAATCTACCTCATCCCTACCCCGCTCAGCGAAGATGGATTTTCTTCTTCTATTGTTCCTTATAATAATGCTATTATTGCAGATTTGCGGATTTTTGTTGTGGAAGAACTTCGTACGGCAAGGCGTTTTTTGCGTAATGTAGATGCCGGTTTTCCTATTGATGATTGCCAGTTTTACATTCTGAATGAGCATACTCTTTTTTCTATAAATCTTGATGAAATAATAGTGGAAGTCCTCAAGGGAAATGATATTGGAATTATGTCGGAAGCAGGTTTGCCCTGTATTGCCGATCCGGGTAGCGAATTAGTGGCTTTGGCACACAGAAAAAATATCCGGGTGATTCCATTGGTTGGAGCATCTTCCATTTTCATGGCATTGATGGCTTCGGGTTTGATAGGACAAAAATTTGCGTTTCATGGTTATCTTCCTACCGATAAAGCCGATTTAACAAATGCTATTCGAAAATTGGAACAGCAATCCCGCACCGAAAAGCAAAGCCAAATCTTTATGGAAACACCTTACCGGAATATGCAGCTGCTGGAAATCCTGTTAAAACATTGCCATGGAGCAACCTTGCTTTGTATCGCTTGCGATATTACCGGTAATAACGAATACATGCAAACGAAATCCATTTCCCAATGGAAGCAATCCAAACTTCCTGCCCTGCACAAAAAACCGACAGTGTTTGTGTTATCGACAAACTAACTGTTTCCTCTGATTATCTAAACTAAAGTTTTAATACTCCCAGCTGCACTTCGTGGCTTGGGTGTTTTATCGTTCCTCTTCGTAAGAACGTGTTTTTTGTTACCATGTTGTGCCGTGCCAAAGTCAGTTAACAAATTACAAATTTGACACAAAAGAAAATTTATAAAAAATAAACTTAAAATTAATAAGCAAAAGAAAAAAAATTGTACATTTGTTTGTTTATTTTCTTATGGAAAAATATTCTTATGGTGATTCTGAAAATTTCAGAAGTATAAAATGAAGTCCCGTGGTGATTCTGAAAATTTCAGAAGTATAAAATGAAGTTCCGTGACGATTCTGAAAATTTCAGAAGCATAAAATGAAGTCCCGTGACGATTCTGAAAATTTCAGAAGCATAAAATGAAGTCCGGTGGCGATTCTGAAAATTTCAGAAGCATAAAATGAAGTCCGGTGGTGATTCTGAAAATTTCAGAAGTATAAAATAGATATAAGGAATTAAAAATAATAAATTATTAATCACTAAAAATTATTTAATCATGGAAAATAAATCTTTTTTACCACTGTATGTTATTCGATTGAGCATCGACAATGTGTATGGACTTATTAAAACTACCGTTGAGATTTCCGAACCTGTAAAAGACGCTATGGGCGACCTTGTTATGGCATCCCTTGCCAAACTCGAAGCTGTTAATACCGAACTTGAAAAACGTATGAAAAAGACACTCGGCAGCACACTTACACCGGAGCTTAACACGATGAACAGCACACGCAACAAGCTCTTTGCCGAAATAAAACGCTTTGTATCTGCTGCCGAGAAAAGCAGCATCACAGAGCTTAAAAAAGAAGGTTCGGCTTTTAAAATCTTTCTCGAACCCTACTGGCACACTGAAACCGAGTCGCTGAACACTATTACCAGTATCTATGAAGAAATCCTCGACCGCTTCCACGCCAGCGAAGCTCTCAAAAAGGCAGCTGAAATTCTGGGCATTGCCGCACTGATAACCGAACTCGAAAAAATAAACATTGCCTACGACAAGCTCTACAAGCAGCGTAATACCGAAATAAGCAGCAAAACAGGCAATTCGGCAAGCGAGATAAAGGATGATGCCGTACAGGCATACGAACAGTATTGCCTCGCTATTGAACAGACCGTAAACTTCATCCCTAACAAAAAACTCGAACAGCTCTTTACCGATATGGACGGATTGCGCCGCAAATATGCCGTTATTAAGCCCAAGCCCCGTAATGAAAACAAATAAAATAGAAATAGTAACCATCCCGCAAGGGAGCATAAAATAAAAAGAAAATGACAAAAAACAATTTTGATGAAGAGTATTATGTAATGGATCAAGATGGAGCCAATAATCATCCCCAACAGGGGGGACATTTCCGTATATTTAATATTTAAATTATAGCTTAACAAAATATGTTCCTGTATTTTGTTGAGGCATCAATACTAAAATATAATGGATTCAAATAATATTCAAATAAGAGAAACGATAGTAAGTGATTTTGCAGCTATCATGGAAGTAGAGAAACAGGCATTCGGTTATGACAAAGAAGCCAAACTCACGGCGGATTTGTTGGGCGATGAGACAGGCGAACCAATGGTTTCTCTGCTTGCTTTTTATAATGATGAACCAGTCGGGCATATTTTGTTTACCAGAGCTTATTTCGATAAAGAAACGGAGCAGCCAATGATGCACATTCTTGCACCGTTAGCCGTGAAGCCGGAATATCAACGGCAAGGTATTGGCGGAATGCTAATAAAGGCAGGTATAGAGAAATTGCGGACAATAGGCACGAATCTCGTTTTTGTGTTGGGACACAAGGAGTATTACCCCAAATATGGATTTATACCTGATGCCAACCACTTAGGTTATCCTGCACCTTACCCCATCTTGGAAGAATATGCCGATTGCTGGATGGTTCAACCCGTTAGTCCTATAGGCTTTGAAATAGATAAAGGAAAGATAAAATGCTGCGATGCACTGAATAAGCCCGAACATTGGCGAGATGACGAATCAGATAGATGAATGGTTATTAATTTGTAATGATAATAAGCCTCCAACTGGCGCAAGTTTAGCGAAGCGTAACTTGTGCCTGCAAGCCTAACAAGGAAAATAAATAAAACAAAAATAGTAACCGCTCCGCAAGGGAGCATAAAATAAAAAGAAAATGACAAAAAACAATTTTGATGAAGAGTATTATGTAATGAATGCCGATGGAGCCAATAATCATCCCCTTTTGACATGGGGGTCTACCAATTATGAACCTCTGATCTTCCCCAGAGCGATTGAAGACAGCGTTCTTGAATTGCCTTTAAAGATTTGGTTTAGCTCGCCTTATCCAAAAAATCCGGAAATAGCTGATATATTATTTGTGGATGGAGATTTAGCGATAAGTGGGAAGATAAAATCTGCTTTGGAGAAGATGAACATATATGGTGTTCAGTTTTTCCCTGCACAGATAATCACTAATAAAGAGGAGATTATAGATGGCCATTATATTATTCATCCTTGGAATCGTATTGCAGCCGTCGATAAAAACAACTATATAGGTGGCTCTGTAGACGAAAAGGGGCGGATTAGTGGATTAGAGAAATTTTCATTGGATGAAAAAGTGTTGGAAGCAATTCCCTTTGAAAAAAGGTTGGTCTTTCATTTAGCAGAATCAAAAACTAAGAGATTAATACATAAAAGCGTCTATGAAGCCCTTGTCAAGGAAAATGTGACGGGTTTTTCATTTTTTAAAATCAGTGAATGGGATGACAATGCCATGTTCAGATAGCCCGACAAGAAAAAAATAAAATAGAAATAGTAACCATCCCGCAAGGAGCATAAAATAAAAAGAAAATGACAAATTTCAATGAAGAGTATTATGTAATTGACAGAAAGGGAGATAAATCATACCCATTGGTGCAGCCACAGGAAGATTCAGAACATACAGAATTATACATTGGCGATAATTTTAGTGAGTTTCATGAGGAAATTATTCCTAATCCACAAATTATGGAGTTTGTTTTTGCTGAACCGATCCCTTCCAAACCTGTTATTGGAGATTATTTTGCGCAGCCTGATAGTATTATATCAAAGAAAATAGCCAATGTAATGACATCTATGGATATTAAAGGTATTCAACTGATCCCTGCTACTGTTGAGAGCGATAAAGGGGATATTTATGAAGATTATTTCTATGTCCACATATATCGTCATATTGAAGCCATAGACAGGGATTTGTCTGATTATACTGTAGATGATTATGGCGATTATAATATTGATAGTTTTCAATTGGATGAGAAAATATTAAAGGAAATCCCTTTGGAAGAGCGCATGGTTTTCAAATTGAAAGAGGATGGAACAATAATGTTATATCATCGTTCAGTGGTTGATGCTATTATGGCAACTAATCCCGAAGGAGTAATGTTTACCAAAGTGAAAGATTGGAGCCTCTAACCAAACAAAATAGTAACCCGCCCGCAGAGGGCATAAAACAAAAAGAAAATGACAAATTTTAATGAAGAGTATTACCGAATGGACTCCGACGGAGCTGATAACCATCCTTTGTTAGCTTGGGGTTCTACAAGCAGAAGACTATTTATTTGGATTAAAGAAATTGATAGTTCGAAATTAAAACTGCCTTCAGAAATAGAATTCGACAGTCCCTATCCCAGAAAACCGGAGATGGCAGATATTTTGGATCTAAGTTCAACTTATGTATTCAGTGAAAAAATCAAATTGTTGTTTGAGAAGTTACAAATTCCCAAACTCCAATTTATTCCTGCAACGATTATCACAAACAAAAAACAGAAAGTCGAAGGACATTACATTTTCCATTGCTGGAATGGAATAGCTGCGGTAGACAAGCAAAATTATGTAGGAAACCCGGTAGATGAAGACGGTTTGATTACGACTCTTGAAAAGTTTTCGTTAGACTCGAATGCCCTGGCGGATATTGAACTAAAAGACAGATTGGTTTTTCGTTTAGAAGAAATGCCATCGTTTTTTATCGTCCATAAAAGCGTAAAAGAAGCCATTGAGAACGAACAGGCGACAGGCTTCAGGTTTTACAATATCGAGAAATGGAGCCCTTCGGCCATCTTCGAAGAATAGATCACGATATGGAAAACGAAACCCGCCCTGCGAGGGCGCAACTCCCGAACAAAAACAGTAACCACCCCGCAAGGGGCATAAAAACAAAAAGAAAATGGATTATAACAAATTCGATGATGAGTATTATGTAATGAATGTGGATGGCGCCGACAACCACCCGATGCTGGCGTGGGGAAGTGTCGATTACGACCTCTTTCTGGAAGCGGAGCCGATAGAAGAGGGCGCATTGGAACTTCCCATGCAGATTGTATTCGACGAGCCGTATCCTAAGCAATATAAAATGCCCGATTTTTTGATGTTAAGCGGGCAGTTCGCGGCAAGTGAAAAATTCAAATCTTTTTTTGAAGAGCACAAGGTAAGTGGTATTCAATTTTTTCCGGTTGAGATTACCGACAATAAAAAGAAGCTCATTACGGGTTATTATGCCATACATGTATGGAAACAATTGCCTGCTATAGACAAAGATAACTATGAAGGAAGTCCTGTCGACAGATTCGGCTGTATAGATCCATTGGAGAGATTTTCTTTGGACGCCGAACTGCTTAATAACATTCCCGTTGAAGAGAGAACCGTATTCCTGCTGGAAGAAGACAGCTCGCAAATAATTGTTCATCGAAGCATTGTCGAGGCGATGCAGGCAGCCGGACTGACTGGAATGCGTTTGTGGAAAATTTCGGAATGGGACGGCGATGCGATGTTCAGATAGACCAACAAGAAAAACGAACAAAACAAAAATAGTAACCTACCCAACAAAGGCATAAAACGAATAATAAAATGGAAAACGAAAAATACTACTCTATCAAACGAAAAGGTGACCAGGCATATCCTATGATCAACATTACTAATCTTGGCGATGTCGAAGATGGCGAGGCTGATATATTGGAGTGTTATATTGGCAAACCTATACCTCGCAAGCCTGTCATGGCGGATTATTTACGAAGTGCTAAAGATATTCTTTCCAAACGTATTACGGACGTAATGCAGGCTATGAACATGGAAGGGGTTCATTTTTATCCGGCAGAGATAGATGACCTGAAAGGTACAATTCACGACAATTATATGTGCGTGTATGTTGATGATAATACATATAAGTTGCTTGATTTGGAAAAGTCCGAATATAGAATTGATGATGAGATAGATAAAGACAACCCTCTTTATTATGTTAAAAAAGTAGTAATAGACAGGGAGAAACTAAGTAAAATTCCTTTAAACAAACGCCTCGGAATATGTATAGACGAAGTTTCGGGCTATCATCTTTATCACCAATCGGTGGTCGATGCCGTTAGGCGCTTGAACCTACCGGAATGTATTTTCAGGATATTGAGGAAGAAATAGAGTTTTATTAGGAGATATAATAACCACAAATATTAACCGCTCCGCAAGGGAGCATAAAATAAAAAATTTATGTTTAGTCAAGTTAAATTTTTTTTCAGATCACTTTCGAGTAAGAAATTCAGGGAAAACCCCAAAGCACCGCAACTCACAGACGCCGACAAAAGGGCATTGCTCGTCGGGCTCATCAACGGAGAACAGATTACCGCCTGTTACAATTCTCTCGCCACGGGCATGGGACGCAGTCATCTGCGTTCGCAGTTGTACAAATGGTATGGTATAGCCGGTCCTGGGGCGGCGGTTTCGACTCTCGACTGGTTTGTGGACGAAGGGCACCGCACTATCTTTAATGACATTTGGCCTATAGTGAAAACGGTTGCTGATGCGGAAGCACGCCAGCAGGCAATCTATTCGTTGTATAACGAGCGTTTCAGACAGGATGCGGCACAGGCAGGCGACGATGCCGAAATAAACAGTATCAGGGAGAGCTGCGAAGTCAATTATGCGAAAGCGATAGAGTTCGGCAATAACCTCAGAGAGCTTATGGATGGGAAGCGTGGCAACGATCCGTTCGTGGCTTTCAACGAGAAGAATATCGACAAAGGCATCCTTGCGTGGGATATGGGGCGTCTCGTGACCGTGACCCGGAGCGCTTTCGATGCACGCTACATCGACGAGCAAACCGCATGGGACTACATCCGAAAAGCATGGCGGTTGGCAGCGGCAGAGTATTCGACGTGGGATGAGCTGGGCGTAGCATACCTCATCGGGCGTGGAATGTGGGGCGGAGACTCCTTTACGCTGATCGGAATGTACAATTTTACGGAGTACTGCATCAAGGATGAAAACAGCCCGTGGAAAACGATAACGCTTAAATAACACAGACTTTAACCAGCCCCGCGAATGGGCACAAACCCAAACAAAAATAGATTATAACAAATTCGATGACGAGTATTATGTAATGAATGTGGATGGCGCGAACAACCACATAGAACTTAAATAAAAATATTAACCCACCCCACGAAGGGTAAAATGCGAGCAAAATTATGGACAATTCAAAGTATTATTTTGTAGAACGAAAAGGCGATCAGGCATACCCAATGATCAATATTAAAAATATCGGCAATGTCAGGCGCGGCACGGATAACGTGCTGGAGTGTTATATATCCCCCGTACTTCGTAAGCCTATTATGGCGGATTATTTGCGTAGCGCAAAGGATGTTTTTTC
>QMCD01000083.1_pt1 | contig 64470 bp, 91 predicted proteins | sample 1821841 | NCBI WGS metagenome assembly QMCD01 (sample SAMN01991225, study PRJNA193472) | Termite gut metagenome, whole genome shotgun sequencing project. | isolation source: worker | host: Macrotermes natalensis
CGGCAGGGGATGTATGTAATTCCGTCATCCGTTTGTCTGCGGTACATTCTCTTGTCATCGACAATACCGGAGTCTTCCTCCATTCCGGATATTGCTAACCCACAATAGTTACAACAATACTTTCTTGATCCGTAAGGTTGATCAATTTGCGACACAAGATGCAGTAGTTTATAAGTTTTCTTTTTTGGTGCCATTTATGAACTCCTTCTTTTCTTACCTTTTTTGTTTTTGAAACTACAACAATCCTCGCAATTAAAACATCTAATACATTCTTCACAATTGAGGCAATCTATACATTCTGTACAATTTATACAGATGTGACAATCACAGCAGTCAAAACATGTATTACTGTCTTGACAAGAAAAACAAAGGATACAATTATTGCATATTTTACAATCTTCGCAGTTGGTACAATCGTCGCATGTATGACATTCTGTACATCTAGAACATCCAGTACATTCTTTGCAATCTATGCATCTCACACAATTTGCACAAGAAAAACAGTGGGAACAAATTTTACATTTGCTGCAATCTTTACATTTTACACTACTACTGCATGATACACACGCGGTACATCCAGAACAGTCTATGCATTTACTACAATCAGTGCATCTATTACATGTGTAGCATTCTATACAGTCCTCACAATCTTTACACTCCCAACAATTCCAACATCCAATATTGGTTTTGTTCATGTTTTCATAATCCGGATTTCTCTCAGCAAATTCAGGAGATACTCCATTGATAGTCTTATCTTTCCGCATTTTGAATGCTTCTGAATCTTTAAAAATTTGAGTAGTCATTTATTACTCCTCGGATTCCTGTGCTGTGTTCATTATTTGTTCATTAATATCTCTAATGAGTCTTGCATAGTTAATAACTTTTTTACGGATGTTCTTTACTTCTTTCTTTTCGAGGTCACGGTCTTCTTTATTAAGTATTTTTTGTAGTTTTGCTAGTTTATGAGTGTATATAAAAGAAGCAGCTTGCCATTCACAGAATAGAAAACAAACGTAATGTGGATAAGATTCTTTTACTTTTTCTCCTAGTGGGCATATACTGCAATCTTTATTATACAATAAACATAAAAAACAATGATTAGGAGGATCTCGTACATATTTCTCAATTGTATACCATCCGGGCCACTCAGATTTTTCCCTCCTTGGATTTTTTGATAACCAATCCCACATCAAATAATGTAAATGGATAAGTTTTTCCTCTCTATTATATGAACTACGAAACAATATTGACAATACTTCCATTTCTATATCCATTTGTAAACCTTCTTACTTCCAAGCGTCTCTTATTTTTAAAGCCGCTTGTTTTATTTTTTCCTTCTCTTTCGCTTCGTTAAAATTACTTTCTTCTTTAATAGCAGGAGCACCAAATCCAACGATTTGTCTGGAACTAATTTCACAAACGTAATTTTCGTATAGTTTCACCCACTCATAATATAAAGTACAGTCGGGTTCGTCATTAGTACCTTTATTAAGAGGGCAGTAGAAACAATCTCCAAAGTATTCACACGCAAAGCAATAATTTTCTACATGTCCATAGTCATCTTCTATTCCTTTCCACATAGGCCATCGGTATTTCGTTCTCAGTGGCTTTTCAGATACCCAGGTCCATAACTCATAATGTAATTGTTTAAATCTTTCTTCGTCCATAATATTTATCCTTATTTCCAAGCGTCTCTTATTTTCAAAGCAGCTTGTTTTATTTTTTCCTTCTCTTCTACATAACTGAAATCGCTTTTTTCTATAGTAGTATAATCTCCGACTCTGATTATTGGATCGGAATACATTTCATAGCTATAATTTTCACGTAAGTTTTCCCAATCATAATATAAAGTACAGTAGGGATTTTCATTAGTACCTTTATTAAGAGGGCAATAGAAACAATCGCCAAAGTATTCGCAAGCAAAGCAATGGTTTTCTATATATTCATAGGTATCTACTACCTCTCTCCACTTGGGCCAGTGATATTTAGTTCTCATTGGATCTTCAGATATCCAGGTCCACAATTCATAATGTAATTGTTTAAATTTTTCTTCGTCCATAATATTTATCCTTACTTCCAAGCGTCACGAATTTCTAGTGCCGCTTGTTTTACTGTTCTTTTTAACTCGTTGATGTACAATTTTTTTATTGTTGATGGTCGTTGTTTGTGGAAGTCAGCAATGCACATATACACTTGTCTATAGTAATTCCATAACTCGAACAAAGGACAGTTATATATTTGTCCTCCTTGACTAGGTACTCTCCCTGTAAAATAACCTAACGGACATTCGAAACAGGTACCAAAATAATGACATGCAAAGCAATGGTTTTCTATATGTCCTAGTTCTTCATAAATACATTTCCATTCAGGCCAATGTTTTTTGTCTCTGAGAGGTTCCTCAGATATCCAGTCCCACAGTTCATAGTGTAGTCGTTTATATTTTTCTTCATCCATGGTATTCATCGCCCTTTATATCTCTAATTTGTTTTGCAATATCAGTTATTGCTTTACGTAGTTCTTTTATAAATTTTTGTTGTTTATGTTTTTCTTCTTTATTTAACATCCTTTTTAATAGCTGTATTTCAGAATTATACCGGTTTATAAATGTATCCCATTCACCAAACAATTTACATTCAAAATATACTTCATTATATCCTATGGTAGGTTTTCCCAAAGGACATATACTGCAATCGTTATCATAGTATAAACACAGAAAGCATTTGTTCGGTACGTGTATACGTATGTTTATCATGTCCCATACGGGCCAGTGTGACTTTGATTTTCCAGGGTAATTAGCCAACCAATCCCACAACATATAATGTAGTTTGAATAGTTTTTCTTTCCTGTTCATTGAATAGTTGAACAAAATTTCTCCTGCACTATGCATTATATCAAAGTTTTTATCCATTCTATTTTCCATCCTCAGGCCACATGCCAGCTATTTTACGGGCTACTTTTGCACGTATTTTCTTATTATGGAGTAAACACCAATTTTTATACGCCGATCCTATAGTCCAACAAGGTACATCTTGGAAATAATATATTTTAAGTTTGTTTACTATTTCCTTTTGATTTGAAACCCATGTTATAGGACAATTTTCACAGGTCATTACACTATATCCTATTTTCATAGGGTTTTTTTCAGAAAGTTCACAACAAAAACATTCGTTGATAGGTACAGTTGCATGGGGATACATCAAAATAAAATATTGTGATTTTTCTTTATCCGGATTTTTACTCAACCACGTCCACAATTTTATGTGTTCTTCCCTTAATTCTTTACGGCTCATATTAGTAAGTGTCAGTCCGTGGGTTCTCATTATTATTCGTCCTCTTGGCTATCTGATGCTGTTCCTCAGGACAACGAGGCGCTCTGGCGGTACATATCTATACCGCTTCTCACTGGTACTCCAGGCAAAGCGCTGAGCCACGTCCGCATCAATCTTCTTTTGCTCTTGCTCCAGCGTGGCAATAAGTTCGTTCAAATCGCCAATAACCCGGCGGAAGTCCTCAATCAGTAAGGTGATTCTGTAACCGTTCATTTCTGAATATCCTCGCACCACATTGTGGCGTCCTTGTATGTTTCCTGTACGGCCGGATGGTTCGCTACGTTAATACATTCCTCCATAGAGGGCATGGCGTACCGTAGTGTAACATCATACTGTAAAAATAATATGATAAGGAAGACGTTCATTTTACTTCCACGCATCCCGCACAGCAATGGCCGCGTCGTATATTTTTGTAGCCAGATCATTTAATATAGAAGTTGTTTTGTTCACAATTCTTAGTTGTTCCTTCAATTCCAGATGAATATATAGAGTGTTTGTGTCGTTCCATGTATCATATAATTTACAAACTGGTCCATTGTGTGTATTCTCATTAAGAGGACATTGTCTACATTGTTTTGAATAATATTCACAAGCAAAACAAAGATGAGTAATATATCCATAGTTTTTTCTTACTATCTCCCATTCAGGCCAGTCCCTTTTTTCCTTTCCCGGATTGTTCGCCAACCAGTCCCACAAATCATAGTGGAGTTGTTTGTATACTTCTCCCATGTCCTCCACTCCGGTAATCAGATCTGACCTCTCGTCCATTGTGGGTCTGCTGGTTATACAAATCTCGTTGGTAGCTGAGACCGGGTTGCACTCTCCACTGATAGGACAACACGTTCCCCGAGGCAGACGGCACAGACATTCTTCATTGTTTCCGTTGGGATAAAATTCATGAGGGCATCCGCAGTAGCACATTGTATTCTCCTTATTTCCAGGCATCGCGTATTTGTATAGCCGCTTTTCGTACCCTACTTTTCAGATAGCGCTTGTGATGCGGACCATAGGGCACCATTAATGCGAAAGTATAGCGTTGCCACACGTCATAATATTTGCATGTTCCGAATACTGTACTGATACCTTTCTGGGTGAGCGGACAAACTCCGCAAGGAAACCAAGCGCAGAGAAAACAATAGTTTCTGAAACTCTCTCGAATTATATCATCATGGAAAGGTAGTTCTAACCATCCGGGCCAATGTTGTTTAAACTCTCCTGGATTTTCAACAAGCCAATTCCATAGTTCATAATGCAACATCTTATACTTAGTTTCCATTTATTTCTCCATGACGTAATGAATACCAACAATTATTCTGATCAAAAACATATTGAGACAAAGCATGTCCTGTTATATAACCGTTATTAGTAGTAAATATTTTCTCCTCCTCTGTAATAATATTAATAGTACTTCCGTCACAAGAAATAAAAGCTTGGTTTTTATCCAATAAGTCAGCAAGTTCTAGTAGGAATTTCTCTGCGTTGGTATCCATTTATTTTACCACCTCGCACAAATAATCTATAGCCTCATTAACACTAATACAGTCAGATTGTTCTTCACTCCGTACAATGTACCATTGTTTAAAAGACTTGTTTATCTTTCTATAGTCTTTCTGTCCCGTGGCTATGATATCTCCAGGCATGCATACAATACGCATAATCCCGCCCATGTCATTGCCTGCATAATACGCCGGAGTAAAATCATACTGCGGTTGCTGGTTTTCATCCAAAGTAATACGCGCGCCCCAAGGTTTTCCGTAACGTCGTTGATTGTAGGCGTCATAGGGGATCTTTACTGTGATAGTTTGAGTAGTCATTTTTGTTCTCCTTTACTGTTGTTAATCATCCTGAAACCATAAGCATGGTTGATACAATTCGTGCAATCTTCGCAGTCTGAACAGTAAGCACAGTTTTCACAGCCTACACAGTCGGTGCAGTTTGTACAGTTAATGCAGTCCTCGCATTTATGGCAACTAATACAATTCCAGCATCCTGTATTGGTGCTGTTGTTCTCTATGTATTGCGGATGTTTCTGTGCAAACTCCTCGGACACTCCATTGATTTGCGAACCTGGATTCCTCCATTGGTAATGCTGGAAGGCATCCAAGTCTGTAAAAATTTGAGTGGTCATAATGCCCTCTTTGATTTGACAGTTGCATCAATAATGTGCTGCACTTTCCATTCGTCTCGTATTTGTAATGCAAGTTTTTTGCGTGTTTTGTCAGTGGTAGAGTCACTCCATATACTATATAATGTACATCCTTTTTGATTTAATGGGCAATATATACATTCTGCGAAGCATTCGCAGGCAAAACATCCATTTGTTATTACTTTTTCTTTATAAAAATATTCCCATTTATAGAAATGATTACCAATTATTTTTACGTCTGACCATCCAGGCCAATTGATTTTTAAACAATCAGGATTTTCACTCAACCACGTCCACAATTTCCGATGATATCGTAACATTTGGTAGGCTTGTAGTTTTGTTACTCCATTCGATAGTACAATACCTTTTTCGTGCTTGGATCTAGGCATAAGTTAATCCTTATACATATAATAACCAGGATATGAGTGCGGATCATATACATTATTACTGTTACTGCATGATACACAATTAGCGCACTCGTCACATTCGTAACAATCGACGCAATCATAACAATCGGTACAGTCCTCGCAGTCACGGCAATTCCAACATCCCATGTTTGTATGATTGTCCTGTTCGTAGTCGGGATATTTAATGGCAAATTCAGGTGATACTCCGTTGATAGATTTGTCTTCTCTGTGATAAAAATCGATGAAATTTTTGAATACTTGTGTGTTTTTCATGACAGCCTCTTGTTTATAAAGAATAATAATCTTCACAACCATAACAATTTAATGTTTCTTTACATCCGTTACATTCTCCTTTATCAAAATCTTTGCCACATTCGTTGATACATTTCAAAGACCAACACATCTGGAAATTTATACAATCAATATATTCACCTCTTTCATTTTGTTTTATAAGATCTTGCGTAAGTTCCATTTCGTTATCCCCATTATCGGGCGGTATACAGCTGGAACAATCATAGGAATTATAAAAATGGGGACAATCTCGACAATAATCATGACCATCTTTATTGTGTACATATTTTGGTATTTGTGTACTTTTCATTCTTCCTCCTCTTCCGGCCACATATTGGCTATTCGGCGTGCTAATTTTGAACGTATTTCCGCATTAGAAGCAGCAATCCACTGTTTGAAAGGAGAGGAATACATCAAACAACATAATCTGTATGCATAGGATTCTCCATCATTATTCCATATCGGACAGTTTTCACACGTTACCTGTGTTTCGTTTTCTTCGCGTATATTTTCCCATACTTCAGACAATTCACAACAAAAACATTCATTGATAGGTTTTCTTTCGTGAGGGTAAATCAAATCAAAATAATCATCCTTCTTATTATTTGGATTTTCACTTAGCCAAGTCCATAACTTTATATGTTCTTCTCTTAGTTCTTTGCGGCTCATATTAGTGAGCGTCAGTCCGTGGGTTCTCATGATGTAACTCCTCCTTACTTCCATTCATCCCGCACAGCAATAGCGGCATTAGCGGTTTTTGTAGCCAGATTGTCTAGTTTCTTTGTTGTTTTATTTTTGCTTCCTATCCGCCCCTGGAATCTCAGATAATATGCAGTAATATATTTTTCGTTCAAGTCTCTCCATTTATAATATAGTGTACACTCTGGTCCGTGGCGTGTGCTCCTGTTGAGAGGACACAGTTCGCATTCTTCAAAATATTCACAGGCGAAGCAAAGATTAGCAACACGCCCGTAATTTTTCTTGATCATTGCCCATCCAGGCCAATCGTCTTTTTCTTTCCCTGGATTGTTCGCCAACCAGTTCCACAAATCATAGTGTAGTTGTTTGTACATCCTTTCGTCCATGGTAACTCTCCTACTGTTTTTTACCTTGTTGTCCTACTGGTCGGGTTATCGCGTCCAGCAACGGGTATCCCGAGTTTAACCGGTACCGTAACGTCATATACGGCACGCCGCAGTCATCTGATAGTCGGCGCAGGTCAAACTCGACACCGTTTATTTTTTTCCGCCTCCTCGGATACTGCGGTCCTCTGCTCTCTCCTCTCCATACCCACCAACAGTTATCCGGCGAGTACGATTTGCCGAACGGGACACGGTTGAGCACCTGCCCGTCAACATACCCCATAGATATGGCCCACGTGGCAAATGCGGCGTAGTCCATCCAGTCAGGATATATCAACTCTCCAGGAATATTTCTGGCGCGGCGGACATCGACACAGCGCAACATGTTACGCCAATGCTCATAGAGTTTACGCGTTCCAGGAAGAAATTTGTCGTGGACGTGGCAACCGCATGATTTTATTTTGTCTGCTCGGAGGTAGGATTGAGATACGACTAGCTCAGCACCACATTTGCATTTGCATCTATAGCGTCCTGGAGATATTTGTTCGAGGACGTTGAGGTGGCTGATCCTTAGTCCGGTTAGATCTTTTGGTGGTCTTGACATGTTACGTTCCTCTTAATTACCTCGTAATAGATAACTGGTGTACTGTCAAGTGGAGATTTTTTTATCTATCCTGAGGTGGCGCCAGTCAGCGCCAGGAGTGCCGAGCCGTGGCCAGAGGGTCTGTCCACTAGGGTGAGCTGAGGATAGATATAATTTTTGGATATTTGTCTAGTTAATCTAGGTAGTTACAAATTAATTATTACTTTAATGTTTGCTCTGCCCGGATAACTCGGGGAAAACGAGAAGATTTTCTGAGAGCCTCCAAAAAATTCAACGACAAATAAAAAAAGCATGTAAAAATCCCTGGGTTATCTGGGAAAAAGAAAATTAAAAATAATAAATAATAAATAATATATAATATCTTCTTACTCTCTCAATGCTTTCCTGTTTATCCTCTTTCTCTATCCTCAGCTTACCATGGTGGCCAGGCGTTTTGTCCCGTCAAGATTTTCGGTGAAACTCCTATAAGTTCAGGATAGATAAAAATAACAACCGATTCAAAACTAACAGCTACTTTTATCTATCCTGAGTTATCATTTCCACAAGTTAGCATCCGATAAGATAACAATATTTTGCTGCATCATATAAGCCGCTTCGTCGTCGGAATGACCAGGACGTCCGGAGTAACTAGTCCAGTCATAATGGCTAGCATCCTCGTATCCGATTGACCAGTGCAGACCGCTTGCATCACGGAGTACATTAATGATTGGATTATTAGCGTCGATAACGATCCACCTGGGGCGTCCTAATTCATTGATGTCGACGTGATATGGTTTATCGTATGTGGAATCAATAGCCGCACAGATCCCATCTAGGCTATCATATACACCGTACACGTTGGGTATCTGAGTACCCATGTAGTTGCCAGCGCGATATTGTCTGATCTCGATAAGTGCATATAACATTGTCGTATCCTCCTCCTACTTGCGCCACGAGTTATGGCGTCTCATGATGGCCGCGATCACAAAGACCACGGCGACGAAGTTCAGCGCGCAATTCTCCAACATCACAACAAGGGCCGCGCCAATGGCGTCCGTTGTTGGCATCACATATGGCATTACGCAGATCATTCTCTGACCAGTCAAAATAGTAAGGATTGTAGGATTGGCTTATATCATCGCGCGCCGCCGTCCATTTTTCGGTACGCAAGTGATGACAGTTTATCGGGTTAAGGTGACACAGATCGCATTCGAGGTCCCGATCTATATCACAAGGTAGACTCGTAATCCTGCCGCTTGTAATGGCACTGTCGAAACAGTGTATACATATGTATACAGGAGTATGATCTATCTCGTGGCGATATCGGATAGGCGTGCCACATTCTATGCAAGGATATGCGGGGGCAGTTGGATAAAGTTCTGTAGACATTGTAACGCTCCTTTGTTTTATATGATTCCTTTATACATATCATCCGTTGATAAGTCAAGCGATAAATAAATTGTAGCTATTTCAATAGGTTAAGATACTGGAAAGGTGCGATGGTTTATCTATCGTCAATAGTTACGAGCGTTGAGGTAGGTGGGGGTATTTGGACGCGGTGCGGACAGAAGTTGGAGATGGACTATATATACTTAGACACACAAGAACAACCACCTCAACTTTTTCAACCCCCTCATCCCCCCACTTGGACTAGCCCCCCTAACTTCCCCACTACCTCTACCCAAAAAATATTTTTTTCTACTTGACAAGAACAAGAACATTACTTATATTAATAAAACATACCAAACAGGAGTAGACTATGGGACGCTATCCATCAACATATGCAAATGCCGGGAATAGAAACAAAAAATTAACCGAACAAACAGTCAAGTATATTCACTCGCAAGTAGATAAATCAGACATGGAACTCGCAAAAGAGCTAAGTTTGTCGAGAACAACTATTTACAACGTTCGAGTAGGAAATACTTACCCACAATTCCATCCAGATAACCCACTAAATAAAATTCCTAACTATAAAATAGAGGATATATACATGAAAAAATATATGCAGGAATAGGAAAGACCCCTCACCAAGCAGGAGTGAGGGGTCTAATCAGGAGGTCACCAAGTGTGACGATGGCAGGACACAACGAGGCAAGGTGGTATGTGTGTGCTGAAAAGAACATAATACACAATAAACCTGTTGTCAACAATTAAATCAAGGAGAAAAATGTATGCATTCGTGCTGTAAAGGATTTGTAGGTCATAGAGGAGAGGAAGGAGTGGAAGGGCCGAAAGGAGAACCAGGAAATACTACTCCTACTCTGGAAAAACTTTTAGGTGGATGTCGTAATGACAATAAAGACTTTAATTCCAGAAGTGCTGGCCTGGATAGAGGAAGCATTTTAAAGGACGCATATAATATTATTAATGGAGAACGCCAGGATCAATATGGATCTCCGGAGGATTCGTTCGCCTTGATCGCTAATTTATGGAATGCCTACTTGGATTACCGTTACACTAAAGTAAATACTATCTCACCAGGAACTAAATCTATTATTCGCCCCCGGGACGTAGCCATGTTGATGGTATTGTTTAAAGTCGCCAGGGAAAATAATAATCCGAAGAAAGATAATCTTGTTGATATTGCCGGATATGCCGCGCTTGCTGATGGGATGTGAGGAAATAAAGAAAATACTATACCAAAACTCTTGCCTGTTTAATATATATAAGGTTATATTCTCCTCGGAGCGAGCGTAGCCTTGTCAATACGACAAGAGCTACCTCGCTTTTATTTTTATAGGGAGGAGATATAAGATGCTTACTGGAGAAGACTATAAAAAGTTCAAAGAACAGCTTACCAATCATGAAGGCCTGAGGCTGAAGGCTTATCTTGATACCATCGGAGTTCTTACTATTGGTATAGGACATAATTGTAAAACTTCCCCCGTACCGGGAGTATCGAAAGTCGGAGATTCTATAACAAAAGAATTGGCGTACGAAATGTTCGACCAGGATATTAATAATCATAATAAAAAAGTATACCGAGCTATTCCCTGGATTGAAGATCTCAATCCTCCTAGACAAGCTGTCTTATATAATATGGCTTTTAATCTTGGGATAACTGGATTGCTTGGATTTAAAAAAACCTTGGATATGATCAACAGGGAAGAATATTCCAATGCGGCAAAAGGAATGCTGAATTCCAAGTGGGCCTCGCAGGTGGGGAACCGAGCCAAACAGCTTTCTAAGCAAATGGAAACGGGAGAGTGGCAAGGAGTCTGATATGGATATAGCGAAACTATGGGCTGTAGATCAGATAGAATCATTTCAGTATTACTTATCACAGCTTTGGGCCGGTGCTGGAATAAAAGCTATATTAGGACTTCTCGCCGCTATTTATATAGAATTGTTCCATGGAAATATTATTATTCTTGATGTCTATCTGGCATTTGCCGGAGTAGATCTGGCTCTTGGAACTTGGTATGCTATTAAGACTGATAGTTGGAGTCCGACATATTTGTTATTTTGGATACGTAAATTTGTAGCCTATGTAGGAACTGTATGTTTATTTGGTGGTCTATGTATGACCATCACTATAACTACAGGTAATAATATGCGGCTGGTTAATTGGCTTCTATTATGTTGCATAATAACTGAGCTTGGTAGTATATTAAAGAATATGAAGAAGCTGGACATTCCTTTACCTCCGGTACTTGAAGTATTACTTAGACTTATACGTAAGAAGGCGAGTGAAAAGATTGCGGATAAATTAGGAGTAGATAGCGAAGAAGAACGGAGGGAACTTGAGAAAGCTATAGCCGGAGATGGTAAGGATAAGGAGGAATCATGAGTCTTTTGTGGGATTTTGCTAAAAGCGGATTGCTATATGGTGTTATAGCTGTTGTAGCATATTTAGGATTCAATAGATTTATAGAACTGGAGAAGCAGAACGAACTATTGACAAATCGTCTGGCGCAGGTTACGCAACTTTTAGAAGGCGAAGTCGAACGTTCGAAACGTGTGGAAGAATCGACCGAGCGTCTGGAGCAAGCGGATGCTGAAAGACAAGAGCAACTCAGAGGATTTGAAAGAAACCTTTCGGTTATTGCCAGAAACAGTGCTGAAGCTAAAGCTTTACTTAGTACTGTCATTCCTGATTCTCTTCTTGACGGGTTGCGGAGCTTCCAAAATACCTCCCGTAAATTACCAGGACAATCGAGTGCCGCAGCACCTTCTCGCAAACCTTGAGATAACCGGGTTTGTTATTTATCCGATAACTATAGAAGCGGCATTGGTTAAGATAGCTGAGTTGGAAAAGCAAGTCGAACTTGCTAATGATAGATTCACCGAGATAAAAAAATTGCAGGCGGCGCCTGCTATTAAACAGGAGAAATAGCATGGCTATTATGAAGAAAGCCCTTGTTCTTGATACTTCCGCTAACCAGCACAGGGAACTTATCGAAGGCGCGGAAGTCCTTACCGGTTCTACTATTCAGATTTCTTCCGACGATGGAAATATTCTTTCTGTAGGAACTGACGGAGGATTGCTCGCTTCTTCTGGCGGAGGGGGTGGCATCAATCCGGAAGATTTGATCTCCACTGATTCTCCTAACTTGATCAAGATTGGTTCGGACGGGGCTCTTTTTGCTAAGACTCCTCAGTCTACTGATTTTATTTCCTCTCAAACAGGGAATCAACTTGTACTGGCATCCTTGGATCAAAAATTGTTCGTAGGTAATCCAGTAGAATCTTCGCTTATTTCGACTAACGTGAATAATGCCATCACAACTGGTTCAGATGGTAAACTTTTCTCTCCTAAGGTAGATGGTTCGAGCCTCATTTCTACCGCTGGTGGAAATAATCTTCATACTACCAGTGATGGTGGACTGTATATAAGTGTTACTGATTCCATACTTATAGATAATACTGACCAAGTATTGACGAAAAATACCTTGGGAATAAAAGGAAACGTCAGTCTGAATTATCTTCCTAATTCCAGAACTGTACAACTTCTTGGAAAGAATGACACGCTTATTTCCAGTATCGTTCTTCCAGAAGCCGCTGTACTTGAAGGAGCTAGAACTGAAACTAATCCTTCTGGACACGATCCTGGTACATATCTGATTCTTACGTTTACTACTTCTACTGGTCCTGAAGATGTGTATATCAATATGGATGCGTTTATTACCATCTATACAGCAGGAGATAACAGTATAGATATTACCGGTTTCCAGGTCCGGGTCAAACTTGATCCTAATGCGCCTTTCGCTATTGGTGCGAATGGTATTCAGATTGTTTATACTGGTCTGGTTTCTTCTGATTCCGGAAATCTTCTTCAAGTAGGATCCGACGGTAAACTCAAAGCTATCGAACCAGCACCCGCAGGGCGTATTTCCAGCAACGAGAACAATATTCTCGTACTTGGAACTGATGGAAAATACTTTGTCCCGGCAACTGTTGTTCCAGGACCGTCTACTCAAGTTCCTTTGGTTGCATCCGGATCTGGTTCTGTTGGAACAGGTACTACATGGGCTCGTGCGGACCACGTCCACCCTGCGCAACCAGTCCCTTCTCCGGCGACTATTACTCCTCTAGTAGCATCTGGATCTGGCAATGTTGGTAATGGAACTAATTATGCCAGGGATAATCACGTCCATCCTGCACAGTCTGTTCCTTCTCCTGCTACTGTTAATCCTAATGCCCTTGGTACTGCGGCTCCGGGAACTTCTCTTTTGTATGCCAGACAAGACCATGTACATCCTATGATTGCAACTGCTGGTAATGGATCTGCTTCGTCCGCCGGAACTATTGGTATTTCTCAAGCGGCGCAATGGACAAATACTACGGATGCAAATGATTTTGTTTCACCAGCTATGCTTAGATATGCTTTTCCTTCTTCCAATGGTTTTGGAATGAACGCTGGTAGATACTATGTTGATTTTAGCCAAATGTCTCAAACTGATATAGATAATATTTTGAAACAGATTAAAGTTCCTATTTGGCTTACATCCAACACTAATTTTTATGTACGTCCTGATGGAAACGATAGTAATGATGGTTTGTCAAATAATGCTTCCGGAGCTTTCAAAACAATACAAGGTGCGCTGGATAATATATCCAGTAATTATAATTTAAATGTATATTCAGTCACAATAAATGTAGCGGACGGACAATATAGTTCGTTTAGATTACCCAAATATAATACTTCTACTGGAATTATTAATATAGTAGGAGCTTCTAGAGAAGGAGTAGTAATAACTGGAGAAAATATAGGGGCTATAAGATCTGTAACAAACTCAGGAAGTTATGTATTACGTAATTTTACTGTGGAATTAATATGTAATAATGCTACCACGATATTGGTTGGAGTATCCGCTGTAGCTGGATGTGAAATACAAGTTTATAATTGTACAATTAACATGACAAGAACTTCAGATCCAACTTCAGTTAGAATGATAGCGTTTAGTGCTCCAGGAGGAATTTTACATATTAGAACAGGTGGTATTATAATAAGTATAACGGGAGCACAAAGTAATAGAACAAATGCTATTTCAGCTACTACTCTTGGTTTAATACATTTATACTCGTCATTCGAAATAAATGGATCCTACGATGTAGTAGCTATAGCAGCAGATTTAAGTACTATACGAAAAGCTGGTGATTCTACAGTAGTTATATCCGGGGATGCTACTGGAAGAAGGTATAGTGCGAGTACGAACTCTATTATAAATACGCAGAATGGCGGGGCTAATTTTTTCCCTGGTACTATAGCGGGTACTATAACAACTGGCGGACAATACTCTTAGAGGAGAAATACTATGGTTTTTTGGAAAATTAACGATGGTCGAGTATGGTCTGCGGAACAGGCTGTATTTGTGTCTGAGGAAAGTGTTATTAATGAAGACGTAGTAGAATTGATGAACGGAGGACTTCCTGCTAGTATAGATTACCTTCGAGACACTATTCGTTTTTATGGATATCCTCTAGGAGTTCTAAAAGATTCTCAAGCAAGACGTGAAGAAATATTGAGCCGACTTATTGTATTGGATACAGATTCAGTGCGTCCTACCAGGGCCATATCTATAGGTAAATCTTCACAAGCTGATCTTGACAAACTGAGTGCAATAGAATCAGAAGCTACGAAACTTCGCCTTGAACTGGCTGGTTTGAAATGAACTGGACAAATTGGGAACACGGCGTAATTGCTATGATACTTAACTTAGGTGTGCTAGTATTTTTTTGCCTTGTTCTTAATCCTTCATTCTGGCTTATTGTTTGTTGTATGTTACCCGGTCCGTATTTTTTTGCGGGCCGGGAACATACGCAACAAGAGATGCGACTAAAAAATAAATATGGAGAAAAAGAGATAACACATAAGATTACAATCGAGGCCTTAAAGTTTTGGGAATGGGATAGAGATAGTCAATTAGATCTATATATGCCAATAATATTCTCTATTTGTTTAGGTTTAATATCTTGTGTGGTACTTCTATGAACGAATTTCAGACTAAGACAGAGAACGAATATCTTAGAAGAACTCATGCTCTAACTGTAAAAGTTATGGCCTTCGCTTTTGTAGCGATAACTTTAATATCCATGTCTTTTTCTGGAGCTATAATATATCTGGCATATCAACAGACGGAACAAATAAAAATTATTATGTCCGCTCCTGTGGAAATAACCAGAGAAATAAGTATGGATGGTTCTACTGACGGAAATAATAGTCCTATAAATCAGACGGTAGGTAAATAATGGCAGCGATAAAACAGAAAATTACGCCTACTTCTATATCGCAGACTATAGATGGTTCCGGCACTTCGACAGCATCGATGCAGCACCGAGTTACCTATAGGCGTGGTCCGGCGCAGTACCCTTCGTCTGGAGCTCATGCCGCTATCACTGGCCCTCATATGACTATTGCAGGTACTCAACCGGTTCCGGAAGAAAAGAAGGAATAGCATGTGCCGCCCAAGAGATTCTTAGTCTATCTAGGAGAAGCCGTAGATAAGGCTAAAATCCGCAAGATGTCGGAGCTTATGGAGTTGTCTAAAGATGAGACGACTCTTTTACTTTATAGATTTTGCGATGGCTTAGGTATAGATCAGATAGCGGATCTGTATAATATTTCCATTGCCAGACAAAAAACTATGGTACCCAAGCTGGAAGAGAAAGTTATGTCGTGGATCATGGATAACTTCGAATTTTTTAATGACCGGCAAATAAGAGCTATTTACCGCCGAATATCATCTGATTAATCACCACATGGATTATCTCTGGTTTGATATGTTTTATTAAACTAGAGAGTACGCTTATGCTAGAATATTATATCTATTTTCTTTATGGTACCTCTTCTTTTCTAGGCGGAATATTCGCTGGTATGTTAGTGTGTTTTCTTCACCATAGAAAGTCATGGTTCCAGAAGAAGTAGTATTGACTATTTCTATACTCTGTCGTATTGACAGGGTATGAGTATTTTGGATTCCAAATTACACTGGCCTTCTTTGGCTCAAGACCTTGCTGTAATGACAGTACCAGGGTCTCCTATCACGGAACTTGATCAGATACTCCAGACCTACAAGCTTTCTTCTAAACAGCTAAAAGAAATTTTAAATATACCGACCTTTCAAAATTTGTTTGAGAAGTCTCTTAAGTCTATTGAGTCACAAGGAACGAAAGCCGCGCATATTCATAGAGCTACTACTCTTTCCCAAGCTCTTTCTGAAAAGCTTTTTACTAACGCTATGAGTGGAAGTATAGAAGCTAAAGATGCTATTAAGCTCCTGGAAATTCTACTTAAATCCGCTACTCTCCTGGATGGTAAAGATCCTTCTCCAGTCAGTGTACAAACTAATGTCGGAGTATCTTTATCGCTTCCCTATGGATTAAACAATCCTAAGATACGGCATATCAGTCCTCCTCCTTCTATGGAACCGATGGCACTTGATGTAGGAGTGTAAATATATGGCATTCCAATATCATATGACAGAGACAGGAAAAGCTTTCCATGAGTCTGATAAATATGTAAAAATGGCCCTTGGTCCATTCGGTTCTGGAAAATCTTGTTTCTGTTCTGTCGATGTACTTACGAATGCTTGTGCTCAGTTCATAGCGCCAGATAATACAAGATATTGTCGTGTCGGTATTATTCGATCTACTTATCCAGAACTAGGTTCTATGACTCGCCGTAGTCTTTTAGAAGTACTCCCTGACGGATACGGAACGATTACTAGTGCTGGTGCTCCGTTACGAGGTCAGTATCTTATTCCGTTGTCGGACGGAACTAAGCTTAATTTAGAATTAGAACTTTGGGCTCTTCAAACTCCTGATGATGCGGAGAAAATTAAATCCGCGAACTGGACTTTTGCTTTCGTTAATGAAGCCACAGGTATATGCTCAGAGATTTTTGATATGATTCTTACCCGCGTCGGTAGGTATCCATCTATTGACTTAGGAGGAATACGTTGGGGCGGCGTTATTATGGATTTTAACATGCCTCCGGCGCAATCCTGGCTTGATGTCCTTATTAAAAATATGCCGGATAACTATGCGTTATTTAAACAGCCTCCCGCTGCCTTCGAACATGAAGATGACCAAGGGAAGAAATACTATACAATCAATCCCGATGCGGAAAATTTACGCAATCTAGGTGCTCCCGAAGAAGGAGATCCTGATGAATGGGATACTATAGAGGAATATAACGAATATCTTATAACAAAAGGTATGCGTTATTACCGTAATCAGATAGAATCTCTACTTCGTAATGGAAGAGAAGATGTAGTACAGAATCAATACTGTTTACAAGACGTTCCTATTGTAGATGGTAAACCAGTATATGGATCGTTTTCCAGAGCACGACATATAGCGACTCAAGAAATACAACCAATCATGTTTCAAAATATATTAGTTGGAATAGATCAGTCAGGGATACATCCAGCGGGAGTAGTTCTTCAGAATCAAGGTGGAAAGTGGTGTGTTATTGACGAGATTTTCGCGGATGGAGAAGGGTTCGAAAATTTTCTATATGGAATGTTAATACCTTTGCTGAGGGCAAAATACGCAACTAACCCTGTTGTAGCTGGAATGGATCCGTCGAATCAAAGAGATTCCTGGCAAGCTATTACTCCAAAAGAACGTATGGAAGAAGCAGGCATACCTGCGGTCACAGAATTTACAAATTCTCCCAAGGCTAGAATTCAAATGGTAGAACACATGTTAAATTTAGAAATAGGGGGATTGCTTATTTCTCCAACATGTGAGAATCTAATTCGAGGTTTTACACATGAGTATAGATATAGGCGTCTTAGGGCAAGTGGAACAATAGGAACGGTATATACCCCTGTGCCAGAAAAAAATAAGGCATCTCATTTTCATGATAGCTTGCAGTATGCCGCTCTACTTATTCATAAAGGAGCGAACTCCATGTCACAAGATAATATAGTAGCCTTCGCGCGCGATCTTTCACAGAAACGGAAACTTTTGAGTACTGTGGTATAGAGATGGCTAATATCAATTGGATGACAGAAATAGAGGATATACCATCCCGCGCCGTAGATCCACTTAGCGACGAAATTATGCGTCGTTTTAATGGAGCGGTAGCATGGCAGTCTGGTGAAATGGTTAATGGGAAACCGCTAAAGACAGTCCTTCAAGAATGTTGGGAACAACAGAATGGAGTTCTTTCTTGTTTCGACCAGCAGCGGGCTGATGCTCTAGGTGTCAATGCTATTGTGAATATAACCGCGCTAAAAGTTGGGATAGCGAATTCATACCTTACTGACGCTTTGACTTCAGGAACTTCTCAACTTCCTTGGACTATACAGCCTACTCCACGTCCAGATATTTCTCCTATCGCTCAAGATGAAGTTTTGCGGGAACTTAAGGCCGCTCTTTTTTCCGGTGGCATTCAGTCTGGACCTCAGATGGTTGAAGCTATACGACTATTGAAAAAAGTTCAGAAGCGTCGTGAGGACGAGAAAGCACAAAAATCCGCACAGGAGATGACTTTACTTATTGAAGACCAGTGTGCGGAAGGCGGGTTTCAGCGGGCTATAACAGATCTATTACAATATTTTCCGGTATATCCTTACGCGGTATTTGCTGGTCCGTATATTACTCGTGCTCCAAGACTTGTATGGGGGAAAAATAAGCCCCGTATAGATACTGAAGTATTTCCTACATTTCGTGCAATAAGTCCTTTTGATTTTGTTTACTCTCCTGACTCTCCAGACACTCAGAGGGGAACCTGTGTTTTTACTCGTACTCTATGGACACGGAAGGAACTTCTTGATGCGGCGCAGATGAAGTCATATTTGCGACAAAATGTTTTAGAAGTTCTAGAAGATTGCGATACCAACGTAGATTTTAACTTGAGTTGGTTATCTAGAGCCCCTGACGCTCCACAACGTAATTTAGCTCTTTGGTCTAGCAATGTTAGTCCTATCGAAGTACTTACTCATTATGGAGTAATGTCTGGTAGAGAGTTAGGTAAGTATGGATTTTCCAGCCTAGATGATAACGAGTTTTATAATTGTGAAATTTCTATGACTGGTTATCGTGTCATTCAAGTTAAAGTTATGTCTGATCCAAAGATGCAGACTCGACCTATATATACAGCTTCTTTCTATAGGACTGGCGGAGATCGTATTGCTGGAGATGGTATTGCTCAAAGACTCCGGGATGTCGAACGGTCTTATCATGCTTGCCTTATGTACTTAATGAGAAACGCGGCTAATGCGTCCGCTCCATTATGTGAAGCTGATTATAGAAGACTCGCCAAATATATGACAGACCAAGATCTTGGGCATGTAGTTCCAGGACTTATGTATTTGTCTGAAAATGACGCTGGCAATGCGAATACTCCAGCGCTAAGATTTTTTAATATACCTTCTAATATACCCGCATATGTACAGCTTATGGAAATGTTCATGCAGCTTGCGGATCGTATTACGAATATTCCCGCCGCTCTTCATGGTGAAGCTGTAGGATCTGGAGCTATGAGAACATTCCGTGGAATGTCTATGTTGCAGGGTAATGCGACAAAGGCTTTACACTCGGCAGTAAATAATTTATCGAATAGTATATTTACGCCGCTTGGAACTAACTTGTTTAACATTAATATGCTTTATGCCAAAGATAATGATGTTAAGGGGGACTCTCAAATAGTCACTAAGGGTGCGGAGGGACTGCTTCAAAAAGAAATGGAAAAGCAGACAGCGATGGAACTATTACAAGTAGTAGGAGCCGTCGGAGCACAGTTAGGTCAGGTCGTTAATCTTACTCCTGTTGTGGGGTGGAGTATAAAAAAGCTGATGTCTAGTATGGGCGTACCAGATGATATTATAGATCAGATGAATAATGTACCTACTATTTCAGCAGGACCTAACCCAAACCCTAATCCAGAACCTCCGTCTGGTATAGTTAGCATCCAAGGAGACGGATATGATTCCGCAGGAGTAGGAGCGACATGATCGAAAAATTTAAATGCTGGTTTGTAGATAACATTAATTGGTGTGAAGGTTTTTATTACGATCGTTTTGATCATGTAGGTAATCCTGTAGCCAAACCGAATAATAAAATTTATAATTTTTTCTATAAAAACTGGCTATGGCCTTGGAAACAGAATGATTGTATGTGTTGCAATACTGTACGAGGGGTGCTATACGGTTTAATAGTTGGAGCGACCAGTGGATATATTGTAGGGAGATTCATATGCTAAAACCTCTATGGGAACAATCGAATACATCACTGTTCTCCAGCGTGTTTAATGTACCTCCTGGGCAGGTATGTATTTTGTTTGCTGACGGACTAGAACTCTGGAAAGTACGTTCTGATGCCTCAGAAGTAGTAGTACCTCAAACTATATGTGTTCGTAAGATGTTGCATAGCTTCGATGGTATCAAACCAGATATTGATCGTTGCGGTTGGGTGTTTAGTGTAGATTCAGTACGTACTAATAAAATAGTCGATTCGCTCGTACAAACTTGTGGTTTGCCGTGGCAGTTGACAGCATGTAGAAATATTGGCATTATAGGTGTGCCAGGACATTATCGTCTCGAATTGAACGATTCGACAGCGATTGGAACGGCACAAGTGTATGCTGAACTTTATGATACGAAAAGCATACCATTACAAGTACAGAGTTTATTTTTTTAAGGAGAAAAAACTATGTCGCAGTCATGCGGAAATCTCCAGTTTGTAGAAGGAGGAACCATAAAAGGTTCTTCTATTATTAATTCGCAAATCACTGACTCTATTATTTCAAACAGTACATTGCAGTCTGTAAAGATTGAATCTATTCTGAGTATTGACAGTAGTTCAGCTAAGGTCATTGCAGATGCAATTTCCGCTCTTCCAGCTGACCAACTTACAACGTTGGTTAATGCTATCCTCGCCGCATTTATAGCTTCACCTCAGGCGGACCCCGCAGTAGGAACTGGTGTTGGAGAACTTCCTACTACTGTTTATGGTGACCGTTCCGCGCTTTTGGGTAAACCGCAGATGTTTGCTAAGTTCGGTCCGGATTATATTATCCCGCTTTTTAGATCGGAGGTGTAACATGGCGAAAGCGAAAGGAGGCCTTAAAAAGCCTGAAACTCCGGAACCAGTATTTATAGTTCCTAGTCCTCCGCAACCTACTCCATATGAAAAAGCGGTAGAGAAAGCTAAAGATCCTATGATGTCTACGGCTGGTAATCCACTGGCTGAAGAAGATTATAGACAAGGCATGGAAGATAGGATTGTTCGTACCAATATGGAACGCCTCCATGTAGACGCTAAACTTCGGAAAGGACCGAATGGGGCTATCTACGCTGGAATTATGAACCAACGTTTTGGCGGTCGTGAAAGGTAATATAGAAAGGAAGGTGTATCATGAGTTGCTCCAGATGCGGAAGTAATAAACCCGTCCGACCAGTACCACCTCCGTCTGTTACGCAAGGAGGTAGGCCTGGATCTATGGTACCTCGACCGGCACCAACTCAACCGCCATCTATAAAAGATGGTATTACAGGACTTAGATATGTCCCGACTAGTAAGTAATATTCTACATCCACTAGTAATTAATTCCGCTGCCAGTGCTATTCTCCTTGAATATTACCGAGAGAAGGAACGGGAAACTATCGAGTTATTGCATAAATTAGCTGTAGCTACACTAGAGGATAATAATTTACGGTCGAAGGCACAGATACAGCTTGGAAGACTTCTTGAGATTAGAGACATGATTTTTGAACTTGATAAATCAAAAACATAGGAGCGATAACTATGTCACAAACTACTGCGACAGCACCACAAAATAATAATTCGGTCCCTCCGGCGTTTAGACGTACTCCTGTTAATCCTTATTCTGAAAAGGTAAAAGCGGGTCTAGCCCAAATACAACAAGAGGGAGTTTCTTCGGAACCACAGGCCATTCAATCTCCTAATCTTCCTACTAATGATTCTCCTGTTCAAGTAGTTACTCCTCCGACAGTTGATTATTCTATTCAACCACCTACTACTTCAGTACAGCAGAATCCTGTATATACTCCCCAAGTTACTCAACAGATGTCATACGATCCTAGAGTAATAGCTGCTCTGCAACAATCTGAAACTGAGCGACAGCGTTTGGCGCAAGAACTTGAAATACAGAAACAGACCACACAGAATCTTCTTTCCGCGCAACAAGAACTTGAGAATCTTAAACAGAGACAAGCGCTACAAGATTCTATTTCTCAAGATGCATTTGCAGATCTTGGTACTGTAGATCCAGAAGACGCTAAACGTATTTCTACTGCTGTATTGAATGCTACGGCTCCAGCCATGACAGCTATACAGCAAGAACTCGATAAAACAAGGAAGATGTTGACAGAAAGTCAACAACAGATGACAGCTAGGATAGAACAGCAGAGGGTACAAGCACTGAATCAAAGACTATTGCAAGCTCACCCTGATTTTGTTCAGCTTCAAAATGATCCTAATTATATAGCTTTTATGAATCAGCGTGATGGTCTGTCTTCTCAGACTAGAGACCAACGCGCGGCCCAAGAATTTACTTCCGGTAATGTAGATTACGTAATAGATTTGTTGAATCAGCTTAAAGGAACACAACCTACGGCTGATCATATTGTGTCCGTGGCTCCTGTTCAAACTGCTATAGCGGCGACTCCTCCTGTACAACAACAGAAGTCTCCGATAGATTTAGCTACATTGAACAGTATGTATCAGATGCGGCAGATATCTCATGATGAGTATCGAGCGAAGCTCAAAGAGTGGCGTGCCGCGCAACAAATGTAAGGAGAATCCCTATGCTTTTGCAAAGCGCAAGCGGCTATCCTGGGATTGAGGCCTCCCCGCTGGCACGCATCGGGTACAGCGACGTTATTCTGTCCCGTGTGTATGAAGAAGATTGGCTTTCGCGAATCACCAGCTCGGAGTTGCTTGAACCGGTTACTCGCTGCAATCAAGTCATTCAGTTGATGCGTGCTCCAGAAGTAGGACCGTTGCGTTCTTATCAAAAGAACCAGCAACTTGTTCCGAATACTGTGGGTACGGATGCTCGGTGTTTGACGATTTGTAACATGGGCTATCAGGACGTTAAATTCGACCTGACAGATGTGAAACAAGCGTGCGAACGTTGGGCACCTTTTGAAGAAAAGATGTTGGAGAGCCTTTATCAATCTTATGTGGATTCCCAACGCCGTTTCGTCCTGGGTCGTATGATGGGGCAAGTTTCCCCTATGACTTCCTTGGGATCGGCGGGTCTTTCACAAGATGTTGATTTGGGTTATCCTGGTCATCCTAGACATGTTACTCCGCAGAATCTTCCGGTAGTTCTTGCGGAACTTCAGCGCGTTCTTATTGAACAAAACCGGTGGCGTCCTGGGGAAATGTTTATTATCGTACCGCCCGTCCTTCGTACTTATCTTGCAATGAGCAATTATGCCAACTCGCTCTGGTCTTGCCAGTGTGGTGGCATTATTGATGGTATGTGGGATCATGAACTGTTTGGTTTCCAACCTTTTGAGTCTATCCATGTTCCGACACGTATAGATGAAACGGGAGTACTGTCCTTCTATATTCTGGCTGGACATAAGGAAGCGACGGCGTATGCGTCCAACATTATCGAATCCCGGCTTGTCACTACAGATCCTAATTACTTTGGTGTACGTTACCAGTACCTTGTGGCCTGGGGAGCGGAAGTAATTTATCCGGATGCGTTGGCGATGGGTTATTGGACTTTCGATCCTATTAACCCGTAAGCTGCGAAGGAGAATATAATATCATGGCAAACGTCAACCTTGCTCGTGGCGGGACTCCTGATTTCAAAGGTTATTTCTGTGAAGGTCAATTCGCGGAGTTTAACCCGCCTTATGATGCGCCCAATATGCCGGGTACTCCCCTTTGGGATAGTCATGCTGATGCGGCTTATGGTCAAGGATATCTGAACTTGCATTTTCCGTTGGTTCCGAATCTTGCTGAGACTCGTGCACACGCATGGATGCAAAATGCGTTGCAAAAAGTAAGCGCGGTAGGGGATATCATTTTCACAAACTGGGTACCTATGTGGTCCTTCTTGGATTCTTATTGTATCACTATAAAAACCACAGACAAAACCTTGGACGGAGTTTATGTAACTCCTGTAGCACAGCGGGTAGCGTGGGATTTCACTACTCAACAATGGAAGTGGACTCCTGTAACCGCCTTTTCCGATGCGCTGACTGCGGCCAGTATCACACAATTTCCGCTCGGTACTCCTGAGTCTGGAGATAAGATATATGGTTTGCTTCGGTTCGGAGAAGCAGCGATACCGGCTTCTTTTGGTCATCCTCTCGTTGTAAGGGATGATACCGGAAAGGCTACTGGACCTCTGGATGCGTTCTTCGGAGCGGTTGTTATTGGACTTCAAGTTACTGCCGGTGATGCAGCTAAGATCGCGAACATTTGGCGTTCTCGGATTGCTGTATATACTTCGGCGAAGTTGCTTGCGTTCGAAGGGGCTTCTCAAGTAGGCTAAGTTATAAGTGATAGCCGCCCGAGTATTGCTTGGGCGGCTATCAATAGGAGTTATTATCATGGCAAATGTAGCCAATACAAAGAATACTGGTCCTACTTCTGACCGTGCTGTATCCGGCGGTACTACTTTTCCTATTAAGGAAAAAGTCGGTCCTGGTACAGGAGGTAATTGGACCCTTTCTACTGGATCGGAAGAAGCTCGGCGTACTATTATGGGTATGCGAGTACAGAGCACAGATTTTGCATCGCGCGACGCGCAAGCCGCACTTAAGGGAAAAACCTCTGTTGGTATTTCTACTGGTGGAAATTTTTCTCCTACTAAGTAATACTCTACGAAAGGAGCGATTCGTATGAGCCATATACCAATGTCACCATCTGGATGGCAACAACCGAAACCTGTGCAACACGAGACAGGCGCGGCTCTATTTGATATTGATAATGAAGATGCTAGAATAGCTTATCTTAAATCACTAGGAGCCAAAAATACAGAGCCTCCGCTTCCTAGGTCTACGCATCTAAAAATAATTTCTTCTGGTCGAGTACTTCCTTATGAAGATATTCTTGCAGAACAACGTGACCTCGTACAGAACTGCGATCAGTTTGGAAATACTGATCCATCAGCATGGTCTTCGCAGGTAGATAACACAGAGATAGATCCTAATGCGCAGCGGATTGCTATGGCTAGGGCTCAAGAGATGGTCCTAGGACAAGCAGCTAAGATAACAAATACTCATCGTGTAGCAGAGGCTGTAGATGACCCTGGGAAACCATTGCCCGAGGGGCTCCCCTCAAATGTTATTGCTGTAGCTGACATACAAAAATTACACGCTCTCTTGGAGTAAAAATGCTGCTATCTGAGGTTATCCGTGAAATTTCCATGGACCTGAATGATCAGGAGCCAGGGCATGAATATACTCGTTGGACTATAGATCAGTTACAAAGCTATGTTCGTGAGGGGCTGATTACTATTGGTCGGTCCCTCAAAGATTTTTTTACAAAGAATATTATTGTCAAAGTTCAGCCTGGGTCAAATTGGCAAGAAGCATGTGATTGTACAGTTATCTTACGTATTGTTGGAGAGACTGATTCTGCTGGAAATATTCTGCGATATTTAAGTCGTAGTCTAGATAAAGAAGAAAATATTTGGTCTGGTTCTATACAACGTTGTTCAGTTAGTCCAAAAGATTATATCATGACTGGGTATTCTATAAGTTCTACGGAAGATGAAAAGTTTAAGATTGTACCTCCAGTTCCGCCTGGAATTACACGATATGTTCTTGTGGAATGTTATTCATATCCTACTAGTAAAAATTTAAGTGATAACGTTCCTGATGAAGCAATACCTATGATTAAACAGTGGGCTCTTTACCGGGCATTATCCGTCGATTCAGAAAATAATCCGACGATAACAAACCTAGCTCAAACACATTATAAAGTGTTTAATGACCTGTTATCCGCTGCGGTAGCCGTGCGTGAGTTGGAGGAACGCGATGCAGATAATTTACGAACCGTTCCAAAACAGACCGCTAAGTGAATTCTACGACGAACTACGTTTCGAGTTTCCTGATTTACCTAGCCAACTTTTCGATCATTACTTAGTTCGTACAGCTAGAACAATGGCGATGCAGGGTAATCTTATACGCCGCCATGCTTTCATCGAAGCCAAACATGGAATTAATAATTATCGTCTAGGATCTCCAGACGGAATGGAAGTATGCGGGATTATGAGTATTAGACATAATCCTGCTTGTTCATGTTCTTCTATTGAAGTAAGAAGATCCTTTGTTGAGCCGGAAGGATTTTTTCCTTGTCATCGTGACATTGCATGGCATGATGATAGTAATGAGATACATTTACATTCGCAGTATTGTTATGGTACTTACCATATTACTTTATCTGTAACACCATCGTATGATGCCTGTGAATTACCTGAGAGATTTTTTACTCACTATCTACAGACACTGAATATGGGAACTAAAGCGAGTTTACTTCTTATATCAGGAAGACCGTGGACTAATTTAAGTTTAGGCCAGGCATATTATAATGAATTTTTAGATAGAATAAAAAGAGAAGCTGTTGATACAGCAACGCACAAGATGCGCGGAAGTGTAAAAATACAGTTTGGGAGGGTATTGTAGTGTCAGATTGTACCCCGCGTATGACCGCACAGTGTAATACAGTCCTTGAATCTGGACCAGCAGTACCGAAGGAGTGTCCATCATGGACAGCTTGTTTGCCTTTTGGCGCATCACTGGTATCGAATAGTGGATGTATAGATTATATTCCTGGAACTAATGTTCCTGTAGATGGAGTGTATTCTAAAATAACTATCGTCAATGGGTGTATTGTTAGTGCTGAACTAGCTGGTATACCTATATATACATCTCCCCCTTGTGCTCCAATTCCTACTCCATGTGACGGAGGAGGCGGTGTGTTACCAGACCCGTCACCGACTATAGGAAATTTATTCCAGTATGATGCTAATGGTAGACCGCTGGTAAAACTTTCGATACAGCCTGGAAATGGTATTAGTATCTCAGGTGATGGGACTACTACAAGTCCTTTAATTATTACAAATACACAACAAGTAGCGCAAGCTATACAGATTCAACCAGGAAACTCCGCGATACGTATCTCCGGAAGTGGTACCGCTAGCGATCCATTCAAGATTTCACATTCGCCAACAAATATGGAAGGTCCACAAGGTCTTTATACATTCGACGAATTTGGACATTTAATAGGATATAATCCTTCTCAGACGTCTATGTATGTTACTGGAATTATAGAAGGTGATGGGATATCAGCGTCTATGAATCCTAATACTGGTGTAGCGACTATAGCTTTAGCGGAACCTGCCAATGTTATTACTGGTAGTTATCGATTTGGATCTTTTGATGTAGAGTTCTATCGCAATCGTTTGATAAGAATTACTCCACAATTCACAGCACCAGAAGGTACGTATCAGTTCGGAAACTATAATGTAACTATTGATAAGTACGGAGCGGTAGAAGATGTTCAATATATAGCTCCTCCTCCACCCGAACCGATACATTGGAGCAAACAGTTTACTGATACAGCACAGCTAGTGCGAGAGATGAATTTTACTCTTGTAAGAAGTAGCTCAGTGCGAGCAGCGTATACAGGAACATTACCGTCTGCTACTACTATGTCTATTTATATAGATGGTCAACTTATAGGTAATCAGATCGTAACTAACACTTCGCGTATAGATGTTCTTCCTATCGCTATTTATGGTGTTGGTCAGCATAATATTAGAGTTCAGACTACTACAGAGACTGGATTTGTATCTCCAGGAATTATTGACGTTTGTCTTACGGATGTCTTGTGAAAGTAACTATAGATAAATTTGGCGGTATTATACCGCGAGCATCTCCTCATAATTTAGGGGCGACACAAGCATCTATTGCTCATGATGTTAAGTTACGAAATGGGCGTTTAGAACCGTGGAGAGAGAGATGCGATTTTTCTTCTGTACTACCCACTGACGTATCTTTTTATATACATGGATGTTGTCCTATAGCGTGGGCAACTATAGTTCAGTCCGCTGAAGTTTCTCCCGATTGGGGGAGATTTTATATTTCTGGTAGAATAGAAGACGCTGAGGTTGTAACTCTTGATAATAACTGTTCTCCTACTTATTATAAACTAGGAGTTCCTCCTCCTATTACTCCTCCAAGAATTAATGGCACAGAGAGTTGCGGTCGCTCGTCTGATGCCCGTTCGTATGTTTATACATACGTGAACTTGTGGGGGGAGGAGTCGGCACCTTCCCCCACAAGTAATATTTTAACTGTTGACGATGATTCTACTGTTACTATTACTGGTATAGAACTTCCTCCTGATGGGTACGGTATTAAGTATGCGAATATTTACCGTGCTACAACGGGGTTTCGTCCTATGGATGGTAAACAACAAAAACCTCTAACTGATTTTATGTACGTTTATACTATAGAATTTCCAACTACTACATTTATAGACAATATTGCTATGGCTAACTTAAGTCATGTACTTGAGACAGATAAGGTACGTATGCCTCCTAGTGGTTTATCTAATATTGTTAGTATAGAAGGGGTTGTACGTTTAGCTGGTACTGTAAAAAATAGAGTACACATATCTGAAAATTTCCAACCATATAATTGGCCGGTAAAATATGATTTAACGCTTGATAGTACTATTATACATATGGGTAATTTAGATCAAAAACTTTATGTAACTACAGATACTCAGCCATATGTTATCGATGTATCTAGTTGTGAAGATATGAAATGTACACCAGTATTAGACGCTGGGATTAAACTTCCTGATATTGCATGTAAGTATGCTAGTTCTGCTATAATAACTAGACATGGATTTATATATTCTTCTCCTCTTGGATTAGTTTTAATTGATCCATCAGCGCAGTTTCATATATTAACTTCTAAATGGTTCAGCGAAGATGACTGGCAAGAACTTCAACCAGATACAGTACGACTTGCATATTGGGAGGGTTTCCTATTCTGTATTACAGACGAAGTTTCGTTTATTTTAAATATAGATGGTAAACCATATCAAGACATGGAAGGTTCCGAATTAGTAACAATTTCTGATAAACCAGTGGATTTACGTATAGATAACGTAGGTAAGTTGTTCATGCTCGAAGATGGCAAGATTACTATTTGGAATACAGGAACAGCTTTAAGAGAATTTACATGGGTTAGCAGAGAGCTTACTGGAGGACAAAGCCAGCCAGGATCGTCTCCTCTCGGGAATACATGGTCTCCTACATCTGCAAAGATACGAACTGATGATACAGAGTTCACACTTATAGCTCCAGCAGAAGATAAATTTTTTCAACGGCGTATAGAACGAGAAGTTTTTACACGAACGGTTATCAGCGAATCACCATTTAAATTACCTCGTGTTGGTCGACACATGTGGTATAAAATAAAGTTACAAGGAAAGTTCCCGATAGAATTTTTTGACATGGGCACATCTGACTTCACAGTAAACATAGGAACTTAGGAGCGAATAATGGGATACTATATCGATATTTTTGATCCGCAGACAGATATTAATAAAGCACTTGACGAACTGGGAAGAAATATAGGCAAGCTTTATGCTGAAGCATGGGCTAAAAATAAGCAGAAAGATTATGATGATAAACCTTTTGATCTAGATATTAATACTTTCGCAAACATGTGGTTGCGTGGTATGTTAAAGGTTTTTTTCGTATATGATGATCAAACAAGAGAAGCTATAGGTTTCCTTGTCGGTGCTGTATTCCGTCCACTACCTTTCAATGTGCAAGTATTTCATATTCAAGAATATTATGCCCGAGGAGGATCTAATGTGGAACAAGACCTTTTCGATCATGTTATAAAATCTATTAGAATCCTGGGTTGCGACGAGGTATGGATGGAGGTATATCCTAATAGAAATGTAAATCTTGGTCCAACTTGGAAACAGGGGGAAAGAGATTTTACAATGAGAAGGTATTCCAAGGTATAAGTATGGCGCTTGCCTCCGAACTTAATTGTTTTCCATTACATGGAGAATCAGACGGAAATAAAATTTCTGTCGGCAATCTTTTGGCTGGAGCCGCTATTATAGCCGCTGGTTATAATGCTGCACGCGCAGTAGAAATAGCGATACAAGAATGGGAAATGGCGATGAAGTATTGGAGAATTTCCAATAACTGGCTAGACCATTATAAAAACCACTTTGCTCCTGTTGAAGATCAAGAACTCCGTGAAGCTATGGGGTTAACAAAAGAAGAGCCTGAGTTTGAAGTCGCCCGAGGAAGGGCTCGTGCTGTTGCGTGGATACAATTTAAAAATGTGCTTAATACAGCTATCCGTTGCACGTCACGTTATTGTACTGGACTTAGAAATGATATGCTTATTGATATGTCTGCCGCGCAGGCGGATGCTGTGGCTCTAGCTGATGGTCTTGGATATCGTAACGAACGGGCTTATATTGAAAGTCGTGATGACGTGCGTTTTGATAAAATGTTCAACACAGCGAAACGCGGGCGGGATATGGTTTCTGATAACGTATCCTTAGCTAAAACTTCCGCAGGTATATATGGAGATTTGTTTGATCAAGCATGGTCTGGATTACAAGGCGTAGGATCATACTTAGGATATTGGGCTAACCGGAATGAGACAAATTATCCTACAACATTTATGCACTCTAGAGCATCAGTATATAGGCAAGAAACAGGATATCCAGTATACACTTCCGCTCGTCCTAATTTAGCGCAGTATCCTGTAGGTAGTAGCGAGGAATAAACCATGGCAATGTGTACATGTGCTGATCCGACCGCAGTAGCAATGGCTATTAATCAAGAAACAGCGGCTATTACTGCTGGACATGCTCTTGTAGCTGCTGCTGATACGTATAATACAGAATACTTAGATCAAACACTTCGCGGACAAGCTCTTGGTCCTGGACCTGGAATCCATGGTGCACCGGCTCCTGTACGTTTTTGTCATTGGGCAGCACCTGAAGTTACAGATATAGGAGAGAATGGGTGGGCGATGGCTTTTAAGGCAGCGTCAGTCGCTATTGCTATTGCAAATGGTGTGGCTCAATCTGAGATCGCTTCGAAGCAGCAAGAGCTAGCCGAAAGTTACTATAGTATGGCGAAGTATAAATGGGATCGTTTTGCCAATAATTACATGCCACTGGAATTAAAACTTTTAAATGAAGTGTCTACTACTCCTATCCGAGAAATAGATTGTACAGGGGCGGAAAGTCGAGCTACCACAGCCACCAATTCCGCATATAATGGAATCTATGGATTCTTATCTAGAAAAGCTAAGTCTTTACGTCTTTGCGTTGACGATTCAAGCTTTACTATGTTAGATTTTCGTCGTAATATGATGTTAGTAGACACGGAGAATTTCAATCTTGCTGATGAGCAATGGTATACAGATTTTAAAAATGACCAGCGCTGGAATCGTCGCAGCAATATTTTAAACTTAGGACGCAATCTATCGACAGAGGCTTTAAAATACGGCGATGTAGCGAGGTCTTTATTTGGTCAAGTAGGTAGCCAGATCGAACGTGCGGCAGGAGGAGTTATGCAAGCTTTAGGATATTACGGAGCACGTAATGATACTTACTACCCTACAACATATCTTGGGAGTGGAACTGGCCAGCTTGTAAGTATAGGGTCACCTGTTAGTTCTAATCCAGCAGCTTCCGGCGTAGTTAATCCCGAAGCATAGGGGTAAAATATGTTAGGTAATATTTTTGGAGCAATAGGCGCTCTTGGAAGACTTCTGCCTGGATATGTACAGGGGGAACGTCAGGCTGTAGAAGACAATTGGAGAGATTTGAATCAGTACAATCAAGTACAACGAGGTCAAATTCAGAACGCTTTCAGCGAAGCAACTTTTGAACCAGCCGTACAAATGTATGGTTTGAGTTTACAGGATGCGTTGAATAAGACTGAACTTGGTTCAATGCAAGCCGCTCTCCAACGTTTTGCTTTCCCTGGTATGGCGCAAGGTACAGTAAATATGGGCGAGATAATGCCCTACATAATGCCTGCGCAGGCTGCAAATTTATATCAACAAGCATTGATGCCCCTTATGATGTATGGTAATCTCGGTGCTGCTATGATGCCGGGTATGGGAGCTTTTTACGGTGGAGGACAAGGACAACCAGGGGTACAACCATTTTATCTTCCTTCTAGTCAGAGGTAGTTATGGCAGTACGTACACATTCTGTAATGCCCGGAACTCCTGAATCCGGTCTTCCTGTTGTAGTACAATCTCGTAGTCCTTATGCTACGCTTTCCTACGCAATGGACCCGGCCGGAGGAGTAACTGCTCTTACTGGTTATCCTTCTGTTTATCCTCATGTACTAAATGTTGGGTCTATACCTAATTTCCGTGCGCAATACGCGCAAGCTCCTGTACCATATTCAGCATATAACGCTGAATTAATGCGTCTTGTTATGAATGGTTTACAACAACGTGGAGGAGGAACTAAAAGTTCAGGGCAGTCTACTTCGCAACAACCTGCGACTCCTCCTATAGTAGTTCCACAACAAATGGCGGCTTCGCATACGTCTACACTTCCAGGACTTAATCCTCCTGATGCTGGACCTATGCCTCCCGGACCTCCTGCGGTCGGACCTCCTGCGGTTCCGGTAACGGTCCCCTTTGCAGCAGTCCCTTCTCATGAATCTTCTCTTGTACCTAATACTATTCCAGTCCCTGGAATGGAAATTGTTTCTAGTTTCCCTTTTAATGGCGTATCATATGAGCCATACACTACTCCAGCAGCAATTCCACAACTAGCTTCTTCTCATGTACCTACGTTGTCCCAAGCTACAGGAATGTCTCAGGAGCAAATAGTTCCAGAGGTAACTTCCCAAATAGTTCCTGACTTGGTTTCCGAAGTAACTCCTGCACTTGCTCCTGTGGAAAATCCAATTTCAGTACCAGCACAACCACAGACTAGTTCTATATGGGATAGAGGGTTACAACAGAATTTATCTCAACTTATTCCATTGCTTGCAGTATCTCAGTCACCAGACGCAACTCTATGGGATAAGGTTAGAGCTTACTATGGAATCCAAAACTTGATACCATCTACATTTTTACAATCTATGGGAGCTAGTGTCGCTGATCTTTTAGGACAACTTCCGGCTGGACCATCACCTGAGCAAGTGGCTCCTCTCATGATGCCGAAACCAGTTCCTGTGATGACTCCGATGGGACCAGCAGTAATACCTATGCCGTAGTAGGAGCGAACTATGGATGATTTTTTGGATACATTAGCATTTGATCCTAATTACCAACAGAACCTTTTTCTGATTGATTCAGCATTACAGGAAGTAGGAGCGCTTCCTAGTCCTGTTACTGAATATGTACCTGATATATTCGACGAACAATTACGAACTTTAATTGAGGCCGTACCTCTGGAGTAGTGCTATGGCCGACTATAAAATCCCGCAAATAAATACTAATTTCCAGCCGCTACAATCTCCTTTTGGTGATCCCTTTAAGATCGCTTCACAGATTTCTAGAGGGAACACAGCTTTAGCACGAGCTATGAGAGGAGGTAGAAGTGGTACTCCTCAGATGCAACAAGCATGGACAGGACAATTCGATGCTAATGGAAATCCTGTATTTACAATGGTTCCAAAGGGGATGACACAGAAAGAGCGTGCTGCATTTATGGGAGCACAGCAAGCTGATCAAGCTTTTCGTGTTTTGCAGGGAGATCCTGTTATATCTGAAAAGCTATCTAAGTTGAATACTGTCCCTGTTTCAGAACAAGCTAATATTCTTGAAGACATACGTAGAAATGATATTGATCGGCTAACGAAAACATCTGGTATTCCTTCAAGTGAGTTGTTTAAGTCTATACTTAAACCTTATGAGGCTGAAGTTACGGCTCGTCAAGAAGCTATAGAAAGTTCTGATGGTTTCACTGCGGTAGGAGATGCACTTAAGATTGGTGCTCGTAGATTTGTATCCGCGCTTAGTGCCGCTGTTCAGGGTGGAGGAGCGGAACGTTATAAAGCAGCAACTGAAGATCATAAACGATACCGTGAAAAAGTTTTGGAAGAGAACGCTTTCCTCCGAGACCGCGCGATGGGGGGAGATTCAGGAAATCTTCTTGGAAAAATGGGTGAAGCTATCGGAGAAATGTTACCAGCAGCAGGAGCTAGTATTGCGGGTTCTTTAGCTGGAGCCGCTATAGGCGCTTCTGTAGCCGGACCTCCAGGAGCACTCATTGGCGGAGTTATTGGTGGTGCTCTTCCCGAAGCGTCTTATGAACCATTTGCTTTTTCAGAACGGATTGTAAATGATCCTAATTTGACAGAAGCACAAAAACTTCAGGCTATTGATCAAGGAATTGTCCAAGCTGCTGGTTCTGGTGCAATTATAGGTGGCGCTATACCTATGGGAGTTAGCCGTGTAGGTGGTAAACTCCTGGGTGCTATAGTGGATGCTGGTATTCCTGGTGTATCTCGTGCCGCGCAGGTAGCTTCTTCTCCCGTCGCCAATGCAGTTGGAAGATATGCTCAACGTGTTGGAACTACTGGAACTGAACTAGCCCTTATGAATACGGCGGGTATCGCTAGCCAAAATATTAATGTAGCTAGAACAACAGGACAGGATGTACCTGTTCTTGAAGGGGTAGGAGAAGGTTTAGCTCAAGCTGCGCTAGCCGCTCCGTTCTTTGGTCTTATGCCTAGAGGACAAGCTAGACCTGAACCGACACCGCGCGCTACTCCTGAAGTAACCAATAGTACACCTAACCCGACTCCTTCATCTCCTTCACCTACTATTCCGAGAGAGTCTACAACGTATGGTGTCCCTGTTGAGTTTGCGCAAACATTCCGATCTAATATAAAAGCTGCCATACAAGATGGAACACCCATTGATCCACAAGGAGTTCAAAGAGAATTTCTTGCCGCAGGATATACTCCGGAACAATTTATGAGTTGGTTAGATTCTGATGCTAGAGTTATACCATCAGCACGTCTTGGAAAAAGAGTAATTGATAGGATTAAGTCTGATCTTTTGCAACCAACTATAGCCCCTGAATGGGATAATTTTACTACGCAAGTACGTCGTTTGAAGAAGGGCGAATCGGAAGATGCAAAAATATTGGTAAACTCTATGCTGGACTTAGGCACTAGTATAGACGACCTTCAAAAATATTTAATAGATTCCGCGCGTAAAAAAGCTGACTTACAAAAAGACGCTAGTGCAAATATAAATAACCCTTTGACGAAAGTACAGCGGGGTCTTATAGCTGAAGCTTTAGAAGATATTAGGATTGCTAGAGAAGAAGCAAGTAAAATGTCTTCAGAAAGTCCTACTATACGTTCTGATGAAACTTCTCCCCGTATAATTCCAGAAGGAGCGAACGATGCCCCAACAATTGCAAACGCCGACGCAGCAAGCAGCACAGCACCAGCGTCTCCCGTCGTGGGACCAGATGTCGCAGGAAGAGAAGCGCCAATTACTTCAGCAGATCCTAACGTTGATAGCGGAATGGCAACCGATCCCTCCGGTCCTGTTGCAACCCCTGCCTCCACTGGTACTTCAGAACCTTCAGCAAGCTATCGAGCAACTGAAGGCGGAAGGATTAGCGGGGTCGAGGAACAAAGCGTCCGAACGGATCAAACGGTTGATGTACCTACTCAAAACGAGGGGTATGTCGCCGGAAGGGGAGCCGACGCCGGACCAAGTGTTATCCCAACAACCTCCGCAGATGCAGCAACAGGTTCGCGCACAGGAAGCGCAGCTAGTGCGACAGACGGAAGTTCAGGGAATATCAGCAATGCAGCGGGCATTAGCAGGAATGTAATACGAGAAGATAGTCCGTCTGTTATTGTTAAGCCTACACACTTAGGAAGTGAAGCAGATAATAAGAATTGGGGAGTTTATGATTCTAGGACAAATGAACTTATTCAGTCTGGATTAACAAAACAGCAGGCTATAAAGCGCGGTTCTGAAATTGCTACTGAGAAACGAAATAGAGAGATTATATCTCCTGCTGCACTAGAAGAATCTGGAATGACTCCAGAGGTAGCCGAGTTTCAAAAAAGTTTCACTATTCCTGGAGAAACAAGAATACCAGACGTCTCTGCGGCTGATAATTTTTCTCTTCGATATATGCGAGATAGTATGAATTATGAGACTGATAGGCTAGCACCTATTATTGGAAAAGACGCGACTAAGCGGTCTCTGACTGGAAATGAAATTATCGAAGCCCGTACACGGGCAGTAGATATTATGGTTAAAGAAGCTCTTGGCGAAAAGCTAAATGCTAAGGAACTCGCCACAGTGCGATATCTTCATGACGAGTTAGGTTTCCAGAAATTAAAATTACCTACAGATGTTATGCAACAGTTTAGTAGTGCTAAGGCTGAAGGGTTAGATGTAAACACGAGGCAGATAGCTGAAACTGTTATGGACCCCGATACGTCTGTCAAAAAAATACTCGATAGGATATGGTGTAGAGTATGAGCGGATTCTGCCCCAATGATGCCGACCTTTATACAGGTATAACCCGTCCTCACGGGAATGGAGGTATGTTCGAGAATGGACGTACTGATGCTAATCCTATCTTAGAAGGACGTGAATGGTTAAATAAACAAGTTCGTGAAACTGCAAACCAAGCAGAATGGGCTAAATCAGTATCACGTTCCATTGATATAGATACTATTCCTGGACAACCATTGAATGGGGGTGAACGTCAACAGGTATCTTCTGGAGCCAGACAACTTGCTGAATTATATGATAGAGCGTTATCTTCAGTAGGGAAACGTATTATCGAATTAGAGGAAGCTATACGCAAAATAAGCGGTTCTACTGTAAGTGAAGCTTCTAAATGGTTAGACTTTACTAATACCGTCTCTCGTTTGTTTGCTTGGAAAGACGCTGTATTTAATAGATTCGCTTTGACAAACTTTGGTATGGAAGGACGGTCAATTCTAGACAACCGTTTAGTATCCGCGTTCCAATCTGTCGAACCTGTTACGCAGGGGCAGTATCAGAAATACCTCAATATTACAGAGAACTACGCGCGTAAATGGGATGCGGTTGCAAAAAGACTTGGTTTTGATACGAAAGATCTTTTAGAAGCGGCAGGATATTATGCTAACGGACAACATGCTCCTGAAGTAAATACGCTTCTCTTACAAAGGTGGTCCGCTGAAATTTCCGCCGAACGCGCTAAACCTGCGGATAAACGTGTTCAAAAGTACATTACTGACCGTGAAGGATGGATTGCGGATCTTCGAGAAAATCTGAATGAACTTGATCCTATTGACGCGGAAGGTAACCCTCGAACTATTAAAAGCTCTGGATATACTAACGCTCAAGCTGCAAAAATGATGGACGATATATTGCGAGAAACCGGAGCTACTAAAGCTGAAATGGAAGGAATGGCACAAGACATTCGTAACTTATATCGCCAAATAATGCAGGATAGAGTAGATGCCGGTCTAGTATCTCCAGACTTAATAGCTAGATTCCCTGAGTTCGAATATTTTGTTCCGCTCAAAACTAAGTACGATAATACGACTGGAGCGGTGAATAATACTCATATTTATAATCCTGGTAGTTATTATGCTATCGACGGATCGACTGGGATACCGGATAGTTCCTGGTTGTCTGTTATGCATTTTGCTCGTAGAGTATCGAATGAGATAGGAATGCAGCGATTCGGTACTGAACTTGCGGCAGCTAAGATGGTTGCGGAGCAACAAGGTCGGGGTATTGCTGGTTTAGAAATGCGTGATTATGGACAACTCATGGCATTTAAAAATGGAAACGATCCGTATATGAGAGATTGGGCGACTAATGTAGATAGTCGTGGTGGGATTATAGTTGATGTACCGGCGAGGGATGCCGACGGTAATGATAGCGGAACCAAGCGCATGGTGTTGAATTTCGATCCTACTTGGACTGATCCAATATCTGGAGCAACTGGAGTTCAACTAAACGATGCTATTAATGGCAAGACCAAAGTTTCTGCTAGTACAAGTATATTGACTACTCCAACGAGTTTATACGGGCAGATGTTCACACGGTTTAATCCAGCGTTCGCTCCGGTAAATACTGGACGTGACCTATTCGAACGTGGGATTAACATGGCAGCAAGAGATTATTATTCGCAAGATGGTTCTCTTGTACGAGGTTCCTCTTTAGTAGGTAAATATTTTCTGAATGCTCCTAGGGCCGGTAAATTTCTCTATGACGCTCTCCAAGGAAAACTCGATCCTTCCTCTCCTGGGGCTCAATATTGGCGTGAGTATGTAGAGAATGGCTTGCACCAACAATACACTCGCGGTCAAAATAATCCGAGACGTTCGTTAGCTGACCTCATTAATGAGCAGTCGGCACCGAAAGGATGGGTAGATAAAACCATTCAAAAAATGCCGGGCCTTGGTCAGAGACTCGCTAAACTATCTGTTCAACAAGGACAGCAAGTAAAAAGAGCGCTGGATGGGTGGAACGATTATTTTAACAATGCAGCGATATTCAATCATTACATCACACTGCGAGAAGCTGGATTGTCCACAAGGAATGCTTCTCAAGGTGTAATTGAGATGCTGAATTTATATCAAGGCGGACAATTACAACCAGCGCTATCGATGCTTTTCCCCTTTGTTAAACCAACCGCGCAGTCTGGTGTTGCCTTGGCGCGTACACTCGGTCTCTCTCCTAATGCCGCTGGAAAATTCGAACCTAATATCAGAGGACTAACAAGCATAATTGGAGCTACTGCTGCCTATACAATGCTGATGCCTTTGATGAAAGAAAGTCTTGGGCAAGATCCGGAAACAGGTATGAATCGATATGACCAACTTGGACTTTCTGAATTACAGCGATTCATACCTATAGGTATGGGAGACGACGGAGATTATTTCAAGCTTCCCACTGGATTCGGTCCGACACAATTAGCTACTACACTTGCTGTAGGAGCGGATCGTGTAGCTCGTGGTCTGATGCGTCCGGAAGATTTCTTGTTTGAAACTTTATATGTTGTTGGTAAAAACGTTTCCCCTGGAGATTGGCCTGAATTTTCGATGCGCACTCAGCCGATGGAGTGGTTCCAGTATGCGTTTTCTCCTTCTATACTCAAACCACTTTTGACCAATATTGACTTCCGTGGAAGGCCTATTACAAACGCACGCGTCGATGGTTTTACCGCGCGCGCTGACCAGGGAAGAACCGGGACTGAAAAAATATATCATCAGATGGCTAAGGGACTTCAGCAGAGTACTGGGTTCGATATGGCTCCGGAACAAATTAAAAATTGGGTCAAGCATATTTCAGTCGGACCTTTCAGATTAATCTCTGGTATGTTGAATCAAGACGAGCTTCGTACCAGAGGACAACGTACTACGTCTTATGATGAAATGGGTCCGTGGTTATCAGCAATGGGCGGTAGTCTTCTCTATGGACGTACTTATGACACTGGACGTTCGATGTATTATCAGGCTCTGGATAACTACCGCGAGCGTATACGTAGAGAAGGAATAGATATAAAAGACCGAAGCTATGGTAATGATCCTGAGAAACGCGAGATTTATCAAACTAGAGTTCTTAAACGTGCCGGATGGTCTACTGATGATATTAACGACTTCTTAATTTTAATGGATACTGAAACTAAGTTGCGTTCGAACAATCAAAAGTTCTCGAATGAAGTACGTCCTATATGGCTTTCATCTGACGAATCTTCTTCTATACGTAGAGTATTCGAAGAGCTTGCAGTTGACCAAGGTAATCTATATAATACAGCAGTAAACCAGCTTTCGTTTTATACAGGGGCTAGGTAATGACTGAGCAAAAAAAATTATATCTTGAGCTATACGATCAATTAGCAGCGCTACAAATAAAACATAATGTATGTAATATATATTGTGATAGCCAAGGATTTCATTGCGGTAAAAATAGATTCTGCTGTACAGATTGCGACCATCTAACTGAGTCTGGTTGTAGAATTAGATCTTTGTATTGTAAAATATGGTTCTGTCCAGAATGTATAGTTACTACTGAGTATCGTTCATATATTACAGAAGCTATAAATGTGATAGCAAAAATTAAAGAGCACAATATACCTATACCTTGTAGGGAGGAAATACAATGATTCTTTACCTCGCTCAGGGTATGTCCAGTCTTGCTCTTCGTATTAAAGAAACTAACAGGCAGAACCAATTAACGGATTGGAGACAATTACAGTTGCTTATTCAACCAGGGGAGAGTCGAGTACAAGAATGCTATATGGGGTCTCCATGGGTACTTACTGGTTGTTGGCCTGGACATCGTACAGGGGTAGATATAGCTAACTATCGTCCTGATTTTCCCACCATATGTTATAACGCTGAAGAACTTGATCCGGATGGACGAGTAGTATTCCGATTCGATCAAAAATTATGGTGTCTCCCTCCCGGAAGATATCTTGGATCTATTAGAACATATTCTCACGGAAACTCTGGATGGGTACCTCCATTTAATCTAGAGCACAACATGTCTCGGGAAGCGTTGCCAAAAGAAACTGTCCTCCCTGATGGATACCAAAGTGAAGGATGTTTCTGGCAACCAGAATGCTGCCCACCACCGCGTGTTCCTACACCTTGTTGTATATTGGCGCGATTCGATATTGACCTTGGTCCGGCTTGCCATGAGCATATGATTGATCAAGCCGCTGTAGATTATGCTGTAATCACTTGCGAGGCTGAATAATGGCAAAGCACGATTGTTATCCTAACTCTTGTCCTGACGGTTGTTGGACTCCTATTGCTCTTCCTCTTGGAGCTATTGATGGACAGAGTCTTATTTTCGATAGTAATTCTCCACTTCAATTAGCATGGGGTCCGATTGCTAAAGGAGAGAAAGGAGATCCTGGTCCACAAGGTACACCCGGAAGAGACGGGAGAGACGGTACTAATGGTTTAAATGGACAACCCGGAGCCCCTGGACGTGATGGTGCTACTGGTCCTACTGGTCCCTCTGGACGAGATGGGATTAATGGTCTGGATGGACGTGATGGACAGAATGGTTTGAACGGTGCAACTCCTGAAATTGGTCCGAACAATACATGGATTATTTCTGGATTTGATACAGGACAGCCTACTAAAGGGCGTGATGGAATAGATGGTAAAGATGGTCAGCCCGGCGCAACTGGTGCTATAGGTGCTCCTGGAAAGCAAGGTGTTCAAGGCCCTCCAGGAATAGCTGGTCCGAACGGACCTTCTGGAGAAGCTGCTACTATCACTGTAGGTACAACCACAACGTTGCCTCCAGGAAGCAATGCTATCGTTACAAATATAGGGACGTCTTCCGCTGCTATATTTGATTTTGGTATACCTCGTGGAGCGGATGGATCTGGAGGAGGATCGACAGACTATCAAGATATTATAAATAAACCTCAAATAAATGGAGTTATACTCTCAGGTAATCAAACAGCAGAACAGCTAGGGCTTGCTCCGTCTACAAGTAATAACCCGGATTTAGGCGTTTTAGCTCGTCCGGAAGTTTATGCGTTCGACGGAACAAGTACTACGTTTGAACTTAAATACACACCTAAATTTGAGATAAATGTGTATATATTAAAACCTGACGATAGTTTTTTTATGTTGCAGTCAGGAGATTATACTATTTCTGGAAAGCAGATAACCATTGTTCGTCCGTCTCTTGAGTCTGGAGATCGAATGAAAATTATATACGCATTGTGAGGATTGTACTATGGCAATAAAATTTCAACTTCTCCCGGAAGGATCTGAAGGATTTGCTACGGTCGAATCTCTGAAAGAAGCGACCGATAATATACAATCAGGAGGATCTGTAAAGTGGTTCTCCACTCCAGAGGAACGTGACGTATATTATATAGACCATCCTGATGAACTCAAGTTAGATGTAAATACCGGAGTAGTAGATCCTTTTGTTGTTTACCAGTGGGATGGTGAGAAATGGACTGAAGGTGCCATAGCTTTAAAAGGTGACACTGGGGATACTGGACCTCAGGGAGAGAAAGGGGATACTGGTCCTGCTGGTCCCGTCGAAGTGACATATACTACTGAGACGACTCTATATCAATCATCGACATATATTCCACACGTACAATCCCCTGATGGGGATCTTCCCCTTGCTCCGATGATGGAAATAGTTCTTCATGCACAGAACGATCAAGGTTACTGGCAAGTTTTACAACAAGTACAGAATCAACTCACCTCGACGCAGGCTTTGAGTACTCAATTGCAAAGCAAAGTAAACGACCTGCTTAATCGAGTTGCAGTTCTTGAAGAACAACCGATTCCTGAACCGGAACCCGTTTATGATATGGCTAGCGGATTAACTCTTCATACACCGGCGCTACTTGGATTACTTGGAATTGAGATCGGAGGGATTGATCTGATTGGTTTCGGATGGACTGCTCCTAGCGACGGACTTCTTGTTATCGATGGAGCTGCAGCTATCGGACTTCTTACTCCTATTTGGATTGCAGTTAATGGAGTTAAGGCTGATCCTAGCGGTACTGTGGTTCTACAACTCCTTGGAGATGGTCAGAATGGAGAGATTAGAATCGAAGCGGGAGATGTTATAACCCAGGAAGGAATGGGGAATATCACATTCTATAAAAGGGTTAGTTAAAATGGAAGTTTTAAATGCTATCTTCCAAAAAAATAGACCGGCACAAATTGTGTTTATTCTACTCGGTCTGACATGTGTTATCGGTATCAGTTACCGAACATGGTTCGCGTCACTTCTCAATATGATTTTATCTAATTGTGGATTGCAAACTATAGCACCTTTCTATAACGAAGAAATATTAGGAACCCTTGTGACTTTAGCTGGTATGTTAATCACAGCTATGGGTATTGCTATAGGTGGAGCGCAGTATTCTGATTATAAACGCGAGTGTCGTATGAAAGATTATACTGGTTCAGAATCGATTGTAAGTAAGAAGATTAGAAAGGAGCAAAATAATGGCCCTCGTAGCTGATTTTTTTTCCGCTTATATTAATAAAAGGCTAGAACCTACTGATGTATATCTTCCATTAGAACCTGCTGCCCAAGCAGACCTGCTTAATATTCTACATAATCCAGAGTCTTATGCGTTTCTGACGCTTAAAGGAGACCGTTATGTAGAAACAATAAAAGCTACAAATCAGCAAGGTACGATCATCATAGAACGTGGGCTTGAAGGAACTACTCCCGCGCTTCATCATTACGGAACATGTATCACAACAGTCACGCCTACTGTCATGGCAGTAATTAAAGATCTGATTTGTAACTATTCCTGCTGTGAGGATGCAGACTGTCCATGTATAGCAGTTACATATACGGCGTCTTCTATACCTACTGGAAACGTCGGTAAAGAGTGGCAAGGATCAGTTATATTTTCCGGGGATCTACCCATGGTTGCTGCTATCGCGTCCGCTCCAGAGTGGATGAAAGTAGTACAGCAGAACAACGCTCTTGTTCTTACTGGCACACCAGATGCGGAAGGAACGTTCCCATTTAGTGTAGCTGCTACAAACTGTAACGGTACAAAATTAGCTACACAGGCTTTATCTGTTACCGTCATAATCTGAAGCCGATGGTGTCTTCCGGCTTCTTCGAAGCCCTTTCGCGATTCGCTCCCGCTAAAGGGCTTCTTTAATTTATACATATATTAAAATCTATTCGGTTTATTGTATAGCAGAAGTATTAGTGCTAGTGCTATGAATACCCAGGTCAATTCCATTAATTCCTCCTTGTGTGGTCGGAGCCTCTACTTGTGAAACTGTAGATGGTTTCCATCCTAATTTATCAAGACTATCCCCTCTGATAACATAACAACGCATGCGTGATGTTGGTAGCCAGGATACATGAGCTCCAAGATTTATCCTGGCGTTTTCTAACAGAATACCATGGTAAGCTAGATTTTTTACCATAGTGCTAGGAGACATATTCATGCTATCACACCACCGTTTAAAATCAGATGTAGCTATGTAAAGTACATTATTCTCCTGTTCCCATCTTGAAGTTAGCTCATTATATTGAGGATACTTAATGATATATTTATCATACATACCAGGACGCAATCCGTCTGTTTCATCAGGTTCTCTTTTGTCTCTACGAACTTGCAGCATGCTAGGAAGTCTACTATTTAAATATACGGTCATATTATTCAAGAAGTCAGGAGACAGGTCAGCAGTATGTTCGCGGTTAAATGGAACCAAAGTTTTCAATACCCATTGCTCTAAGGCGTCTATATCAAATTCAAATATGCCCCACTCAACAGCCCACCTAGCTACATGGATAGCTATCCCAAGAGGAAAAGACATGTATCGTTCATTATCTTTAAAACCATGTTTGATGCGCCAACTATCTACTAATGATCTAAGTGTCAGCATACGTTCCGGATGTTGCAACAATTGGAACATGAACTCTGGTCCAGCTAAACCATAATTTTTTTCCATTACATCACACACTGCTGATATATATCTTTGTACTTGTGATGTATTACTATAGTCTGGAAAGTCACATTCAAATTCTATAACACGAAGCAGAGTAGCATCAGTTCCCCCGGCATGTTTTGACAACGCTTCCTTAACTGAACGGTTAGCCGTTGACATAGTAAACATAGACCATTGCCCTGTCATAGTAAGATCGGCGTTAGACTTAAGTCTATCTTTATCCATACCTCCAGCCAAAACATAAACCATATTATTCATGTCTTCGTTTTTCATACGTGTGACTTCATCAACAAAATAGGGAAGATTATTCCAAACGGACATGGCTTTACCACGTTGCGATACAGATGAATTAGGAGATCCGAACGCATAAACTGGATTACCCCAAATAGAATGAATAGCACGCATCAAAGTCGATTTTCCTTTCCCTCCCGCTTCACTGAATAAATTTACATAACAGTTCTTTGCTTCAGCCAAACCGAATTTCATCAGAGGGGAAGCGAGTCCAAGACACATGCAAAGAACACTAAACTGTTGGTTCAGCGTCATATACATCCTAGGGATATGTTTCCATTCGTCTAACGTACCAGCGTGCGAAAACGCTCTATCAGCATATATTCCTGTTGTCCCTGGTTCATGACCTACAGGATGAATACCTGTATCTGTAATAATACCACTCCCCACTACGAAACCTTGTACGTTCTGCTTTGAAACTGGATCATCAAACTTTGTCCACCCGAACTCTTTAACTATGGGTACTATCTTTTTTACGTTCATAACTGAATCTAGATATGCATTGAAGAACCCCATAAACACCTTCCCGTTGTAAACTGGACTCTTAGGTATAATGTCCGTAGCTTGTAGCGTTTGCATTATCTTATGTTCCGTCATGTCTTCTCTAGCTACTATACGTAATTCTCTTACTTTCTGATTTGGAAATATAGCATCAAAATAGTGTATTGTATGGTGTACTCCATTATCATTTCTGTGCGCTGAATATTTAAACCAAAGCTGTATTGATGTTACAATATGTTCCTGTGTTTCAAAATTACCGTTAGAGTCTTTTTTGGTATCGATCCATATAGTCCCACGATGGTCAACTTTCCACTTGTAAGATTGTATTCCTATGTACGGCATGCTCCATTCGCCAGTTGTAGGCATAATTAGTTGCGGACGTTGTCCTATAAAAATAGCTTCTGGAGAATCCAGAGGTATAATTGCAGGAGATATTATACCTGTTTCACATTGTGTTGGAGGATCTGACCAGTGGGTTAATTGTACTGGAGATTTTATCGTTCCTTTATGAGGACACGCCGAACAGCCGATGGGATTTTCAGTTTCAAATACAAGGCATCGCGCAGGCGCATCCTCTGCCGTTTCTAAAAATTTCTTCTCAGTCACATTCGGATCATATCTGCATGGGTCCATGGCGGAAAGTTTATGCGCCCAATGTGATCCGTCAACACAGCGTCTAAGTACTGACATTGCCGCAAACCATTGTGGGTATAGGCCATGTCCCATTGTTGCTATTTGATGGCAACTATTAATAATCTTCTCCGCATTCGCTGATGGAAGTTGCGGACCCATACCCATTAACGTAGCAATAGAACTATTAGACGATTGATTTGTGTGTATAATAGTAGGAGGAGCAACTATCGTAGTAGTAGCTTTAAAACAGGAAACTAATTGTTTCAAAAATACTGTCGGCTTGTAATCTATTCTACTATCGGCAAGGACTTGAACTACTCTACCTGATTTTTGGTGTAGCGTATTTGGTATCCGGAGCACCCGTGCTATATCTCTCGAAGGATTATTATCTACATCCAGTCCTTCTTGCTTGCATAATTGAAAAAATAAACTCGCTAATTGCGCCCATGGTTCAGGAGCTATATTAACGTCGAATGTCCAATACGAATGCAATCCCATACCAGATGATACTACAAGTGTAGGTTCTAATCCTGTTTTATTTGAGAATTGTATTAGTTCTTGTAATGCTTCTTTTTGATCTCTGTATTTGCTTTTCAGTGTACCATCTGATTTATATTTACCGGCATCTATATCCGCCCATATTACTCTACAAGCTGAGGCGTTGTTTTGTTTTCTTCCTCCCAATGGAGATTCAAAACTCGCAAGCGCTACATATGAGTCAAAACCACTACTACTTCCAGTATTAGCGAAAGAGCATATAGAGTCATAATTACTGCAAGGTTTTTGGTCACGTATTAATCCCCCATTTCCATCTGATTTTAGATTAAGTCCAAAATAACAGGGTTGTTCCCCGAATAATCCTGGAGGAGGAAGCGTAGGTAATACACGAGATAAAAAATTTCGTTGGATCATATGCGGCCCTTTTGCGCCCTGGGAAGGCGGTATAGTTTCTTTTTTCTTAGTGGTACTAGGTGAGTCCCAGTCTGCTAAGAAGTGGCCACCCTAAACCTATCATAACAGCCCACCTAGTACCACTAAGAAAAAAGAAGAATTGGCCTCCGATCTTAAAGACCGGAGGCCACCAAATGCTATCCTTGTAATTGAGCCATCAAGTTATTAATGTTTGCTTGCACAGAAGGATCAACAGAAGTCACAGTGTTTTGTACTTGCTGCGGTTGCACATTTTGTTGGACAGGAGGTACCGTTTGAATAGGAGGTGCATTAGGTACTCCTCCTTGATTAAGAATACTTTGTGCCTGCTGGAGAAGAGTGTTCATATCCGCCCCTGTCGGCGGCGTATTAACTTGAACTGGTGCTTGTACCACTGTTGATGGATACTGTTGCGCAGTCTGAGGAGTACTTACAAAACTATTATCCATCTGTTGTGGCTGCGCTTGCATATTAGGCGCGGAAGACACAGTGTAGCCTTGCTGAGGGACAGGCTGACCAGTATTAATAGGAGCAACTTGTTGTGGGTATTGCGCTATGTTCTGTTGTATCAACGCCGGATCTATAATCGGTTGTTGAACAGGTTGTAGAGTAGTTTCTTTTGCTCCCTCAAGGGTCAATTTTTCCCGGATCTTAAGCATGTCTCTAGTAGTCGAGCGCTGCGCCACGTCATGAATCTGTATGATAAGATTATTATCAAGGAACTTAAGTTGTCCTGTTTGCTGATCACGCATAGGCATAAACATCACAACACCGCTCGGGGCATTCACATCGACAACTATTTTAGTAATGAACATACTCGGATAGACTTGCATCGTCGAGCTGCTATTCTGACTACAAAGATCGCGTATGCCTGCCCATTTATACATATTTTGTTCAGGCATACCCTTACCAAAAAGAGACATGCTAGAAATGTCCATAATATATGGCTTGTCCATATCCAAATAGCTTTGTCCATTTACGTTGCGCATCAGCACAAATGCTACCCTTCTGAGAATTTGGTAAGCCCACACGTCACGACCGTTCTTATTAATTTTTTTTCTGAATTGCTGTGGCATTGCGTCAGGATAAGTATCCGGAGTCGGCATCAACCAGCACAGGTCCGGTTCTTCCGGTTCTTGTCCAGGCATATAATCTTTAATCCACCACACAGCATGGTTAGTAGTATTGCTTCCTACGAATACACCGAAGAGTTGATCAAAAGGAACGTGTTCTTTATTCTGACCGTCTTGAAGAATGAAACCGGCTTTTCCTACACGTATACGGCGAATCCCAAGACCGCCCAATCCAGAAAAAGATTCATCATATATAGCCGCCATGTTTGTCATGACTTCCGCCGGAAGATTGGTAGGAGGACCGGCAGCGAATTGGAGCGTAGGAAGATTATTTTGTTGTGACATTATATACTCCTTAAAAATTAATGTATTGGTGCAGGAAAATGTACAATAGGGGGAATATAATCAGATGGGTAAGTATCAAATATAGGCCTTCCTGTCTCTATTTGTTCACAAAAGTCATGGAATATTTTTGCATAACTACTAGGAGACTTATTAAAAATACGAGATTCCTCGAAATAAAAAGAGGCGAATCCTTTATCTTTACGAAGAATTTGAAGGTAAAAACCAAATCTATCTGAAGGTACAATAATTCTAACTTCAGTGTAATTTCCTATTGTTTTTAATTCCTCTACTACAATTTCCAGAAAACTTTTTAGATCGTGATGAGTTTTTACTTTTTCCATTGTTTTATCCCTTAGTAAATGATAGATCAGTACGAATAGCTTTCTTAACACCAAAATTAGAAAGGTATCCCTCGTCCGTATTTCCATCCAACAAAGCATCTAGATTATCGCGGTGTACACGACGCTGCAAAAGTAAACCATCAGATATAGGTCTTCCTTCTTGAGCGGATGTAACCATGACTTTAAGCATTTGGAATGCCAACGCTTCTATATTATTGATTTCATAGTGAGAAGTTTCTCTGCACACGACTCTTCCCAAACCTTCGACATTAGCTGATTTCAATCCTTGCGCTGCCATAACTTGAAGGATCTTTGATGAAAGTTCTGCCTCCTTGCCCTGCTTTATTTTTTCAGCTTCCTTCTCCAGTTGCAACCTCCGTGCTCTTGTTGCGACGTATTCGCCTACTAAAACCGTCAAACTCGACATGCATACCTCCTAAGTATGTTTTAAGCCAGTCAATAAATGACTCCTTAACATAGCACGCTCTTCCTCCCATATAGTGTACTGGAGGACCGACCTTTCGGTATTCGTAATTGGTAAGCGTGCTATAAGAAAAAATACCGTTAAGCTTATCTACAGCCATTCTCCTGGTGAACCAACTCGGAAGTTCCTTTTCAAGGAGTTCGATTATTTCTAAGCTAATAACTGTTTGTTTATTATTGGTTGTCATAGTATCCCCTTTGTGTAATCCTCAAATAATTCTGAGATAGTATCAGCCATTTTCCTACCATTGTCAAGGGCTTGATACGCCTTTTTTTCCTCGGGAGACGCTATGATCCTGATAATACTTATTTTTAATGCCGTCTGTTTAATACTCGATAGCCTTTCTAAAGCTTGGGCGTAAATAAACCCACCTAGTTGAGGAGGTCCATTAAATATTATCGTGTCCGCTGCTGACAGTTCGACTCCAAACGCAGTCGTAGTCGGATGGCAGATAAGAACGTGAGGGTTTTTCTTATTTTGGAAATCATGCAGAATTGCGGACCTTTGTTCTCCAGTAATCGACCCGTCAACTACTCCAATCTGATATCCAGCTTTAGACAAATCGGTAGAAAGACGCTCAATAGCAGCCCGATATACGCAAAACACAACCACTTTTCTAGTTGTCTCACCTACCACTTCCAGTATTGTTTTCAGTCTGTCCTTGTAATCAAGATGTTCTGGTTTTCCGGAGTTATCCATAACAAAACCCTGCGCCGTTTGCATGAGTTTCTGATGTAGAACGCCACCATTTGCAGCGGTAATCACTTGTCCTGATTGTACTAAGGCTATAGCTTGCTGTTTAAACTGTTGTCTAATATTCTCTTGATCTTTAGATAGATTACATATCCTATCCTGAACAACGACAGGAGGTAGATCTATTATATCTTTCTTATTAAATCGAACGGCGGGTTGTAATGTTTCGTATATAATTTGTGGAGCCCTAGGAGACATGCGGCGCATAAATGGTTCAGGACCATACTGATATGTTACTAGATCGACCCAACTACTTTTCGTTGTACAAGGTAATTTATGTCTATTAACTACACGGGCCATTCCAAACGGCGTATCTACATTTTCACTAGAACTTCCAGTTATGCCTATGACATGTTGGATACCACATTTATTGCATAACTCGTCTATAGCTTTATGTCGTTGGCTACTAGGATTTCCTATATGTGTTACTTCATCAATAGCTATGGCTCCGATTCGTCCTTCTTTGATAGCCTCAATAAAATGTGGTCTGGAGAGTCTACACGAATCGTAATTGGTAATGTAAAATTCAGCAGGATGTCCGAGAAAGCTTTCACGTCCTTTTCCGTGAACAATTGATATATTCTCCCCTGTTCCTCCAAGCGTAGATCGTATACTTTCATACCATACTCCTCGAAGTGTAGTAACAGTTGTTATAATTAGAATACCCCCAGTTATCATCCGTTGCTTTTGCATGTAGTCCATCCCAAGTATAACTGATCCCGTCTTACCTGTTCTAGGATCGGACAAAATATAGCACCTAGGATTTAGTGTAAGGAACGCGGCGGTGAATAATTGGTGCTTCATAGGATTAAACTTACCTTCCACTAAAGGAAGGCTTGTATGCCATAATGGAGCGGCTCCTGTCATATCTAAACCGGCATTTTGGAAAAGCTTGCAGGCGTCTTCATTCCAAGGTAGCATCGCTATTAATTGATCTTCAGCATGCAATATCTGTACATACGGTATAGTTTGCACACGTTGCATAAGTAATGGATCAGAAACTTTGACCGCTATTTGCCCAACTTCATTAAAGATTACTATATCTTTTCCGACTACAAACATAACTATACCTTCGAACAAAAATACTAGTATTATTAAGAGTAAATATTAGTATTTTAAGAGTAAATATTAGTATTATTAAGCGTAATAACGTGTATAGTATCTTCCAGTTCCTCAAGATTGGACTCATTGATAACCAGAGTAATTGCTCCGTTCCTCTTAAGGTCATTCAGTTCTTTAACTTGTAGTGCTGTTGGTTTATTTTTACCCGCTTTAGCTTCTATGGCTATCATTATACCGTTGTATAAACAGATGTAATCCGGTATTCCAGACCGACCAAGTATTGTACCGCGAGGTTTAAAAAACCAGATCCCATAATTTTTTAATATCGTGTCTATTTTCTTTTTCACTTTACCTTCGGGTGTCATGATTGCTCCGTATAATATATAGGTACATTATACTTCATACTATATTTACCCCAATGTTTAAGAAACCGCACACACATAGCTGCCGTTTGTATTATTTCTTTACCTATTTCTATATCTGGATTTCTATCCCAATAGAATTGATTTATGGATTTTGTTATTTCTCCGGCTTCTTCTTGTATAATACAGTTCGCAGCAAAAATATCTAGAGGCCAATTTGGATGTTTCTTTTCCGCGCGACGAAGCTCTTCAATAATAAGCCTAATCAAATCTTCTTCTTTAATTTCTTCTTCTTTCATTCTGATTTTGTCCTCATTGTATTTTTTGTTCCATTATTATTTATAGTACAGATATCTGAAGGTTTATATAACCAATCAACAGGTGGATCGGATTTGTAAATATTCTCTCCCGGCATATTTATGCATTCAGAATTAATCGCGGAAGTTCCCCTGGAACGAGGTATTTTATTTAATACATCTTGTTCTTGCATCATGCTATGTTCAATAAATAAAATAGCTTGTCCACTAAGTATGACAAATATAAACACAGCAGAGATTTTGTTCACTGTTTCTCCTCCCAAAAATTACATATAGCATACAGTCTGGTAATCCAATCGTTACGAGTGCACTTATAGTCAAACTCGCCGAAGAATTTTCTAATCTTTTTTATATACAGACATGTTGAACAATCTGTCCTTGGAGCTTCCCTAATCCACCCTACACTTTTCTTTGGTATTCTCATAGTTTCTCCATAGTTTAGTATCTATGAACATAGGGTTCATCAGATTCATGCACAATGACCCCTTTTTTCCATAATGTTATACCAATTCCATCTCCCGTTTCTTCACTATCAATATAATCTCCATTCTTAAACTTTTCCATTGCTTCTTCTCTACTATCCGCTTCTACCCAAAACGAGTATGTAACGACGTGTGGTGCCTCTATAACAAATATCATTTTATCTTTCCTTTTTTCTTTTTCTTGTATTGTTCCCAAATTAAATATGCTGTTTCATTACGCTGTTTTATATCTTCATATTCTATCTTCATTGCTTGGTCATTCATGAACCGTGTAACAAATGTATGCCGCCCCTCTCCTTTCTTCGGTTTCAGTACCGGCATATTCTACTTTCTCCTATTCTTAATAAGTTTAAATACTTCTGCAACTAAGAAAAATACTCCGCCGTAAAACAAAGCTCCTACTATAATAGTAAACATATCCATTTTATAGCTCCTTTTACAATCCACACTTCCCGTAAAGTTGGCATTGTCCTGTCTTCCATTTGCAGAATGAATTCTTCTTTGGAGGGAAATAAGTATCTCGTATAGCCATACGCATTTCTTTCATCAGATCTATAATATCTTGCACTGGAGATAGTCCGTTTCTAAAATCTATACTCCCGTCAATAGTTTGTCCTTGGTCAACATACCAGTATGCATAGTTTACTATTGGTCTTTTATATATAAAATGTACAAGCAAACATTCCACACGAAGCTGAAAATCGTTAGTGTCCCATACCTTTCCAGTTTTAAAATCAATTACATCAGCCGGAGCCAACAAAGGGATCGTAGGCAGAAACGGTATTCCTACATCTGGTAATGGTTGATCGATTAGTGGGGGGAGAATAAGTAAATCAGCTTTCGCTCGTAGCATAGCATCCTCGTCCCACCATCCGACAGGTTGGAATTTATCGTTTACTGTTAGCTCATGTTCTATAAACATTTGCGCTCCAGATGCCACCTGTTGTCTAGTGTCCATCACTTGCTGAGTAACGTATCCGGCGTCAACTCCTTCCGGCCATGTGGATACAGCCTGGATGCCGTGTGCCACAGCTTTATCTAGGCTATTATGAACAAGCGACCCTCTTGATTTTTGCGCACTTGCTTTCCATTGTATCTCTTTTGTGATAGACTGCGCCTGAAATTTACGAGGACATTTATCGTATGCATCCATGTTACTCGGTGAAAATACAAATCCTTGTTTACCCATTTTTATATCCTTATTATGCTATAGTGAAGTCATCTCCAATGTCCCCTTCACAGGCCACCGGGAATCCAGGTAACCACTCAGGGATTTGAGACATATGATATACCATGCGTTCTAATGTTTTATCAGCTTCTTGATATGGAACTACAGTATACCAGCAGTCATGGTTGTTTCCTTTGACAATAATACCCGACGTATCCCACATACTAACAGCTTGCCACATTAACAATTGAAAACTCAAGGACTGAATAATATTTTCAGTAAGAGCCCCGCCGTATAGTTTTGTTTTTACAGCACTAGATCTCCGGCGTCTGTCGTAATAGAATTGTGCTCTACCTTTCTCGTCCGTCTCTGGACGTAAATTCGGATACCACAAACAATATCCGGTCGGCATTTGGATACAAGGTATCATATCACCTTGATTAAGGATCTGTTTTTTTCCATACCAAAAAATATTATCAGACGGTCCTCCGAACTTTCCTGTTCCCCCCTGGTATAAATGTTCGATTACTCGCCCCATCCTGGACCAGAAGAATACGATGGCTGGATTACTTTCTCTATAAATATAGTGAGCATGGAACGCAAGCTCGTGATGTTTATCTATATCATCATGAAGTTTCGCCCCTCCTCTGAGGAGTGTGTCAGAAAACTTTTTCTTTCCTACCTGATATCCAGCGGAAAGAATCCCGGTCTTTCCTACAAATCTATATTTATCCATCTTTATATCGTGTTTTTTAGCTCCCGCTCTAATCTCTTGCCACGGAACATTGAATATCTTTTCGGCCAGTTGAGAGTATGGATCTTGATCATGTCGGAATTGCTCTACAAGATCTGTCTGTCCAGCAATATACGCTAATAATCTGGCTTCGATCTGGCTACTATCTGCTGCCACTAGTTTCATGCCTTCGGGAACTTTTATTGCCCTTCGTAATGTTTGTTTCTTTTTATCTCTTTTATTCAGATTCTGCATATTCAGACCATCGCTAACTCCCTCATTACCGGCAGTGTATCGCGATGTATGTGCCTTGAAAGCGGACAACATGATAGGAAGTCGTCTTCCGGATAATGATAACTCCTTGAATCGTTCGGCTCTAGATCGAAGTATACTGCTATTTTGTTCCAGTCTAGTTTGTACCAATAACGATACACGTGGATCGTGGTGTTGTTGTAAAGAAATAAAATCCAAATCTGTCTTTGCCATGGCAGGACTATACTGTGCATAGTTATCTGGATCAGAAAGTATAAAGTCAATCTCTTCTCTTCTTTGCTTGGATATAGAAAGAGAAGTTCGTTCTAATTCGAGTTTGGCTTTATATGAATTTGTTTTAGCCGAAGAGTATTTCTTTGGGGGATCCACACCTAGTTGTCTAAGCATATCAGGAAAAATAATTGGACTACGTATAGCTTCTAGAAACTCCTCTTTATTATGAAATGAAAACATATGACATATATTAAGCATAGCGGTTTCTGTTTCTATATCTAGTTCTTTAATATACTGATCTAGTATTTGACTATCGAGAACAAAAACAGGATCGGTAGCCATTCTGGCGGTAAGTGTGGAAAACTTGATGGCGTGCGGGGTCATAAAATCAATCATCTTATAAAAATTATCTCTGCATTGCGACGTGTCGTCAGCACAATATGATTTAAATTTATCCCATTCGTAGGAATTAAATTGTTCCTGTCTATATTTTCCATCGCTTAAAACAGTTCCTTCCCACTTGTTACCACTACCTAAATACTTAGTTAAGGAACCATGAGACTCTCCTATAATACGCGATAGTCCAATCCAGCGCATCATAACCATTGTATCTAACATCCAGAAAGGATGTATATTATAAATTTCAGAAAGTACGAGCGCGTCAAAACCGAAAAGATTGTGTCCTACAATCATCCGGTCTTGTTTATGCAGTTCCAGGGATTTTAAAACTTCTGGTATATCTTTATGTTCGAATACAGTGGGGGGATTTTTATCTATACATACACCAAGACAGAGTGTATGGAACCTCGGGTCTCGTATATATTCGATCGGACCCATCTTAGAAAGTGTATATTCTTTTTTGTCATAAGCGGTTTCAAAGTCTAGTGTAATAATTTTCATATGTATACTACACTCCAAAAGTATAAATTATTTCCATTGTAACGTTTTGCGTGTCTCTTCTATCAAGCATAAATTCTCGTTCTGAAACCTTTTTGAAATATTTTAATTGTTTATATGGTAATGAGAAAACTATGCCATGAGTATACCTATCTTTTTTAAAATTAGAATTATTAAACTTTCCGTCTGTTATACGTTTCAGAAATTCTTTACTTGGAGTAAACCATTTATATCTATGTATAAATACATTATCTCCTAGTAAATAAGAGTCGTATTCTTCTTTACACATAACACGATACACAATCATATTAAAATTCCATCTTGGACACATGTTCAAAATTTAACTTAGACAGAGACTCTATTTGTTTTTTAAGACGATGTATTTTCTTATCCCGCATTATATACGCTTTGCGTTGAGCCGGTTCTAGATCAGCATAGAATTCTCCAGGATAAAAAGAATAAGCTCGGTTTTCGTTCGCAACAGCGCATCTATCTCTATCTATAGTTGCGGAATCAATAACCTGTATCCCATCAGTCAGTGCATATTTCGTAATATATATCTTCACTGAGGAGGCCTCCATCCAAATTGTTCCGCAAGATCTAGAAACCTCTCGGAAAGTTTTATATCTCTTCTCATAGAACATCTAACTTCGATTAAAAGACGCTGGTTATCAAACTCTAGTTTTCTTATCTCTTCGCGTAGTTCTTCACACGTCTTACATTTAAACATTGGTTTCTTTAAATATGAAAGGAAGCTAGTAATCATATTAAATCCTTTAAAATGGGGGAGAGACCATACCCTCCCCCGTTATATATTACTGTTGATCCAATTCTATAATAGCCGCTTGCTGTGCGATAGGCATATCCATAACCGTTTGAACTATAGCCGTAGAGATTTGAAGCGCCTGTGCTATAATGTTAGGATCAGTATATCCTTGCTGCATAACATACTGTACTCCGTAGATGATCTTTCCTGTTATAGAAACGCCGTCTACTACAGGAATATCAAGAGATACTACACCAGCTGGTTCCTGACTTGATAAGATGCCTCCAGTTTCTTCCGCGACGTTTTGAGTCACAGCAACAGTCCCAACATCTATTACTCCAGTCGCATTTATTTGCGCCGCATCGACAACGGCTTCGGTCAAAGGGACCGTTGTTTCTTCCTCCTGGTCGAAAACTACTTCGTTTACCGGGATCGGATGATCGCTGGAGGGGAAGAGTTCTTGTAACTCTGGAGCTTTCTTTTTGCTTCCCCGCTTAGGTTTCTCCGCTTTTGCCTTATTGGCGTGCAAGATTTTAACTTGCTCTTCCAGATCAGACACCCTAGTACCGAGTTCGAGTACTTGGCGTTCAGCATTTTTCAACCGCTCGATAATCTTGGGAGCAATAACACTAATAAGTTGTTGCAATGCTTGTAAATCTTGAGGTGAAAATTGAGGCATATTATTCTCCTTTTTTATATACACTATATCTATTCTGTAAGACTGTCAACTATTTTTCAGGCATATTTATCCAGTTCCCACCACTTTCTAAGGTCTTCCGCAAGCCCGTTCCATCCTTCTTTTTCCGCCCAACTAGTCGCACGGCTAACCCAATTAAACGCACAGACATACCCTGGCGCTTCTGTGTTCCATCCTGTCCAGGTCTCCTTATTCTTCCTGTATCTTCCGGCAAGGAGTAATCCACGCGACCGTACCAAAGTAACTCTTCTTAGTTCATTTGTAATACTCTGATTCATAATTCGTTCTTGCCCTCCTAATATCAGCTTTGATATTTTCTACAGCCCGTAGGTCACTGATAGACGAGCCCACCACTGTACGCAAACATCCATCTGGACTATAAATTTTTACATGGTTCTTCTTGTTCGTAATGATCCATCCATTACCAGAAAGTTCCTTTAATAGACTTCGTATATCTTTATGAGTTTTTATTTTCATTCCAACCCCAATAGTTTCGACCGTAGGATTCTGAAAAGTTCCCCCGTCATTTGGCTTAAATTATTAATGATACAACACTCGTCGGATTGAAGATATCTCTTAATGTTCGAGTCCATAATTCCTATGCCGACTATTTCTATTCCCGAGGCTTTCGTCACTTTAATAACACGTTCGAAAAATTGAAAATTATCTGTATTCCCATCCGTCAACATAATAACTATTTTACGAGAATCGGGGGATGATGAAAATCTTCTGACTGCCTGTGTTAAAGCTTCTCCACATAGTGTCCCGCCGTAAGGCACAATCTTCATCCTCCTTGTTATCCTGTCGTTTGGTTTTAAAATATCCACTACTGTGGTGCTACTGAAACCTACTATACTAGATACACATCCTTTAATTTTTCTAAGACTGTTTATAATAGCGTATAAACTTTTGCTGGTTAAAACATCCTTATTTTTTTCTATCATACTACCGGACATATCTACCAATATAATAATCTCGGTATTAATACTTCGTTTTTCTATTTTCCTAGTGAATATTCTGTCATTACAAACTGAAAGTTTATGTAATCTATTAGTATTCAATTTTCCTACTCTACTTAATCCTCCTCTGTTTAACGTATAAGTTTGAAGAAGAGACTGTAATTGTGTATCAAGAACCACGCTTGATTGAAGAGAATTTTTTACTTCTTCATCAGATAAAATTCCTATATTAAATAGGGAAGGATCATCGAATGTAGATATATTATGTATTTTTATAGTATGTTCCTCTCTGGAATTATCTACTGTTTTACAGATGCGTTCAGAGGTTAATTTACTAATATCTAGATGTTCTTCATTTTCAAATATAGTGCCTTCTATTTTATTAAATCCATTTACTATAGAAGTGGAACTACCAACTCCTGAACCCTGGCTTGAACCCTGGACTGAATCCTGATCTGAATCCTGATCTGATTGTTCTTCTTTCCAGTAATCCTCCATCGCTTGTTCGTTCTGGTTAATATAATTTTTTATAGCTTCTTCTGTTTCAATAGCTAATGCATTATTAGCTGCTGTATTTATTCCTTCTATTGGAAGCCTATCTATAATAGGATCTATTGCGGATGAAAGTCCTGGTAGTAAATCATCTATAACTTTTTTATATTTTGGAACATATTCCTCTATTCTATCAGATATTTGTCCTCGCGATCTATACAGTATATAGTTAAATATGGCTGCCCATAAAGATATTATAAACTCTTCATTACTTATGTATCCATTTTTATAATTTTGTAACGCATCATGCATTGGCGCGGGATCGTCCGGACCTTCTCCTGGTTCTCCAGAAGCGTATATTAACTTAGCCAACTTTCTCAGATTACGTCTGCACCCAGGGAAACAATCCCCCATCATACGTTCCACATATACGTCTTCGTATATATTTGAAATATTAAAAAAAGCTCCACTTTTATTTATCCTACTGTTCGTGTCCGGTTTATCAGAAAATCTTACGTGTCCTGTTTCATGATCAATATATCCGCGTATCAGATCTTTATAGTATGAGTCATCTATATCTAAAGAAGGAATATTTATTATAGGTTTACCAGCCGAATTGAACTCCATATAAGCTTGATTTCCTCCTATCGTTACAGTAACTCCATATTCTTCTGACAAAGCGCTGGCTACCATAGCAAGACTTCTCGCTCCGAACATATATCACCACAATCCCTCGTTAAATAAACCACCATTTGCTATAGTTAAACTACGTTCACATACTTCATCTATAGCTTTATCCACAGCATCTTTATAACCTTCTATTTTATATTTTTTGTATAGTTCTCTTACCTCTGCTGATAATGTTTTTAATTCCTCAGTGGACCTAGTTTTTTCGTATTCATTCCAATCTATTGTATTTACCATAAACCGTCGCCATCCATTACTACAGTCTTTTCAAAATCCAGTGGTTCTAATCCTAGCTTTTTGTCTTCGTATGCGTTTATAGCGTCCATGGCCTGAGCAATAAACTCTTTAGTTACCTTAGGAGAGACGTCGTCGGTCTGCGCGTATGATACTCCAGGGATACTAACCGTTGTTATACCAGGAGAAGTCTGCACTGTAATATTTTCTGGATTCGGAATCCATCCTGGAGGGAGTTTGGGAAAACCATCCGGACTCGTGTTTATTTCAAAAGGGTTGACTGGAGTAGTCATCCAAAACGGATCTAATACTTGAGGAAGATTTTTGTTCTTCTCATAAAAATTATCGCATATAGCTTGGATACCTTGGGACGTTGACAGTGTAGTTAAGAACGATTTAATCATACCCACTGTCCTCGAATCGTCAGGACTACTTTCTCCCAATGTTTTGGCTTCTTCCAAAACTTCTTGTAATCCTACAAGACTATGATGAATAAATCCTAACCCTCGTACCTTGTCGATAAGAGTCTGCATGGGGCGGAAAGCTTTCTTTGTTACTTGTTCCTTTCCATCGAAACATTCTCTGTAAATAGTCTTGATATCTTTCGCTACTTCGTCGATTACGCTTTGCTCCAAATTCATAAGCGTGCTATTAAGGTCATTCCCTGTAAAATTATCCATGTTTTGTACGGGTTCTATTTTAAATACCTGCCAGGAAAAATTGAACTTCCCTCGTAACTCATGCACTTTTGGAACAGCGTTGAGAAGAATGTTTTCCCATCCAGGAAAGTTCGCCGCCCAAGATGCTACTCCTTCCACATACTGATCGAGGAACTGTTGAGTCTCATAGTCAAAGTCTTGTGAGATCGTCGCAAGTTGCTGCGCTAGTTCCGGTAGTTTATCCTCATGTGTTGCCCATCCTCCCAGGAACCGAACGCATTTTTTATCCAGCGCATTGTGCGCTCTTGCTTTAAGCGTATTAAAAACCTTAAGCTTTCCAGGATCAAAAAGGCGTTTCGTTCCCAATGTGGCAATCTGTTCCGGAGGCATCGATTGCTGTACATCAAGAGGAAGATCCTCTCGCTGAAGTTTCGCTCTGGCGCTCCAAAAAGAACAATCGATACGTATCATAGTCAGAAGGTCAAGAGTCTTAATTTCCATTTTGTTCTCCTTTCTATCCGAATACACGTTGTTTGAGTTCACGGAGGGTTACCTTGGTCGGACCGGAAGCTCTATAGATAAGCGACCTATCAAGTGCATATTCTACCACGTCAACTCCTCTCGACTTGAGTGGTTCGTACTGGATTGTAAGCAACGCCCAACGGATAAGAGTTCTCGTACTGAACGTGACTTCAATAGAAGTATCCGTCCCTTCCGCTTCTTCCCCGACGAAGAGTTTACGAACGGCGTTAGCGTATCTGATGAACTTATTAGCCATATCTTCCGGAAGTGTCGGGACTGTCTTCTGAAGAATTTGTTTTTCCGCTGAAGGTTCGATATAGTTTGCTTCGACCATAACGAACCTGTCCATGAAAGCTATGTTCTGCCGAAGAATACCCTGATACAAACCTGTCGTGTCAGAACTGCCGTTGCTATTCGCAGTAGCTACGAATTTAAATAACGGGTGCGCCTTAATAATCTCCCCCCCGTTTTCGGGAATGGTCAGTGGATACCCATCCAGTACCGAGTTCAGTCCGGAAGCGGTAGCCGGGTCGAGAAGATCTATCTCATTGATTAGAAAGATCCCTCCGTATTTCATAGCCATAGCAAGTGGACCATATGCGAAAAGCATATTGCCCTGTTGTACTGTGTGGTGTCCTACCATCTCCGGAAATTCAAGGCGGTTATGCCCTGTCACCTCATAAACTGGATAGTTAAGTTTGTTGACTATCTGTTTAACTGCGGAAGTCTTCCCGCATCCAGTCGGCCCGAATATATACAGCGGCTCCTTAAGATACATAAGCCACACGACTATCTCACTGGAGAAGACCGGGGGAATAAAGTTAGGGTTTATCTCCGGAGTATGCGGTTGCGGAGTATCCCATCCTGGAAGTAGTTTCCCGGACTTCTTGCCACTGAATACTTCTCCTGCATCGAAGTTTACTATACTTGCCATCGGATTATATCTCCTCGTTATATCGTAATCCACTTCTTGATTTAAAAAATCCAGAGAACACATTGTTTTTATTCTTTGACTTTTTCTCCTCCGCTTCTTTTTCTAACCTGTGTCGTTTCTTTTCCAGCGCAACCAGTTCCTTTTCCATTCTGTTCAAACTCGACTGCCAGTGTTTCAGATAAGTACTGAGCGCTGTTACAGCATCCCTTAAGTTTCTTTCGTATTGTGATAGTTCCTTTACATCGTCCTCCAACTGAACTAGTTCTTCGTTTTGTATATTTATTCCTCTATATTCCGGACACTCAACACTGCATTCAACCACACATTCAGAACATATTGACGATATTTCCATTGTTATCCTCCTTATTTCCAACAGTCTCTTATCTGTAATGCTAATAGTTTTACTTCTGTTTTTAAATTATCGATATAGTCTTTTGTTATAAGAATCGTAGACTGATCATCTTCATCAAAATTTTGGTGTAATTTAACGTAAAGTATTCTTTTTAATCCCTCAAATAGGTAAAATAAATTACACTTATGGATACCACCCATTTCTTTACTAAGAGGGCAACGCGAGCATTTACAAAATACCGCACAAGCGAAACAACAGTTTGTTATACGCCCGTATTTTTTATTTACTTCTTCCCATTCTGGCCAGCAGTCTATTTCTCTTAATGGATCTTCCGATAACCAGTTCCATAGTTCATAATGAAGTCGTTTGAATTCACTCATCACGTTCTTATTCATTACTCTCCTCCGGCCACATATTGGCTATTTGGCGTGCTAGATTTGACCGAGCTTTTTCTGTATGAGCCATGATCCATTTCATATATAAAGAATTATGTGTCATACATGGTACTGCATTACCACTACTGTTGTTACTCCAAACTATAGGACAGTTTTCGCAGGTTACTCTCTCGATTAGGGGTAATTCGTCTGGTACTGCTTCCGATAACTCGCAGCAAAAACATTCGTTAATCGGTATGGTTTCGTGAGGGTAAACCGAATCAAAGTACTGCCATTTTCTTTCCGAAGGGTTTTCACTCAACCAAGTCCACAACTTTATATGCTCCTCCCTTAACTCTTTCCGGTTCATAGTAGTGAGTGTCAGTCCGTGGGTTCTCATGGTATTCTCTTCCTCAATATATTATAGGGTTAAACACTCTCGACAATATTCTAGCCAGTCTCTTGGCGATACTTGGCTTAACGATACGGCAGAGGTAGCAGTATACGTGTAACTCGTTGAGGTGGTGTTGTAAAAAATTACGGAACGGCAAAATTATTTCTCATATTCCTGTGTGGTGTTCATGTTTTACTCCTATTTGTTTATTACAATTAGTGCAATCATTGCAGTGTTTACATAGAGTGCAATTATAACAATGAGTACATTTGAAACTTTTATCCACATTAAAGCAGAATGTACAAGCATAACAATATCTACAATATGTACAATCCTCGCAAACCGCGCAGTTCCAACATCCTATATTAGTTTCGTTCATTTGTTTATAATCCGGAAACTTCAATGTAAAAACAAGAGAAACCCCGTTTATATTTTTATCCTTTCGTCTACAGAACGTTTCAAAATCAGGAAAAATTTGAGTACTCATTCTCCACCTAACCTCTGTACTTTATTATTGTGTAAAATGAACGCCAGTCCTTTCTCAACACAGTACTTTACAACGTCCCGCTCTTTATCCGTACAGTGTTTCGACGGCTGTATGCGCAGAAATACAACACTGTTTTTTAGTGTGTCTTGGATTACTTCATAAGGATAATGAACCATACAAAACGCATGGTGCGGGATATTATTCTTCCTCATTTCAAATACCCTGTTTTCGCACACGTCTAATGCCTCTTTTAACGTCCATCCAGACACAAGCTGTTGAGTATACATAGTATTAAAAGAAAGGAGCGCAGTATCTTCTTCCGGGCAACCCACTATTTCTCCTCTGACAATAGCAAAATGGTAGGCCATAAAATTTCTTTTGAATCTCCATGAAGAACGTTTCATAATTTGCCACTTCCTATAATATGTATAAGGCATGGGGATACGTAGAACTGGTATTTTTACTATATGTCCCATTGGACTTGGTGAACCTACCGACAAATCTTATACGCCTTTCGGTCAGTACATAGATGATTCTTGTATGTTTACAAAGCAGGTTAAACCATATAGTTGATGGATCAAATCGTAGTAAGTATACAATAATTACAGTATTTCCTTTCTCTTTTTCACTGATTCCTTTTTTAATCCAAGGCGTTACATCACCATACGGCGGATTACACCAAACGCGGGACTTTATATCGCTATATATTAACCAAGGAGATCGCAATCCATCAGTCAAATGATAAATACAACGTGTGTTTTCCCAACACGCGGCTACGTCTAGATTTAATCCGCCAGCAAGTTCATCCGCCAACTTGAACAACTCCGGAGGAGTTTCAAAACTATCTGAATCTTCGATATGTTTGTTGTATTGTTCTCGTGTTAGAGTCTCTTTCGGTACTGTAAGTAAACGTATACATGGATTCTGCATGTTCTACTCCTCAGGATAAAGTCCAAATCGTTTCCCATCACGGCAGGGGATGTATGTAATTCCGTCATCCGTTTGTCTGCGGTACATTCTCTTGTCATCGACAATACCGGAGTCTTCCTCCATTCCGGATATTGCTAAACAATAGTTACAACAATACTTTCTTGACCCGTAAGGTTGACCAATTTGCGACACAAGATGCAGTAGTTTATAAGTTTTCTTTTTTGGTGCCATTTATTACTCCTCGGGTTCCTGTGATGTGTTCATTACTTGTTCATTACAATATTGACAATATTGACAATACTTCCATAATATCCTTCCTTATTTCCAAGCGTCTCTTATTTTTAAAGCCGCTTGTTTTATTTTTTCCTTCTCTTTCGCTTCGTTAAAATTACTTTCTTCTTTAA
>QMCD01000084.1_pt1 | contig 63982 bp, 58 predicted proteins | sample 1821841 | NCBI WGS metagenome assembly QMCD01 (sample SAMN01991225, study PRJNA193472) | Termite gut metagenome, whole genome shotgun sequencing project. | isolation source: worker | host: Macrotermes natalensis
GGGGCCTGTGTTCGCGGCGGCGGTGGTGTTGCCCGAGGGATTTTCGCATCCGTTGCTGAACGACTCTAAACAGATGAGGGCGCGCGACCGCGACACCCTGCGTGCGGTCATAGAGCGCGAGGCGACGGCGTGGGCGGTGGAGAGCGTTTCGGCCCAGCGCATCGACCGGATAAATATTCTGAACGCCTCGTTCGAAGCGATGTCGGCCGCCGTGGCGCGGTTGTCGGTGCTACCCGGGCTGTTGCTCGTGGACGGCAACAGGTTCCGCACGACGCTCGACATTCCCTACCGCTGTATCGTGGGTGGCGACGGGCTTTACGCCTCCATCGCGGCGGCCTCGGTGTTGACCAAAACCCACAGAGACGAGTATATGGAACGTCTGGCCGCCGATTTTCCCGAATACGGATGGCTCGAAAACAAGGGATATCCCACAAAACAGCACAGAGAAGCGGTACTTCGATTCGGTCTGTCTCCGCACCACAGAAAGTCTTTCCGCTCGGGGATCGGACAGCAGAGGCTTTTTTGAGTTACGAGTTACGAGTTACGAATAGAGCTAACGCAATATAATTCTGCGTAGCTTATTCGTAACTCGTAACTCGTAACTCGTAACTTCAATTGTATTCGGGGTGTCGACGAAGCCACGCGACGGCGAAACGGCAGGTGGCGGCAGGCTGGAGCCCTTCGGAGCGTGCGTAGTCGTAGGCCTCCTTGACGAGCGCCGAGCCTATACCCTGTCCTTCGAGGCGGTAGGGAACTATGGTGTGAATAATGTCGAGCGCTCCGTCGTGGAGATAATATTCGACATAGGAGACAGCGCCGTCTTCCCACAATTCGAAGCGGCGGTCGTCGTGTTTGTGAATTACCTTGTGTTTGCTCATGGTCGCGAAATTTTGAAGAGACTACCTGCATATTTCGCGCCAAAAATAGGTCACACGAGCTCTATGTCGGGGAAAGAGTCGTCCAAATGACGCTTGGTCTTGTCGGGATGGATGTCGGAGATGGTTATCAGCAGACCCGTCTCCTCGACGTCGCCGAAATCGGGATTGGTCACCGTGCCGAAAACCTTCATCGTCGGCGACAGGTTCATGTAGGAGTTGATGAGCGGCGGAACGTTCTCGGCGTGAAGCCTCACCTGGCGGTAGAGTATCTTAAGGTCTTCGGCGTAGCTTCCTCCGTTGAATATCTGCGCCATCTTTTCCTCGTCCATGTCGAGCTCGACGGGATTGATGGGGTCGAGAAGGTTCTCGTTGTCGGGGAAGTAGCGGCCCAGAAAATACAACAGGACGTTGCGCGCCTGGCGGTTATAGTCGCCGTACATCGTCACCTTGCCGAAAAAGTACCTCGCCGAGGGGTTTTGTTTGATGAGCGCTCCCAGTCCATCCCAAAGATTGTCGAGAGCGTAGATTATCTTCGGGTTGCGGGTTCCCCACTCGCCTTTGCGCGGGAGGACGAACGAGCGGCCCAGTTCGATGGTGTAGGGAAGGTACTTTGTGCGGAAAAGGTCGCTGAAACGGAAATAGTGTTCGCTCGACAGGTGGGGGGGATAGCCGGTGGTGGAGACTATGAAGCGGTATCCGCCCAGGATCTCACGCGCCTCGGGATCCCACACTATGAGTTGCTTGTATCCGTCGGGAGCGCGGTCGTCGTCGTCGATGTCGACCTCTTCACCCGTGCCTCCTCCGGCCGTGCGGAAAGCGAGTTCACGGAGACGCCCTATCTCGCGCATGGTGTGGGGACACTCGGCGGCGGTGACGACATACAACTCATTCCTGCCCCTGCCGGTTCGTCTTAAAAGGCGTTTCCGGGTCAGTTCACCCTCTATTAGTCCGACTTCGGTCGGGTCTGTTATATTTTTCATCACGCCCCCTTATAACTATTGAGTTTTACATGTCGTCTTCGTCGCCATCGTCGTCGGAGGCGATCTCCTCGGCGCCCTTGATCTCGTCGTCGTAGTATCCCTTGTCTTCCTCCTCCTCGGGATCGTCGTCGATCTTGACGTCGACCTTCACGAGGTAGTTTATGTCGGGAGTTTCGAGCAACACGGCGTAGAAAAAGTCGCCGGGGCCTTTCTCGATGCGGATCATGCGGTCGGTGTACCCGGTGGGATATTGCCGTTTGAGTTCTTCCTGCAATTCGGGCGAAAGATTGTGGTAACTGACAATCAGTCGTTTCTTATTGATTATGCTCTCCTTGCCCATCGATATTTCTTGTTATGTTTCGTTTTGGGTTTTGAAATTTTGTGCAAGTATACGCAAATTTAAGGAAAAGGTGCGACCACCGCAAATTTTTTGTTATTTTTACCCGAAATACCGCCAAAAGGGGACATGGAAGAGAAGATAAAGGAGTTGCGGGCCCTGCTCTCGCACCACAACCATAAGTATTATGTGGAGAACGCTCCCGAGATAAGCGACGGCGAGTTCGACCGGCTGATGCGCCAGCTTGCCGATCTGGAGGCGGCGCACCCCGAGTGGGACGACCCTTCGTCGCCGACGCGCCGGGTGGGGAGCGACCTTTCCGGAGGGTTCACCACCGTGGCCCACCGGTGGCCGATGCTCTCGTTGGCCAACACCTATTCGATGGAAGAGGTGGGCGAGTTCTGCTCCCGTGTGGAAAAAGAGGTGGGCGACGGGGTAGAATATGTATGCGAGTTGAAGTTCGACGGCACGGCTATTTCGCTCACTTACGAGGGGGGCGTGTTGGTTCGTGCGGTGACGCGAGGCGACGGGGTCTCGGGCGACGATGTGACCGAAAATGTACGCACTATCCGTTCGGTGCCCCTGAAGCTCGGCGGGTCGGGATGGCCGGAAAGTTTTGAAATTCGCGGTGAGATACTGATGCCTTTCGCGGCTTTCGAGAGGCTGAACGCTGAGCGCCGAGAGGCGGGAGAGGCGCCCTTCGCCAATCCCCGTAACGCCGCCGCGGGGAGCCTCAAATTGCAGTCTCCCGCACTCGTGGCACGGCGGGGACTCGACAGCTTCCTGTATGGCGTGGTGGGCGACGGATTGCCGTTCTCTTCGCACATGGAGAGTCTGGAAGCGGCGAGAACGTGGGGCTTCAGGGTGTCGGACCAGACGCGCCTGTGCCGTTCGCTGGACGATATTCGCGACTATATCGCCCGGATCGACGCCCTGCGCGGCGGATTGCCTTACGCCACCGACGGGGTGGTTATTAAAGTGAATTCCTATGGGCTTCAACGGCGGCTGGGGGCGACGGCCAAATCGCCGCGTTGGGCGGTGGCCTATAAATTCGCCGCCGAGAGTGCGCTGACACGTCTATTGAGCGTCGAATTCTCGGTCGGGCGTACCGGAGCCGTCACTCCCGTTGCGAATCTCGAGCCGGTACAGTTGGCCGGAACGACCGTCAAACGCGCCTCGATGCACAACGCCGACCAGATAGCGCTACTGGACGTCAGGGTGGGGGATATGGTCTACGTAGAGAAAGGCGGGGAGATAATCCCTAAGATCACGGGCGTCGAACTTTCGGCACGGCCTGCGGATAGCGAACCATTGGTCTTCCCTGCCGATTGTCCGGCGTGCGGAACGCCTTTGGTTAGGGACGAGGGTGAGGCGCGGCACTTTTGTCCGAATCACAACGGATGCCCGCCCCAAATCGTGGGCCGCATCGCACATTTCGTCTCGCGCCGGGCGATGGATATCGAGGGGTTGGGCGAGGAGACCATCGCGTTGCTCGTGGCCGAAGGGCTCGTGGGGACCCCGGCCGATCTCTACTCGCTTCGTCCCGAACAGCTTGCGCCTCTGCCGCGGTTAGGCGAAAAATCGGCGGAGAATATCGTCGAGGGAGTGAGGCGCAGCGTGGAGGTACCTTTCGCAAGGGCTCTTTACGCGCTCGGCATAAGGTTCGTGGGCGAGACTACGGCGAAGTATCTTGCGGCCCATTTCAAAACGCTCGACAGCCTGATGGCGGCTCCCGTGGAAGAGCTCGCGCAGGTCGAGGAGGTGGGCGAAAAGGTGGCGGCGGCCATTCGCGAGTTTTTCGACGATCCGGATAATCTCGTCGAGACGGAGCGCCTTCGCGCGGCGGGGATCGGTTTCGTGGAGCAGGAAAAGGCGAAGGCGTCCGATACTCTGACCGGCAAACATATCGTGATCTCCGGTTCGTTCGCCCTCCACAGCCGCGATGCCCTCAAGGAGATGATCGAGGTGCATGGCGGAAGAAACCAGAGCGCAGTGGCGGCGAACACCGACTACCTGTTGGCGGGAGATAAGATCGGCCCCGCGAAACTCTCCAAAGCTAAAAAACTCGGCATAGCCATCATCTCCGAGGAGCAGTTCCTGGCAATGATAAGCGGCGATGAAAATTTAACACCCGGCGAGAAAAACGATAATAATCCCATACAAGGATCATTATTTTAACATATTGCATACTTTTGTAACGCGGTACGAATGTCTTTATATTCGTAATTCGTAACTCGTAATTCGTAAATAAAGTTATGGAAAATAATTTCAAAGGTGTGGGCGTTGCACTGGTGACGCCGTTCGATACGGAAGGACAAGTGGATTTCGAAGCGTTGGGACGATTGGTGGACAGCGTCGTCGAAGGCGGAGTCGACTACCTGGTCGCCCTCGGCACAACCGCCGAAACCCCGACCCTGACCCACGCCGAACGCACGGCCGTCGCCGCATTCATCCGTGAAAGGAATGCCGGGCGGGTACCTCTGGTGATCGGGATGGGCGGAAACGACACGGCCAAACTGTGCGAGGAGTTGCGCGGTTTCGATCCCGCGGGGTTCGCCGCGGTGCTGAGCGTGACACCCTATTATAATAAGCCCTCGCAAGAGGGTCTCTACCGCCATTACCGCGCCGTGGCCGAAGCCTCGCCCCTGCCCGTGATCCTCTATAACGTTCCGAGCCGTACAGGGGTCAATATGAGCGCCGAGACCACCTTGCGTATTGCGCGCGAAGTACGCGGCGTCGTAGCCATCAAGGAGGCGTGTGGCGAGATCAGCCAGGTGCAGGAGATCATAAAGGGTGCGCCGGAGGGTTTCGCCGTGATCTCGGGCGACGACGGCATGACCCTTTCCATTATGTCGGTGGGGGGCGCCGGTGTGATCTCGGTGCTGGCCAACGTCGTGCCCGAACCTTTCAGCCGTATGGTCCACACCGCGCAAACGAGTGTCGCAAGGGCGCAGGCCATCTGGGCCGACCTCGCGGAGATGGAGCATCTGATCTTTACCGAGGGAAATCCCACGGGGGTTAAAACGGCGCTCGAGGTCAAAGGCATCTGTCGCGCCGATGTTCGCCTGCCTCTCGTCGAAGGATCGCCCAGGTTACGTGCCGCCGTGCAGAAGGCGCTGGATATAATTTGATTCAATAATCGCGAGTTACGATTTTTTGCACTATTTTTGCGACAATTGCGTTATTTCTTCTATGAAACGATTGTTTGCGATAATAGTTGCGGTGGTGTGCGTCGGTACGGTCTCGGCGCAAATGGATGGCGTACACGTTCCCACCGAGGAGGATGTTTTGGCCAAAACCATGCCTTCGGATTCTCCCTATTTCTATATGCCGATGTTTCGGCGCTATATGAACGGCGATCCGACACTCACCGCCGAGCACTATTTCTATCTCTATTACGGCTACGCCTACGAGCCCGATTACGACGCCCACCGTCCGCTTCCGGGCGAGAATACCATTTACGACATTCTCAAACACACCCGGCAACTGTCGCAACAGGAGGCGCTCGCAATAATCGAGGCCGGAAAGGAGAACATGGCCGTCGACCCGTTCTCGCCGTGGAACATTAATATGATGACCTACGCCTATCAGATGGTGGGCGACAGCCTAAACGCCCGAATCAGTGCCGCCCGTTTCCGGGGGATCGTCGGCGCGATCACCTCGTCGGGTACCGGGATGAGGGAAAAATCTCCGTGGCACATACTGCGCTTCAGTCATGCCGCCGACATAGTGGCCGATCGTGGCCTTACGATCGCTCGCGAACCTGTGGTACGAACTCGCGACGTCTACTACATTCAGGTCGACAAGAACGACCTCGGCGTGCGGGGCTACTTTTTCGATTTCAGCCGGGTCTACTGGCGACCTTACGAAGGTGAGCGGATCGGAAAGAGAAGCAGATGGATGTTTAACGGGACACCGCTTTAGTAATTGATAATTGATAATTGATAATGAGGCTACGCGGAATATATATATTGGCGGCGGCATTGCTGGCGGGGTGCGATAGATGGGAACCGCTCCCGCCGCCCCAGCCCGTTCCCGCCGAGAAGGTCTTTCTTATGTACGACAACATAGGCTCCTATTATTTCGGCAACGACGTGAACGAAGCTGGGCGAGCCATCGCCGCGGATGCACTCGATCCGGGCGAAAGGGTGGTCATATACGAAAGACTCCCCTCGGGCAATGTGATCTCCGAGATCGTTAAGAACTCCTCGATTCCGGGTGGTTTCGCCAGGATGGAGAGGGTAAAATATGCCCCGGGCGAAAACTCGTCGCTCGATGCCGCGACCATAGCCCGTGTAGTCGGCGACGTTCGTGCGTTATTCCCCGAAAACCCCGATTGGGGCTTCGCTTTCGGCTCGCACGGCTCGGGATGGCTGCCTAAAACCGCCGCGCTACAGATGCTTGGTTCGGTGGCACGCGATCCGTTCGCGCCGCTGTGGGAGCTCGGCGAAAGGTCGCCGACCCGTTATTTCACATCGGACAAGGGGGAAAAACTCAACGTTTCGGAGTTCGTGGAGGCTCTCGACGGGTGGGAGTGGGAGTTTATCATTTTGGACGACTGCTTCATGGCTTCCGTCGAATCGCTTTACGATATGCGTACACTGAGCCGTTATGTTATCGCTTCGCCCACCGAGATCATGGATAGCGGCTTTCCTTACGACCGCGTCGTGAAAACCGTTTTCGGTTACGACGACTGGACCGACGGAACGGGTTTCAGGATAGTGGGGCAGGAGTATGTCGACTACTATAAAAGTCTCAGGGATTATCCCTATGGTACCGTCTCGGTGATCGACATGTCCCGGATGGACGCTCTTGCCGCCAGCGTGCGCGACATTCGCCGGGGCAGCCATCGCGATCCCGACGCCGCCACCGCGGCGGAGTTCCAAACTTACGAAGGGCTCGAAACGCACGTTTTTTACGATTTCAATCAATATATCGACTATTGTTCTTTAGACAGGTCGCTGTACGAATCGTTTGCCACCCAACTGGAGCAGACGGTGATATACAAGGGGCACACCGAAATGTTCCCCACGATATTGACTTCGGCGAACTACATCGTACCGATGCCCATCGCGCCGGAACACTATTCGGGCATCAACTGCTTCGTCCCGACCACGGCGACTGCCCGGCTGACCGGGTTTTGGGACGATACCGAGTGGTACAAATATGTCAACGGGGAATAACATGGCAAAATTTTTGCAGATGAACAGGAGGGCGCGAGTCCTCTTGTTTTTTTTCGTACACTTTTCCCGCCACGCTGACTTAATACCGTAAACAACCATGTATCAACCGATGCAAATAATCAACGAGGACGATATCGCCCAAGCCGACAGCCTCTTCAGAGTCTCTCTCGAGAATCGTGTCCAGTCTTTTGCCCATATGACATGGGAAGACCGCCTGCACCTGATAGGCAACCAATTATGGGATATCGGGCTTAAAGCGGTCATCGCCATTGCGATCTTCATCGTAGGACGATGGCTGATCCGGCGGTTGGTCAAGTGGCTGAATTCGATATTCGAAAGGAGAAAGGTCGATTACGCGTTGCGTACATTCCTGCGCAGTCTGGTACAGGCTCTTTTGTACTTCATCCTGTTCTACATGATGATCGCGTGGCTGGGGATCAACACTTCGCTGTTCGTGGCGATGTTCGCCGCCGCGGGACTCGCTATCGGCATGGCCATGAGCGGGGTGTTCCAAAACATTGCCGGGGGGATGATGGTGCTTATACTCAAGCCTTTCAGGTGCGGAGACTGGATAGAGCTTCAACAGCAGGCCGGACGGGTGATGGATATACGTCTCTTCAATACGGTGTTGCGCACGGCCGACAATAGAACCATCCTGCTCCCCAACGGCGGCATCTACACGAGCATCGTGGCCAACAACACCGCCGCGCGCACCCGGCGGCTCGAGTGGGCGCTTTCGCTTGCGCTCGGGACCGACTTCGACGCGGTGCGGAAACTGCTGATGGAGATACTCGACGCCGAGGAGAAGGTGGTCGACACCCGCGAGCGCGAAGTGGTGCTGAGCCGTATCACCGGAAACACGATAGAGATTCTGGTGCACGCCTGGTGCGTGACCTCCGACTATTGGGATGTATTCTACAGGTTGAACGAGACCATCTACAAGGCTCTGCTCGAGAGCGGTGTCGACATAGGAGGAACGCAGGAGATCGACGTTAACCTAACGAAGTAAGGTCTCTGCCTCGCCGGCGAGCATACCGTCGATGTATATCTGGATATTGTAAGTGCCTGCGGTGATACCCGCACCATCGTAAAATATGCTCACTTCCAGATCTCTGTCGCCCTGATAGTCGACCCCTTCGCGTACCGCCGAATAGACGAGAGGATCACCCTCGAAATCGAATGTCGCTCCCGCCGAGTTGGCCAGCACATAGCCTTCGGGGCCTGTAATGCGCGCGTAGACGAGGCGCACGCCCGGATTTGCGAGGTCGTTGGCGGCGAGATAGCAGTCGACCCTCAGACGGGTGGCGGTTCTCACGCGAGTAACTTCGCGATCGTTTCGGTTGAGAAGCGCCAAACTGATTCCGCTCGCACGGATTCGCGAACCCTGCCGTATCTTTATGTCGGCGTCGGCGGCCCGCTCTTCGGCTGCGTCGGCGCGAAGTCGTTCGGAGGTTATCTCGCGGCGCATCCCCAGATTCTCGCTTATCAGGCGCGTATTCAGTTGATTCAAAGAGTCGATCGTGTAGGCGAAACCCGCTGCGGCGGCCCTCATGGCGCCTAAGGCGGCTTCGTACCGGCGGATCGTGGCCCGGGTGGCGCTGCGTTCTTTCGCAAAAGCGTCGAGTATCGAGTCGGTGCGATAGCGCTCCATCACGATACTGTCGTTGAGCGCCCCGTTGGTAGTCTCGAGGTTGGCCAGATCGTTCCTCACCGCGAGAATACGGTTGGTGAGGGTATCGCGCTCGACTGCGAAGTCGGCCTTCAATTGGTGCGACTGATAGAAATAGAGCCCCGAAACGGCGACCAGTATCACCGCCAGAAGCAGGATCACGAGTTTATAGCTTTTCAGCGACTTTGCCGCCGAACCTCCTGCGGGTTCGTCGTAATCGTAATCGTCGTCGTATCGATCTTCGTATTTCGACATGGCTTTTTGTTGTTTGTTAACGCATTGTGTGTACAAATATATATATTATTTCGCGAATTTGCCTACTTTTGCGCTTCTGCATTAATCTCCCGACCAATGAAAAAGGTAATAGGAATGGGCAACGCCCTCACCGATATGCTCGTCAACCTGCGCTCCGACGAGGTGCTGACCCGCTTCGGACTTCCGAGGGGAAGCATGACCCTCGTCGACAGTGAACTCCAGAAACAGATATCGCGCTCTGTTGCGGGATTGCCCTATACGCTGTCGCTGGGCGGCTCGGCGGCCAATACGATCCGCGCGTTGGCACGGCTCGGCGGCGAGACGGGCTTCATCGGTAAGGTGGGAAGGGACTCGACCGGCGATTTTTTCGAAGCGGCGCTCGTGAATCTGGGCGTCGAACCGTTCATGTTCCGCGGCGAGGAACGCTCCGGGCGTTGTGTGGCATTGGTTTCGCCCGACGGCGAGAGGACGATGGTGACTTTTCTGGGTGCCGCCCTGGAGATGTCGGCGCCGGAGGTCTCCACGGAGCTTTTCAAGGGGTACGATTGTCTTTACCTCGAGGGATACCTCGTTCAAAACCATGAACTTATTTCAGCGGCGGCAAGTGTGGCTCGTGCGGCCGGACTTAAAGTCGCCCTCGACCTCGCGAGCTTCAACGTGGTGGAGGAGAATCTCGAATTTTTGCGGAGGCTCGTCGCCGATCACATAGATATTCTTTTCGCCAACGAGGCCGAAGCGTTCGCGTTCACAGGCGAGCAGGAGCCTCTCAACGCTCTGCAGGCAATCTCCGAGATGTGCGAAGTGGCGATAGTGAAGACCGGAATCAGCGGCGCGCTCATTAAGAACGGCAACGAGGTGGTGCATGTCGGCATTATGAAAGCCGCGCGCAGGGTCGACACCACCGGCGCGGGAGATTTCTACGCCGCCGGATTTTTGTACGGACTTTGCGAAGGGCTCTCGCTCCGTCAGTGCGGAACCATCGGCGCCATCACCGCCGGGAAAGTGATCGAAGTGGTCGGAACGACCTTCGGCGAGGAGGAGTGGATCGACATCGCCCGCCTCGCCCAGAGGGTCAAGACCGAGAAATACCTGTTTTAGCTTAATTGGATTTTCCGATATTCGAAATAATAATTAACTTTGTTCGGGTAGATACGAAGTTATGAAATTCAGATTAGGAGAATTGTTCTGTGGCCCCGGCGGTATTGCATGGGGAGCAAGAAGTGCGCGAATTGCAAATGAGAATTTTTCCATCGTTCACCGGTGGGCGAATGATTATGATGCAGACACATGCACTACTTATCGTAATAATATCTGTCCTGACTCCCCAAATACTGTATATCACGAAGATATTCGTAAGTTAAATATGGATAAACTTGCGGATGTGGATGCTCTCGCATTTGGCTTCCCATGTAACGATTATAGTGTGGTAGGTGAACAAAAAGGTATGAATGGAGTTTACGGGCCGTTGTATTCATACTGTGTAAATGCGCTTAAAAAATTTAAACCGCAGTGGTTTCTGGCCGAAAACGTTGGGGGACTCCGGAATGCGAATGATGGTAAAGCTTTTACGAAAATACTGGAAGAGTTTAGAGGAGCCGGTTACACGATAGTTCCCCATTTGTACAAATTCGAAGAGTATGGCATACCTCAGGCTCGTCACAGAATTATAATCATAGGAATAAGGAACGACCTTAATGTAACTTTCAGAGTACCATCTCCGGAGCCGTACAGACATTTGGATAATACTTGTCGAAAAGCTATTGAGAATCCTCGAATATCGGGAAACGCGTTGAATAATGAACGTACAAAACAATCAGCGGTTGTTATTCGGCGATTGGAACATATAAAGCCCGGACAGAATGCGTTCACTGCAGACTTGCCGGAAGATTTGAGACTAAATGTGACCGGAGCACAAATAAGTCAAATATACAAACGATTAGATCCCAATAAGCCAGCGTATACTGTAACCGGAAGTGGAGGTGGTGGTACTCATATATATCATTGGTCAGAGCCAAGAGCGCTGACGAATCGAGAGCGAGCGAGGCTTCAAACTTTCCCTGATATGTTTGAGTTTCTCGGGAGTAAAGAGAGTGTAAGAAAGCAAATAGGGATGGCTGTTCCATGCCGTGGCGCACAAATTATATTTGAAGCTGTTCTTAATTCGTTTGCAGGAATAGAATACGATTGGATAGAATCGAACATTTATGAGTAAGATTTCTCTTAAAGAAGCGCTTATTGAACCAATTCGTAAGGGCGCGGATAAACTTATAATTATATCAGGATATGCCAGCCATAATATGGCTTCGTGGCATATGAAGAAAATTAATGAAGAGAACCTTCACCCGATTGATATTGAGCTAATCGTTGGCATGTGTCCTTCTGACGGACTTATGGTCGACATCCATGAAGGATTCAAAAAGTTAGTATCGTTTCCGGATGTGAAGTACTCATCTTTTTCATGTAAATACATATTTCAAAAGCCGTCCATACACTCCAAAGTCTACATTTGGTTAGATCACGGTAAGCCCGTTTGCGCCTATGCCGGTTCTGCCAACTATACTCAGTCGGGTTGGTTAAGGGCAGAAAGGTCGGAGTATGTTGTAGAATGTGATCCTGTTGCCGCATATGAATATTATCAAAGACTTGATGATAGTTCTATTTTTTGTAATCACTCCGAAGTCGACGATGTTATAAGGCTCACAAATAATAGAGCCGTACAAGAATTGGAAGAAGGAGATGTCGCTCTGAAAGAGACTCTTCCAACAGTTACGTTATCGCTTTTGACCACGAGAAACGATGAAGTGGGTAAAAAATCAGGGCTTAACTGGGGGCATCGTCCCGAACGGAATCGGAATCCCAATGAAGCATATATTGCACAGCCTGTTTCAATTGCGAGAAAAGGATTTTTCCCGTTAAATAAGCAACATTTTTCGGTTATTACCGACGATCATAAACAATTAATCCTCAGAACCGAATCGACAAACGGCAAGGTTATAACCACTCCTCTGAATAATTCTCTCTTAGGCGAATATTTCAGAAATCGTATAGGTGTTCCCAGCGGATCATTCATAACAAAGCAAAATCTATTGGATTATGGTCGAACCGATGTGACGTTCTATAAAATCGACGATGAACAATACTATATGGACTTTTCGGTTTAGGGAATGGTTTACCGGGAGAAAGTGACTGAGACCCGCGCGGCTTTGCCGCCGATGGGGGGGGCGAGTTTGGCGAGGGTCACTTCGGCTCGCAGTACCTGCGGAAACCGTGCCGAAACAGCCTCCAGGATGCGATGTACGGCGTTTTCGATGATGCGCGACGGGATTGCCATCTGCTCGCGAACAGTTTCGTAAACCTCGACGTAATTTACCGTCCGCGTCACATCGTCGGCCTCCGAGGCGCCTTTATCTTCGACCTCCAAAACAATATCCACGACGAAATTCCCGCCTACCCGTTGCTCCGTGTCGTAGCATCCGTGCGCGGAGCGGAACTCCATCCCCTCTATCTTTATCGTATAGGTCATTTGATGTCGTCGGTCCGGAATTCGTAACCCACGAGTTTACCGGTGTGCATTTTCGAGTTCTCCATTTTGGTGTTGAACACCTCGGCGGTCACGACTTTCTGGCTCTCGTAAGGAGGAACCAGCAGGTCGAAATGGAGAGCGAAGTCGATAGCCGACTCGACGATGTCGGCAAGTCCTTCCCTGTCGACGGGATGGCGTCCGAACTCGGCGCGAGAGAAAGCCCCCTGGCCTTTACCTTCGACGAAATAGCGCATTTCGCGATTGACGAAGATCCTCGCCACCAGATAACCCTCGTCGCCAAGACGCTTGTGTTCGAACGAATCCTTCAGGAAGTTCCACACGTTGATAATGCCGCAGAAAGCGTTGTCGGGCGCGGAGGAGACGTAGGGGTTTTCCCAGACGGCGTCCTCTTTTGCGAAACGGAAAATGTCGGTGTGCATCGAAAAGATCAGAAGGTTCTCGCCGAAGGTGAAATGCGCCTCGTATTTGCCGCGGTCGCGGTACTCGATCTTCACGCGCTCGTCGAGGCTCTCCTCGAGCTCTTCGTCGAGTTCCGAGGCCAACTCGTGGAGTATCTCCTTGAGTTTGGTCATCACGGCGTAGGTGTTGTCGTAGACCCTTTGCGAAAGGTTCGAACGGTCGATGATCGCCTGCAGAAGATGGGGCTTTAATCCGGTTTCGCTTTCCATGGTATGATTATCTTTTTCTTCTTTTGTTCTTGTCGGGACGATCCACAACGACGACGAAACGGTCGGGGTCGATGCCACCCGAGTGAATATTGTCGGCGAGGGGCGTTTTTCTCCTCTCCCGGCGGGCAAAGGTGGCACGCTGCAACGAGCCCCCCTCGTCGAGCCGCCAAAGTTCGTTCTCCTCGATTATCCGTATCAGTTTCTCTGCGTAGAGCGGATCGGTGGCGTAACCGCAGTTTTTAAGTCCCCGGGCCCACGAGCGGTAATCCGTGACGTCGTAGCGGAACAGCGAGTCGTAGCGAGGTTGGGTGTCGAGATACTCCGAGTGGTCGATCCACGAATCCTCGGCCGTTGAGTAGGCGCGGAACGGCTCGTTCGGCCTGTCGTCGTCGCGGTAGATCACCTCGCCGCGCCAGTCGTCCGCCTTTTTGACCTTGATGTTGAAGTGCGTGTTGCCTTCGCGCGCGGCGGACGAGTTGCCGCCCGCACTCTCGAGAATACCCTGGGCCATTTTAATGCTGGCCGGGATCCCGTATTTTTCGGCGTGGGCCACGGCTATATCCTTATACCGCTCGATATACTCCGCGCGCGAGATGTTTTGCGCCGCGAGAGGCACGGACGCCGTGAGCGCCACACACAATACAAATGATTTGAAATTATTCATCCAAAATCGCAGATTCGTACTGCAAAAGTAATTATTTTATTATATTCGCGCTACTAAGGCGTGTTAATACGCCCGTTAAGTGCAGATTAAGTGAAGCCATTGCCGAAACATATCCTCATCATACGACAGTCGCTCATGGGCGACGTCGCAATTCTGGTGCCTGTCGTGCGTGCGCTGCGGGAAAAATATCCCGAGGTGGGGATCACCGTTCTGACCAGACCGTTTTTCGCGCCTTTTTTTCGCGGGATCCACAAAATGCGGTTTTTCAATCTCAACCAGAAATTCCGCCACAAAGGCCTGTTCGGACTGTTCCGCATCGCTTCGGACGCAAAACAGGCCGGAATAGACGCCGTGGCCGACATGCAGGACAACACGAGAAGCCGCCTTATCCGCAAGCTACTCGGCGTAAAGGGTTGCCGTACCGCCCACATCGACAAGGGACGCGGCTCCAAACGACGCCTCTGCCGCAAGGGCTACCTCAATTTCCACCAGCTTAAAACCACCTCCGAACGTTACGTCGACGTGCTGCGCGACCTGGGTTTCGAACTCACTCCCCAGCCCGAGATCGGAATGGAACTGCCGGTACCTCTGGCCATCAACTACCTGCACGGTAAAAAGACCGGACCCTGGATCGGTATCGCCCCGTTCGCCAAATACGACACCAAGGTCTATCCAGTCGAACAGATGGCCGTGGTCGCCTCCCGCATAGCCGACCGCGCACAGAAGGTGTTCCTTTTCGGCGGGGGATCGGAGGAACAACGCCTTGCAGCTGAACTCGCCGCGGGGCGCGACAATATAATCCCGGTGATCGGCACCATGGGTCTGGGCGACGAGTTGAACCTCATTGCCAACCTCGACGTGATGCTCACTATGGACTCCGTGGCTATGCAGATGGGCTCGCTCGTGGGTACTCCCGTGGTTTCGGTGTGGGGCGCGACCCATCCTTACGCCGGTTTCTATGGCCTCGGGCAGGATCCCGACAACGCCGTGCAACTGCCCCTCGAATGCCGTCCGTGCTCGATCATCGGGAATGTGCCGTGCGAGTTCGGCGATTATCGCTGTCTTACCGGCATCCCACCCGAGGCGATCGTCGAAAAAGTGTGGAAAGTCTACGATAGAATTACAAATTAGGAATTGTTTTCCTATCTTTGTGCCATTATTAAAACTCATAACTGATAACTCATAATTCGTAATTTTTAATTCGTAATTTATGAACGTTCCTTCCGAATTGAAATTCACCAAAGACCACGAATGGGTCAGGATCGAGGGTGATACAGCCACGATCGGCATCACCGACTTCGCGCAGTCGCAACTCGGCGACATCGTTTTCGTGGATGTGCCCACTGTGGGCGAAACCGTCGACCAACACTCCGTGTTCGGAACCATCGAGGCGGTCAAAACCGTCTCAGACCTCTTCTGCCCCGTGAGCGGCGAAGTGACGGAGTTCAACGGCGACCTCGACGACGCTCCCGATGCCGTCAACCGCGATCCCTACGGCGAAGGCTGGATAATCCGCGTGGCAATGAGCGATCCCGCCCAGGTGGATGGATTGCTCTCGGTCGACCAATACAAAGAACTTATAGGATAATTATTCATCATGAGTAAAGTAACAGTTATCGGCGCCGGAAATGTCGGCGCGACATGTGCCAACGCCCTCGCACTGCGCAAGGTGGCGGGCGAGGTGGTCCTCATCGACATCAAGGAGGGCCTTTCCGAGGGTAAGATGCTCGACATCTATCAGACTTCGGCGCTGATGGACTTCGACACCTGTGTCAAGGGTGTCACCAATGATTATGCCGCCACTGCCGGTTCCGACGTGGTCGTCATCACCTCGGGCGTTCCGCGTAAACCGGGCATGACCCGCGAGGAACTCATCGGCGTCAACGCCGGGATCGTGAAATCGGTGATGGGCGAGGCTATGAAGCACTCCCCGAAGGCTATCTTTGTGATCGTTTCGAACCCGATGGACACAATGACTTACCTCGCGCTGAAGAGTAGCGGGCTTCCTTCGTCGCAGGTGTTCGGAATGGGAGGCCAGCTGGACTCGTCGCGTTTCCGTTGCTATCTGGCCAAGGCTCTGGGCGCCAGCATGTCGGACATCGACGGCATGGTGATCGGCGGACACGGCGACACCACCATGATACCCCTCATCGACAAGGCGTCGTGGAGAGGTGTTCCCGTGACCAAATTCCTGGCAAAAGAGGCTGCCGACAAAGTTGTTGCCGATACGATGGTCGGAGGCGCGACCCTGACGGGACTGCTGGGAACTTCGGCGTGGTATGCGCCTGGGGCCGCCGCCGCAAGCGTCGTCGAGGCTATCATGTTCGACCAGAAGAAGGTCATCCCCTCGTGTGTGGCCCTGAACGGCGAATACGGCCAGAAAGATATATGTATCGGTGTTCCGACGGTGATAGGCCGCGGCGGCGCCGAACGTATTCTGGAGATCGAATTGACCGACGACGAGGTTGCCAAATTCGCCGCTTCGGCCGAAGCGGTACGCAAGACTAATGCGGTGCTTTCGGAGATTAAGGTTTTATGATCTGATTATTAGTGCATTAGGCGCGCCGATGAAAATCGGCGCGCTTTTTTATGCAAAATATTTGTAAAATAATAGTATTATGTATTGCATAGTATTATTTTTATGTTTATCTTTGCAACGTGAAGGAAGGGATAACGCTCCCGCCGACAAGCGAAAACAAACATAAACCATAAAAATAATACAACTATGAAAACGATGAAAACCAGAACGATCCGTTCGACCCGTTCGAGAGTGAGCACCAGAGCACGCGTCCTGTTGCCGGTGGGTATCTGCCCGGTGAGCTAAGGCAACCGTAAGAAGAGAGAGCGACCCGTAATTTTTACGGGTCGCTTGTTTTATATATGACATTTTGCCGCAGATTAGTTTTTGAAAGTCAACCCGTCGCCCGAGGCGCTTACCACTACCGGACGTTCGCGGTCGATCTTTCCGGCGAGTATCTCTTTCGAGAGCTGGTTCACAAGGTTTTGCTGGATGGCGCGTTTGACGGGACGGGCGCCGTAAACGGGGTCGAATCCCTCTCCCGCAAGCCATTCGCGAGCCTTTTTATCGACTTTCAGCTCGATGCCGCCCGGGGCGAGCATTCGCTCGATAACGCCCAACTGAATGTCGACGATCTTGAGAGTATCGCGGCGCGTGAGGGGGGTGAACATCACTATCTCGTCGATGCGGTTCAAAAATTCGGGCTTCAACACCTGCTTCATAAGCTCCACCACTTCGTCGCGCGTCTTTTCGACCACCTCGACGGGAACTTCTCCGTCGTCTCCCGCCGCCTTCTCGAAATTTTCGCGGATAAGTTGCGACCCCATGTTCGAGGTCATGATGATGATAGTGTTGCGGAAATCGACCGTGCGTCCCTTGTTGTCGGTAAGTCGGCCGTCGTCCAAGACCTGTAGCAGGATGTTGAATACGTCCGGATGGGCCTTTTCGATCTCGTCCAACAGCACCACCGAATAGGGTTTGCGCCTCACGGCCTCGGTGAGTTGGCCTCCCTCGTCGTAACCTATGTATCCCGGAGGGGCTCCGATGAGGCGCGATACGGAGTGGCGCTCCTGATATTCGCTCATGTCGATACGTGTGAGCAAATTGTCGTCGTTGAACAGGAACTCGGCGAGAGCCTTCGCGAGCTCGGTCTTGCCGACGCCGGTGGTACCCAGGAACAGGAACGACCCTATGGGTCTGCGTGCGTCGTTAAGGCCCGCGCGGCTACGGCGAACCGCATCGGAGATGGCCCGGATGGCAACCTCCTGACCCACGACGCGGCGATGAAGTTCATCCTCCATGTGGAGTAGCTTTTCGCGCTCGCCTTCGAGCATCTTGCTGACGGGAATGCCTGTCCATCGCGACACCACCTCGGCGATGTCCTGCGCATCGACCACCTCCTTTATCATCGACCCGTGGGTATTCGCGGCATCTAATTCGCCCTGAAGGTTGGCGATCTCGGTTTCGGTCTCGCGGATTTTCCCGTAACGTAGCTCGGCCACGAGGCCGTAATCGCCCCGGCGTTCGGCTTCGGCGGCCTCGACCTTGTACTTCTCGATGCGCTCCTTGCCGCTTTGGATCTTTTCGAGCATCCCGCGCTCGCTCTCCCACTTGGCTCTCAGGGCGTTCCGTTCGGAGTTCAACTCGTCGATCTCACGGGTGAGAGTTTCGAGACGCGCCTTGTCGTTCTCTCGCCGGATCGCCTCGCGTTCTATTTCGAGCTGACGAACACGACGGTCGAGGGTGTCGATCTCTTCTGGGACAGAGTTCATCTCCAAACGCAGGCGCGAGGCCGCTTCGTCCACGAGGTCGATCGCCTTGTCGGGTAGGAAACGCTGGGTGATATAGCGGTGCGAGAGCTGGACTGCGGCGATTATGGCCTCGTCGCGGATCTGCACCTTGTGGTGGTTCTCGTATCGCTCCTTGAGGCCGCGCAGGATGGAGATACTGTCCTCGGTGGTGGGTTCGTCGACCATCACCATCTGGAAACGACGCTCGAGCGCCTTGTCCTTCTCGAAAAATTTCTGGTATTCGTCGAGCGTCGTCGCGCCGATGGTTCGCAGTTCTCCCCTTGCGAGGGCCGGCTTCAGGATGTTGGCGGCGTCCATCGCACCTTCGCCCTTGCCCGCGCCCACGAGGGTGTGGATCTCGTCTATGAACAGAAGTATCTCGCCCTCGGCGCCGATCACCTCTTTTATAACGGCCTTGAGGCGCTCCTCGAACTCGCCTTTGTACTTCGCGCCTGCCACGAGCGCCCCCATGTCGAGCGAAAAGACCTGCTTGGAGCGCAGGTTGTCGGGAATATCGCCCGCAACGATGCGGTGGGCGATCCCCTCGGCGATGGCGGTCTTACCCACACCCGGTTCGCCGACGAGAATGGGGTTGTTCTTGGTGCGGCGCGACAGTATCTGAAGCACGCGCCGGATCTCCTCGTCGCGGCCTATCACGGGGTCGAGCTTGCCCGAACGCACCAACTCGTTGAGGTTTACCGCGTATTTGCCCAGAGCGTCGAAAGTCTGGTCGCTTGTCTGCGAATCTATCGACGCGCCTTTCCGAAACTCTTTGATCGCGGCGATAAGCTCCTTTTCGTTCGCACCAGCGTTTTTCAGGATGCGCGCCGCCTCGCCGCCATCCTTCAGAATGGCCAGAAGCAGATGTTCGACCGAGGCGAAACGGTCGCCGAACTCCTTGGTAAAGTCGGTTGCGCGCTGGATCGCCTTCGACGAATCGCCGGAGAAGAACTGATCGCCGCCCGACACTTTCGGCAGGGATTTCACGGCGCGTGTGGCCTCGTCGCGAACGTTTTTCGGATTGGCTCCCAACCTCGAAAGCAGGAACGCGGGTAGCGAATCCTCTTCGGCGGTGAGCGAGGCGAGTATGTGGATCGGCTCGACGGCCTGATTGTCATGAGTGGCGGCCAGCGAAAATGCCGCCTGGAGAGCCTCCTGCGCTTTGATGGTCAGAGTATTGATGTTCATGTCAATTACGAATTACAAGTTACGAGTTACGATACCGCAAATTTATTGCCAGACCGTGCGGCATGACATTTTGTCAGAAACAACAGCCGCGCAATTATTTTGCGATAAACTCGTAACCCGTAACTTGTAACTCGTAATTAAAACCTATTCCAACTCGACGACCGGCTGTCCGGCGGCGACGTTGCTACCGGCCTCGACGAGCAGGCGCTTTACCACACCGGAAGTCTCGGCCGCGATGGTGTTCTCCATCTTCATCGCCTCGAGCACGAACACATCGGTCAGGGAGCCCACCCGGTCGCCCGGCTTAACCAGAAAAGTCAGCACCATACCCGGCAACGGCGCGTCGACGGTCGGCCCGGTGATCTTGGGCTCTTTCGCACGGCGGGCAGCCTCGGCGGCAGCGGCTTCGGCGGCTTTCTGCGCGGCAACCTTTTCGACCTCGGCGGCGTGGCGAGCACATTTGGTGCGGGTCAGGAAATCGCGGGCGACGGTCGGGAAAAGTTCCAGAAGCAGCACCTCTTTCTCGTTCTCGGCAAGCTGTATCCCTCCGCACTGTTCCAGCGTGGGGTTGGGCTGCATTTTATGTTTCGAGGTGTCGTAATTGGTCTCGACGGGACTGCCTGTTATCTTTTCGCGGAACGCCGGGTCGATGGGCACGGGCGTGCGCCCGTACTCGCCCTTGACAAGGTTGACGAACTGCACGCTCTTGGTGGTGTAGAGGGGCTTGCCGTTCTTTTCGTCCATCGCGCAGTTGACGGCCTGCACACCGACGATCTGGCTGGTGGGGGTGACAAGGGGCGGTAATCCGGCGGCGAGGCGCACGGGCGGGATCAGTTCCATCGCGCGCGGCAGTATCTCCTCGTTACCCAGACTGCGAAGTTGCGCCACCATGTTGGTGTACATCCCGCCCGGTATCTCGGCGTTCTTGACCAGCTCGTTTGGAGGCGGGAAGCCGAAAAACGCCTCGATCCCGTGGCACGCCTCGACCAAAGCCTCCTCGTCGACCGACCGGGCCGCCTCGACGGCGCGATCGAACAGCGCGTCGATCTCTTCGGGGAGAGTGTCGTGCAGAGGGTCGAAGGGCTTGGGGATACACTTGACGGCGTCGAAGTCGGCAAGCTCGGTGCGAATTCCCAACAGTTCCTTATTGATACCGGCGATGGCCTCCATGTCGATGTCGAGCCCGACGCCCATCTTCTTACAGAATACGTGGACGAGTTCGATGGCGGGTGCGGCGGGACCTCCCGCAAAGTTCCAGATGTTGGTGTCGACGATATCGACCTCCGCCGCGATCGCCGAAACCACACTGGCCAATCCGTAACCCGGCGTGCAATGAGTGTGGAAGTCGATGGGAACAGATACGTTTTTCTTGAACAGAGAGATAAGGCCGTGTACCCGGCGCGGCGGGATAAGTCCGCTCATATCCTTTATGGTTATCATGTCGGCGCCCAGGGCGACCATCTGCCGCACTTTGTCGAGGAAATATTCGTCGGTGAAGACAGGCTCGGGATTCTTTTTGCCGCGCAGGCGGTCCATCAGTGACAGGTGCGGATATTTCGGGTCGATGGTGTAACAGACCGCGCAGTCGGCTATGCCGCCGTATTGCTTTACGTATTTGATGGTCGAAGCGATGTTGTCCACGTCGTTCAGGGCGTCGAAAATGCGCATGATGCCGAGCCCCGACTCTATGGAATTACGACAGAACCCCTCGATAATCTCGTCGGGATAGGGCTGATAGCCGAACAGGTTGCGTCCTCTCGACAGGGCGGTCAGGAGCGAGGCGCCACCCACGGCGGCATGGATTTTCTCGAGCCTCGACCAGGGATTCTCGCCCAGATAGCGCATCACGCTGTCGGGTACGGCGCCGCCCCACACCTCCATGGCGTAAAAACCGGCATCTTTGTAAAAGGGGAGCACGCGGTCGATCTGTCCTTGGGTCATGCGCGTCGCGAACGCCGACTGCTGACCGTCGCGTAAGGTCAGGTCGCGAATTTTCAGGGGTTTCATACCGAGGTTTTAGTTTGCTTATAAAAAATAGATTTACAAAACCATTTCATTGCAAATACAAATGTAAAACCTTTATTTGGATTTCGAATAGCTTGTGTGAAAATAATAACAGATATTGTGAAAAAAATAACACAGCTTCGCGTAAACATAAAAAATGCGGGCTTTACCCGCACTCTTTTCTTCGATCCTGCCGATCACTCCTCGTAGCCGAAGCGGCGGAGAGCGGTGTTCGAATCGCGCCATCCATCGGCCACCTTCACGAAAAGTTCCAAAAAGACCTTCTTGCCGAGGAACTCTTCGAGGTCGTGGCGGGCGGCGGTGCCCACTTTTTTTAGCGCCGCGCCCTTGTGACCAATGACGATCCCCTTTTGCGAGGCGCGCGAAACGTAGATCACGGCGCGTATTCGGTCGATCGACGGTTCTTCGCGGTACTCCTCGATGGCGACCTCGACGCTGTAGGGCACCTCCTTGGAGTAATTCAAAAGGATCTTTTCGCGGATGATCTCGCTCGCGAAAAAGCGCAGGGAGCGGTCGGTGAGGGCGTCGCGGTCGTAATAGGGATCACCCTCGGGCAATAGTTCGAGAATGCGGCCCAAAAGCCCGTCGGTGTTGAAACCCACGAGCGCCGAAGTCGCCACCACCTGCGCGTCGGGAAGCAACTTCCCCCACCGCTCGACCATAGCCCCCACGGCCTCGGGGGTCGAAAGGTCTATCTTGTTGATTATAATGATGGTCGGAATGCCGCTCGCCCGAATGCTCTCGACCACTTCGGCGTTGCGCATAGGCAGTATATAGTGAGAGGGTGGTTCCCCTCCTGTGGAGGGGGCGTAGCCTATCCGAGCGAAGCGATCAGGCGAGCTGAAAGTATCGGGGTGGTTGGCTCCCTCTACAGTGTCGGTGACGTAAAGTATCACATCGGCATCCTGCACGGCGCCCCGCACGAAACGCATCATCGACTCCTGCAACTTGTAGCCCGGCCTCAGGATTCCGGGTGTGTCGGAGTAGACTATCTGGAAGTCGCCGTGGGGCGAACCCTCTTCCGCCGAACCGTTCACTATGCCCATTATGCGGTGGCGCGTGGTCTGCGCCTTGGAGGTGATTATCGAAATCCGCTCGCCAACCAACCGGTTCATGAGGGTCGATTTCCCGACGTTCGGATTACCTATTATATTAACAAATCCCGATTTCATAGTGCAAAAGTAGTGATTTTTATCACTACTTTTGCACTATGAATAAACCCACTGTCGCACTGATCTACGATTTCGACGGAACGCTCTCGGCCGGAAACATGCAGGAATACGATTTCATTCCGGCGGTTGGCAAGAGCACCTACGATTTTTGGTTCGAATCCTCGCAGCTTGCGCGCGACACCGACTCCGATCCCATCCTGACATACATGGCCCGAATGATCGCCGAGGCGCGTGCGGCCGGGGTTCCGATCACACGCGAGAGGTTCCGCGAGTTCGGCAGCCGGGTGAAACTTTTTCCCGGGGTCGAGGAGTGGTTCGGGCGCATCAACCGCTATGGAGACGGGAAGGGGCTCAACATAGTACATTACATCAACTCTTCGGGCCTGAGGGAGATGATCGAGGGTACGAGCATCGCGGGCGAGTTCCGAAAGATATACGCCTGTTCGTTCCTCTACGACGCCGAAGGTCAGGCCTACTGGCCCGGTGTGGCGATCAACTTCACAAACAAGACCCAGTTCATATTCAAGATCAACAAGGGGGTCGACGAGGTGTGGGACGGCAAGGCGGTCAACGAATTCATCCCGGAGAATCTGCGTCCGGTGCCTTTCCGCCGCATGATCTATTTCGGCGACGGCACCACCGACATCCCCTGCATGAGACTTGTGAAGTCGTCGGGCGGGTATTCGATAGCGGTCTACAACCCGGCGACGGAAGAGGAGGCACGCCCCGCCGCGGAGAAATTACTGGGTGAGAACAGAGTCGATTTCGTGGCCGCCGCCGACTACGGCGAGGGGCACACGCTCGACCGCATTGTCCACACGATTATAGACAAGATCGCCGCGGAGGTGGAATTGACAAGATTATGCGAATAGTTTTTGCGACCAACAACCAACACAAGATAGAGGAGGTTTCGGCGATCCTGGGCCCCGGTATCGAACTCGCGACCCCGATTTCGTTGGGTATCACGGAAGAGATTCCCGAGACCTCGGGTACACTCGAAGGCAATGCGCTTCAAAAGGCGCGATATATTCACGAGCGCACGGGCCTCGACTGTTTTGCCGACGACACGGGGTTGGAGGTGACGGCTCTGGGCGGTGCGCCGGGAGTTCGTTCGGCCCGTTATGCCGAGGATGAGGCGGAAGTGGATGCTGTGGCAGGCGCCCATAACTTCGACGCCAACAACCGCCTGCTGCTCCGCAATCTGAAAGGGGCGACAGATCGCTCGGCGAGGTTCCGCACCGTTATCGCTCTTATTTTGGGCAGGCACGAACATCTGTTCGAAGGTACGGTGGAAGGGCGCATTATAGACGAATACCGCGGCACGGAAGGTTTCGGCTACGATCCGGTCTTCATTCCCGGGGGTTGTGAAGAGACGTTCGCCGAGATGTCGGCCGCAGAAAAGAACGCCGTCAGCCACCGCGCCCGGGCCGTTGAGAAACTCGCGGAGTATTTGCATAAACGGTAAAATTTAACAGAAACATGAAAAGAGTATTATTATTCGTCTGCGCGTTGACGATGTGTATATCGTGCGGCGGCCAAAGTAAAAAGAGATCGGCCGACACCGGATCGGGAAATTCCGCCGGGACGGTAACAGCCGACAGTGTGAAGATATACAACCCTCCGGCGATCCCGGCGATGATGAGCGATCCGGAAGCGCAGGCGCAATGGGCCGCGGAGCATTGGTGGGACAAATTCGATTTCGGCGACACGCTTTCCGTCGACCGTTGGTCGGACTACGCCGAACAGGCGTTCGTAGACTTCGATTACGGGCTACTCATGCACGTTCCCCGGGAGATGGCCGACAAAGCTCTGGCGGTACTTTTCGGCCGGGCGGCGGCGAACGGCGATGTGTTCTGGAAATTCTCGGAGATCGCCGAGAAGTATCTGTTCGACGGCAACTCGCCGGCCCGCAACGAAGACCTCTACATCTCGACCCTTAACGCGATCTTGGCCAATCCCGCCCTCGACGAGTGGGAGCGCATCCGTCCGCAGGAGCAGCTTCGCCTCGCGCTCAAGAACCGCGTCGGCGACCGGGCCGCCGATTTCCGCTACACGCTCGAAAGCGGCGCGACGGGAACGCTTCACGGTCTGAGGGCTCCTTACACGCTTCTGTTCTTCAACAATCCGGGCTGTTCCACCTGCCGTGAGATGATGGACGCTATTTCAGCCACGCCGTTCTTGCAAAACCTCATCGAGGAAGGCACGCTGACCGTGCTCGCCGTCTACTCCGACGAAGACCTTGCCGCGTGGCGCGAATACCTGCCGCAGATGCCCCAGGGGTGGATAGCCTCGTACGACGCTTCTCAAACGATCAACAATGAAGAGCTCTACGATCTCAAAGCGATCCCTACGCTCTATCTGCTCGATGCCGACAAGCGTGTGCTTTTGAAGGACGAGATGTCGATACCCCGAATAGAACAAACCATATATAATTTACAACAATGACGATCATCGACGGAAAAGAAGTGGCTGCCGCGCTACGGAAGGAAATTGCGACCGAAGTGGAAACGATGACTGCGGCAGGAGAGCGCCCTCCCTGTCTGGTGGCGGTGCTTGTGGGCGACGACGGCGCTTCGCAGACTTATGTGAACAACAAGGAGAAGATGTCGGCCGAAGTGGGTTTCCGCTCGACGGTGTTGCGAATGCCCGCCGACACGACCGAGGAAGCGTTGCTCGCCGAGGTCGCGCGCCTGAACGCCGATCCCGAGGTGGACGGTTTCATAGTCCAGTTACCCCTTCCGCGCCATATCGACGAACAAAAGATAATAGAGGCGATAGATCCGCGGAAGGATGTCGACGGCTTCCATCCCGAGAATGTTGGACGCATGACGATGGGACTTCCCTCGTTTGTTTCGGCCACTCCCGACGGCATTCTCTCGCTCCTGAAATACTATAATATCCCGACGTCGGGAAAGCATTGCGTCGTAATAGGCCGCTCGAATATCGTGGGACGTCCCATTGCCAACCTTCTCTCGCAAAAGGGTTGGGACTGCACCGTCACCGTTTGCCACAGCCGCACCGCGAATCTCGCGCAGGTGGTGGCGACTGGCGATATAGTTATCGCCGCTCTGGGCAAGGCGGAGTTCGTGACGGGCGACATGGTGAAAGAGAGCGCCGTGGTGATCGATGTGGGTATCACGCGCGTTCCGAGCGCGACCGCTAAAAACGGCTGGAAACTGTTAGGCGACGTGGCTTTCGCCGAGGTGGCTCCCAAGTGCAGCTACATCACTCCGGTTCCCGGCGGCGTCGGCCCCATGACGATAGTCTCCCTGATGAAGAATACACTGAAAGCAAGAAGAGGGTTGTGATTACAACACCAGTCTCGGTTTTGGTTTTAATCCATTTTCGCTGATAAGCCTGAATTCACGGGAACCTTTCGGGATATCGAATCTACCCGATTGCAACCAATGATATGGTTCTTGTGCTTTTCGTCGATCTAACAAGGGGGCTTGTGTTCGCAACCAATTTTTCAGCCATTCGAGTTTATTTAGAACCACTTTAACTTCGCATGTTATAGCGGGATGTACTTCGACAAAAAATAGCTCCTTTTTGTAATCGAACACATAATCCCAACGATTACTGTTGTCCCTCGGATATTTCAGTTTTATGCAACTGTCAATATCCACACTGCCGTGTATATGGCGTTTGTCAGATATGTTAATTTTGGAACTGTTTCCTCCCAATGCCTGTAAACCCGGCTTGTAACCAGTTTCAATGTCCGGCGTATTTTGAACATCTTGTTGAAAAGCCATGGTTACAATTGCTTGATATATTGAGAAACAACATCACCGGCTCTTCCCGCGAATTGGGAAATACCGCCCCAATCGGCAATAGCACTATCTTCGTTTCCTGCATCGAGAGACGAGATATCTTTGGCGACCACCGTTTCATTTTGGCGAGAAAAGAAGTAGGTGTTGATCGTCTTATCGAAAGTGGTATCAAATAAAAATTGTGTACCCGGAGCATTCTTGATCTCGAACAATTTGTATAGCGCGGCTTTGGGAGCGTTGTTCTGTTTAAGCAGATTGAATGCCCATGCGAATTCAAGAAACACCGGCGAGTGTGTCGAAACGACGACCTTATATCCTCTGGTCAGCAAATCGATAATTTGAAGAATAACAGACATGATAGCTTGAGGGTGTAATCCCATTTCCGGCTCCTCGATGACGACATATTCATAGTGATCTTTCAAACTCGCGCTTGGAGGACAAAGCATGTAGAAGCCTAACAAAAGGGGCATGAATTCTTTTTGTCCGGCGCTCCATGTCAAGAACGGTATGCTCATGTCTCCAACCTCCATTCTCAATTTTTTTTGTCCGGTTCTTTCGTCAAATACTACTCTGCCATCATGGAATATGCTGTTATTGAAGCCTTTGCGCGAGGATTCTTTTAATCGTCTGCTGATGGGAAAAATGGCTTCGGATTTCCCCATATTATTCTGTAGCAATAACCTGAGGGTTTCGCTAAATTGTCGTAAAACATATGGAGTATCGGGGCTGAACTCCATGAAATTTTTAGGACGTCCGTCCGATATGCTCAATATTCTTTGAGCGGGTATGTAGAACAACTTTTCCTCAAAAAAGATGTTTCTGACAGACGCGATCGATTTTTTAGAATACGATTTGCCATCATAAACGATCTCACTGTTTTCCTTCCATATATCATGCATGCTCTCTCCGAAAACAAGATCGAGAATATTATTTGTATCCTTGTTCCAGATATAGTTGTATTGTTCGAGCGTTGTTCTTATATTATTCTTGTCCGTTAGTAATTTAAGCAACTGAAGAAAGATGCTTTTCCCACTTGCCTGGGGGCCGACCAATAGCGTCAGATCTCCAAAACGCACATCGGCTTCGCCGATGGGACCGAAAGATTTAACTCTTAAGCGTTCCATATTATTCCATATTTATTGTAATAGAGCAAAGGTAATAAATATATCGGAATGGCCTAACTATTGCGGGGGCTGATACCTCTCGCGGAACTCGATGGCGTAGGCGGGCAGGGGATCGATGCGGTCGGCCCACATGCGGTTGGCTATGAGATATTCGCGGCGGCGGTCGATGCGCGCGGCGACGGGGAATTCGGGACGCGGCAGGCCCTCGTGAAATTCGCGCTCCGTGGGGCGCACCGTGCGGTCGAAAACGTCGGCGAGCGACGGCTTGCGTTCCGGACGCCAGACGAAACCCTGCAACTGGGTAGGCTGCGTTCCCGGGATCTGATCCATCGGGAGCACGTCGTAGTCGGGCTTTTCGCGCGCGACGATATAGCGTAGCGAGTCGGCCTCGAAGATGAAACTCATGTTGGCCGCCGTCAGAGGCAGGAACGCCAGCGCATCCGACATCACCGTGGAACCGTCTTCATCCTGTTCCTCCTCCTGCATATAGTAGAGCGCCTGCGCGTTGCCGTAGGTGTCGTGGCGGCGCAGTTCCCCGTCCACGAACCACGAGGTCATCTCGCGTCCCTTCACCTGATTGAACTGACGCGACGCGGGGCCGCCGATCTGCGAGGCCATTATCGGGTTGCCGAAAAATTCGGCGTGGTCTATCTGCTGGCCGACGGTGTAGAGAATGATCGAATCGGCGGTTATCTGGCTGTCGGCGTGCCACATGATGGGATTTTCGTACATGTGGAGCGTCGAATCGGTCGAGAACCCGACCATCGAATCGGCTACAGCCTGCATGTCCTCGCGCCATATCTTAACGTTGTACCATCCGCGGAAAATGCGCATCGTGGTGTCGCGTTCGGCCTCGGTGGTGTCGCGCGGAGGTAGCGAATCGAGCATCGCGAGCGAGTCGAGGGGAGGAAGCAACGAATCGAGCCTCCGGATCGAATCGGTCAGAGCCATGGAATCTGCCACGGCAAGTGAGTCGGCGGACGGGCCCTCGTCAGTCCGGCGTACACTGCGGCGGCGGGCCGCGAGCGTTGCCGCTTTTTCGGCGGCTTTCGCGGCGCGTTTTTCGGCTTTCAGGCGTTGTTTCTCGATGAATTTAGCTTCGCGGCGTTCGGCGGCGACACGTGCTTTCTCGGCTTTGAGGCGTTTGGTTTCGGCTTTTTGAAGCGCCTTGTATGCTTTCGGGTGGAAAAGACGGATACTGTCGACATAAGCCAAACTGTCGACCCTTGCGATGCTGTCGAGCCGCAGACGGGCCAGCGAATCTGTCGCTCCCGCTTCCGGTTCCGGCCCCGCGGTGCGCGGACGGATGTATGTCTCGGCGGTTTGAAGGCTGTCGGCCGTGGCGGAGAGTTCGACGGCCCTCAGGCGAAGCTCGACGACTTCGGGGGGCGCCGGTTTTTCAGGCTCCGGTTCCGGCTCGGGTTCGGGCGCGAGAGGTACGTTCACCGAAAGGCTGTCGACCGGCGATAGAATGCCGATAAAAGGCAGGCTGTCGGTAGGCGGCAGGGTGTCGGCCAGGGCGGGAGGCAGAATAAAGAGAGAGTCGGCCGCGAGGGGTATCCGTTCCGGTTCCGGTTCGATTTCCGGAGGTGGCGGATAGAGCACGGTCATTATCGAATCGGCGTGACGGCGTAGCTCCGCAATACGCTCCCTGAGCGGGGCGATCACCGCCGCGAGACTGTCGGCTATAACCACACGCACCGAATCGCTCAGCGAATCGACCCATCGTAAATGGGCGTGGGGATCGGCCGGCTCCCCGACGATGCGTCCGAGAGAATCGCGTCGGCGCGTATCCGACGGATAGACGACGAACATGAATATCGTGTCGGCCCTCATGTAGAGCGTGTCGGTGTTGCCCTGCTCGGCGTCGTAGTTCAAAAGCGAAGGACGGCGTGTGAGCCGAGTTTCGCCCCTCTCGCCCCAATAGTGGGCCAGATCGCCGAAAGCCGAACTGTCGTGTTCGCTGTCGTCGATCTGCACGTTGCCGTAGAATATCGCGTCCCGCTCCCTGGCGCGATAGTCGATCGTGTCGGCCCATGTTTCGCGGAACTCGTCGAGAACGTAGGCGTTGTCGTGGAAGAAATAGGTGCTGTCGCGGGTGTCGTAGCGCCCTTTAAGCGCCGAGATCATCTCGCCCTCGTTGGTCCAGATGTATGTGCGGGTGTAGAAATCGGCCACTTTTGTCTCGGTGTTGTAGCGCACCGAGTCGGAAATAAGCTCGTGGGTGTCGTTTTTCATCTGCACTCCCCGCACCGCCACCAGATCGTGCTGGTCGGAGTAGAACCAACCCATCTCCGACTCCATCGTGTTGTCCTGCTGGTACACGACCCCGCCGCCGAACCAGCGTCCTATGTTGTCCCGGGTATTGAAGGTGAAGTTATAGGTGTAGAGCACCGCGTCGCCGTCCACGACTTTGATAACGGGCGAATAGACCCGCGCCGTATTCTGCTCGCCGTTGTATTCGACCCTGTCGCCGTAAACGAATGTCGAATCCTTGTTGATGATGACGTTCCGGAAGCAGTCGATGCGGCTGTTGGAGTAGGAGATCGCGCTGTCGCACGAGATGACGGCGCCGTTGTGGTGGAAGGCTACGTTACCCACCAATATCCTTGCGCCCTCCTCGATGCCGTGGGAACGCAACAGTTCCCTGTCGGAGTACATCTCCGAGGCCATTATGTCGACCGGTTTCTTTTCGCTCTCGGCAGGGTCGCTGGCGGCGTTGTTTTTCTGCACCTGCGAAAACAGGGCCCCGCCGAAAACGAGACCTGCGGCAAGCAGCATATAACCACGGAACTTCAATTGAAATTACGAATTACGAGTTACGAATTACGACGCTACGCATTACGAATCGCGCGTCGGGCCAATTCGTAACTCGTAACTCGTAATTCGTAATTATCATTTAAACCAGCGTTTATTGAGGAAGTCGTCGGGAGAGAACATCGGGTCGATGCGAACGTACATCTCGTCGATCCGGGCATCGAGCCACTCCTTGTAATGGGCGTTTTGTTTGCGCTGGAGGGCCAGCTCTTCGACGGCGAGCCAGTCTTCGGCGAGGTTGGCCTTGTGCGCCGGGATTACCTCCACCAGCTTGAGCATTTTACCCATCTCGTCCATCTGAAAGTCGCGTCCGAAATACGGAGCGGAGATTTCGCCCTCCTGCAGGCGGATAAGCCGGGCGGCATCGGTCTGTTCGATGGCGTCGCGCACGAAACGGGTGCTGGTCTGCCGTGGATCGCTACTGCCCGTGTAGCGGTAGAGCATCTGCTGATTGGAGACCACGCCGCCGTTCATCTTCGAGGACTTGTCGTCGGAGTGGGCGAGCGCCGCTTCGGCGAAGGTCATCTCGCCTCGGCGGATAACTCCAGCCAGAGAGTCGAGGAAAGCTATGGTCTCGCGCTGCTCGGTATCGGTGTAGGTGGGTTTGAGCAGGATGTGGCGGGCGTTATAGAGATTGTCGCCCTGTTTTTCTATCAGTTGGATTATGTGGAATCCGTCGGGGGTCTCGACCACTCCCGATACCTGCCCCGGTTGCAATTTCGACATCGCGTCGCCGAAAGGTTGGTGCCACTGCTCCTTGGGAGCCAGGCCCAGTTCTCCGCCCCGCAATGCCGAACCGGGGTCGACAGAGTAGATACGGGCGAGCATGTCGAATTTTTCACCGTCGATGATCCTCTGGCGAAGGTCGAGCAACCTTTCGCGCGTGCGCTGTTTGGCCAGTTCGTTCGACTGCGGGAGTTTGGTTATCTGCGCGTAGACATATTGTACGGGGATGATGGGAAGGCTGTCGGAGTCCATGCGGCGGTAGAACCGGTCGACCTCGCCCGGAGTGACCTTGACCTTATCGGGTGCCACTACCCACCTGCGCATCTCCTCGGCGCCGTAATACTCCTCCATCTCCTGCCTCATGTCCTCTTTTATGGTGTATAGAGGCTTGTGCTTTTCGTTCTCGAGCGCCTTTATCGAGCCCGCCTCGGCGATCATGGCATCGACGTTGCCGTCGACCGTTTCGGCTATACGGGGAGCGAGCTGTTCGAGACCTATCGAGTCGATCTGCGCACGTTGGTAGAGCAGTTTTTGTTCGAGCAACATTTCGAGCGCCTCGGCCATCGGTTCGCGCGGCGAGGTGTAGTTCTGCTGGCGGTAATGTTCGGTCATGGCCCGTGCCTGCTTCACGACGTCGGAGTAGAGGATGGGGGAAGATCCCACCATGGCGACCACCTTGTCGGCGACGAACTGCTGTTGGGCGAGGGCGGAGGCGCTCATCGCCAATGCCGCTGATAATATGAGGATTTTTCGTTTCATAATCTGTACTATAGAAACTGCAAAGATAGCAATGAATTCGTAACTCGTAACTCGCAACTCGTAATTTACAGATGTATAACCGCCTTGTTTTCGAGCAGGGCTATACGGAAAAGGCTGTCTTCGCACGCCTTGACTATCTCGGCGCGGCGGCGCGTGGCAACGCTTTGGCGCACTATTTCCGACACCATTTCGTATGGTTCCGTCTCGCCGGCGGTGCGTTTCTCGGTGATTACGAACCAATAGGTGGTTCTTCCGTCGACCATCTCCTGAACTCCGGCGCGGGTAAGTTCGTCGTCGTAACCCTCGTTGCGGCGGGTGGGCAGCAGGGTCAGGAACTGCGAGTATTCCATCCAGTCGGCCACCTCGCGCACAAGAAATGCGTTCTTCTGGGCCATTGCCAGCACTTCGGCCGGTTCCTCGCCCTTCCATGAGGCAAAAAGCTGTTTCAGGCGCGCCTTTTGACGGAAAGAGGTCGGGAAAGCCACCACACGCCCCTTCACAATGGAGCGGTTGAGCACGAATTCGCTTCTGTGGTCGTTGTAGAAGTCGTGCAGGTCTTTTTCGGTGTAGAGCGAGTCGCCGGCGGTCTGATGTACGAAATACTGTTCCAGACGGCTCGTGATGAGACTGTTGCGGTAGGCTCTGACGAGGGCTTCGTCGGCCGCGTTGTCGCCGAAGAGCAGCGTTGCTTCCTGCAGTTTCAGATTATCCCTCACCCAGCGTTCGACGTAGCTTTCGACCCATTTGACGCTGTCGGCGCCCGCGATGCCAGCCGGAAGCACCGTCTCGAGATCCATTTTGCGAAGGGTTTCCTTACCGGCGCGGGCAAGTACACTCTCGCCGTCGAAGGGATTGGGCAGACGCTTGCAACTTCCCAAGGCCGCAAGCAAGAGAAGCGCGATGATGCGCAGGGTTCTATTCATCGGTCGTTTTTTCGTCTAACGGGATTTCTTGAGTTTTAGTGCGCGTTTTCCGGGCCATAAACGCGATGGAGGCGACAAGGATCGCCGCGCTTACAGCGTAAACCGCCCAATACGCGGCGTCGCTACCGATCATCTCGCGGGTATCGGGAACCTGGGTGCCTAAAATTTGGAGTTGAATATACGCCAGACCGTTGTTGATGGCGTGCATGACGATCATGGGAACGAGCGAACGGGTCATTAGATAAATGTATCCCCACACGACGGCCACAATGACCGCGCTCACCATCTGGGGCAGGATCGGAGCATGGGCCAGGCCGAACAGCAGTGCCGACGCACCTACCGCCGCCGGAGCGCACCACCGCGTGGAAAGGCGTTCGAGAACGAGGCCGCGGAAAAATATCTCCTCCAGCACCGGAGCCGCCACCACGGTCGTGAGAATCGCCCATCCGCCGCTGCCTATCGCGTCGTTCAGTTGTTCGAGATAGTGGTCGGGAAAGAGATTTATAAGGGGTTCGATCACTATGCCGGCAGCCGTCATCAGGATCACGCCGCCGAGGATCAGCGGAACATCCCGCAGGCTCATGCCGAAACGCAACCGTCCGCCTTCCCGCCGCCGCAACCACACGATGCCCAGCACGATGGCCAGAGAGAACTGTGCGGTGTAGACGAAGAACAGGGCCGGATCGAGCGTCAGCAGGTCGAGATTCCCGGAGGCCAACGCGACCCCGGCCGCGCACATACTGACAACGAACGTGGCGACCAGAAAAGCGACCCCCAGTCCCAACAGATCGCCCCATACAGAAAATCGTTTTGTATCCATATCGGGCAAAAGTATGAAAAAAATCGAAAAATATGGTTATTTTTGCGGGTTACATACGATATCCATATGGGAAAAATTATCGCTCTGGCGAATCAAAAAGGTGGGGTGGGGAAGACCACCACCGCGATAAATCTGGCTGCTTCGTGTGCCGTGCTCGGTAAGAAAGTACTGCTGGTCGACGCTGATCCGCAGGCCAACGCAACCTCGGGCTTGGGCTTCGACATCCATGGGGCGAACCTTTACGACTGCATCGCGGGACGGAAAACTGCCGCCGAGGTCATTCTTAAAAGCGAGGCTGTCAAAAACCTGTGGGTGCTGCCCTCGTCGATAGACCTTGTGGCCGCCGACACGGAGCTACCCCACATGGAGGGGGGGCACCGTGTGATCAAGAATATTCTCGAACCCGTGCGCGGGGATTACGACTATATCTTCGTCGACTGTTCTCCGTCGCTGGGTTTCACCACCGTCAACGTGTTGGTTGCCGCCGACAGCGTGATGATTCCCGTGCAGTGCGAATACTTCGCTCTCGAGGGGCTCTCGAAACTGCTCGCTACGATCAAAAAAACGCGCGAAAAACTGAATCCCTCCCTTGCTATCGAAGGGTTCGTTCTGACGATGTACGGCCACAACAGACTTTCGAACCAGGTGGTCGGCGAGGTGAAAAAACACTTCGAGGGTTTGGTTTTCGACACAATAGTAACGCGCAACATCCGTTTGAGTGAAGCGCCGGGGTTTGGATTGCCGGTGATGCTCTACGACGCCTCGGCGACGGGAAGCGTCAATTACCTCAACCTTGCCAAGGAGTTTATTAAACGAAACGAAAAATAATTACGAATTACGAATTACGAATTACGAATTGATCCGATCAACTCATAACTCATAACTCATGATTCATAACTCGTAGAAAAGTTATGATAAAGCAAAAAGGTTTAGGGCGCGGTCTGGACGCCATTTTCGAGAGCGAGGAACTGACGGGCCCCAAGGCGGCCCGGCCCATGTCGGCGGCGGGAGAGATCGCAGTGTCGCTCATCAGGCCCAACCCCAAGCAGCCGCGCCGTCATTTCGACGAAGATGCTCTTTCGGAACTTGCCGACAGCGTCCGGGTGCTGGGTGTTATACAGCCCGTCACGGTCAAGGCCGAGGCCGACGGCTCCTACACCATCATAAGTGGCGAAAGGCGCTGGCGGGCGGCCCAGGCGGCCGGTCTCGAAACGGTGCCGGTCTACGTGCGCGAAGCCGACGACCAGACCCTGCACGAGATGGCCCTGGTGGAGAATATCCAGCGGCAGGACCTCAATGCGATGGAGGTTGCCTTTTCCCTGCACCGGCTGATGGAGGAGTGCGACCTCACGCAGGATCGCCTTTCGGAAAGGGTGGGCAAAAAACGTTCCACCATAGCCAACTATCTGCGCCTTCTAAACCTTCCCGACGAGGTGCAGCTTGCCGTCAAAGAGGGTCTCATTTCGATGGGACACGCCAAGGCCATCGCCTCGGCTCCCGCCGACGCCCAACTGCCGCTACTCAAAAAGACGGTCAAAAAGGGACTTTCGGTACGTCAGGTGGAACAGCTCGCCTCGGAAGTCTCGAGCGCGGGTCCCGTCGCAACACTAAAAGAGGACGAGAGGGAATTTCCCGAAAGCTATTCGCGTCTGGTGGAGATGCTTGAGGGGATATTCGGCTCGAACATCAGTCTGAAGACCACGCCTAAAGGCAAGGGCAAGATCGTCATCGAGTTTTCCGGCGACAGCGATATAGAACGCTTTATCAAGCAGTTGAAAAATGAAAGTTGAAAACGAAGCGGTGCGATGATAGTTGAAAGTGGAAAGTTGAAAGTTGAAAGTGAAGCTACGCGGAAGTTTTTGCGCGCATGTTTTGTCTTGTTATTATTTTCAACTTTCAACTTTCAACTTTCAACTGCTCAAAACGTCAATCCCCGGCCGGGCGAACGCATATTCGTGAGGGGCGGCATAGCCGAAGTCTCCGCGCAGAACAGGGCAGGCGTGAGCCTCGCCGAGATGACCCCCGACTCACTCTACCGGTACATGGCGGCGCTCGACTCCGTAAGGGCCGACGGTATCCGCTTCAACCGCGCCGAGATAGACTCGATAGTCACCGCTCTGGTCGACCGTACTCCGCCGGCGGGCGACAGCCTCGACGAATTGGCTCTGGCCGATCTCATCACACGGCGCAAAGCGCTCACGCTCAACTCGGCGACGGTACGCCGTTTCATGGACGACCCTTCGTTCATCGGACGCTATATCGACGGGGGCGCCGACACGCTGATCTCCAGACTCGCCCCTCCCGACACTCTTTCGCGTCGTGAAAAGCGGCGGCTCGCGCGGCTCGACAGTACCGCGTACCGTCACAGCGCCATCTTCCGCGATTCGATGCGCCTGTCGCCCACGATCGCCATATCGCTTGCCCTGCCCGGGTTCTCGCAACTCTACAACAAGCAGTACTGGAAGATTCCCGTGCTGTACGGTACCGTGGCCGCGGGAGCGGGGATTTACGCATGGCAAACCAAACTCTACAAGCCCTACCGGCAACAATACGACCGTCTCATAGGCTACCAGTCGACCGTCAGGGCTCAAGGCGCCGCGGAGTACGGGCGCTATATGGAGACTGTGAGCGAACTGCAGGCGGGCATGATCCGCCACAACACCTACCGTCAGTTGGCCCTCGGGTTCGCCGCCGCCTCGTACATGTATTTTCTGGTCGACGGCACTCTAAACCACCCCGGAACGGAGACCGACGTGAAAAAGGCCACGACTCTGGCGCTGGTGTTTCCCGGAGCGGGACAGCTTTACAATCAAAGCTATTGGAAAGTGCCCATAGTCATAGGTGGGTTCTCGATCCTGGCCTACACCGTCAACTGGAACAATAAAGGCTACCAACGATACAAGCTCGCATATGAGTACCGTACCGACGACAACGACGGGACCGTCGACGAGTTCGACGCCGCGGGCGGCAGCCGGTATACTCCCGAGGACCTGTTGTTGCAGAGGAGGTCTTTCCGCCGTAACCGCGACCTGTGTATGATATTTCTGGGACTGTTCTACATAATGCAGGTGGTGGATGCCCACGCCACCGCCCACATGAAAGCCTACGATGTGTCGGACGATCTCTCACGGCTCAACCTCTCCGTCGAACCGATGGTGGACCGCCTCTACTCCCACCGTCTGGGCGGTGAGGTCAATACTTACGGAATTTCACTCGGCTTTAGATTTTGACGCAATGAAAAATTTCACGATACTCTCCCTGTCGCTCCTGTTCTGTCTGCCCGCCGCCGGGGAGCGAAGGTTTACGCCTATATTTCCCGATGACGAGCCCGAGGCTATGCCTGCGGCCGCCGAATTCGCGGAGTGGGTTCAATCGCCCGAACTGCTCGACTCACTGTTGGTTCAGGCGCACGGCGACGGCAGCGTGGCGGCTTTCGAGAGGTTCTTCGACGAGATCATTCGTCTCGACACGACTCTGGTGCTCACCAGCGACACCCCTGATTCGGTCTACCAGCGCCGTCTGCGCTCGATATTGTCGCCCATAGGTTTGCCGTGGAACGATATAGTCAAACAGTATATCGTAATGTACACCACGGCGCGGCGAACGACCATCAGCAACGTACTCTCGCGCTCACAATACTATTTCCCGCTCATCGAAGCCGAACTTGCCGCCGCCGGACTGCCCCTCGAATTGAGGATGCTGCCCGTCATCGAGTCGGCGCTCGTACCCTCGGCGCGCTCTCGGGCCGGAGCGATGGGGCTGTGGCAGTTCATGTACGCCACCGGGAAACAATATGGTCTCGAGATCACCACCTTCCTCGACGAAAGACGCGACCCGGTCGCCTCGACACGCGCCGCCTGCCGCTATCTGGCTTTCCTGTACCGCATGTACGGCGACTGGCAGTTGGTGCTGGCGGCGTATAACTGCGGCCCCGGCAACGTTAACCGCGCTTTGAAGCGCGCCGGAGCCGACGCCAAAACCTATTGGGATATCTATCGTTTCCTGCCCGCCGAAACGCGCGGATACGTGCCCTCGTTCATCGCCGTCACATATGCCTACACCTATCACAAGCAACACGGCATAGAGATCGGCGAAAGGACGCTACCTCTGGTGGTCGACACCGTCGCGGTGAACCGTCTGGTGCATTTCGAGCAGGTGGCGACCACTCTCGACATCCCCGTCGAAACCATCCGTGCACTCAATCCGCAGTATATAAAAGATATCGTTCCGGCGCTCGACAAGACCTACTCCATCGTGCTGCCCCAGGGCCACACCACCGGCTTCGTGGGCCGCGCCGAAGAGATCCACGGCAAGGACTCGCTTTATCTGGCCGAGTACATCAATCCCGCCAACATCGACAAAACACGCGCCCTGTTGACCGCCACCGCCACAACACACCGCGTTGCGAAGGGTGAAACGCTCGGCCACATAGCGATCAAATACGGGGTGAGGGTGTCGGACATCATGCGTTGGAACAACCTCAAAAACTCCAACAGGCTCTCCATCGGACAGAGGCTCGAGATACAAAAGTGATAGATCACTTTTGTATCTCAATTACGAATTACGAGTTACGAGTTACGAGTTACGAAAACGATACTATTGTTGCTCTGGCCACCGGCCGGGGCGGAGCGATCGCCGTGGTAAGGGTGAGCGGCGGGAGCGCCATTGCCATCACGGGGCGGGTGTTTGCCGCGCGTAACGGTCGCCCCTTGTCCCAAGCCGCCGGATACACTGTTCATTTCGGGGAGATACATACTCCCGAGGGTTTTAACCCTCGGTGGGAAGAAAATTCCTCTGATTCATTGCCGTCTGCTTTAGCTGACGGAAGCGTAGAAATCGTCGACGAAGTTCTGGTCACGGTCTTCCGCGCCCCGCACTCCTATACCGGCGAGGATTCGGTCGAGATATCGTGCCACGCATCGCCCTATATCGAAAACCGCATAGTGCAACTTCTGATCGCCGCCGGAGCGCGCGCGGCAGGACCGGGAGAGTTCACCGTTCGCGCCTTCCTCGCCGGAAAACTCGACCTTGCCCAGGCCGAAGCCGTCGCCGACCTCATAGCCTCGTCCGACCGCGCCGGACATTCGCTCGCGATGGGACAGTTACGCGGCGGAGTGTCGTCGGCGCTGGGGGGATTGCGCGACGAACTCGTCACGCTGGCCGCTCTTCTGGAGCTCGAACTCGACTTCTCGGAGGAGGATGTCGAATTTGCTTCGAGAGAACGCCTGACGGTGTTGACCGGACGCATCGCAGGTGAGTTGGATGCCCTGACGGGTTCGTTCGCGCTCGGGAACGCCATCCGCGAAGGGGTGCCCGTGGCGATCGTGGGCCGTCCCAACGCGGGCAAGTCAACGCTTCTGAACGCCCTTGTGGGCGACGACCGTGCCATGACCTCGGAGATCGCAGGCACGACCCGCGACAGGATAGAGGAGAGGGTGAACATAGGCGGGGTAGGCTTCCGGTTTATCGACACGGCGGGACTGCGCGCCACCGACGACGTGCTCGAACGGATGGGTATCGACCGTGCGATGGAGGCTGTCTCTGCGGCGTATATCGTGATGTTGGTGGTGGACGCGGCTTCCGCCCGGCAGGAGGACATCGAGGCGCAGATCGCCGAACTCGACCTGTCGGGAGAACAACGGCTGTGTGTGGTCGTCAATAAGATAGACAAGAGTCAGCGTTCGCTCGACGAATCATTGCCGTCGGTTTTAACCGACGGATACAACAAGCGCCCAGTTCCCCCGGGCTTTAGCCCAACTATGATCGCGGTTTCGGCCAAAACCGGCGAGAACCTCGACACGCTTCGCGAATGGCTTTCCGACACTGTCGACGTGAGCGCTCTGGAAGCCGGAGCGGCGGTAGTGTCTGGAGCGCGCCACTACGAAGCCCTTATGCACGCCCGCGAAGCCATCGGTAGGGTCTCCACGGGTCTTACCTCCGGCGCGTCCGCCGACCTGCTGGCCGAAGACGTGCGAGAGGCGCTCCACCATCTGGGCCTCGTCACCGGCGCCGTCACCTCCGACGACATCCTCGGCACCATCTTCTCGAAGTTTTGCGTGGGGAAATAATTTATATACAGCAAGATATCTCATTAAATAATTGGTGCGACGTTATTTGTGTAATGGATCGTGACGATGATCGATTCGCCCTATAAACGAATGTAGTTCAGAAATTCTGGTTATATTTGTAGTAAAAGGCAAAACCATGAACCAAGGCGAGATCATAATCTATCAAACCCCGGACGGACAGACGGAACTTAATGTCAATGTCGGTAATGATACTGTGTGGCTAACGCAGGCGCAAATCGCCGAATTGTTCGGCACACAGCGTCCGGCCATTACCAAGCACCTTAAGAATATTTTTTCTTCGGGCGAATTGGATGAGCAGAGTACATGTTCCATTTTGGAACATATCGGCGAGAATGCGCTGAAGCCGCGTTATCAGACTATTTTGTACAATCTGGACGTTATCCTGTCTGTCGGTTATCGCGTGAACTCAAAAAACGCAACCAAATTCCGCATCTGGGCGAACCGGGTGTTGAAAGAGTATCTACTGAAAGGTTACGCCATCAATCATAACGCCAAGGCTGAGCAACTCGAAGACCTCAAAAACGCCGTGCGGCTGTTGTCGAATGTTCTCGATACGCAGGCGCTTTCGGCAGACGAGGCTACGGGGTTGCTCAAAGTCATCACCGATTTCACCTATGCGCTCGACACGCTCGACCGTTACGACTACCAGCAACTCGAAATCTCCGACACCACCGCCGGCACCGGATTTCATGCAACATACGAGAGCGCGATGGCGGCCATCGGAGAGTTGCGGGAGAAATTCGGCAGTGGTGGATTGTTCGGCAATGAGAAGGACGGCTCATTCCGTAGCTCCATCGGCACAATATACCAAACATTCGATGGCGCAGAGCTATATCCGAGCGTCGAGGAAAAGGCGGCCATGCTGCTCTACCTCGTCGTCAAAAACCACTCGTTCAGCGACGGCAACAAGCGCATCGCGGCGTTCCTGTTCCTGTGGTTTTTGGAGGGCAACCGCATCCTTTACAAGTCTGATGGCTCCGCGCTGATCGGCAACAACACCCTCGTTGCCCTTACGCTGATGATCGCCGAATCCCGCCCGGAAGAGATGGAGGTGATGATCAAGGTTGTGGTGAACCTGACAAATAAGCAGAATTAGAAAACAATACATGAAGTTATTTCAACACCCAGAACTAACAGCTGCTGCAATAAGCGCCATTACTGCGATCGCCGTCTTGATATTGACAGGTATTGTACGATATTTTTATACTCGATATTCGCTTAATTATAAACTCAAAAAAGAATATAACTTCGAGCAAAAGAAAAATATCAAGGTTAATCTTGCTCGGAGCAAGACACCATTGATAAAAGCCGCCGAAGAACTCAATTACAGACTTTGGAATCTGTCCAAAAATATTGACAAAGGCTGGATAAACGTCGAGAAATCAGATTGGGGCGAGGAGAAACGATACTACTTGCGGAGTACTGTATATCGTTTTTTGAACTTTATGTTTTGGACACTTGAGGCTGAAAAATCTATTTATAGCTTTGATTTCTCACAGGCAGACAAATCGGACAAGCTGTACCTGAAATACATCAAGGTATTAAAACACTTCTTCTGCGAAACTGATATACTAAAAGAACTGAAATATGATTCGAGCCATGATTCAAACCATTTTTTCAAAGATAACCTGAATCGTTATGCTTGCTATTTAGTGGGGCAAAAGGGAGGAGTAATAAACTTTATGGAGTTCGAAAGAAAGTTTGCAGAAAGTGGATTCACTGATATTGAAACAGTACTACATTATTTTGCTAGAGTCAAAAACGAGCCTGACAACCTCAATTATAATGTCATCAGGGCATTCCATCTTTTTTTGATGCTATTTCTAAACAAATATGGTCTCGATTATCACTACACAGATCGGGATAAATTCCGATCATTGATTAACAATGCATACTCCACAATCCAAATTAAGAGAGGATTGTATGAATTTTTGAAGCGAAATAAACTTGAAAAAGAGGCAAGATGGATTATCAAAGATTTGAGATTATCCTAATTTGATAATTCGCCCCATCCCCCTTCATTACCCGTTAATATGCTGAACCAAAGCATCCTATCGTTTCTGCATTGGCAAGTGATTAGTGCCGCTATTATTCTTCTACTTTGATATGGGAAAAGCGCCACTTTTGGCATAATTACCTATTTCGTAGCATTCTCGAAGAATTTCCACAGGTTGTCGCCTTCGGGAACGGGAGCTACGACCTCGAAAGGTTCTTTGCGGACGGGATGGATGAAAGACACTCGGCGCGAATGCAGGTATATTCCCCCGTCGGGATTGCTTCGCTTGGAACCGTACTTCAGGTCGCCTTTGATGGGTGCGCCCTCTTTCGAGAATTGCGCGCGTATCTGATGGTGACGGCCTGTAAGCAGCTTGACCTCATATAGATAGTAATTAGTACTGCCCGCCAGCATACGGAACTCCAGCCGCGCCTCCTTGCTCTCCTTTTTGGGCTGTGGCGAGACGTGCGCATGAGAACGGTTGGTCTTTCCGTCGCGCACGATGTGGTGCGTGAGCGTACCCTCGTCGGCGGGCAGAAGCTCTTCGGTGACAACCCAGTAACGTTTGTCGATCTCACCGCGGCGGATCATCTCGTTGAGGCGAACCAGCGCCTTCGACGTTTTGGCGAACACCACAGCACCGCTCACCGGACGGTCGATGCGATGCGCCACGCCGAGGAAAACGTCGCCGGGTTTGGCGTCGCGACGGCGGATGAACGCCTTGATGGCGTCTTCGAGGCCCGTCTCGCCCGCGGCGTCGGCCTGCACCAGATCGCCCGCGTGTTTATTCACCACAAGCAGGTGGTTGTCCTCGTAGAGTATATCGCGTGCCGAAAATGTTGTCATAGGGCGAACTGGAACGGTAAAAGGTCTTTCGCGGAGGCGACCACCGAAGCGGTTCGGTCGCTGCACATGATTACGCGGATGGGGCTACCCTGACGGCGCTCGGTGTCCAAAAGCACCTGACGACACTGGCCGCACGGATAGCACTCCCTTTCGCCGGGTATCGACGCTATGGCGATCGCCTCGATCGGATCGCCGGAGTGGCGCGCCTGCCAGTGGAACAGCAACGTGCGCTCGGCACACATCGTGGCGGGAAAGACTTCGCTCTCCTGGTTCGAGCCTTCCATGATCCGGCCGCTCCGGAGCCGTGCCGCCGCCCCGACCCGGAATTTGGAATAGGGGGCGTAGGCGTTGCCGCAAGCCTTCATCGCGCGGTCGCAGAGTTCGCGGTCGGCCTCGGACATTTCGCCGCGCGAGGCGTAATTCTCGTAATCGAAACTATAACTTTTTTTCATACTGTATGGTAGATTCCTCGTCGGCCTCCGGCGTCGCTCGGAATGACATTTTGTTGAACCTCTAAGTTTTAACAGCCCGGAGCATGTGCCGTTTGCCGAGCGCGCCGGGCAATCGTTCGACCGTGAACCCCGCCGATCGCAACGCCCTCTTCACCTCGCCCTTCGACGAGTAGGTGACGAGCGCTCCGCCGGGGGCCGTCGCCTCGAAAACCTTCGCGAATATCTCCGCCGTCCACAGCTCGGGTTGGGTGTCGGGGGCGAAGGCGTCCCAGTAGACGACATCAAATATAGCAGAATATTTTGTACCGTCCAAAATTTCGGCCACCGAGCCGTGAAGTTTTTTCAAACGAAAAGCCTCGGCAGGTTCACACCATTCGTTCCACGGAGCAGTGTGCATCGCGGCAAAACGGGGATCGTCGGTGTAATTAAGCGCAACGGCAACCTCCTCCGGCACGGGATAGAGCTCCACCGCCGTGTATTCGACGCCCCGCCCCGTCCGTTCCGCCTCGCACAGGGTGAGCCATGCGTTCAGCCCCGTCCCAAATCCCATTTCGAGCACTCTCACCGGATCGTGCGCGACCCGCGAGAACCCCGCCTCGATGAAGACGTGGCGCGCTTCGCCGACGGCACCCCGCAACGAGTGGTAGGTATCGCCGTGGTGGGGTGAACGCAGCGTGTGTGAGCCGTCGGCGGTTATTTCGATCCCGGGACGGGTCATCAGCGCGTGCGGAGTACGAATTTAGCCGACACGTTGTAAGTGAGGGTGATGTCCTGCATGTCGAGACCCTGCGAACCGGCGTCGGCCGCGCCCGCGAAGGCAACGTCGGCCGTGACGACGGCACGTGTCCTGTAGATGGGCATGGGCGACGACTCGTAAAAGCCGCCATCCTGTATCCACACCGCGTACCAGATGCTTTGGCCGACCGCTTCGGCAAGTTCGGCGGCGATCTTTTGGGCGTTCTTCACCGCCTCGACCCTCACCTCGCTTCGGAACTCCTCTATGCGCGAATGAGATAGACGGGTGACGCCAGCCTCCCTGACATCCATCTCGCCCAACACCTCGAACACCCGTCCCAGCGTCGCCGCGTCGCCCACCTTCAACTCATAGGAGCGGCTTGTGTCCAGATCGTTGCGTTTGCGCGGGGAGTTGGCCATGCTCGTAACTTTCAGAGCTTTTTCGACGTCGATGCCAAGGGCCGCGAAGTCGCGCTTCATGCGTGTCTCCGACTGCTCGACCGAGCGGCTTCTGTTGTCGCTGTCGCGGATGGTGATGGCGACGTAAATCTCATCGGGCGTGATCTTTTTTTCCGCCTTTCCGTTGACCTGAACGGCGTTTTCATACTTCGGGACATCGATGGTGGTCTGCGCCACCGCTACGGAACCGGCGAAAAGCAACGTGGCTGCTAAAAATAAATTTTTCATAACCGTTTTATTAGTTTGACAACATTCTCTACATGATGTGTATGGGGAAACATATCGACCGGCTGTACGGCGGCGATGCTGTACGCTTCCGACATCAGGGCTATGTCGCGCGCCTGTGTTGCGGGGTTGCAACTCACGTAAACTATCGTTTCGGGCGCGGCACGCAGGATCACCTCGATCACAGGCACATCGACCCCGGCCCTCGGAGGGTCGAGTATCACGACGTCGGGACGGCCGTTGGCGGCAACGAAACCGTCGTCCAAAACGCGCTTCATGTCCCCGGCGTAAAACGCGGTGTTCGCTATGCCGTTCGCCGCCGAGTTCGCCCGGGCATCCTCTATCGCCTCGGCCACATACTCTATGCCGACCACTTTTTTAGCCCCGCGCGCCACGAAATTGGCTATCGTCCCCGTACCCGTGTACAAATCGTATACCGTTTCCGCGCCGGTCAGTTCCGCGAACTCGCGCGCTATCTTGTAGAGTTCATAAGCCTGGGCCGAGTTGGTCTGGTAGAACGACCCCGCGCCTATCTTGAATCGCAGACCCTCCATCTCTTCGAAAATATGGTCGCGGCCCGAGTGGAGCTTTGCCTCCAGATCGCCCAGAGAGTCGTTGAGTTTGGTGTTTATGATCCACATCAGCGAAGTTATGGCCGGGAAGGCGGCTTTCAGATGTTCCATAAGCGCGTCGATACGTTCGGCGTCGTGCTCGGCGAAGACCACTATCACCATCACTTCGCCCGTGGAGGCGGTGCGGACGACGATATTGCGCATGAGCCCCTTATGTTCCCGGATATTATAAAATTCGTAACCGTGCTCGACACAAAAACGCTTGGTTTCCAAACGAATGTCGTTCGATGGATCGGGCTGAAGCCAGCATTTGTGGATATCGAGAATTTTATCGAACATTCCGGGGATGTGAAATCCCAACGCGGGTTGCAGAGGCGGGGGAAGTTCCCCTCCCGTGGAGGGGGCGTAGCCTGTTCGAGCGAAGCGAGCAGGTGAGCTGAAAGTGTCGGGGTGGTCGGTCTCCATCTCCTCATAAGTTCGCCACCGCTTAGGCGCGAAAGTGAACTCGAGTTTATTGCGGTAGAAGACGGTGGCCGCCGATCCGACGATGGGGCGCACTCCCTGGGGCGGAAGCTCCAGATGTCCTATGCGACGCAGTTGATCCTCTACCTGCTGTTGTTTGAACAGAAGTTGCCGGGAGTAGGGCAGGTTTTGCCACGAGCAACCGCCGCATACCCCGAAATGTTGGCAAAAAGGCTCGGCCCTCAGGGGCGAGCGCTTCACCCAGCGCACCACATACCCCTCCATGAACCGCCGCCGTTTGGAACGAATCTGCACGTCGACCACATCGCCCGGCACCGTGAGCGGAACGAACACCACGACCCCGTCGTGATGCCCCATTGCTTTACCTTCGGCCGCCACGGCCGTTATTTCGAGTCCCTCTATCAGGGGATTTTCCTTTCTTCGTTTTCCCATGTCGCAAAGGTAATGCAATAGTCATAATAAAACGGGGCTTATCCCGTTTTCGATATAAACCGCTTTAAAGAAAAAATCCATGATCCGAACCCTCGGAGTTCTCTTTCTGCTTCTTTTCGCCGCCGCGACGGCGAGCGCGCAGTTCCCGCACGAGAAAACCTACAATATCGAATCGGTGATAGTGACCTCCAAAGGGGAAGACCGCGCCTACCGTATCATGCGGGGAGCGATCGCCAGTGCACCCTACCATGCGAACCGCGTGTCGGAGTACAACGCCGAGGTCTATCTGAAGGGATCGTTCGACGTGGTGAAGATATCGAGGCTCGTGCGCGGAATGTCGGGAGAGGCGCTTAAGGATTTCAAAGAGGGCGAGAACTACATGCAGGAGTCGTGGAACGAGGTCTCCTTCACCGCCCCCGACAAGTACGAACAGAGGGTTCTGAAACAGATGAGCAGCATCCCCGGCGATGGCGGTGAGATGGAGCAACAGGCGATGAGGCTTGTCAATGTGAACATTTACGATACCGAGGCTTTCGGCGGCGTCATCATCTCGCCCCTCTCACCGGGAGCATTCTCCCATTACCGCTTCCGGTACGAGGGGTACATCGAGGAGGGCGGACTCATCATTAACAAAATACGCATCATCCCCCTGCGCCGGAGCCAGCAGTTGATGTCGGGACACATCTTCATTGCGGAGGAGGTGTGGAGCGTCCACGGGCTCGACCTGTCGGGACATATGAATCTTGTGGCGGGAATAGACTTCAACCTGCAAACCGACTACGGCGAGGCGGAGGGCGGCGTGTGGATGCCCACCCGCCACCGCATGACTTTCGACATCGGCCTGGCGGGTTCACGCCTTACAATGCGCTACACGGCGTCGGTCGGATACGGACGCCTCGTGGTGAACGGTTCGCTACCCTCGCCGGACACGGCTATTCGCGATGTGGCCGCACCCGATGGTCGTCAGGAAAAATTCTCGAACCGCGACGCCTATCGTGCCGCCCGCCGCGCAAGCAGGGAGATCGAGGCTCCGAAGCGCTCGACGCTCGATGTCACGGAAGAGTACGCCGATAACTTCAAGATCACGGTCGACACCCTCGCCCGCGAACCCGACCCGGAGTTTTGGGATCGCGTGCGCCCCGTGGCGCTCGAGGCGGCCGAACTCGAAGGTTACCGCGACCGCGGGATAGCCGCCACCACCGAGCCGGATACAATATCCCGCAGGCGCGGAAAATCGCTCGTCGGCAAGATTTTGACAGGCGCAAAACCGTTGGAACTCGGCAAGCGGGGCGGAGAGTTGTCGTGGCTCGGGCTCATACCCTCGCGTCTGGGCTTCAACACCGTCGACGGATTCTACTTCGGTTTCGCTCCCGTTTCGTACCGTAAAACATTCGGCGCCGCGGGCAAGACAGTCCTTACCGTAAATCCCGAGGTGGTGTGGGCCGTGAACCGTCACGTCGCAATGGGCGAAGTGACCGCGCGTCTCAGGTATGCCCCCATGCGGCGCGGCGAATTCACCCTGAGCGCGGGAAGCACCAGCCGCGATTTCAACGGCGGGGGCGGAGGCATCCTTCCGATAGAAAATACCATCGCCTCGCTCTATTTCCGCCGGAACTATCTGAAACTCTATCAGGATAATTTCATCGAGGCGGCCAACACCATCGACCTTGCGAACGGCCTTACGCTCTCCCTCGGGGCGAAATACTCCCGCCGCCGGGGTCTCGATAACACCAGCGACTATTCGTTCTTCTATCGCCGCTCGCGTGTCTACACCCCCAATACCCCGATGCCCGACCACACCGCCGCCACGCTTGCGCTCAACCTCGAATATACGCCCCGCCAATACTATCGCATCTCGGAGGGACGTAAGCGGCCGGTGCGTTCGGCATGGCCCACCTTTTTTGTGAACTGGCAAAAGGGGGTGCGCGGGATTTGGGGAAGCAGCACCGATTTCGACCATATAAGCGCCGGGATCAGGCAGAACGTGGCTCTGGGCTCTCCGATGCAGCGGCTCGTCTATTATGTGCGCGGGGGAGTTTTCGTGAATGCGGACAATCTTTACTTTCCCGATTTCCGCCACTTCAACACCATGGAGATCCCTCTGGTCAACAACTCCATCGCGGGCGGGAACTCCTTCCAACTGTTACCTTATTACCGCCGCGACACCGCCGACCGGTACATAGAGGCCCACGTCGCCTATCAGGCGCGGTTCCTGGTGCTCAAACTCCTGCCCTGGTTCTCCCGGCGGCTGTGGCAGGAGGGGGTGCAGGTGAAATATCTGTCGACCCCCGCCCTGAGAAATTACACCGAGGCTGGCTACACCATCGGTCTTTTATGGCAGGCGGGTGTTTTCGTGGGCTTCGAAGGGGCGAAATATCGCGGCGTCGGCGTAAAACTCTCGATCCCGATAAGGATAAACCGCTCGGTGGCCTCGATTTCGTTCTAAAAAAAGCTATCTTTGCTCGCAAAAGAGAAAGGCTGTTATGAATATTGCGAGGTTTCAGTTCAATCCCATCGCCGAGAACACCTATGTCGTGTGGGATGAGACGGGGGAGGCGGCTGTGATAGACGCGGGCAATTCCTCTCCGGCGGAAGACCGTGTGCTGGACGATTTTATGACGGAACGGGGGTTGAAACCCGTTCTGGCGATCAATACCCACGGCCATTTCGATCACGCGCTCGGCGTGCCGCACCTGAAAAACACCTACGGCGTGCCTTTCGCGGCCCACGGCGGCGATGCGTTCCTTTTGGAGAATGCCGGGCCGAGCGGACGCATTTTCGGAGTGAAAGTGTCGGAACTTCCCGCCATAGACATCGACCTGGCCGGTCTCAAGGAGATAAAGTTCGGCGGCACCACCCTCGAAATAATCCCGACTCCGGGCCACACTCCGGGCCATGTCTGCCTTTTCGAACCGCGGAGCCGCGTCGTTTTCACGGGCGACACCCTCTTTGCCGACAGCATCGGACGTACCGATCTCCCCGGGGGTGATTACAGTTGGATCATGCGAAGCATAATCGAAGGGTTGCTCCCTCTGGGCGGCGACGTGAAGGTCTATCCCGGCCACGGGCCCGACACCACCATAGGCCGCGAAGCCGCGGGCAATCCGTTCATAACAGAAATCCTCTCGGGCGATGTTCGATTTTAATTACGAGTTACGATTACGATGATAGTTACAGCAATAAAACGATTTTTATACCGTAATCTGTCGCTCGAGAACTATCTGAGGGTGTTGAGCGCGGGGTTCTTCGCGGGTATGCGTCTAGGGATCGGACGGCGCTCGGCGGCTTACGAATATCCGCGTTTCCTGCGAAACATAGTACGGCCCGGCGATGTGGCGATCGACATAGGCGCCAACCTCGGGTACTATTCGCGCGAGTTGTCGCGGCTGGTAGGTGAGGGCGGAATGGTCTACGCCGTCGAGCCTGTGAAACCGATCCTGGGAGTTTTGAAACACAACCTGCGCCGTTGCTCGAACGTCGAGATACTGCCCTTCGCGCTCGGTGCGGAGAACCGCCTTGTAACGATGGTCAATGATTCGTCGCGTCTCGCAGGCTACATGGGCACGGGGCGCAACTATATTCCCGAAAGCGAAGAAGAGGAGCGCGACAATGAGGATATGGAGTTCGAAGTCGAAATGAAGCGCGGGAGCGAACTTTTTGCAGGTTTGGATAAGCTCGATTTCATAAAGTGCGACATCGAAGGGTACGAGGGGGTCGTAATCCCGGAAATAGCTTCCGTCGTGCAACGTCACATGCCGATCGTGCTTCTGGAGACGGGCGGCGCGCAGAGGCGGCGCATGATCGAACTGCTGCGCGAGTGGGGCTATGCGGGATATGTTCTCGAAAAAGGCCGACTCGTCAGCGTGATGCGTGCGCCTGAAAAGGATATATTTTTCATTAGTGGAAAGTGGAAAGTGGAAAATGGAAAGTTGGCTGTGCGCTAACATTTCACTTTCAACTTTCAACTTTCAATTTTCAACTGACAAAATGCGAATAGACATACTTACCGTTGTTCCGGAACTTTTGGTTTCGCCTCTCGGCGAGTCGATCCTGAAGCGTGCCCAAGCCAAGGGGCTGGTGGAGATCGTCGTGCATAATATCCGCGACCACACCACCGACAAGCACCGGCAGGTGGACGATTATCCCTTCGGCGGCGAGGCGGGAATGGTGATGATGGCCGAACCGGTGGCGCGCGCGATCGACGCTCTGAGGGCCGAGCGGGAGTACGACGAGATCATCTACACCTCGCCCGACGGAGTGCGCCACGACCAGCACGAGGCCAACCGCCTGTCGACCCTTCGGAACATCATTATCCTGTGCGGCCACTACAAGGGGCTCGACCAACGCATCCGCGACACGTATATCACCCGCGAAATTTCGATCGGCGATTATGTGCTGACGGGAGGAGAACTCGCGGCGGCGGTGATCGTCGACAGCGTGGTGCGCATAATCCCCGGTGCGATAGGCGACGAGGAGTCGGCCCTCACCGACAGCTTTCAGGACGATATGCTCGCCCCTCCGGTCTACACCCGCCCTGCGGAGTGGCGCGGAATACGCGTTCCCGACGTACTGCTGAGCGGCCACCCCGTTTTGATCCGCGATTGGCAGGAGCAGCAGGCCCTCGAACGTACCCAACGCCTCCGGCCCGATCTAATTACGAATTACGAATTACGAATTACGAGTGAAAATAATCTGCATAGCGAGAAACTATAGAGCGCACATCGAGGAGCTCGACGGCGCGGGGCGGAAACCCGACGAGGCGCCGCAGTTCTTTATGAAACCCGACACGGCGCTCCTTCGCAACAACGACCCGTTCTACATCCCCGATTTCAGCGCCGAGGTCGATTACGAGTGCGAATTAGTGGTGCGTATAAACAGGGTCGGGCGCGCCATCGCACGGAAATTCGCACACCGCTATTACAACGAAGTGGGCCTGGGCATCGACTTCACGGCGCGCGACCTGCAACGAGAGGCGATAGCCGGAGGTCTGCCGTGGGAGGCGTGCAAGGCTTTCGACCGCTCGGCCGCTCTGTCGGCGGAGTTCGTGCCGCTCGCCAACCTCGGCGGCGATGTGCAGAACCTTCGTTTCGAGATGTTGCTGAACGGGCAGGTGCGCCAGAGGGGTTGGACGGGCGATATGATATTCACCGTGGATGAGATCATCGCCCACATATCGCGCTTCGTGACGCTCAAAATGGGCGACCTGATCTACACGGGAACTCCGGTGGGAGTCGGACAGGTACATCCAGGCGACCGCCTCACAGCCTCGCTCGAAGGAGGGCGATTATTTGATTTTTTAATCAAATAATTGTAATTACGAATTACGAGATGTTGCTAAAGGATAAACTAAAGAATTACAACCTGATTTTGGCATCGGCTTCGCCCCGGCGCAGGCAGATACTCGAAGGCGCGGGACTGCCGTTCACTCTGGCCGCACCCTATGAGGTCGATGAGGTGTGGCCCGCCGAATTGCCTGCCGAGAAGGTGGCCGGGTACCTTGCGGCGCTCAAGAGCGAGGCGTATCCCGAGCCTCTGAAGCCCGGAGAGATACTGCTGACCGCCGATACGATCGTCGTTCTCGGCGAGCGAATTCTCGGCAAACCGCGCGATGAGGGCGAGGCGGTCGAAATGCTCGCCGCCCTGTCCGGGCGGGCGCATAAGGTGATAACCGGAGTGGCGCTGCGCACCCGCGATGGCGGCGAAACTTTCGGAGCACAGACCACCATGTGGTTCCGCAACCTCACGCCCGAAGAGATCGAATATTATGTCGCCGCCTTCCGCCCTATGGACAAGGCCGGAGCCTACGCTATTCAGGAGTGGATAGGCCACGTGGGCATTGAGCGCATCGAAGGTTCGTTCTATAATGTAATGGGTCTACCCATACAAGCGATTTACGTCAAATTAAACGAAATGATATGAAAAAACTATTCCGTTTCATCGTTTTATTATCAATTATCAATTATCAATTATCAATTACATCCGCGTATGCGGATGAAGGCATGTGGCTTCCCTCGCAGGTCGAGGGACAGGTAAAGGAGATGCGCAAAAAAGGATTTAAACTGCGCGCCGCCGACCTTTACAGCACTGAAAAACCCTCGCTCAACGACGCGATAGTTCTCTTCGGCAGCGGCTGCACGGGGGCTATAGTGTCGAACGAAGGGTTGCTGTTCACCAACCACCACTGCGGTTACGGGCAGATACAGAGGCACAGCAGCGTCGAGCACGACTACCTCACTAACGGTTTCTGGGCGATGAACCGCGCGGAGGAGCTTCCCAATCCCGGTCTCAAGGTGAGTATAATGATCCGCATGGAGAACGTCACGGAGGCCGTGAACGCGGGCCGACGCGACGAGATCCTCGCGGCCGCCACCGAGGGAGGTCGTTATCATGCGGAGATAAAGCCCCTTTACTATGGCAACGAGCAGTGGATGTGGGTCTACGAAGTCTTTACCGACGTGAGGCTTGTGGCCGCGCCCCCTTCGTCGATAGGCAAGTTCGGCGGCGATACCGACAACTGGATCTGGCCCCGCCACACGGGCGACTTCTCGGTGTTCCGCATCTACGCCTCAGCCGACGGGAGTAACCGTCCCGCCGAATATTCGCCCGACAATGTGCCCTACCGCCCCTCGAAATTCTTCACGATCGCGGGCGGCGGCGTTAAGGAGGGAGACTTCACCTTCGTTTACGGCTATCCAGGCACCACTCAGGAGTATGTCACCTCCGACGCCGTGGAATACACCGCCGAGCGTTCCAACCCGATGAAGATCGCGCTACGCACCCTGCGCCTCGACATAATTAAGGAGGCGTCGGACGCCGATCCCGCGACCCGCATAGCCTACGCCGCGCGTCAGGCGGGCATCGCCAACAGTTGGAAAAAATGGCAGGGCGAGAGTTGGGGTCTGCGGCGCCGCGGCACCGTCGAGCGGAAACGTACCGAAGAGGCCGATTTCTCTCGCTGGGCCGCCTCCCGACCCGAATACGCACATCTTTTGGACAGCCTCGCCGCGGGATACGACCGTTGGGATGATGTTCTGTATCTCAACGAGTTGTATAACGAGAGTTTCCGGGTGATGGAGTTCACCGACACCGAAATCAACCGCCGCACCAATGCCGCGCTTCTGCAGGGTTTTGCCCGGTGGTGGCCCGAGACGGAGGAGCTTCCCGCCCGCTTTACCCGTCTGGTCGATTCGTTGGGCGGTTACGAAGCCGCCGCGCTTCATCCCGAAGCGCTTGAGAAACTGCGCACGGAGGTGTGGAGCAATCTTAACGTTCCGCGCGTGAGTTCGTTCGCCGCCATTCCCGACATCGTGAAGTTTTATACGCCCTATATGCGTGCCCTGCGGGAGTTCGACACCGAGCGACGGTTCTATCCCGACGCCAACATGACCCTGCGCATCGCTTACGGGGCGGTGGCTGGTTACCGTTACGAGGACGCCGTGTGGCACGAACCGGCCACCACCATCGACGGGATCATGGCCAAGGACGATCCCGGGATATACGACTACGACATTCCGCAGCGGCTTCGCGAGCTCTACGCCGCGAAGGATTACGGCCGCTGGACGGCGGTGGTGGACGGACGGCAGACGGTGCCGGTCTGCTTCATCGCCTCGAACCACACCTCGGGCGGCAACTCCGGCAGCCCGATCCTTAACTCCCGCGGCCAACTGCTGGGCCTGAATTTCGACCGCACCTGGCTCGGAACGATGTCCGATATGGAGTTCGACCCGTCGATCTGCCGCAACATCTCGGTCGACATCCGCTATGTGCTGTTCACGATCGAAAAGGTCGGGGGCGCCGGATGGTTGCTCGATGAATTACGAATTACGAATTAGGAATTACGAATTAGCCGCTATAAAAGTCGATGAAAGTAGCCTATCTTATAACGGCTTACGGGGAATGGGGTCATCTGGAGCGGCTGGTTGCCGCTCTTGACGACCCGAATGTGGGATTTTTTATCCATATCGACGCAAAAAGCACCGTGCCGGAGGGCTTTACGGAGCGGTTGGCGGCAAGGGGGAACGTGGTTTTCGCCCCGCGCCGCAAGGTTTGGTGGGGAGGATGGTCTCACACCGCCGCTATGCTTTCGCTGATGGAGCTCGCGGCCGAAGGCGACTGGGATTACTGCGTGCTTCTTAGCGGCGCCGACTATCCGGTACGCTCGAACCGCGTTATTTTCGAAACTTTGGCCGAAGGCGGAGAGTTCATCAACGCCGCCCCCGGTTTTCGTGCAGGCAAACCCGAAAGCCGCGTGCGGTACTATTGGTTCAACGGCTTCGACCGGCGACGCAGAACACTTAAAACATTTCTGCTTCGCGGCGCCGAAATCATGCTCCGGACGCTCGGTATCCGCAAACGCCGCTATCCGTTCGAGGCGGTGTATTCGGGGATCGTGTGGTCGGCGCTGAGCATGGACTGTGTGAGGTATATTCTCGAATATGTGCGCACCCACCCGCGATTCGTGAGATTTTTCCGCACCGCGCAGGTGCCCGAGGAGATGTTCTTCCAGACCATCATCGGGAATTCACCTTTCGTTGCCGACATCCGCGGTACGCTTACATTCATGGATTGGGATCACCCGTCGGCCTCGCCTCCGCGAATAACGGCCCGGGATCTCGGACGCCTTGCCCCAGGGGTGGAACATGCGCATTCGGCCACAGGACGTAGCTATGAGCGTCTGTTCGCCCGCAAATTCGACGACGGAAGCGGTGCGATCCTCGATGTGATCGACTCGGAATTCAGAAAGTAGGGCGCGGCGCGCTATCACGCTTCCGCCTCTTGTCCGCCCTCGGCAGGGGCGGCATCTTCGGGATAGTATTTACGCCGGGTGCGTGCCGACATAAAGATACTCAACTCATAGAGGCCGTACAGCGGCAACATCACGAGGATCATGCTGAACAGGTCGGGCGGGGTGATGAAGGCGGCGATCACCGCCAGCACTATCACCGCGTGGCGGCGGTATTTACGCAAAAACTCGGGCGAGACGATACCTATGCGGGTGAGGAAATAGATCAGAAGCGGCAACTGAAATATCAGCCCCGTGCCGAGCGGAATGCCTATCACCTGCGAGGTGTAGTTGGCGGTGTCGATCATGTTGGCGATGTTGTCGCTCACCCGGTAGTTGGAGAAAAAGTGGATCGACAGGGGGGTGATGATGAAATAGCCGAACGCCACGCCCGCGAAAAAACCGAGCGAGACCCACAGCACGAACATGTTGGTTCCCTGTCTCTCCTTAGGGGTGAGGGCAGGCTTGATGAACTGCCATATCTCCCACAACAGATACGGAATGGCGATAACTAACCCCGTCACCAAAGCGACCTTCATCGACAGGTTGAACTGGCCGACCAATTTTGTGTTGATGATCTGGTAGTCGTTGTCGCTGTTGATGCACAGTACCGTCGGGTCGATCGACCACTCGGCGCGGAACAATCCTCCGAGCCAACCGACGAAATCGTCGAGCACGTAGCCCATCGAGCACAGCCAGCGATTGGTCGGAAAGTCGGGGGTTCCGGGAGCGAACAGCAGGTTATCGACGAGGAACCGGGCGAAGATAAAGGCTACGATAGCTATAATGAACAGTGCCCCGAAAGCCCGCATCAGGTGTGGACGCAGGTCTTCGAGGTGCTCAAAAAAAGTCATCTCGACATCGGATGACTCTTTCTTGTCTTTAGCCATATTCTATACAATTACGAATTACGAATTACGAGTTGGCTACGCGCCATCGGTTTTGCGTAGCCGTAATTCGTAATTCGTAATTGATAATCTATTCTTCGATCTTTTTCTTCTCGGTTTTGGAGTCGTCGGCGGAGTAGTCCTTGTTTACGGCATCCTTGAACTCCTTGATACCGCGTCCGGCACCCTTCATCAGTTCGGGGATCTTCTTGGCGCCGAACAGCAACAGGATAAGAAGCACGATTATCGCGATCTGCCAGGGGCCGGCTATACCCATCGTTATAAACATCGACATATCTAACGTAAGTTTCACGAGTTCAGACGATTTGTCTATTTATTTAACATGAGGTTCATGCCGTCTGAACTCGTGAAACTCACGTTATCGGCTTTTTCAAAGCCGACTCTTGTAACCTACCCTCTAAATCTCCCTTCGAAAGGGAGACTTTGCAAAACCCACAGGGTTTTGCTGAATATCTTTCAGGTTTTTGACACGTTGTGAATTACAAAGATAATATAAGGCGAGCGAAAAACCAAATTTATTTACACGAGCAGTTCGAACAGCCCGGGATCGTCATTGAGGTATTCGTAAACTATCCCGTTTTCCTCCATGCGGCTCACAAGCCCTTCGAAATCTTCGCGGGCGGCAAGCTCGATACCCACTATGGCGGGGCCCTGTTCGCGGTTCGTCTTCTTCGAGTATGAGAAATGGGTGATGTCGTCGCCGGGCCCCAACACCTCGCGCACGAAGTTCAGAAGCGCCCCCGAACGTTGCGGGAAACGGATCACGAAATAGTGCTTCAACCCTTCGTACAGCAGCGAACGCTCGCGTATCTCCTCGGTGCGTGAGATGTCGTTGTTGTTGCCGCTCACGATCGCCACCACGGTTTTCCCCTTTATACGGTCGGCGTAACTGTCGAGGGCGGCTATGGCGAGCGCACCGGCGGGCTCGGCCACTATGGCATTGAGGTTGTAGAGTTCGAGTATCGTCGTGCAGATCTTTCCTTCGGGCACGGCTACTATATCGTCGAGCACCTCGGAACAGATGGCGTGTGTCAGCGCACCTGCCCTCCTCACCGCCGCCCCGTCGACGAAGGTGTCGATACTCTCGAGGGTCACCGGCCCGTCCGCCTCGATGGCAGCCCTCATACTCGCCGCACCGGCGGGCTCCACGCCTATGACCTTGGTGGACGGGTTCATCTGTTTGAAGTACGCTCCGATACCCGCCGCGAGACCTCCTCCGCCTATCGGCACGAATATGTAGTCGGGCGAGGCGCCGCTATGGCGGCCGGGGCCGCCGACGCTTCCGGCTGTCTGTTCGAGTATCTCGAGCCCCACGGTCGCCTGTCCTTCTATTACTTTGGGGTCGTCGAAGGGGTGGATGAACGACTTGCCCGTTTCGGCCGCGAATGCCAGCGCCGCCGCCGAAGCCTCGTCGAAGGTGTCGCCAGTGAGCACCACATCGATATTGTCCCTGCCGAAGAACTTAACCTGACGCCGCTTCTGTTTCGGCGTTGTGGCGGGCATGTAGATGGTGCCGTGGATACCGAGGCGCGCGCACGAAAAGGCTACCCCCTGGGCGTGGTTCCCCGCGCTGGCGCACACGACTCCCCGCGCCAGTTCTTCTGACGAGAGGCTACGGATCTTGTTGTAGGCGCCGCGGATCTTGTATGAGCGCACCGTTTGCAGGTCTTCGCGCTTGAGCAGTACCGTGGCGCCGTAACGTTCCGACAGGTTGGGGGTATTTATCAGTGGGGTGGTCGTGAGTATCTCTCCGAGCGTCTCCTTTGCGCACGCCACCTCTTCCGGTCTGAGTGTGTATTTCATTTCGTTCGGGATTTTGGGTTACCGTATGGAGCGCAAAATAGTAAATTATTTTAATAATGCGATATTTTCAGGATAAAATAGAGTTTGCGAACGTGCCGGGTGCATCCTGTGGCACGGTCGCGGAACGATAAAAAAATATATGGCACCGTTTTTGGAATTCACTTCCGAAAAACGATACCATTATGATGTTTGCAGATAGTATTTTCGACAGGTATATGTTCACGACCGACACCAACGAGTACGCGACGGGTCTGAACGACGAGAACGAATGGGAGGAGAATATTATGGACTATGGAGTCTCCCTCGACCAAAGAATGGACGATTACTTCGACGATCCCGATAGCGAACGCTATCTCTATAATGAGACGGGATACGACCGCGCACGTGTGAATTGACGTAAGTTTAGTCTGCGGGATAGATAATTCCAGCTTGGCGGCGGATATCATCGACTATCTCCATGACGGCGATGCTCCGGGCGTGGGTATTGACGGGCGATTCGACGGAGCCGCTCTGTACGAGGTCTATGAAGTGCGAAATCTCGTATGAATAGTCGTTGCCCGAATGCTGGGCACAGGTGATATCCTGCCACCCGCCGCCTCTTTCGCGGAACTCCAACTGCCCGATAGAGTTGATCGCGTTCCCGCGAATAGTCCCTTGCTCGCCCTCGATCTCCCACGGCAGGGCCATATCCACCATCTTGGAATAGAGCACGGTCGCGATCATATTGCCGCCGTCGTAGCTGAAATTCACCGCCCCATGGCCGTCGACCCCGGTGGGGAGCATCACGACTGTCGCCTGCACCCGCTCCGGAGCGCCGAACAGGGCCACCATAGGCCAGATCGCGTAGACCCCTATGTCCATCGCCGCGCCGTTGGCAAGCTGTGGGTTGAAGGCGTTCGGCAACCCGCCCGCCTTCAGGGCATCGTATCTCGACGAATATTTGCCGAACGCGGCGAACCAGCGGCGCGGCGTTCCGATCCGCGGCAGATATTCCTTTACGACCTCGAAATTCGGCGTCAGTGTCGGTTTCATCGCCTCCATCAACGTGCAACCGTTGAGCCGTGCCGCGGCCACCATTTCGCGCGCCTCGCGGGCGTTCGAAGCGAGCGGCTTTTCGCACAGTACATGTTTGCCGTGTTCCAAACATAGAATGGTTTGCGAGGCGTGCAGAGCGTTGGGCGAGGCAATGTAAATGGCGTCGAGATCGTTGCTCGACGCCATTTCTTCAAGTGAGGTGAAAGTGTTCGGAATGCCATGCAGGGCGGAGTATTCCGCAGCCCTTTCGGCGGTTCGCGAGTACACCGCCGATAGCTCGAAACGCTCGTCCATGCGCCCGGCAACGATAATGCGGTCGGTGATGAAGTTGCTCCCGACGATCCCGAATTTCACTTTACTCACGCCTTTTTCCACTGATCGCGCAACAGCTTCAGCGCGGCGGTGACGGTGACGTTCCTGTCGCCGCGGGTGCCGCATTCGAAGCTCACATAGCCTTTGTATCCCATCTCTTTAAGGGCACGGAAGCCGTCCGTGTAATTATCGAGATCGCCGTCCTCGCCCGGCATGATGCGGTTGCCGCGGCTGGCGATGTGAACGTGGTTGAGGTACTGGCCTGCGCTCCACAGAGCGCCGTAGTCGCTCACCTCTTCCGACATGTGCCAGAAATCGCCCATGCAGCGTACTCCCGCGCATTTCGTGTCGCGCGCGATAGCGGCGGCGTCGGCCACCTGACGCATATAGAAAGCCTCCCTGCGGTTCAGCGGTTCGAGAATAACGGTGGTACCGTGCTGAAGGGCGAATTCACCCAACTTGGCAAGCTCTTCGACCAGAAAAGCGCGCGTTTCGAGGGTGTGGGGGCGGCACGGTTTCTGGCCGTTGAAGGCCGGAACCATGATGACGCCCACCGAACCCAACTCGCCCGCGGCAACAATGATCTTACGCATCGACTCGTCGAACTCGGCCTTGACGGCGGGATCTTCGGCGAGAATGAAACCGCCGAAACCGGCGCAGATGGCGCTCACTTTTATGTTGCGTCCGGCCAGCAGGCCCTTCAGTTCGCCGACCCGCTCCCACAGTTTGCCGCCGTTAGGCTCTAAGCCGACTATGCCGTGAGCCTCCATCCAGTCCAACCTTTCGGCGAGCGTTTCGCCGGGTGCGATCCTCTCCTGAAACGATAAATTCAAATCCGGGTCATCTAAAAAATTCCGGGTTCTCTTTTCGCCTCTCACGGCGGCTTCCGCCAATACGGGGCCCGCCGCCAGCGCGGCCGCTCCGATCAGCGATGTTCTTAAAAACTCCTTTCTGTTCATATCCAATGAGTTGCGAATTGGGAAATGTGTGTGGCAAATTCCTAATTCCTAATTCTTAATTCGTAATTATTTTGCGGCTCCGGGAACGGGTACCTTGTATATGCTCATGTCGACGTTCTCGAGCTTGACCTCCTCGGGAACTATGCCGTGCGTCTTGGCGCTCTCTTCGTCCCAGGTCACGGTCTGGCCGGTGTACGCCGCGTCGCGCCCCATCACACCGGCGAGAGTCGATATGGCGGTCTCTTCGGCCTGGTTGACGGGCTGTCCCGCGCGGATGCTGGCCACGAGGTTGACGTGTTCGAGGGTATAGGGGTCGTTCTGAGTGTAGGTGGCCTCGACCGCCTCCTTGTCGAAACGCCAGATTTCGTTGCCTTCGAGGTCGACGATATAGGGGTCGTTGCCGCCGCCGTACCATACGCCTTTGGTTCCCTGGATCATTTCGCTGACATTGCTGGAGCATCCGTCGATCTGGCGGCACATGCTGTGGAGGTGGATTCCTTTCTCGAATTCGAAATCTATGCTGAAGTTGTCGTATCCGTCGCCGGTGACTCTCCTCTGACGCGAGCCGACACCTGTGGCTTTGATCGGTTTGAGGCCTGAGAACCATGTGAATACGTCGATGTTGTGAACGTGCTGTTCGACTATCTCGTCGCCGCAGAGCCATGTCCAGTTGACCCAGTCGCGGATCATCCACTCCATGTCGGTCCAGCCGGCCTGCTTGGTGCGGTACCAGAGCTGGTTCTGGTTCCAGTAGACGTTGCCGCCGCGGATATCGCCGATTGCGCCTTCCATGATCTTCTGATACGAAGCGAGGTACGAACGCTGGTGGTGGCGCTGGGTGCCTGTTATGACGGTGAGGTTCTTGGCGGAGGCGGCCCTTCCGGAGGCTATGATCGAACGGTAGCCTTCGGCGTCGACGCAGACGGGTTTTTCGAGGAACGAATGAACGCCCTTTTCGACGGCGTATTTGAACTGCTCGGGACGGAAAGCGGGAGGAGTACACAAAAGCACTATGTCGACACCCGCGTCGATGACCTTCTTGTATGAATCGAAACCGAGGAAACAATTTTCGTCGGGAATTTCGACGTTGAAATTCTTTTTGAGACTTTCACGCGCACCCTGCAGTCTGTCGGCGAAGACATCCCCCAGAGCGACGATCTCCACTCCGTTGGCTGAATTCAAAAAGTTGGCTGCGGCGCCTGTCCCACGGCCTCCGCAACCTACCAGACCCGCCTTGAGGGGGCGTCCGTCGGGAGCTTTGTCTGGAAGATCGGGAATGTAGTATTCGCCGGGTTGTTTCAGGGGTACGAGTTTTGCACCTTTCCCCTCGCCCGCACACGAAGCCAGGAATGTGGGCGCGGCGAAAGCGGCGGCAGCGCCGAGAGCCGACACTTTGAGGAAATCCCTGCGCGGCATTCCGCTTGCAGATGATTTTTTTTCTTTTTTCATTTCGGTTCAGTATTTTATGGTTAGTATTATTTATTCCGTGTAGCTAAATTCGTAACTCGTAACTCAAATCCCTTCGGGTACTTCCATCACTATGCGGAAACCTATCGCCTTGATGTCGGAGTACCACCAGATACTTTTGGGCTGTTGCGGGTCGGTGCGCAGCCACATATCGTTCTGCGTCGGCGCGCGAACGGCCGAACGGACACCCGAAGCGTCGTCGGCGTAGGTTCCGCCGCGAATAACTCGCTCGGTCTCGGGAGCGATGCCGTCCCCCTCGTACCAGTCCGAGGTGTACTCCCACACATTGCCGAGCATGTTCTTCAGGCCGAACGGATTGGCCTTCACCCGCGAGGGTTCGCCGGTGCGGCCGGCGGAGTTGAGGCCGTAGATCGTATAGGTGTTGATGACCGTAGTGTCAGGGCCGAAAATCTTGTTCCAGAGCCCTTTGTCGGAGTATTTGCGCGGAGAACCTTCGAAGAAATAGGGGGTTTCGGTACCGCTACGTGCGGCGTATTCCCACTCGGCCTCGGTGGGCAGACGGTAGGTTTTACCGGTGCGCGCCGAAAGCCAGCGGCAGAAAATGTCGGCGGCGTAATAGGAGATGGTTATGGCGGGACGCTGGCCTGCACCCCATCCCTGGTCGGGATTTCCGAACGGCGGGGTTGGGCCGCTGAACGCGTCGACCTCGGGGGCGGAGTTATTGGCGTACACCTCTTCGATGGGGGTGCGCCCTTCGGACATGGTCTCCTGATAGAACTGCCAGAACATATCCCAGGTCGTCTCGGTCTCGGCCATGAAGAACCTCTCGACCGCGACCTCCTTTTGCGGGCCTTCGTTGGCGGCGTGGAAAGGCTCGTCGTCGGGGCTTCCCATCGTGAAACTGCCCGCCGGAATAGCCTTCATGGCGAACGATATCCTCGATCCGGGAATTTGCTCGGTGAAGTCGGCGAATTCGACAACAGGTGTCGTCTCCTCGAAGACGGGGCCCGAAACCTCCTGCTGCGGAATGCCGGTCATTTTCGCGTGGGTGTAGTTGGGATTATAATGACCCACGTCGAGGTGGCAGTCGATGCAGTTCATGTCGAACTTTTCGCTGTTGCTCTCCCAATAGAGATGCGCCACGACACCGTCGTCGGAGATCCCGTCGGGGAAAAGCTGGTGGTGACACTCCACGCAGGAGGCGTTGTAAACTATCTTGCGGGCGTGTTCCAACTCTCCCTTGGCCTCCCAGTTTATCTTCTCCTTGTCCTTGAATATGTATGAGAAGATATCCTTGGCGCCGGTCTTGGTCTTGGCGACCACATAGTCGAGAGATCCGGTTGGCGGCAGATGGCACTCGGCGCACGAGGTTTTGGTGCCGCTGCCGTTCATGTAGTGCGACGACTGACGCCAACTCGCCTCCGAATCGGGATGGACATGGCAGGCCATGCAACTGTCGTCCTTGGATGAGTTGACCCAGGCATAGTTGGCGCCCATGGTGGCCAGAACACCTACCGCGGTAGCGATAAGTGCCACACCGGCAATGCGTTTCCATCTTTTTTTGTCTCCCGTTCTCTTCATTTTCGTATAAGTATGGTAATTACGTGCAAAGATAAGAAAAAAAACCATTATACCGGGACGGGATTTACGGAAGTTCGTTTTTGGGAGCTTCTTTTTTCTCGACCAAGGTGAAGGTGGGCGCTACTCCGGGCGAACCGGCCGTGGTTACCTTGCGGGTGATCGCAGCTGACTGTTAGCAACTTGTTAACAATTATACAACTTGTTGATAATTTGTTCGTTTTCTTAATCGAAATGTCACAACAATCTCACAAAAAATATCCACCTTTGCAAAACATTAATCACTTAAATAATAGTATTTAATCGTATGAAAAGAATTAAACATCTATTAGCCGCTACCTTGCTGTTAATTAGCGCTTTTACTTATGCTCAAATAACAACGTCGAGTATGAGTGGGAGCGTTACGGATGGTACGGAACCTCTGATCGGAGCAATCGTTACAGCGACTCACACGCCATCCGGTTCTGTGTACAGTGCGGTAACAAACACCGATGGACGATACACCATTCAAGGTATGCGTGTAGGTGGTCCATACGAAGTGAGGATTTCGTATTTGGGCTATGCCACTTATGTGGCAACGGACATTACGCTTCAGTTGGCTGAAACTTACAATCTAAACTCCGAACTAACAGAGGACGCTAACATGCTGGAGGAGGTTGTGGTGTCGGCAAGTGCAAGTAGATTTGCGGCAGAGAAAACGGGTGCTTCTACCAATATCTCTAACACGCAAATCGTTAACATGCCTTCGATTAGCCGTAGTATCACAGATTACACCCGCCTGTCTGCGTATGGTGGAAATGGCATGACCTTCGCCGGAGCCGACGGTCGTACGGCCAACTTCACTGTGGACGGTGCTAATTTCAACAACAACTTCGGTTTGAGTGATGGCCTTCCCGGTGGTGGCAGCCCGATTTCCATCGATGCTATTGAGGAGATGCAGGTGGTAATCGCTCCCTTTGATGTTCGTCAAACGAACTTCATCGGCGGTGGTGTGAACGCTATTACCAAATCGGGTACCAACACATTCAAGGGTAGTTTCTACACTTACCACCGTAATGAGAATATGCGTGGAGATGCC
>QMCD01000097.1_pt1 | contig 63875 bp, 50 predicted proteins | sample 1821841 | NCBI WGS metagenome assembly QMCD01 (sample SAMN01991225, study PRJNA193472) | Termite gut metagenome, whole genome shotgun sequencing project. | isolation source: worker | host: Macrotermes natalensis
TGCGGTAGTGCCGATGGGCTGGAGTGCTGCGGCGTCAACCTGACCGTGCCGCCGGAGCGGGTCGAGGAACAGATCGCGGAACTCGGCATCGGCTTTCTGTTTGCGCAACGGTTCCATCCGGCCATGCGGCGTGTCGCTCCGTTACGAAAGCAGCTTGGGGTGCGAACCTTGTTCAACTTGCTCGGGCCGCTCACGAACCCAGCCGGGGCGGGCTGTGCGCTGCTCGGCGTTTACGCCCCTCAACTGACGGAAATGTTCGCCGAAGCACTGCGGGAACTGGGCTGCCGCCGGGCGATGGTCGTCCACGGCTACGATGGCATGGACGAACTGACCGTCACGACAAAGAGCCGCGTTACGGAATTGATCGACGGACGGACGCGAACGTATGATTTCCTGCCCGAACTGTATTTTGACGGCGAATTGGCCGATCTCGAAGAGCTGCGAGGAGGCGACGCCGAGGAAAATGCCGCCACACTTCGCGGTATTCTCAGCGGCAAAATTCAGGGCGGCAAGCGAAATATCGTACTTCTGAATGCCGGGGCCGCCATTTTTTGTGCGGGCTTGGCCCAAGCCGTGGAAGAAGGCATTCGCCTCGCTTGTGAATCCATCGATTCCGGGGCCGCCATCGACAAACTGAATCGTTTGATCGCTTTTTCTTGACCCGATTTTTGAAACGACCATGACGGATATTTTAACGAAAATTATTGAACATCGCCGGGCTGATATTGAATCCCGCAGCATTTCTATCTCGGAACTAAAAGAAAAATGCCGCGACAGAAACGATTTTCGCCCGTTTCGGCAGGCTCTTTGCGAGAAAATGCGTTCAAAAAACGCGGCGGTCATTGCGGAACTGAAGCGAGGCAGTCCGGCAAAAGGATTGTTCGCTCCCGATCTTGATCCTGTCTCGACGGCGAAAGAATATGCGCTGGGCGGGGCCGCCTGCCTGTCGGTGCTGACGGAACCGCGCTCTTTTTTCGGTTCGCTCGACGACTTGACGGCAGCCAGAAACACCTGCACGCTGCCCGTGTTGCAAAAAGATTTTATCGTCACGGAATATCAAGTTTACGAGGCCGCCCTCCATGCCGACGCGATGCTTTTGATCGCTCGCTGTTTGGAACCGTCTCAACTTGCCGATCTGCATGGTCTCGCAACGGAGCTGAAACTTGACGTGTTGGTTGAAGTTTTCGATGAAGACGACATCGACAGAATCGAGCCGTTCCATTTTCCGATGGTCGGTATCAACCACCGGAATCTACGAACGATGGGCATTGACCTGGACCGCTCTCGCCGCCTGTTTTCTCGATTCGGTCTCGACCAAACCGTCGTCGCGGCCAGCGGAATCAAAAATTGGAGCGACATCGAATCCAAAATGCAAGACGGTTTTCGTTCGTTTTTGATCGGCGAAAGTTTGTCCACGCACCCGAATCGAGTTGCCTTTCTCCGCGAACTCGTCGAAGGAGGCGGCAATGTTGAATAACATATTGATTAAAATTTGCGGCATCACCTCGCCGGAAGCCGCCCTTGCCTGTTTCGAGGCCGGGGCCGACATGATCGGACTCGTGTATTATCCGCCCAGTCCGCGACATGTTGACGAAACAAAAATCCGCGAAATCCTCAATGCCGTCGAACCGTTTCGGGCACGAGGAAAAAAGGCTGTTTTGGTTGTCGTCGATCAGCTGCCGAACAAAATCGATTTGAGAATTGATTTGGTTCAATCCTACGGGAAAGAATACTCGGATGTTTCGATTCCCAAAATTCACGTCGTCAAGGAGCGAAAAACTTTTGATGCGTCGCTTGCCGCGTTTCCGAACGGGCCGCCGGCACAAAAAGGCTCCACACCCCTTTATTGTCTCGAAATGTCGAGCGGCATTCTACCCGGCGGCAACGGAGCGATGTGGGATTGGTCGCTTGCCCGGCCCTTTTGTGCGCGTTATCCCACGCTTCTCGCCGGAGGAATCACGCCGGAAAATGTTCTTGAGGCCATTCGGCTTGCCCGGCCTTATGGAATTGATGTTTCCAGCGGCGTGGAATCAGCACCGGGCATCAAAGATTTTAGCAAAGTTCAATGTCTTATTAAAAATGTACGTCAATTTGCAACCACTGTACAGCATAAAAAACCATGAAAACAACACAACCTGACGCCAACGGCTACTTCGGCGAATTTGGCGGCATGTACGTCGGCGAAATTCTCGTAACGCCGCTCAAGGAGTTGGACGCATCCATGCAGGCTGCCTTCTCGGACGAAGATTTCTGGAGCGAATATCACCGTCTGCTCAAAAATTACGTCGGACGCGAAACGCCGTGTTACCATGCCAAGCGACTGAGCGAACATCTCGGCGGCGGCGAGATTTGGCTGAAACGCGAAGACCTGACGCACACCGGGGCACACAAAATCAATAACACGGTTGGCCAGGCACTGCTTGCTCGGCGGATGGGCAAATGTCGTCTCATCGCCGAAACCGGGGCGGGGCAACACGGCGTTGCGACGGCGACGGTCGCTGCCCTCTTGGGTTTTGAATGCCGCGTGTTTATGGGCGTGGAAGACATCCGCCGCCAGCAACCGAACGTGCTGCGGATGGAACTGCTCGGAGCCGAAGTCGTGCCCGTCGAGTCCGGGACAGGCACGCTCAAAGACGCCATGAACGAAACGTTACGTTATTGGAGCGAAGTCGTCGACGACACGTTTTACGTGGTCGGTACCGTGGCTGGACCGCATCCGTATCCGCTCATGGTTCGTGAGTTCCAGAAAGTGATCGGCGAAGAAGCCCGGCGGCAAATGCTGGAGCAGACAGGCAAGCTGCCGGATTGCATTGTCGCGGCTGTGGGCGGCGGCAGCAACGCGATGGGCGTGTTTTATCCTTTCCTCCATGATTCCGTTACGCTGGTCGGTGTTGAAGCGGCCGGACACGGGCTGGAAACCGGCGAACATGCCGCCTCGTTGAACTGCGGCAAACTCGGCATTCTTCACGGCGCGAAATCAATGCTGCTTCAAGATGAGCATGGCCAGGTTCACGAAGCATACTCGATTTCGGCGGGGCTGGACTATCCCGGCGTCGGCCCGGAGCACGCGATGTTACACAAATCGGGCCGCGTCCGTTACGAAACGATTACCGACGCCGAAGCCCTCGAAGCGTTTCGGACGCTTTGCCGTTTGGAAGGAATCATTCCGGCACTCGAAAGTTCTCATGCGCTGGCTCGGACGTTCAAGGAGGCCGGAAAATTTGAACGAATACTCGTCTGCCTTTCCGGTCGCGGCGACAAAGACCTTCAGCATGTTTCACAATGTATCGCCAAAGAAAGGGAGGTGAAATCATGAATCGACTGATGAAAACGTTTGAAAAAACCCGAAACGAAAACAGGGCGGCACTTATCGGTTACATCACGGCGGGAGACCCGGACCCGGAACAATCGTTTGTGATTCTTGATGCAGCCTGCGAGGCCGGTTTGGATATTTTGGAACTTGGAATTCCGTTTTCCGACCCGACCGCCGACGGCCCGGTGATTCAACGCGCGGCATCGCGCGCCCTCCGCGCCGGAATGACGCTTGAAAAGGGAATCGAGCTTGTCCGGCGATTGCGGCAGCGACACGATTTGCCGATCATTATTTTTTCGTACTACAATCCGATTCATGCGATGGGGACGCAACGTTTTGTTTCGGAGGCCGCCCTTGCCGGGGCGGACGGCGTGCTGGCCGTCGATTTGCCAAACGAAAATTCGGATGAAATCATGCGACATGTCGAAACGCCGAGTACGTTTTCATTCATTTCGTTGATCGCTCCGACGACCGATCCGCAACGTCGCCGCGAAATCCTACAGAAGGCGGACGGTTTTGTCTACGTTGTGTCCCGGCGCGGCGTGACCGGCGTCGGCGGCATCGACTGGGGTGTGTTGGCCGAAGAAATGCAGGAATTGCGAAAAGAGACGACGGTTCCGCTTTGCGTGGGCTTCGGCATTTCCACCCCGGAAGATGTCCGGTCGGCGGCGAAAATCGCGGACGGCGTGATTATTGGCAGCGCGTTTCAGAAACGGATCGAGGAGAATCCGAAGACGGCGATGGAAATTGTTACTCATTTTGCCCAAATGCTCCGCCGCGACGGAAATTTGTGAGGAAGCTGAGTACGACGGTTTTAGAAATCGCAGGAAGAGAATGAGCCATTTTTCCGCTTGTCTTTTTCGGTTTTCCCGTTAGAATGGGGGGCGTTGCTCACTTCCCTCTCCTTGGGGAGCGGAGACTTTTTGCCATGTCGAGATACATCAATCCCTACACCGATTTCGGGTTCAAGAAGCTGTTCAGCGAAGAAGCGAACGTCGATCTGTTGATCGACTTTTTGAACACGTTTCTCCCCGAAAAGCATCGGATCAAGACGCTGACATTTCGTAACGCCGAACAACTCGGTTCGTCGGCCTCGGATCGCAAGGCGATTTTCGACATCTACTGCGAAGCGGAAAGCGGCGAGAAATTCATCGTCGAAATGCAGAATGCGAAGCAGCATTATTTCAAGGATCGCGCGCCTTTCCGATTCGGGATCAGGGCGTTCGTGGCGACGAGTGGCAATTCGAGCTTCAGGCGATTTACTTCGTCGGCATTCTCGGTTTCGAGTACGACGAGCAGGAAGAATGCCGGAAATTTCGGCGGGATGTCATGCTCAAGGATCAGGACGGCGACGTGTTTTATGACAAATTGCGTCTGATTTTTCTCCAGATGCCGCTGTTTACGAAGACGGAATCGGAACTGAGCACTCACCGGGACAAGTGGCTTTATTTTTTGAAACATTTAGCGAGTTTCGACGACATTCCGGCGATTTTGAACGAGCCGGTTTTCGAGCGGGCCTTCGAAACGGCGGAATTGGCGAGGATGAATGCGGGCGAACGGGCACGGTACGAGGCGAGCCTGAAAATCTATCGTGACAACTATGCCGTTCTCGAAACCGCGAGGATGGAAGGGAAAGAAGAAGGCAAAGAGGAGGGTAGAGCTGAAGAGAAAGTCGGAATCGCCCGGAATATGAAAAACGGAGGATTCGACAGCGAAGTCATTTCTAAAATGACCGGCCTGTCCAAAGACGAGATTGAGCAATTGAAATAAACGATTGTCTCGGCGAGAAAAAGGCCGGATTTGGAGAGCCTCGCAAATTCGGATGGTGTCATATTGATGCAAACAGTGGCGTCATGGAAATTGCCGACCGCACCAACCCCGATGAGAAACGGGATTGGTACGCGGCCAGCGAGCGGCGGGACGGGGATTGCCTGTTGAAACCGGGTGTCGTTTCGGAAGCGATCAATGACCACGACGAATACGAGTTGTCGGGAGCTTCCGAGCAAGCCTCGCAAAAAACGCGACAACAAATCAACGATGCCCTCCTCGCCGTGGGACTGAAATATCGGATTGTCGGTAACGGCACGATTCTGAAACCGGAGTTCATGGACGTCTTTTCGGGAATTTAGGGCATGTTCACGCGATGATCTTGTGTGTATCCAGTTAAGTTGCGTCCCGGTTTTCCGGACGGACATCTTGACATCGGCTGCCTCGCGGAATAAGTTTAGGGGCGTTGTAGGCATTCGTTGGCCTCATGGCCATTCCGGGGATGATCGAGCGTTTCGTCAGCGGCATCACCGAACCGCCCGGCCTCGCGCATCCCTCAGTACAGTCATTTCACCGAGAAAGGCAACAGGAAAGAAAATGCCGATTATTTTTTGGAACGAGCAAAAGTATTCCGTGGGCGTGCCCACCATCGATCAGCAGCACAAACGTCTGTTCGAGTTAATCAATACGCTTTACGACAGCATGAGAGAAGGTAAGGCGAGTGACGTACTCGAAGGCGTGCTCGGAGAGTTGATCGCGTACACGCAGGAGCACTTCGCCTACGAGGAAGGGCTGCAAGCCCAGGCACGTTATCCTAAACTGGCTCAACATCGGGTCGCACACGGAAAGCTGGTTGCGCAAGTTGGCGAATTTAAGGCGAAACTGGCCTCCGGCCAAAAACACATTTATATTGAACTGGCGAATTTTCTCAAGCAATGGCTGGAATCGCACATTGCCGTTTCCGATAAAGACTACAGCCCGGCCATGATCGAATGTAAAATTCGTTAGGTCGTAGCGTGTGGCATTGATCTTTTCGGCGTCTCCCGGTACGGGAAGGCAATGTTTCCGAACCATGTACGAAAAAACGGACTTCGCGCAAACCGTGTGATGTGCCGCGTTGCGTTTGCAAGCCTCGTTGAAAAACAGGGCAAAGGGCATCCATATCCTACAACACACGCAGTTTGGGATGGCAAGGCCGGACTTTCCTCCCCGCGAGCGTTGCGGTGGAGATTCTCTCGTGCGACGAAAGGCAAGGGCGTCAACTGGTGGCTCGCCCCCCAAGATGTCCGAACCAAACTCAAATCACCGATGGCCACGATGTTAGGTGAGGTGGGAGTGACGTGCCATGACAAACAGTAAATCACTCAGGCGATTCAAATAAGCGATGAGTGTCGGTGAAGTATTCGGCTCTTTTCTCACAAGCGTGACTAGGCCGCGTTCCGCCCGGCGGCAAACGGTTCGGGCAAGATGAAGATAGGCGGAGACCTTGTTGTCGCCCGGAACAACAAAATGGTTGAGCGGCGGCAGAAACGCTTCGATTTCGTCAATTTCGCGCTCCAATTGTTGCACATGTTCGGAAGAAATCGTCGTTGCGTTGAGTCGAGGCGGCGAGCCGCAGACGATTTCCGCCCCGAATAGCAGCAACTCATGTTGAACACGCAAAATGAGTGCCGCGTATTTGTCAGTCAGACCTTCCGCGCGGACGATGCCCAAAACCGAGGAAAGTTCATCCAAATCGCCGCACAGAGCGATGCGCAACTCATCCTTGGCCACTCGCAGGCCGGTGAACAGTGATGTTTCGCCGAGGTCGCCGGTTTTCGTGTAGATTTTTCTGCGCGATGTCGTTTGCCGTGTCACGATAAAAAGTGGATTCGTTTTTATGCTGATAAGAAAAGGCCGAAGATGCCGTCCATGTTTGTTGTTTTGAAGTGTCCTGCCCGAACGCTCTGCCTCCCGCGGGGGCGAGGGGGATATTCCCAAAAAATCAAAGCGCATCCGGTACGCCCACGTTCCACGCCGAAACGCCTTCCGCATCCGCAACGATCAGAAGACGCTTTACGCCATCACCCACCACGGCGAGGTCTGCGACGACCTTTCCAAACGCAAACGAGTCGAGCGGCGTGCCGTCATCACCCAAAACGTGGATTGTGCCATCGGAGGCGGCTACGATCCATTCTTTTCTCTCATCGCCGATCAAATCGCCACAAACAAGCTGGTCTGCCGATTGCCGATCATTTTCCCCCCGTGTTGAGTCCCCCAGTATCGGACGGCTCCATAAAACGTTGACGCTGCCTTCCGTTTCTCCCGGTTCAATTCTTTCCAGCCGCAGGTCACGTTGGTCGGCATCACAGGAAATCACACACAGTCGTCCCGTGTCTTTGTCGACGCCGAAGCAAAAAATTCGCCGGTTATCTCCGACCCGCACAGTACCCTTCCGTCGACCTTCCGTGTCATAGATCACCAGCTCATTGCCGGTTCCCTGCTCGGCGTCGCTCAAACCAAGGAGTACCTGGCGTCCCTTGACATGGCAGGAATCGACTTGTATCGGCGAGGACACGGAATCATCCCGCCAAATTTCTTTGCCGTGTGTATCGGCCTCAAGATCAACGGCACGGAACGAGTCGCCATTCGTGTTCGTTTCGTCAATACTAACAACGCCCGCCAACAGCTCCTCCGAATCGCCGCCTTGCATGTTCGCAAAACAAAAATCCGCGATCAATTGCCGCGGACGATTCGAGGCGGTCGAGTCTTTTTCCAATACTCCCGGCAGGTAGGAAGTGACCAGCTTGAGCGTGTGATCGAGCGCGCAGTCATAAACATGAACCGCCTTGCCGCTCAGCGAGGAAAGACCGACGCGAGGTCTGCCGGCAGGGCCGAAGCCTTGCCGAACAATTGTCACGAGTTCATCGTTGAGCAGGCCATCGGGCTTTGCTTGTTTGAGAATTTTACCATCAAAATTGATCACGGCCAAGAGATTGCCTTCATAAGGAACAAGCAGCACGGGCGGGTGTTTCACCGTGGCGTCTTCTTGTGTGCCTGCCGTCATATTCCGCAACACAGCCACCTGGGCCGCCCCGGTCAGTTTGTGATTCCACGCAGGCGTCAGCGTAAAACTTTTTGGAGCCTTGGCGGACACAGGTTTCGGGGCGGTATCGTTTTCCAACACATGGGCAGGCAGGGCAAAAACATCGCGTTCCGTCATGGCCTGTAGCATTGCGCGGTGCTCCTTGCGATGGCTGTCAAGCTGCGTGAGAAAACGCTTTTTTTCTTCCTCAGACGGTCGATCCGTGGAATTGACCGCAAGAAGATCGGACGGCAGAAATTCCGCGACTTGCCTCGCCTCCATTGGTTGTTGCATTTGAAATGCTTCTTCCGTGATTTCCCAGTTCAGCCTTGCGTCGGGCATGTCGATACGAACAAGTCGCAACGAATCCACACCTTCGGGCACGGGCTGTCCTTCGACGAAATACTCGAAACGCATCAAGGCATGATTTTCGCGGCTAATCCAGAGCAATCGACTCCCTGCCTCATCGGTGACGCGCACCAGATCGCAGGGAATGTCCCCAATCCACTGCGGTTCACGCAGCTCGGCTTGCGCCTTTTCGGGCAACAGAGTTTTCAGCGGATCGTGGGCGAGCAGCAAAACCAGTTGCGGCGGAAAACGCAATATGGTTTCGGGAATGCCCAGCTCCATCGATTGGTCGAGATAAATATCTTGAAACAAACTTTCGATGGTGAGGCTTTCGGGTGCGGCAAATCGCAGCACCTGCTCCGGCATAGGCTGAATCTGGGCGAAAACATCCACGCCGTCGGACACGAGTTTGCCGTCACCCACCTCCAGACGCAATTTTGTGGCCGTCCGATTGCCATTGTGAGCGATACCGCGTTGGAACGCCACGGTGCAAGGCCAAGGTTCCGGTCGGACATCGGGGTCAAGCATTTTGGCCACAATGCTGACTTGGCCGTGGTCGGAATACGAAAACGCCGCTTTGTAGGCGGTCACCGTCTTTTTCAAAAGCTGTCGTGGCGTCAAATCGGTCGGCCTTTCCAATTTGTTCGCCAATTTCTGCGGATTTTGGGGAACGGGGGCGGACGTTTCCGCCGAGACCGTCACCGGGGACGCCGTGGTCGCGGAGTGATTCGGTTCCGCCTTCCCACGGCAACCGCCCAGCCAAACGAGGCTGCCCAGGCCGAAAACGAGGATGAAAACGAAAAAATTTTTTCTATAAGCCATCGTATGGGATTGGAAATCATCCAATTGAGTGCGAAAAATTGATCTTCAGCAAAACCGCGAAATCTGCTAAAATCCGTAGAACCGATTCAGATCAATGTCATTATAGCCTTTTTTTCCTCAAAAACAATGAGAATCCGCACTTGTTCTTGCCATCTCGCCCGCTTGGCGGTGGCATTCCCGTTCTTCCTTTTTCCGGGCATTTGCGTTGGACAACCGGGGCAAAGCGGCTTTGCCAATCCCAACACGTCCGTCTCTGAGTCTCCAGCCCCATCCCCTTTTGACTTATCTACGCAGACTCCGGCTCCGGTCGCCGCTCCGGGGTCAGTGCCCTCTCCCTACGGCCTGGAATCGCCTTCAGCACCAACGACGCCCTCGGCAAATCGTCCTCCATACACGCCGCCACAGACCGGCACGGTTACTGTTCCAACGCAGAGGCCACTGCGCAACCAACCGCAAACACAAACGGCATTGGCTGAACCGACCGTGGCCATGCTTCAGCAAAATCCGAAATTGATCCAGTCCGTGCCCGCACCGGGTCATCCGTTGGCGGGCTATCTCAATGCCCCTCTCCCGTCGCAAACTCCGAATGTGCTCATCGGGGGCAAGGCTCTGTCGATTGCTGAGTTGCTCCAGAATGCGCAGGGCGACACGTTTCAAAATCCTGCGACACGGCGTGTACTTTTACAATCCTACTGGGAGCTTGTCGGAAAATTGGCCGAATACAACTGCCGACTTCAGGCCGAACAGCAGGCCGGCGGTACGAATGCGCCGCGCGATCTCAAAGCCGCTTCGGCACTCAATTTGCTACGGCAGGAACGCCGTGTCGCGGAGATAGAATTTGTGAAACAGCAGTGGCAGCTCGCCGAACTCATTCGCCGCGCCAAAGGCGACAGTTCGGCGGTGTCCGAGGCGGACCTGCCTATCCCCACGGATTATCCACTGTTCAAGACATACGAAACTCATGCTGACAAACTTGCCAGAATGGAGCGGAGTCGCCACTTGGGGCGTATGATTCCGATTCAAGAACAACTTGTGCAGTCCCGATTGTCTGCCTGCCGTGAAACTTTTGACCTGCACAGCGGTATGCCGGCTAGCTCACAGGATTTTTTGCAGATGTTGAGTCGCCGGACGGAGGCTTTTTTGGAGATGACACAGGCTATCGTGGATTACAACAAAATGATTGCCGAGTACGCTTCGCTGACGATTGCCCCCGGTGTGAGCCGCTACCGTTTAGTCGGCGCACTCGTCGAGTTGCCAAAATTCAACATCATGGCCCAGACACAACCCGGTACGACAGCCTACACGCCGATGTTCGCGCCCATGCAGGCGGCGGAGCAGGCCACGCCGGCCCCATTGACGCTTGGCAACGCCCTTCCCCAAGAACGTGCCGGGCTGGACAGCGTGAGCAATTCCGTGATGAATCCTGTTTCACCCGCCTACGGACGGAATTTGGCGGGTACGGAATCCGACATTGCGCAAGTTTCTCACGAGGAACGGCAGACAGCAATGCCGCCATCGCGTCCTGCCGTCATGCCACCGATTTCTTCTCTGGACGACAAACCGCAAGAATTGCCACCGTCCGCTATGAGCGACGGTGCGCAAGCCGAATACTGATCTGGAGTTTTCCGCAGAATCACTCCCAAGGATTTGACCAATCGCCCCAGTTCTCGAGATAGCGTTGGTAGGCGGGAGAATTTTCTGTCCGGTCGGTGAGCCACTCTTTCGTTTTTTTGACGAGCACTTGTTCTTCGAGTAGTGAAAGTGCCCCGGCGACAACCATCGTACGGAGAAAAACAAAATAAGTATCCAACACGTCGCAGCGGCAGTAATCGTTGATCTCCGCCAAGCGTCCGGCGTCGTACATGTCTTGGACCATAAAGCCTTGCGTATCCATTTTTCCGGGCTTGCCCAAGATGCTGGCCGCGAGATTCAGGCCGCCGGTGAAGCGAGTCGCCCCGTAGTTCGTCAGGATGTCGCAGAGATCGAGGTGCGATTTCATGTTGTAACGATTTCGCGGCTGCTCGTAGGTCTTGGCGTTGACGGCGAACCAAGCGGGAACCGCAATGCCGTAGCGGAAGGCGGCCAGTTCCAAAAGCGGCACGTCAAAGCCTCGACCGTTGAAGCTGACCAAAGTAGGCATTTTATACGCCGCCCAGCCACGCCAAAATTTGTTGCAAATTTCGTGCGGCCTGTACTCCGGCTCATCCAAAACAACGATGTCCAGTAGCGTGAAATCGGCGGCCACTTTGCCAATGACCACAGAGACGGGCACTTGGAAGGTGTATGGAATGAAATCGGAATCACCGCCGGACTTGGCTAAAAGTTCGTCGCGGTACTTGCGAATGGCGTCTTCCGGCAAAACGCTACCGCCGAAATGAACTTTGGACACCAAGGCCGGATCGGCGACACTTTCGATATCAAAAACAAAATAGGCGGGCTGCTCTGACATGGAATGCTCTGTGTCGATAATAAAAATGCGTGTGCCTGCAACTTAGGCCCTATCGGCAAGCAATGATCCTCGTCTCTACACAAATGGGAAAATGGCATGGAGAGCTGGGGGCGTTGCTACGGCATGAGGAAGAATTGATTACGTTGTGTACAAAGGGCTGAACGATCTTGTTCCTAGACTCCCACCTTCGCGGGAATGACGTTATGGTTGTGATCCTGTTTCCCAGCAAAGGCCGCCGCACCAATCGCATTCAAACGGATTCCACGAGGCAATCGTTATAACCCGCACTGTTCAAGCATAAAATGCCTCGATTTCCTTGGTTTTCCTGTGGGCATGTTCAAAATTATTCGAGTATAGCTAAGGGAGATTTTGCCTATATTTCAAACTGCCGTAAACTTGGCGTCGTGTCAGACGTAAAGCTTACGGCGTTCGGAACAAAAAAATGAACCAGAAGGCTTTCTGGGCACTGCCGTGACGAAAAGCCTCGAAACCGCGAGTGGCGAGTTGGAATCGCCAGTCCAAATTTTTCGCGGCGAACAATAAATTTTTGGAGACTTGACCTATGCGTTTGACAAGTTTCGGTGTCGTCCTCGCCGTGATGGTGGGTTTGCTGGCCGGTCGGGCAGGAGCGCAGATTCCTGAAAAGACACTTTTCCAGCCGGGAAGCTATGCTCAAGGCCACTTTGTGCAGAATGCTCATGCAGAGGGTGTGGCCGGTTCATCACGGTCGATTCCCACGCTGACACAAAAAGTGCTTGTGGAGTTGCCGGTTGAGGCTGCGATTGATACGGATGACGACACGCCGAAAACGGCTTGGGAAGAAATTTTTGCCGCCCCGGAAACGGTGCAGGTGGAAGTTGAAGTTCCGATTCCGACCAAGGTGGTGACGGCCCCGTATTTGGCTTGGCATCGCAATCCGATCACAAAGCGCGTTCATGTCGTGCCGTATCAGCCGGGCTATGCCGCCTCGCCGGAAGAATTTCCAAAGCACCAGTCGAAACTGAATCTTTGGCTGTCGAGCTTGCCGAGCCGCTCGCAAGACAGGCCGCAGGTCAAATACGCCGGCTATTACGATCCAGCCCCGGAAATCGTCGAGGACAAGCCCAGCCGTTGTCAATTGATACTCGGTTATTCCGACGAGGCGTGGACAAGCACTTGCGAAAATCGTTGGGGATTCCGCATGGCCCAGTGTCCCGGCGTCGTTCCGATTCCCACGGGCACGTTCGCGGAAGTTGGCATTAAAGATCAGCCCTACGATTATTGCGTGCCTACGGGTACGTTTGGCGGAATTTTCCAAGGGCCTCGGCCTATCGATTACGGACAAGGTGTGTCGACGCAACCGGGATTTGGAAGACTGGCCTACCAATTTGGCGGTCAATGTCCTTGTGAGTATCACGCGGGACAGGTTGCGGACGCAGCCCAGCCGGGGCCGTATACCCGTCCGATGTGCCCCGTGCCGGCTGTGACGCCGCGTCCATTGCCGGGCCAATTTTTTTCGGGCCAAAACCGAAGCAGCAACTGCACCTGCGATCACTGCCGCTGTGGGCACTGCAACTGTGGTCATTGCGTTGGAGGGCACGGCATTTCGGACAAAGTGCGGCATCGCGCCGACCATAAAGTCTGTGGATGCGGACACTGTGTAAAACACGTTTCGCCGAAAGCCATCCCTGAGCCGCCGGCAAAAGAATAACTGCCGGCTGCCGGATTTCCGAAAACAACCGAAATTGTGGGCCGTCGTTCACACGGCATTCCCGTTTCTTTCATGTAACGCTTGAACCCCACAGGGTTTAGGCGTATTTAGAATTGCTCTGGAGTCCTCTGCTCCCGCTGGTCGCTGCCTTTTGGGACATTCACCACTCCACACTTATTCCCAGCCCGTTCTGGCCTGAATTTTACAGTTCGGGCTTTTTTCTTTCTTGAAGGAAACGGTCGGAATCTTATATTTTGTGGCAGCCCATCCGAGAGTACCTGTTGCCTTTTCAGGTGTCATGCGATATGATTGATTACCGATGGATTTTCGGATGCGTTGTCTTGATCTCTACACTCTAGGGCTTTTATTCGTCTTCGGCAAAAAAATCGAACGGAGTTAAGCGTTGTTGTCCCTGATAGAGGGGTTGCCGTTGGTCGCTTCCGTTTGAAATTTTCTCCGAAGATCAATACAGGCCCGCGTAACAATTTTGGCGCGGCGTTCGCGGCTCCTTGATTGCGCTGTCGCTCCCTTGGGCTGTGCTCGGTCGCCGCTACGTTCAAAATTTTCCACCTCCCCAGTAATATCAAGGTTTCTACCATGTCCTTAGCCGTTCGCGTTGAATTTATCAATCCGTTCATCATCGCTGTGACCAAAACACTCGACACGATGGTTGGTTGCAAGGTCGTTCGGGAGACCCCGCATCTGAAGAAGAATCCGCAAACGCTTTATCCGATTAGCGGCATCATAGGGCTTTCCGGCGTTGTGGCGGGGACGGTCGTGTTGACCATGTCCGAAGAGCTTGCTCTGAAAAGTGCCTCGGCCATGCTCATGGAGGAATGCACCGTGCTGAACGCCGACGTTTTCGATGCCGTCGGCGAATTGACAAACGTCATTGCCGGAAACGCTAAAGCCCAGCTTGAGGAATATAAACTCAGTTTGAGCCTGCCCAACGTCATTAACGGGGCGGAAACGGAGTTGCATTTTCCAGAACATTGCCAGCCGATCACGATCCCTTTTAAGACGGATTTTGGCCCCATGGCCGTCGAAATCGGCTTCACGGCCCCTAAGGACAAGGGGTAGCTCTTAGTTGTCTCTGCGTCAACGCAGGCCGGTGTTTATGTCTGTATTCTCACGTCCGCCGAAACCATGCCGAATCTTGAACTGAGTTTTCAAAAGAGCCGTGCCATTTTTGCCGAAGCGAAAAATCTCATGCCGGGCGGCGTGAATAGTCCGGCGAGGGCGTTTGGGGCCGTCGGCGGTGATCCCGTTGTCATTGAGCGAGGCGAGGGGGCGTATCTCATCGACGTGGACGGCAACCGCTATCTCGATTATGTGCAGTCTTGGGGGCCGATGATACTCGGTTACGGCCATCCGGCGGTCGTCGAAGCCTTGGAGGCGGCTCTCAAAAAAGGAACCAGTTTCGGCGCGCCCACCGAAGCGGAGAATGAACTCGCCAAAATCCTGATCGACCTCATTCCCTCGATTGAGAAAATTCGTTTTGTCAATTCCGGCACCGAAGCGACGATGAGCGCGATCCGTCTCGCCCGCGGTTATACAGGGCGTAACAAAATTGTCAAATTCATCGGCAATTATCATGGCCACGTAGATTCTTTGCTCGTCGCGGCGGGTAGTTCGGCGGCCACGCTGGGCGTACCCGACTCGCCGGGCGTTACACCGGGAACCGTGGCGGACACGATTCTTTTGCCGTACAACAACGTTGCCGCCTTGAAAGCAGTCTTTGAAGCACAAGGCCGGGAAATCGCGGCGGTCATCGTCGAGCCTGTGGCGGGCAACATGGGCTGCGTCATCGGCAGCTCGAATTTTCTATATGAACTGAGACATCTCACGCAGCAGAGCGGAACCGTTTTGATTTTCGACGAAGTGCTCAGCGGCTGCCGCGCCGGTTTGGCCGGGGCAGGCCAACGGTTCAGCATTACGCCGGACATCACCACGCTGGGAAAAGTCATCGGCGGCGGCCTGCCGGTCGGAGCCTACGGCGGCAAAGCGGAGATTATGAATTGTGTTTTACCGGAAGGAAAAGTTTTTCAGGCCGGCACGCTCAGTGGCAATCCGCTTGCGATGGCCGCCGGAATTGCGACGATGAAAGTTTTGACCGAGCCGAAACTTTTTGCATCACTGGAACGCAAAACCGCCATGCTGGGAGAGGGATTGGAAGACGAAGCGCGAGACGCGGGAATTCCCGTTCATGTCGAACAAATCGGTTGCATGATGACGCTGTTTTTCCTGCCATCGGATGCGGCCCACGACAACAAAGTCGACGAAAACCGGGTTGTCAGCACCTCATTCAGTGGCGGCATGGTCGAACGTTCGCTGGCGACCAGCTCGACCACGGGCTGCTTTTTGAACAAAGTCATCGACTGGGAAACCGCCTCACAATGCGATACGAAGCGTTATGCCCAATTTTTCCGGGGTATGTTGGAACAGGGCTTTTATTTCCCATGCAGCCAGTTTGAAGCGTTCTTTCTGTCCGTGCCGATCACGGAAGAAGAAATCTTGGCCACGATTGACGCCGCCAAAGCGGTCTTTCAAACGCTGTGATGATGTCCCACGATACGCCTCACTGACGAACTCGCGGCACAGGTATGATGACGGGCTGCACATCGCACTCGATTCCGCCGAAACGCACCGGCTCATGCGAAATCGTGCCCTGACCGGATGCGTTCGCCGGTCGCCCTTTGAATTTTTCCATGATGGCGCGAATATTCGGGTCCAGTTCAATCATTTTGTTGGGAAGTTCTTGCCCCACGGACTGGAAACTGCCTATGGTAACATAACTGGCATGGTAATCATGGAACTCATAGGCTTCGTATCCTTGTTGCCGCAGAATTTTGCAGAGCTGTACCGCCGCCTTGCCGCTTAACTCAAGCTCCGATTTTTTTCGTGTGCTGAAAGGCCGCTTGCCGGACTCAATCTCCTTGATTTCGTCTTGACGAATCACGATTTTTCCCGTGAAGGTGGCCACACGGACGGTGAAACGACCGGGATTTGACAGGAGCGTATAGGGGCTGTCCGAATTGATTGAGGCCAAAAATTTATCAATCACGCCCTCCTGATTTTCCGGCGGGGCCATCGGATTTCTTGTCCCCATCGCAAAGAAAAAGGGGCCAAGGCCGTTTTGCGCCGTTTTGCTTACCGCGACGGCTTTGCCGCTCCACTGCGAAAAGCTCATGGTTTTCTGCGGGAGAGCTGTGTTAAACATGTCGGGCGTGATGGTCTTAATTGCCTTGAGCGTTTTTTGAAAATCGTTGTCATCCAATGATTGGAAGTCGCCGATCAGGACAATGTACTCTTGACGCTGGCCTGTTTGCAGGTAGCGGGATTTCTTGTAACTATAGAGTCCTTTCGGCTTGTTTTCTTCCTTTGCCAAATCGTTTTCAAACACCTTGGCATAAACATAAGCCTTGTAATTGTATTTGCTCCGCAGTTCAAAAACGAGATTATTTGCCTGTTGCCGCGCATTGGGGCCGGAAAAGGCCGTCACTTGAACAAGCCACGGACCGTCCGTGTCGGCCAGCAAATACTCGACGTTCGGATTCGCCTCCACTTTTTTTCCGCCACCGAACAGACTCAAAATTTTCGGCGGTGCAGCCTGGGCGGAACCAATCCCCAAGACGGCAACCAAGAGCAATACCGGAATCAAAATTTTTCTAATCGACATGGCATTTTCCGAAATACTGAGCCACCCATCACGTCCAGAACAAGCACAAAAAAAGGAAAGACCGCAAAGGCCTCTCCTTTCTAATCGGCATAATCCGAATAAATATTCAGGGAAAATGCGTCGATAAAACGCTTACTGCGGAATAATCTGAATATTTCGGAACGCCACAGGCCCGTGGTTGCCTTGCAGCATCAGCGGGCCGGTAGCGGCTTCTTTGCCCGTCACGCCGCCGCCGGTCGATCCTGTGACTTCGATGTTTTCCTGCACGACCTTGCCGTTGAGCATCACTTTCTTGAACATGGCGTTGGCGGTTTTGTTACCGTCGGCGTCAAATTTCGGAGCCACAAAATCAATTTCGTATTTTTGCCACGTTCCCATTTCGGCGGTGGCGTTCGTTTTCGGAGCGGCGGCACTGTAAAGCGCGCCCATGTCACCCTGCCGCATCTTGTCGTCCGCCTTGCCGAAGCTGTCGTTGACTTGGACTTCGTATTCGCCCATCAAATAGACGCCGCTGTTTGAACCTTTCACGAGGAAAAATTCAATGCTGAGCTTGCAGTCGCCGAACTTTTCTTTCGTGCGAAGATCAACGCCCTGCCGCGGCTCCTTTCTCCAATCCGCCGGGGTCGCATTGATCATGCAGGGAATATCACCCTTGCCGGCTTCTTTGACGACGATGCCGTTTTCATTGTCGGGATCAACGCTGGGCACGCCCACGGTCCAGACGTTTTTCCAGTCGGATTCCGCAGCCTCCCAGTTGTCGAGATTCTGGCCGTTAAACGGCTTGACGACGTTCTGTTTCACGGCGTCTTTCTGACCACGGTTGACGAGCCGTCCGTCATCACGGCGCGCTTCGATGCGATTCTGCACGTTGCTTCGGGCATTTTTGAATGCTTTTCGTAATTCATTCTGCGCGGTAGCGGTCGAAATCATGCCAATCACGAGGGCAAACGTAAGAGCAATTCGGTTCATTGTGTTCCTTTCGAGAAAAATGGGGGGGAAAAGAGGGAGATTTCTGATCTTCAACGAGCACACGATGATAACGCTTTCTTCGCCCTATGTAAATACGTGCGGTAAATACAGGCAGGAAACGCAGGCGTTCCGGGGCTATGCTAATTCGCCTTGAGCCATGCCCGTCGCGTCTCTCCACTGGACAACGAAAGATAAGCGACTTTTTTGGAGGGATTCTCTTGAAAAAAAGGCCTTTTGGGAGTAGTATGAGCAGAGATGCTGATCTCCCCGTTTTTTCTTTCAGCTTTGCCATGCGAATTTTTTCTGCTGCCATTATCCTGCTTTCATCCTTTTTTCTGAGCGGTTGTACGGACCAGCCCGAAATCGAGCCGGCGGCCTACGGCACGGTGGTCAATCAGTTGCCGTTTATTCAAGAGGCTGAGGCCCCTTTCAATTTTCCGTTTGCCGGTGACACAGATCACAGCAAATGCGTGTTCAAGGAAGAAGATTTTATGTGATTCATTTGTTTTTTGCCATGTTCCGTCACGTTTTGACTCTTCTTGCGTTCTTTTTTCTCCTCGGCGTTGCGGTTTCCGCTGACGAGCCTATTACCGTCAAAAGTGAGGTGAATAGGGAGGCCGTGGCCTGGCCGCCGCCGAGTGTCGCCGTGGTCAGACGAGAATTGGTCGATTGGCTTGGCGTGGATGAGTTGGACGACGAATTTGACGCGGCAAACCTTTCCGGGGCGTCGTTGCTGGAGGATGTGGTAAAAACGATGCGTGAGCATTCGCCGCCCGTCGCGGAATATCTTGACGCCTGCGATGCGATGGCTTGGCAGGAATTGCCTTTCGGAAAAAAGTTGGTACTGCCGAAAGTGCCGCTCCACATTTTTGTCGGCGATGCCGCTGGCCGGTTTTTGCACGGCGCGCTGCGACAGGTGTTGGCGGAGCGGCTTGTGCAAGCCCGGCTCTATGATGAGGCACTGTCGATCTTGGAGGAAATGTCGCCGGAAAATTGTATTGATCCGGCAGGCGTGCTTCTTCTTAAAGCCGTTGTGTGCCATCATCTTTCCCTACACGAACCGGGGCGGGCGGCGATTCAATCTTTTTACAAAACCGTTGAGCATAAAACGACGGAGGCTGTGGAGCCGAGCGTGGCGGAGAACGACGCAGCCGTGCCACGGCGTCGCATGGAATTGGCCAAACTGCTTGAATGGGAGCTGACGCAGCAGAGTGGAGAGCAAAACGAGTCGCAGCAAATCTCACGCAAGATGAATGACATTCGGCGGCGTCTTGGCAAAGGCAAAACGGACGAGGGCACGCAGGAAGCGGAAAAGGATGTGATGAAATCGCTGGACAAATTGATTGAAAAAATCGAAGAGCAAGCGAAAAAACAGGGTGAAGCGGCTGAAAGCGATCAAGGGCGACAGGGAAATAAACCGGCGGACGACAGCCGAATTTTGAAACAAAAAGGCCCGGGCAATGTAGACCGGCGTGAATTTGATCCTGACGGCAACTGGGGGGAACTCGCGCCCAAGGAGCGGGAAGAAGCCTTGCTCAAAATTGAAAAAGATTTTCCGCCGCATTACCGCGACGTGATTGAGCGGTATTTCAAGGAAATGGCCACGGAAAGAACGGACTATTGACAATGAACGCCAAGATTAGCAACAGGAGAAACCATCATGTCACGTTACAGCGTTTCGGAGTTTGTCCAAAAAACCGAGCAGCAAGACTTGAATCAGGGCATTTTTGAACTGGAGTCGGATCGGATTCTGGAAATCAATCTGAACGGGATGCTCTGGATCAAAAAAGGGGCCATGATCGCTTATCGCGGCGATATGAAATTCACACGCGAAGGCGTGCTCGAACACGGTGTGGGCAAAATGCTCAAAAGAGCCTTTACAGGCGAGGGCACGCAGCTGACGAAAGTGGAAGGCCGGGGCAAACTGTATTTGGCGGATGCGGCGAAAAAAATCACCATCCTCAAACTCGAACCGAATTTGCCGATTTGTGTCAACGGCAACAGCGTCCTGACGTTCGAATCGTCCGTCAAATGGGACTTACAGATGATGAAACGCATTGCCGGTATGCTTTCCGGCGGCTTGTTCAACATGCACTTCAGTGGCGAAGGCCACATTGCCATTACCTCACATTTCGATCCGCTGACGCTGAACGTCCAGCCCGGTTCGCCGATTTACACCGACCCCAATGCAACGGTCGCTTGGTCAGGCAACTTGAAACCGGAGCTGAAAACGGATATTTCGCTCAAGACCTTTTTCGGACGAGGCAGCGGCGAATCGCTCCAAATGCGTTTCGACGGCAGTGGTTTTGTCATCGTGCAGCCGATGGAAGAAGTTTATTATGCCGCTCATGGGCAGGGATAACACGAAGACGCCAACGTATCCACAGCACCAACACCGATCCCTCCATGAAAGGCTTTCTCGCCATCGCCCTTTTGACGTTTTCCAACATTTTTATGACCTTTGCTTGGTATGGCCATCTGAAATTTTCGCAGATTCCGCGGTTTGCGAAGATCGGATTGCCTGCTGTCATTCTGATCAGTTGGGGCATCGCGCTGTTTGAATACTGTTTCCAAGTGCCGGCCAACCGTATCGGGTTTGCGGACAACGGCGGACCTTTCAATCTCTGGCAGCTCAAAGTCATTCAAGAAGTCATCACGCTGACCGTGTTTTCCGTGTTCACGCTGCTTGTTTTCCAAACGGAAAAATTCCGCTGGAATTATGCCGTCGGTTTTATGTTTCTGGTGCTGGCGGTATACTTCATTTTCAGAAAATGAAACAGGAATACGGCATTTTCCGAAAGTGAAAATGAATATGCTGAAACTTGGAACACGCGGCAGCAAACTCGCCCTTTGGCAGGCAAACTGGGTCGCCACGGAATTGCGTCAACTTGGCCATGACGTTAAAATCGTCGTCATCAAGACCAGCGGCGACGCCGTCCAGAGCGATTCGATTGCCACCGTGGGCCTACGGAGCGGTACGCAAGGCGTCTTTACCCGCGAAATTCAACACACCCTGCTGGCCGGTGACGTTGACGTGGCGGTTCACAGCCTGAAAGATTTGCCGACGGAGCCTGTCGACGGTCTCGTCTTAAGTAGCGTTCCCAAACGCGGCCCGCACCGCGACGCTTTTCTGGCACGCCGCGCGAAATCGCTGGAGGAATTGCCGGAAAATTCTCGTATCGGAACCGGCAGTTTGCGCCGCAAGACACAAATTCTGAATCGATTTGGCAATCGTTTCAGGATTGACGATATTCGTGGCAACGTCGGGACTCGCTTGCGAAAACTCGACGACGGGCAGGCTGACACGCAGTACGATGCCCTGATTCTTGCCGAGGCCGGTTTGGCGAGGCTTGGTTTTGCCGACCGAATCGATTCACTGCTGGAGCCGCCGGATTTTTTCCCCGCCGTGGGACAAGGTGCTCTAGGGCTTGAAATTCGCGCCGATGACCGAAGGATCGGTCAAATACTGGCCCCACTGTCCGATCCGGCCACGTTTGCAGCCGTCATTGCTGAACGAGCTTTGCTCCACACCCTACAGGGCGGCTGTATTGCCCCGATTGCTGCCCTAGGACAGGTCAAGCAAGGAAAGTTGACCCTACATGGCCGGGTACTGTCGATGGACGGCTCAAAAAAGTACGATGCAGAAATGTCCATACCCGCCGATGGAGATGCCGCTCGACTGGGAATCGATCTTGCCCACTCGCTTCTGGACGCAGGGGCCGACGCGGTACTGGATGAAATCAAAGGCGTTCGCCAAACATGTTCCGATCTGCGTAAAATTTGAGCCAGCGGTTCCAACTCAACTCTCGCGCGGTATTCATTGCAGGGGCTGTCATCACGGTTTTCGGAAAACACTGTACTCAGGAAGCCCCTTGGCTCATCTTTTTTGCGGGAAACTCGGTAAGATCGCTGTCGACCTTTTTGGCGGATTCCTGTATAATTGCGCGGCGAATTGCGCATTGTTTTTTCTCGGAACATTCAACCGCCCTGTTGTTTATGGCAGATTTTGCACATCGCATGACACGGCCACGTACCCCGGCGTGGATTGGGTCGATCCTGTTTCATCTGCTTATCTTGACCGTCGTGCTGTTGCTCCTTTATCTCCGACCGGAGCCGACCGAGGCCCCCGGCGAGAGCGCGGTCGGTGGCATTGTCCTGAAAGAAGCGACCGAAGAGGGCCAAATTTACGTGGATGGCCAAAACAACCAAGTCGGCGAGGCCAGTTCCCACCAGGCTGAGGAACGCCCTACCGCACCCACGGAAGAAACGCAGGCGGAGCTGCTCAGCGCAAAGTTCTCCAACGCCGATATGCAAGCCCTGTTGCCGACGCCCGCTATCGGCCCTCAAGCCAGTGCTGCCGCAACGGGAAGCCGTTCGGTGGCAAGCGGGGCGATGCAGGCGGAGCGGATTCGCGGCGGGAGCAAATTTCCGGGAGTCGGCAATGACCGCGGCGGTAAGCGGCTCTCGATGTTCGGCACGAATGGTGAGGGCAAGACTTTTGTTTTCGTCATTGATCGTTCAGGCAGCATGGACGAGCGCGGCGGCAGACCGATGCGGGCGGCACGGGCGGAAATTGTTCGCAATATCGATTTGCTCGACGATTTGAATCAGTTCAATCTCATTTTCTACAACGAATCATACGCGAAATGGCGCACCGGCCTGCCGTTTGCCTCGGATGCCAACAGGGAAAGTGCGAAGCGTCATGTTGAAGCGCAAATGGCCGCCGGCGGAACGAAGCATCAAGACCCGTTGCGGGAGGCGTTGCGTTTGGGGCCTGAAATTATTTTTTTCCTAACCGACGGCGATGAAAGCGAGTTGCAATTGAACGAAGGCGAACTGGCCCGAATCAACCGCCTGAATCCGAGATCAATCCAGATCAACGTCATCCAATTTGGGCTGGGCGAGCGGCGTGAATCGCCTTTTCTGAGGCGTCTTGCTTCGGAAAATCGGGGCATGTATCAGTATTTGAATGTTGCGGAGATTGAATAAAACATGACAGAAACACCTTTTTGTTGCCGTGGCGTGCGCGGTGCCACGACGGCGGACGCCAATACGAGTGAGGCCATTCTTCGCGCAACGCGGGAACTCCTAGCCCTGATGATCCGCGTCAATGGCATTGAGCCGGACGATGTCGCCGGCGTTTGGTTTACGACGACGCCGGATTTGAACGCCGAATTTCCCGCCTTGGCTGCCCGACAACTGAACTGGATGAACGTCGCTTTGATGTGCGGCCATGAAATGGATGTACCCGGCGCGCTGGCCCGTTGCGTTCGCATTCTGATCCACTGGAACACGCGGAAAATGGCCGAGGAAATCGAGCACGTCTACATTCGAGGCGCAGAGACGCTGAGGCCGGACAAAAAATCGCTGCCGCCGGTCGACTGGGATGCACTCGATCACTGGATTCAAGCGAATATCAATGAGGCCGTGCAATCGAAACGATAGCCTCATGCCATCCTCCGTATCGTTGTGCCTAGTGGTGTCGGGGGCGGCAGAAAATTTTCTTCCGCCCTGTTGCATTCGCACCTCGTTCTGCATAAAATGCGTGCCCTTTGACGTCATCCGCAAAATTTTTCGTCTGAAAAAGCCAACAAGAATAACGACTATGCCAAACTTTTATTACCACAATGCAAGCGGTCAAAAAATCGGGCCGGTGAACGAACTGCAACTCAAAACTTTAGCGACACAAGGTGTAATCAATTCGCAAACCCCGCTCGAAACCGATACCGGACACAAAGGCCAAGCCGGTCAGATTCCGGGGCTTTTCCCCGCGCCGGCACCCGCCAATCCGGTGCAGCCAGTGATGCAACAACAAACCTATGAGTCGGCCCACATCGTTATACATCAGCCTTCAAAACAGGTCTTATGGTTGTGGTTTATTAATTACGGTGTTTTTATAAATGGTGTACCAGCGGGGACTTTTATCCAGCAACAAACGGTCAAACTTTCAGTTCCTGTGGGGCAATTTCAATTGAAAATTAACACTGACGCATCTACTTTGGTGGAGATTATGGCCGGACAAGAAAAAAAATTCATCCTTCGTTTTGCACGAGGTTTTTGGTGGAAATTCGGCGTTTTAGGGGTTATCGGTTTTTTCCTATTTGATACGTGTTCCCTCACGGAAGTAATTTAGAACAAATGCTAACTCAATGGGAACTCCAATCAGTCGCAACGCCAACAACATCAAAAATACTTCCAATGGCAAACTGGTTTTATGTTAATTCAAGCGGTGAAAAGGTCGGCCCGGTTACTTCCGCAGCACTGAAGACGTTAGCGCAACAAGGACTCATCACGCCGGAAACCGTGGTCGAAAACGACCAAGGCCGTTCCGTTGCTGCGCGAAGAGTGAACGGCCTGACGTTTTCCGAGTCATTGATGGGGCCGGAATCGGTAGCAGTGCCGCTCGCAAAAACGAGTTCTGCACCGCCTAGTGAAGGGCAAGACGTGTACGGTTTATCTTCCCCGGAATCGCCGCCGGTGCGTCCTGTCGCACCGAGTCCGTTCGTGCCGGCATCGTCTTCTAGCCCATTCGTCAACCCGGCAGCAAGTTCCCAATCGCCGTTCACACAGTCGCCATTTACCCAACCGGCCCCCGCGCCTGGCTCATTTTGCACTTATTGTGGGCAGCCGGTTCATCCAATGGCAACGGCATGTATGGTTTGTGGTGCGAATCCCACAAAACACCGAAAGTTTTGCGGTTCTTGCTGTGCGCCGATTAACGAAGTTCAAGTTATTTGCACGAAATGCCATACGCCGGTCGGTGGTAGCCACGGAAATGCCGGTATGCACGCTTATAGCGCACCAAAGGCGCGGCTGACTTATGTTTTATTGGCGGTGATACTTTTGGGGGGGTATGGCATCCACAATTTCTATGCAGGTAGAAAAAGCCAAGCCATTGCCCAACTGATTATCGGACTTGTTGGTGCCGTCTCTACAGCCGGTATCGTGACTGTCGGAGTATGGATATGGGCAATCGTGGAGGCTATCGTTGTCAAGGAAGATGGGGAAGGACGACCGATGGTATGAGGCACTCCGTCAGCCACCCCAAACCAAGTCCTAACTCACTCTCGCCGGTGCTTCGGCGAAACAGGATCGCATTGGGAAAATAAACTTTTCTTCCGCCCGGTTGTATCCGCACCTCGTTCTGCATAAAATGCGTGCCCTTTGACGCCCTCCGCAAAATTTTCCGTCTGAAAAAGCCAACAAGAATAACACTATGACAAACTTTTATTACCACAATGCAAGCGGCCAAAAAATCGGGCCGGTGAACGAACTGCAACTTCATGCCTTGGTGGCACAAGGCGTTATCGGTCCACAAACCCAACTGGAAACCGATTCAGGGCATCGTGGACAAGCCGGGCAAATTCCCGGTCTTTTCCCCACGCCGGTGGCGCAGCAGCCCTTTCAACCGCAACCGATGCCACTTCAACCACAGCCAATGCCGCAAGCACCGGTCAAAATAATCCAGAATCTCAATGCGTATTTCAAATTTTATTGGATAAGCTTGGTGGTGGGATACCCATTAATGCTTGTAGGTGTCATGCCGCTTGTGGTCGGTCTATCAGTGGCAGAGCAAGGTGGAGATTCTTCCATCATATTCGCTTTCATAGGACTTGGCGCACTTTTGATGATGGCCGGTAGCACTGTCTTAATTGCCAGTGTTGTTTATATGTGTCTGCTGCTTCATCAATTGTGGAAACTGATTCCCACTGATATTGCTCGAACAACGCCGGGCAAGGCGGTTGGATTTCTGTTTATACCATTTTTCAATCTTTACTGGATGTTCGTTGCGTACAAAGGATTGGGAGAAGACATGAACAAGACGTTACAGCGTTATGGGGTTCCATACCAAGTCAAGGAAACGCTGGGCTTGATCGCATGTATTCTCTGCTGTGTTGCAATAATTATTCCGTACATTGGTCATGCGCCCGGCTTAGCCGGGTATATTGTGCAGGTATTCTTTTTTCAGTCTGTTAAGAACGGAGCCATCGCCATGCTGGAACGGAGCTAGGACTGGCATTTCAACCGGCCGGCACACCACATCCCCAAAGAGCCGGAAGTATGGTAGAATGGAGTCCACCGGTGGAACCGTGCCTGACAAAGAAGCTATAAAGACATTGGCATTTGATACAACGTTTTGGCAGACCGAAAAATTTCTGTGAAAAATATGTTGTTACTGCCCTCCGCGAAAAAAATGGCCCGTAGCGGTGACCGGGCGAAGCGAAACCAAGGAAGTCGCGGTCACGCGGCGGAGGCGTTTGCGCCATCGGCTCAAATTTTACGCGGAGAGGAATATTTCCTCCCGACAAAACGGTGCTAAAAATACCACGAAAGATTCCGATTTGAGATGGCGTGATTGCCGTCGAAATCTCAAAAGACCATTCGTCGTGTGAAATAAGACTTTGGCAGATATTAGGGCTGTTTTTCAAAAACAGCTTGCTTGACCCGGTGGCATATATTATCACGACGCACAAAGAGCACAAAATATCTCACACAAATCAAAGAGTCCCTGACTCCTCCCCCCATGAAATTTCTCGAAAAAATATTTGACGCGGCAAGGCCCACTTTTGAAAAAGGCGGCAAGCTCGCGTTTTTGTACCCGCTATACGAAGCGATTGAAACCTTCGCTCTCGTCCAAAAAAAGACGACGAAAGGCACGGTTCATCTGCGCGATGCCGTTGATTTCAAGCGACTGATGATGGCCGTCGTGTACGCCCTGATTCCTTGCGCGGTCATGGGCATGTACAACGTCGGCTACCAGGCCAACGCCGCCATGCACGACTTGGGCCGGGAATTGTCGCAATTGGAGGCCCAATTCGCCGGCAATTTCGGCCTCAATGCCTGGCTGCTTAACCTGATCGCAGGTCTCTGGCCGAGCGTTTTCGATGCGCAAAATATTCTCGGTTGTCTGATTCACGGGGCCGTATATTTTGTCCCGATGTATGTCGTAACGATGGCCGTCGGCCTCGCGTGGGAAATCCTGTTCGCGGCTGTCCGCAAACACGAAGTCAACGAAGGTTTTTTTGTAACAGGATTGCTTTTCCCGCTGACGCTGCCGCCCACGATCCCACTCTGGCAAATTGCGGTGGGCATTTCCTTCGGCGTGATTTTTGCCAAGGAAGTGTTCGGCGGTACAGGCCGGAACTTTTTGAATCCCGCGCTCTGCGCTCGCGCTTTTTTGTTTTTTGCCTATGCAGCTCAAATTTCCGGTGACCGCGTTTGGGTGGCCTGCGACGGCTATTCCAGCGCGACGGCCTTGAGCGTGGCCTGGACGGACGGTGTGGCGAAATTCAGCGAACACGGTATCACGGCGCTGGGGGCTTTTGTTGGAATTATTCCCGGTTCGTTCGGCGAAACATCCACGCTGGCCTGCCTCCTCGGCCTGGTCATGCTGGCCGTCTGGGGAATCGCCTCATTGCGAATTATGCTCAGCGTGGCGGGCACGGTGTTGGTTTTGGCACTGCTGTTCAGCGGCATGGCGGGCGAGGGTAGCGCGCCGATGATGTCCGTCGGGCCGTACTGGCATTTCGTACTGGGCGGCATGGCATTCGGCACGATTTTCATGGCGACGGACCCGGTGACGGCCTCGATGACGAAAACCGGCCAAATTTTGTACGGAATCGTGATCGGCGCGGTGATGATGGTGGTCCGCGTGTTCAACCCGGCCTTCCCGGAGGGCATGATGCTGGCGATCCTGCTCGGCAACGTGACCGCCCCGCTGATCGACCATTATGTCGTGCAGGCGAACGTAAAACGGAGACAACGACGGCTCCAATCAGAGCCGCGAGCGTAAAGAAGTGATTGACACCATGAACGCCATTACCCGGCTAAAAATCGAGAATTTCCGCCGGCTGAAAAGCCTCGATCTCGAAATGCGCCCCCTCGGCGTGATGATCGGGGCCAACGGGAGCGGGAAAAGCTCGATTTTTGATGCGCTGACGCTGATGGAAGCGGGATATGACGGCCATCCGGGGGCTTTGAACCAAACTTGGCAGCGTGTCGTCACTCGTTACATTAGACGGTTCCGATACAATCACAATCGGCGTTGAAGTGAGCACGGATTTGGACATTGTGGATGCTAAATTTGTCGAGACCGATGATACGGTAAAGCATTACTGCGAAATTCATTTTTTGAATGATGGTTCTCCGGGCGGTCGTATCGGGCCGAGGCATCACCGTAGCACGAAGGGTGAAGAGGTTATTTTTGAATTGGGCCAAGAAAACCATGCCGCTTCCGGCGACGACTTCGAAAAATGGCGTCGAGCCTTTTTTGACGCTTTTTTTGTTGGGAAAATTAGTCAGCCAGAGCCAACCAAAAGATTTCGTTCATTAAATCTTGAATACCCCAATCCGCGGCAAGTACCCATCCGCCAACCCCAACAAATCGTCCCCGAAAAATTCCCCACTCAAGACGGCGACAACCTGCTGTCCGTGCTATATAACCTGCGAGAGCAGGAGCCGGAAGCGTACGAAGACATTATCGACACGTTAAGAATCGCGTTTCCCGGCTTTGAATCGCTTTCGCTGCCCAGTGTGGCGACGGGCATGGTGACGCTGATTTGGAACGACCGGAATTTTCCGCAGCGCGGCCTGTATCAGAATCAATTATCCGAAGGCATGTTGCGAATGTTGTGGATGACGGCGATTTTGCGAAACCCGCATTTGCCGCCGCTAACCATGATTGACGAGCCGGAGGTGAGTTTGCACCCGGAACTGTTGGCCATTTTGACAGAGTGTTTTAGAAAAGCGGCTTCCGACACACAACTTTTGGTTGCAACACATTCAACGGCATTGATTGGCACTTTGAATCCCGCCGAGGTGTTGGTGTTGGATATGGACGAAAATGGCATGACCACGGCCCAATGGGGCGATGCCCCAAACTTAAACCTTGATGACTGGCTCGTTGATTACACGATGAGCGATGCGTGGCAAATGGGCGTTCTCGGAGGCCGGGCATCATGATGGCGGCGAAGCATACAACCGTGAAAATAGCAATTATTTGCGAAGGAAAAACGGAAAAGGCATTCAAGCCGGTTTTGCTGGCTTTTTTGAAAACAAAACTGGCGGAAAGAAAAATGCCGAAATTGGATTTCAAATCAGCCAATGGAACAATAACGCAAAAAGAGCTTCCCAAATTGGTCGGATTGTGTTTGAAAAGCTCCGATGCCGTTATCGCTTTGACCGATGTTCAAACAGATTCAAAGAGCGGTGCTCATGTTTTTGAAACGGCGGAGGACGCGAAACAAAAAATGCGCCAGTGGGTTGGTGACGAAAAAAGATTTTATCCTCATGCCGCCCAGTATGAATTTGAAGCATGGCTTTTGCCGTATTGGGATCGAATCCAGAAATTGACCGGAACGACAAAAGCAAAACCAAACGGCAAACCGGAGGAAATCAACCACGGCAATCCACCCTCGAAACGAATTGCCGCAGTATTTCCAAAAGGTTATGGAAAAATTACTGACGGATTCAAAATCTTGGACAAACAGGATTTATCTCTTGCCATCGAAGTCTGCTCCGAATTGAAAGCCTTTGTGAACACAATATTGAAACTGTGCGGAAGCGAGTCATCATAGTTTTTCAGACATAATTATCCAGTCTCAATTTGAATACCATGCAAGATTCCCTCCTAAAAATCATCGGCGTTGCCGTGGGCGTATGCCTTGTTTGTTCCGTGCTGGTTTCCACCGCCGCCGTTGCGCTGCGGCCTTATCAAGAGGCGAACGCCTTGCTCTTCAAGCAGCAGAATATTTTGCTCGCCGCCGGACTCATTGAGCAAAATGACAAGCCCACGAGCGTCGAGGCCCAGCAATTTTTCGATGACGGCAAAATCGAGCCTCTGGTCATCGACCTGAACACCGGTGCGGTGCTTGGCGATGTTGATGCCGACACCGTCAATTTTGACAAAGATCGAAAAGACCCGGCATTGTCAAAACCGCTGGACAAAGATGATCTGGCGAAGATCGGAAACCGTCCGAACCGGGCTGTGGTTTATCAAACAAAAAAAGCGGACGGTACCATTGACCGGCTTGTTTTTCCCATTGTCGGCAAAGGGCTTTGGTCGACCATGTACGGGTTTATTTCGCTGAATGCGGCGGATTTGACGGTGGCCGGAATCAATTTTTATGCCCACGCGGAAACGGCGGGCTTGGGCGGCGAAATTTCCAATCCCAAATGGCAGGCACTGTGGAATGGAAAACACATTTTTGAGGACGCCGCCCAACCGGTTGAGCCTCGGATCGTTGTTGTGCGAAATGGCCAGGTTCAAGTCGGCTCGCCGAACGAACAATATCAAGTCGACGGCATTGCCGGCTCGACGTTGACTTCGGTGGGCGTGTCGAACACGGTGGAATTCTGGCTCGGCAAGAATGGCTTCGGGCCGTACTTGAGCAGATTGAAAGCAAAGTGAAAACGAGGGCGGGCCGTGGTACTTGGCATACCCGGCGACATCGTATGGTTTGAACATGGGGCGACGTCTGCTCCGTTTCGCATCGCACGACCGCTGCTACGGCCTCCTTTTCTTGCGGGAGGCGGTAAAGCTCGTAAAAAGTGCAACGGGAATGACGATGAGCCATGCGGCGGGTCTGAGGCAGCAAAAAATCAGCACGGGCGGCGCAATCATCCAAGCCCAACGTGGAACCCGTTGCAAATCCGGCCAAGCCAGCCAGAGCAGGAACAAGATGGGCGCAAAACGAATAATGCCGGCCCCTTGCCGTAACTCGTTGTGAATGGGATCAAGAATCGGCAGCGCGAAAAGCACGACCGCTGCCGCTAAGAGCGGTACTGCGACAATGCCCAACCGCGTTCGGGCCGGCAAGCTGAACCAAAGACGCAAATACTTCATTTTTGCATAACGGCGTTTTACATGGCCGCAACTTTTGAAACGAACCGATCCAGCTCCGCCTTTGTTCGCTTTTCTGTAACAGCGATATTCAAAAGATCGTCGGCCATTCCGAGTCGTGACAGCGGCACACCGGCGAAAACGCCCTGGGCTTCCATTTCCGCTGCAAAATCCGCCGCCTTGATTCCAATCGGCATTTTTACGCAAAATTCCTTGAACGGCACGCCGTTGGGAAACGCCAAGGACAACTTTGTTTTTGCAACAATTTGTTTTGCCAAATACCGCGTTTTGCGAATGCAAAGTTCGGCCACCTCACGCAGTCCCGCCGGCCCCACGGCGGCAAGATAAATGCAGGCACGCACGGCCATCAGCCCCTGATTGGAACAGATATTACTCGTCGCTTTTTCACGACGTATATGCTGCTCGCGCGTTTGCATGGTCAGAACCCAGCACACGTTGCCGCGGCGGTCTTTTGTTTGCCCGACGAGCCTGCCCGGTATGCGACGCAGCAATGATTCTTTGCAGGCCATGATACCCAAGTAGGGGCCGCCAAAACTCATGGGAATACCCAGCGGCTGACCTTCTGCGACGACAATATCGGCTTCCAAGTCACCGGGCCGTTTTAATAATCCAAGACTGATCGGATCGACGCATTCGATCAACAGGCCGTCCGCCTCGTGAAGAATTTTACCGATTTCCTCAACTGCTTCGAGATTGCCGAAAAAATTCGGATGCGAAACAATCACAGCCGCCGTATCGCCATCCACCAGATTTTTAAGCGATTCAAGGTCGATCACGCCGCTCGGCGCGGACAGCGTGACGATTTCCGCCGAAAGATTCGCCAAATACGTTGCAAGAACTTGTCGGTACTCAGGATGCAGCGATTCGGACACGATTATTTTGTCGCGTTTTGTTGCGGACCGGGCCATCAGGGCGGCTTCAACGCAGGCCGTCGCGCCGTCGTAGTGCGAAGCGTTTGAAAGCTCCATTCCGGTCAGCCGGGCAATGAGCGTTTGATACTCAAAAAAGATTTGCAAGCTGCCTTGACTTGCCTCGGCCTGATAAGGTGTGTAGGCGGTCACGAAACGTGGGTCGGACGCCAAGGTGTCGACCACGGCCGGGATGAAATGATCGTAGCTGCCACAGCCGAGAAAAGACGGAATCTCGGTGGCCGGCGTTATTTTCGTTTCGATTTCATGCAACAGCGCGGCGAGTTCCATTTCGGTGAGGCCATCGGGAATATTCAAAGGACGATTGAGCCGATCTTCCGCCGGGATCATGGCAAAAAGTTCGTCAAGCGATTTCGCGCCTATGCGTTCAAGCATGGCGGCCCGATCAGCATCGGTGTTGGGAATGTAAGGCATTGGTCTCTATTGAGTTAAAAAAGTTCGGCGGCCTCGCAACTCGCTTGCGCTTTAGTCCCGGCGTATATCAGGGGGCCTGTTCTCGTTGCGATTGTCTTTCTGAAACGGTTTGCGAAAAGCGCGTTTTCCTGTCGTTTTTTTGAACGGTTTGCTTTGCTTGAACGGCTTCTTGGCTCCCCTCTCTCGCGGCGGTCGATCCGTCTCGGCCTCTTTGCCCCGCCGTGGTTCATCGCGCCGCCGGCTATCGTGCCGTGGAGTGCTGGGATGACGGGCAAATTTCGCACGCTTTGCGTCTCGCTCTTTTCGTTCCTCTTCAATTCGCGCTTCTTCAAAATCGGCACGCCGCTTTTCTTTCAGCGTCTTGTCACGCTCATTCTGACGCTGCAAACGCTTGACCCTGCTGCTGCGTCGCATGGAATCCGCCTTCGGCGGATACGGGGCAATCAAGCAGCCCGGGCCAGTGCCAATCAAATCCTCCCTGCCCGCTTCTTTGAGTGCCGATTTAACGTCATGATAATTATCCGGGGCATCGTACAACAACAGAGCTTTTTGTAACCGGCGTTCGCGCAGTTTGCGCGGCACGTAAATCGGCTGGCCGTTGGACGGGTCAATGCCGGTGTAATAAATGCTCGTCGCCCACGTAAAGGGGCCGGGAATAAACTCCTGAACTTGCTCCGGTTTGATGTTGTGTCGCTTGAGATACACGGCCGTTTCAACCATCATGGACAGCGTCGAGCCGGGAAAGCCTGCAATGAAATACGGTACAAGATATTGCTCTTTGCCCGACTTTGTGCCGATGTCGGCAAAAAGTGCGCAAAATGAATCATAACTTTCGATGGTCGGCTTGTTCATCAGCCGCAGCACGTTCGGATCGGTGTGCTCCGGCGCGGTTTTGAGATGCCCTCCCGTGTGATGTCGAACCAGTTCATCGATGTAACTGGGGTCATGCAATGCCAAATCAGTGCGGACGCCGGAGGCGACGAGCACTTTTTCGACATCGGGAATGCCCCGGACTCGTTTCATCAATTTAACCAGTTCGCCGTGATCCGTGTTCAGATTGGGGCAAACATCGGGCACGAGGCACGATGTTCTCCTGCAAATGTTTTGTGCATCTTCATTTTTGCAGCCCAGTTTGTACATGTTCGCCGAGGGGCCGCCCAAGTCGCTGACAACGCGGACGCCCTGCGTGCCGGCCAAGTTTGTTATTTCGGAAACAATGGAGTCCGCGCTACGGCTCTGGATCAATTTGCCTTGATGTGCGGCCAGTGCGCAAAACGTACAGCCGCCGAAACAGCCGCGGTGAATTTGAACGGAATTTTTCACCACTTCCAGCGCGGGTATTTTTTTCCCGTGCATGCCATAAGAGGGATGGGCTTGCCGGGTAAAGGGAAGACCGTGGACGCGATCCATCTCCGATTCAGAAAGAGGCAAGGACAGCGGATTGACAACGACGGCTTCCCGGGCATGTTCCTGAACGAGCGTGACATTCAAGTAGGGATTCAAGTTTCGATAAATGAGCCGAGTCATTTTCGAGAACTGCTGCTTGTCCTCTTCGACTTCCTCATGGCTGGGTAGGTGAATGGTCGTTTCGGTTTCTTCCGGCAAATCCTCGGTTTGTCCCAGTCGCCATGCCGTGCCGCGAACATCGCGGATCGTTGCGACATTTTCGCCGTCACGCAGTCTTCGCAGTATTTCGAGCAACGGCGTCTCGCCCATTCCGTACACCAACAGGTCAGCCTTAGAATCAAGCAGAATCGATCTCTTGACCTTATCGCTCCAATAATCATAATGGCTGAGCCGCCTAAGGCTTGCCTCAACGCCGCCCGCAACGACCACGCAGCCCGGATACGCTTCGCGGGCACGCTGGCTATAGGCCAAGGTCGCGCGATCAGGCCGCTTGCCGATCTCGCCTCCGGGACTGTAGGCGTCTTCGCTGCGAATTTTGCGGTTGGCCGTGTAATGGTTTATCATCGAATCCATATTTCCGGCGGAAATGCAGAACGCGAGCTTGGGCCGACCAAAAATTTTCCACGGCGTGGCCGATTTCCAATCCGGCTGGGCCAAAATGCCCACGCGGAAACCATCGGCTTCGAGTACCCGGCCCAGCAGCCCGGCGGCGAAGCCCGGATGATCGACGTAAGCGTCGCCGGTGACAAACACCACGTCGACTTCGTCCCAGCCACGCTGGAGCATTTCTTCATGGGTCATGGGGAGCGGTGGCGTCATGGGCGGCGTAAACAGAGTTGCTGCAATAATTTCAGGCAGGTGTCCCGCCGTAATGAGCCGCATTCTGTGAAGGCGGGTCTGCGGACACTCCAGTACACCCACGTCAGTGTACCAAAGACCGGGATGTTGGCAAGTCAAGTTCGGCATCACTACGGAGCAACAAATCGAGCGAAACCAATTTTTGCGGCTTTTATGGGAAGGTCTATTCCTTTCCGCGTAAAATTTGAGCCACCGGTGCAAACGCCTCCGTCGCGTGCCGCAGCTTCCTTGGCTTCGTTGCACTGCGCCCGGTCGCTGCTGCGGGCCATTTTTTTCGCGGAGGGCAGTATACGGTGCTTGCATCATCCGCTAGAATGGCGGCTTGTTTGACTTGGATCACGATTGAGGAAGACCCAAATGACCATGCAACTCTGGCCTGCCATCGATATTTTGCACGGGAAATGCGTCCGACTCCGGCAGGGCGATTACGCAAACGAAACTGTGTACGGCGACAGCCCCGCCGATATGGCTCGGCACTGGGTCGACTGCGGAGCAAAATTTTTGCACGTTGTCGACCTTGACGGCGCGAAAGACAAGGAGCCTGCCAACAGGGATTCTGTACGAGAAATCGTTGCGGCGGTTGAAGATAAGGAAATTCCTGTCGAAATTGGCGGCGGAATTCGTAGCGAGGAGACCATCCGCGACTATCTCCATGCCGGTGTGACTCGCGTGGTGATCGGCACGCTGGCTCTGAAGCAGCCTGAATGGTTTCGAGAAATGGCCCTGAAATTTCCGAACAAACTCGTGCTTGGCATTGACGCCAAAAACGGTTTCGTTGCTACGGAGGGCTGGCTCGAAACCAGTAAAATGCGCGCAGTGGAACTGGCAAAGCGGTACATGAACCTGCCGTTGGCCGCCTTGGTTTATACGGACATCGCCAAAGACGGAATGCTCGAAGGTCCCAATTTTGATGAAATGGTCGCCATGCAAGCGAGCGTGCCCTTCGACGTGGTCGCGTCAGGCGGCGTCAGTTCGCTGGACGACATTCGCAAGCTAAAACAACTTCATCTTCCGGCCTGTATCATCGGCAAAGCGTTATATGAGGGCAAATTCACGCTTGAAGAGGCGGAAAAAGTGCTATGTGAATAAGCGGCACGGACAGCCGGAGTGCCAGGCCACGGCTCGTTTTGCATTGTACTCTCTTTTGACAGCTTCTAGGGATTCAGATCAAGCTCCAGCCGCAGATCGGATTCTGATTCGATGACTTTCAAAGGTACGATGCCCACACTGGCGCGGAACGGGGCCGTTCGGTCGTTTCCGAAAAAGGAAAGGTGCCACTGGCCGCTGCCGTCACGACTGTCGTTGCTTTGGAAGAGGCTGCTGTGGCCGCTGTGCGGGACGAGCACTCGGCGAGAAGAATAGGGGCCTTCGAGATTTTTTGAGACGGCATACATTGTGTCATACGTCCCGTCCATCCGGTTGTTTCCGCCATTCCATTCCGCGGCGCAAAGAACATACCAGTCCTTGATTTTGACCAAATAGATTCCTTCGTATCCCACTTGTTCGTCGTCCACGGTCAAGAGTTCAACCCGCTTTTCCACAAAGCCTGAATAGTCCTTGTTGAGTTGCCGAAGAAATTTTCCTTGCCACACATAATAGGATTTGCCGTCCGTGTCATGGAAAAGTGAAGAGTCGATATGCGGAGCCACGAAAGCCCTGTTGCCTTCGTAGGCCTGAACGTAAGGCCCTTGGGGCTTGCCCGACGCGCTCTTGAGGAATCCCATCCCCAGTGCCACGTTCACGGAATAGGTGATCCAATAATTATCGTTCAAATAATGGATTTCCGGTGCCCAGAGCAGCCTAGCAGGTTTCTGGTTGTACCAAATTTCCGGCGACTCTTCCGGTTTCCTAAAGCGGAAAGCCTCGGTGAAATAATCGAACTTTTTCATGTCCGTCGATTTCCAAAGATGCACGGCATCAATGTCTCCCGCCGTGCCGGTCATGTAATAATTGCCATCGCCCCCTCGCGCGACATTGGTATCACGAATCCACGGCAAGTCCCGCTTCGAATCGGGCACGGGGTCAAAGGGAATGGACTTGGCGAGGCCTACGCCGTTTTCATAGATATGCCGGCGATCCGGCCTGAGCATGGTGTAGTGCGGCATGTACAGAACAGGCTGGTCTTGGCCACTAAAGCCGGTAGGCCAGACGGGCTTCGAGGCATCCACGATTTCCACGGGAAACGCACCGGGCTTCAAACGGAAAATGCCGCGTATATCCGTGCAGGAATAGGTTGACCACAGCGAACCGTCTTTGTCACGGAAGAGCGTGACTTGTCCTGCCGAGGGAAACGCGAGGTAACGATAGGCTTGGTTGAAGCCTGCGGTGGGTTTGTCAGAGACGGCCACGAAGGTGTCGTCCGTCCCGCCGGGCAATCCGGTTCGTCCCAAGTCGTTGAACTTCAAACGCCGCTCGCCCACGAAAAGATGGTAAAAGCCGTTGATCTTGGCCATAAACGCTCCACGCATCCGCGTGCTTCGCACCAACTGTGCATTTTTGTTGTCGCCAGCCCGCTCTGGATAGGGAGTAATCATATTCGTGGCGGCCTCGGCCAAACCTTCGAGCGGGTCCGCCTTCATTCGTGCGACCATCCCGGCACCGTAGACCCAGTAGAAAGTGCCGTCATCATCCAGAAAGAGCGAGGGATCACAACCGTCTTCGGTCACTTTTGCTCGCGTAAATTCGCTGCTCGCCAAATCCCCGGTCGCAAATTTGAGGAGTTCCGTTCCGCCATTTTCAAGACCAACCGTCAGAAAAAAAGAATCGTCGAGCCAATGGATTTCGGGTGAAGCCACTTTTTTGTCTTTGAATGCCAGATTTCGGACAATTTCCCAGTTTGTTTTGTCCGGAGACCGCCAAATGGTCACGTTTTGCGAAAAAGCGGGCATTTCGTCGACCACTTTCGTGCCCGTCAGGTAATAAAACCCGTCATCGGCGAGGGCGATGCTTGTGTCCGTCAGCGGTTCATCAAACAGCGGGGTCAGCGGCGTGGCCTCGGCGGAGGGTGCAAGGGCCGCGTAGTAATCGATAACGCCGTGCTGGGCCTCAAGAACGGCGGCAAACACCAGCACGCAACACAGGAAGAACAGACGCGGAATGGCGAGGGACAGATGTTTTTTCATGTTAAATTCATTTGGAACAAACACAATATGAGACCAGAGGCCGCTTTCGTCCCATAAAATCAGGGCGTAACCGTTGTCGCCGGCTTTTTTGAGACGAGGCCAAACGTAACGTTGCCAATGGTCGATGGCTGGTTGCGAAAACTTCGTCGACTTGACGCCGTTGCTGAGAACGACTTCCAGCCCCAGAAATTGTCTCAACGACAGTTCGGATAAACGTCCAGAACCGACCAAGCTGCCGCCATTTGACTGCGGAAACCAAGACGCCGAAATTTTGTACGATTTCGCCGGCGTCGAATAACCTACAGGATGAAACCGCCGCCGACCAACCGGTCGGCTCAGTTTTTCACAGGCCAGTGAAAGGTTTAGAAAAGTGGGCGATACGGGACTCGAACCTGTGACCCCTAGCTTGTCGAGCTAGTGCTCTAACCAAACTGAGCTAATCGCCCTCAATCTCTCAGAGGACGCCATTCTTCCACATATTTGCTCGTTTGTCAAAGGGGGATCAAACAAAAAAACCGATTTTCTGCTTAGCCTTGACACAGCACCCTCAAGAGGGACATCATGCCCAAGCCGTGAGACTGTGTTCCTGAAATACAGCCCGAAATGCCACTCGGCCCCCCCCCCCCGGCGTTGGGTTTTACCGCCAGGAAGTTCCCGGGCGAAAACCTATCGATTCCGGCGGCGGCTTATTTCAGGAAATCCCTGAGCAGAAAATCTTCGGGAAGTTCTCTTTCTTGCGCTTTTTGCAGATCGGAATAAAGCATGGCCAGTGACACCAAGTCGCCATGTACTTGCAAAGTCGGATCGAAACGAATGAGCGGATATTTTTCCAGAATGGGCTTCCACAGCTCCAATGCTTTGTCGAAGGCAGCTTGGGCTTCTGTGGTTTTGTTCGCTTGAAGAAGTGGCACACCCGCCTGCGTTGCTTCGGAAGCCGCATCGATATCAGGGTCATGTTGCATCATCAATTCAACAAAACTACGCAACGGCAAGGGGTCTGGAAGCTGTTTTTTCTGTTTTTCCAATGCAGAAATATACAGTGCATTTGCTTCAATCATTCGATCTCGAACATCCGGCAACGGGGCCAGTTTCATAAATTCAATGACGGAATTGATTCTGTCCAATCGGCCTGCGATGCGAAGGAAAAATTCCTCCGCTTTTTCAAAGACCTGTTTTTGTTGCTCCTCTGTATTTTCACTCAGGCCGTTACGGAAGACTGTTTTGACGGTGTTTGCCTCAAGTGCTTGGCCTACCGCCGCGTCTTCAAAAAATTTCTTGGCAAAATCCATAGCCTCAAAAACAGGTTTTGGATTGTTTTCCTGATTCAATTTAGCACGAATCATGCCTTGCATGGGCAATTTGTCGCCGGCGATGTCGGGAAAAATTTTATTGTCACCGTCGAGAATGATGACGAATTTCTCGACAATATCGATGATTTCACGAATAAACTGCGAATCCGATTCAATGTCTTCAAATCCTTCCATGCTGAAAAGTTTGTCCCACTCGGCCATAGCGTTGCGCCAGCCGGTGATGGAATCCGCGATCCGACCATCGTACCACGCTGCCCGACCGTCATAGCGATACTTTTGGGCCAAGTCCGCCTGCTCGGTTCTCTGCACGGCCACTTCGCGGAAACGGTACTCGTAATTGAGAATATCACGAAAAGTATTTACCGTCTGGGTTCTGGCAGCGTGACCATCAATGGTTTCGGTGATTGTCCGGGCACGTCGTTGAACATCGCGTTCGATGGCAGGCATGTCCTGAAGCTCTTGCTGGAGCACTTTTGCGCCGACCTTAATCATTTCCATGGAGCGACCGGAAATTTGGCTTACCTCGCCGTCCGCCTTTGAGACAATGTCCTGCTGCTCTTCGTCAAGGAGAAGGACGGGGACTTTTTTCAGCGAAAGTTGCTCCTGAGTATAAAGAGTGTCCAAATCAGCCTGGAGCTTTGATTTCCAGTCCGGCACACTCTTTTCCAAGTAGGCATGGATGATTTTCAGCTCGTCATAAGGAAGGATCGAATGCTTGCCAGGTCGCTCGTACGCACGTTCCAAGACCGAGAGCAGGGAGCCTTGCTGTCCGGGCGTTTCCGCGAGCTGATTCCAGCGGTCAATGCAGAGCTTTTCCCGCAAACCGGGCGAAAACGTGTTGAGTTCTTGGAGCAGTTGAGCGGCTTCTTCACGCACGAGATCGGTTTCTTCCAATTTGAGTCGCTTCGGCTCGACATCGGGTCTCATGCGCAACGTCCCATCGACGGGTATGGCCGTCGACAGAACCATTTGGCCAAAAATTTTCCACTCATCACCCGCATGTTCCCAAGCCCGAATAGGCTCGTCGCCGAAAATGCCGTCTTTGCGTTTCCAAGAAGCGTAACTGAACAAGTTGAGCCGAGAATTGGAAAAATACAAAAAGTCCGATTCATTTCCAATACTCTCACCGCCAAGCACCAAGTCTTCGCCGATTTTATACCAACGATTTCCCAGCATCCAGTTATCTCGATCCGAGGGCAGCTTGCAATCGTGCCGCTGACCGAAATCGTCGTCTTCGCGGAGCAGACGTCGATATTGCTGATTCTCGTCCGCACCGGCCCCGCCGATTTTTTGCGACATCGTCCAACCTGCCGGCTTGAAAAGTTTCGGTGCCCGCGTATTGTACTCCAAGCCTCTGGCCAGAAAATCGATTCCGCGAATGACCCAGCGGTAACGCTCGCGGTAGTCGTCAAATTCCGCCGAGGCGTTGTACGACAATGTCCAACCGAGAAATTCCCAGATTTTGGTGAAATGCGGCTCCAGAAAAACGAGCTGGTTGGCCGTGGCGATAACATTGTTCCAATCTTTCTTTTTCTGATATTCGTTCGATTTATTCCAGAGGAGCGCAATGGCCACGCCGCGCATCCCGAAAGTCGCCAATTTCGCCGTGCTGCTGGCAGGGTCGATTTGGCCGACCTGTGACTCCGCAAGTCCGAGATCGTGGCGCATCGTTCCCAGCACGCCGCCCGGATCGTAGCGAACTTCGCCGCCGTCGACGACATTCATCGTGGCCGGCTTGCCAATGCCGTAAAGTACGACAAGGAGTACCGCAAGAATTACCAAATAGACGATTTTCCGAATGAAAGAATTATTCTGTTTCATGGGAATAAAAGGCTCAGGGTCGGAGGCTCAAGGTCGTGGATCGGTTTCAACAGTGAGCACCGATCCCTAACCCTAAATCCGCACCCCTATTTCGCAACTTCACGATTGCTGAGGATCAAATAAGCGACAAGGAACACGGGGATGGCATAAGCCAAGGTCATCACGCTATGATTGAGCAGCCAACCGGCGGGAATGCTAAAGCCATTGGCCACGGCGTTTTCATAGACGGCATACTCGGAAAGCGGCGGAATGGCCTGCCCAATGAGGGCCAGAAAATAACCGAAAATATGATCCACCGCCTTAATGAACGATGTCGCAAAATTCGTCGGCAGGTCGACGACCATGTTTTGCTGTATCAAGAGCCGATAGAGAGATTCAAACGGCCCGCCGCCCAAAACTTTGTTCAGACCGATTTCAATCAGAAAGGCCTTGGAAAAACCGCCGATCATAATACCCACCGTTGAAATCATGGCCACGGCCCCGCTCAGGAAGGTGCTGAACAACACGCCGAACGAAACGATCACGACCATCTGCATCCAGATTCCGAAAAAGCCTTTGACAAAGTTGAGTTCAACCGAGCTGTCGCTGGCCCGGAGATACACGTCCGCCTGAGCCATGCCGATGTATTGCTGATTGTCGACGCATTGGAGCCATATCTCAACGCGACCATCGGCCACGAAATCTTTGAAGAAGTCAAACTGACGACGTTCTGTGAAGTTCGGGTCGCTGCGCTCCTGACGTGCTTGTTCGTCGTCGGGAAAAGCATAAGATCCGTTTTCCGTTCGCCCCCGGCGTTGGACAATTTGCGGCGTCCCTTCAAAAGTCCACGGAATGGCAATCGCTTTGGAGATAAATTCCTCCGTGCTGAATGTCGACACTTCGACCTTCAAGCCCGTTACCGGATTTCGCAAGGCGTAGCTGGCCGTGACCCTTTTCTCAATGTCGCCCTTGTGCGTTCGGAATACGCCCAACGTCATTTCCATAGGCAGGCCTGTGGAAAACACATCTCTGGGAAACATATCTTCCCGTATTCCCGTAAATTCGTAGATGGCCGCCTCTTCATACGCACTGTCGGACAAGGCCGAGGAGCCGCCGATGTAGGATCGGTATTCCCACTCGTCGCCGACATTGATTCCCTTGGCCGTGTCCATTCCAGAAGCGTCTCGGAAGCTCAGCTTGGCATAGACGGGAACCCTCGCTTGAAGCATTCCTTGCGATGACGCGACAACGTACTTGGTCTGTGCGCCGATCTTTTCGACGGTCACGGCATGGGTATGACCATTGACCGGTTCCATGACGACGGAGCCGTCACTGTACACTTTCACGGGATGTTTGTGGCCGCTTGCCAATCGCGTCTCACCTTGGAAAGTCATTTTCCGCTGGGAGTCGCTGTCGGCGGCCACCTCTACCGGAAGTGGCGTCAGGTCGTCGCGCTCCGTCAAAAGATGCGAATGTTGCAGGCTGCTGGTCACGAAGAAAAAGCTGCACACTCCCATCAAAGCGAGAATCACAGTGCCGATGAGGCTGATGCCCAATATGCGACCGAACACCAACTCGCTGGAGCGCACGGGCTTGGTTACGACCGTGTAAATCGTCTTGTTCTTAAAATCCGTCGGCAAGCTGAACGAGCTGAGAAACAGCGAAAGCAGCATAATGAGGATCGTTGTCGAAGACATCACGAACGACAAGTACAACTTGGCCGGGTTTTCGCTGTTCGGATCGAGAAACCAGCCCCCTAGAAGCAAGAGCACCATGAACAGCGCGAACACGACCAGCACGCGCCGCCGCAGCGATTCTTGAATCGTGAGCCTCGCAACAGCCCAGATGCGGAACCACGACAGCGAGGTCAAATTTTCAACGCCACGCCGCATTCCGTGAATAAACGGCGTCGAAAAATCGGAGCCGTACCGGATGATCGAAAGCACGACGCCCACCAGTGCCGCCGTGACCAGCAAAATCCCCACGGCCACGAACCATTGGACGGTCACGTCACCGATCCACTGAAAAAATGGGGGAATATTTTGTTCTAAGGTCATGAGTCTTTCCCTCCTTGCTGGTCGTCGCTTTTGCGCACACGTCGGCCTGGACGCGCCTCGCTTTCTTCAATAATTTTGAGGAACAGCTCTTCCAACGTCGTGGTCGGATGACCGCAATAGAGCAATTCGCTCTTGTCCTCTTGGATGATGTCCTTGATCTTGTTCAGCGCATTTTCACTGAGGCCGGAAGTACGAATCTCGGTTTCCGTCGATACTTTGAGCAAATCTTCGACCCGGCCAAGTTCTTTGAGTTCGCCCTGATAAAGAATACCGATCCGATCACAAACGTCCTGCACATCCGCCAGCAGGTGAGAGGACATGATGACCGTCTTGCCCTGCTTTTTCAGGTCAAGGATCAAATCCTTCATGTTTCGCGTTCCTATCGGGTCCAAGCCGCTGGTCGGCTCGTCAAGCAGAATCAAATCCGGGTCGTTAATCAGGGCCTGGGCAAGGCCGATCCGGCGTGACATGCCCTTCGAGTATTCCCGCAACTGCCGCTTCCGGGCCGATTCGAGGCCAACCATGCTGATAAGCTGGGCAATTCGCTGCCGCCGAACGGCCCCGGACATGTTGAAAAGCCGGCCATAGAAATCCAGCGTTTCCTCGGCATTGAGAAAGCGGTAAAGATAAGATTCTTCCGGCAAATAACCGATTTTCTCGTTCTTGCCGACATCGGTGGCCGGCTTGCCGAGTATGTAAATGTCGCCACTCGTAGGGAACAAAAGTCCCAAAAGCAACTTCATGGTCGTGGTCTTGCCCGAACCGTTTGGCCCCAGCAAACCGAAAACCTCGCCACGGCGTATTTCAAGGTCAAGAGCCTTGAGTGCCCGAACTTTCTGGCGGCCCCAAAAGTCTCTGTAGATTTTTGTCAAATTCCGGGTTTCAACCACAATGTCCGGTCCGGTACTCATCGAGTCTGTCCTCACGAAGATAAATTATAACGAGTCAAAAACCTCTGCCCCAATTTAATGGAAACACGAAAGAAAAAAAAGCCCCCCGAAGCGAAAACGTGCGATTTCCGCGAAAAATGAGAATCGGTGACCCCAGCAAGGCACTTGCCGTTGCCGAGGCTTTCGCCATTGTTCGCGGAAAACACCGTGCCTAGGAAGTCACTCGGTTCGTTTTTGTGTGGAACGCGGTAAAAAATGGCTATTTCCGGGGAGAAACGATGCTTTTCCCGCCCGGTACGGGCATGGTGCTTTCCGGGGGGACTCAAACAGGGTAGAATCAATAGAGGAGGAATTGGAGCGACTTGTCGGTTCGATTGTTAGGCGGAAAACGACCTCCACACACCTTGCTTCGATATGGCTATTGCATGGTTATTACTACTGGCGGCCGGTTGTTTTGAAATCGGCTGGCCGCTTGGTTTCAAACTTTTCGACCAAGAAGGTCGTTGGATTTATCTCGCCTTGGCCGTGCTTTCGATGGCGGTCAGCGGTTTTTTCCTTTATCAAGCCCAGCGAACCATTCCCATCGGAACCGCTTACGCCGTTTGGACGGGCATCGGGGCCATCGGCACTTTTTTGATCGGCGTCTTTTTTTTCGACGACCGAGCGAGCTTCGTTCGCTGCTTTGGCGTTTTCTGCATTTTGGCGGGCGCGATTATTTTAGAGCGGTAACAACAACATGAACGATATGTCGGAAGTGTCTTTTCCACCAGCAGTTTATAGCGTATTTAGAATTGCTCTGGCGTGCTCCCGCCGGTCGCTGTCGTATTCTCGTCAGCACTGCGGGCATTCACCACGCCATACCAACACTTAACTCGCTTTAGCCTCAAACCGTTTTGGCCGGTATTTCCAGAATACGGCCAGAACGCACACAGCCTATTTTACCATGCAGCCGGAACAACTTGGGCCATTTCGCATAGGACGCGTCATCGGGCGCGGAGGCATGGGGGCCGTGTATGAAGGCATCCACACCACCACTACCGAAACGGCGGCGGTCAAGGTGTTGCTCGCCGCCCTAGACGACGACAGCGAGCAGCGGCAGCGGTTTGAGGCGGAAATCGATACGCTCAAAAGACTACGCCATCCCAATATAGTGCGCCTTTTCGGGTTTGGCGAAGAGCAGGGGCGACTTTATTATGTGATGGAAATGGTCGATGGGCCAAGCCTGTATCAAGAAATCAGGAGGCATCGACTTTTCCAATGGCACGAAGTGGCCAAGGTCGGCTTGGAAATGTGTGCGGCCTTGAAGCATGGCCATGACCGCGGCATCACACACCGTGACATCAAACCCGCCAACATACTGCTGGATCAAAACGGTTCGATCAAGTTGTCCGATTATGGAATCGCCCATTTTTTCGGCGGCCAGCGTCTGACGGAAGCCCATTCCGTGGTAGGAACGCTGGAATACATGTCACCGGAGCAGGCCTTGGCCCATCCGGTCGGATCTCGTTCCGACCTCTACTCACTTGGGGCGGTGCTCTACGGCCTTTTGATGGGGCATCCGCCCTTTGCCGCAAAAAATCTGGCGGAAATTGTGCAAAAACATCAGCGCGGCGCGATCGAGTCCATCCGCAGTGCTCGCTTGGACGCACCGGATGAATTGGAAACGATCATTTTTGATCTGCTCAAGTTACGTCCGGAAGACAGACCCCATAACGCCCATCTGGTTGCCAAACGCCTTCAATCGCTTTTGCTTGCCCTCTTCGGACCGCCGGAAAGCATTCAGGTCAAGCCGATGACGCCCGATTCGCCGACAGTGCCGCCCGTGGTCCCTGCGCGCGTTTCCTTGCGTGGCGAGGAAGAACCCGAAAAAAAAATTGGCAGTCCTCGCGGCATTGTCGTGGACGACGGAATCATTGATCTCGGCGGCATCGTCGATGCGGGTGACGTACAATCCGAACCGACTTCTGCAAGCCCAAACGCCGGCGGCGTGAACGAGGGCAGTGCGTTGGCCGATTCTTTCAGCCCGCCGGGAAACCATGCGGATGCCAAAGAAAGAACAATCGGGATGGCCCTCCCATCAGCCTCATCGGAATTGACCGTGCGGAAAAATCCGGCCAAACCCTCGCAATCGAACAAGCCCGACATCGCACCGCCGGGAATTCGTCATGGTGAACTCTATCTGAATGAAACAACGGGAATGCGCCGTTCCAAAGATGAACCGATTCCCGACTATAGTGATTTTATGGCCACGAAAACCGCACCCCATGCCCCGCCTCCGGCAAAGCAGGACGGCGATCAGTGGGAACGCGATGAGATGATTGCCCCAAGCCACCTGCATGGCACGGAAACATCGTGTGGAACAGCCCGGAATCCCGCAGGATTTGCAATCGCTTCCGCTCAGCGTCATGATGAGTCCGACCCGCTCGCCTCGCCGAACGATCATCCGACGGTGGACGGTTTTCAGACGGGCCGGCGACCGGAACAGCTTGCGGCCTCGTTGCCGGTAATGCCCTTGCCACGCAAAAACGATGACAATTTACCGGAACAACGGAAGACGTCGTCGCTCCAAACGGATTCCGTGTCTCGCTTTATCGCTGTAACAGACGAAGACAGGGACAATTTTGAAACCGACGAGCGAGCAAACCGCCCCATTATTTCGCTTCAGACCGTTTTCGCTTCCTGCTGTCTGATTCTGACCGGTCTTGTCACCTACTTCATGCTCCAGCCCGTCCCGCCCGATGTCCAATATGAGCGGATCACCAAGGCTCTTGAGGATAACACGGAAAGAGGATTTTCTTTGAAGGCGTTGCGGCAAAACGAAGACGCCATCAAATTGTTTTTGCTGGATCATCCACAATACCCTCAAGCGGAATTACTCCGTTTTTATCTCGATCAGCTTGAATTGGATAAACTGGAGCGTGACATCGCGCGCCGACTGCAAACCACGGACGCGGGAAACATGCTGCCCGCCCAGCGTGCCTACATGGAAGCGATGAGTTCGGAAAAGACGGCACCGAATAGAACGATAGTCAAACTGAGAGCACTGATCGATTTATACCGTTCCGACGCCAGACTTTTGAACGAAGCGACAGAGGCGGCGGAGTCGGAAAAACACGAAAACGCCTCAACATCGTCCCTCGTTCGCCGCTCTCGCCGAGGCAGTATAGACGAGGACTTCGTTTTTTTAGCAACACGCCAACTGGAACGACTGGAGCGTGACATTGAAAAGATCAACGCCGAGCAACTGGCCAAACTGACCCTGCGTTTACGCGATGCCCAAACGCTGAAGGAACAACATCCCGAACGCGCCCAAGCCATTTGGCGGGCCGTGATTGAACTCTATCAAGACCACCCGTGGGCCGCCGATGTTGTTCAAGAGGCCCGCGACGCTTTGGGGCGGCCGAGCACGACCGATGTGCCAAACGGCGTGCCATAAAGCGTAATTCACCACGCCACGTTCGGCTTCGGCCCTTGTCGCTGAGAGTGGCCTTTGGTATATTACCGTGACGGCGAATGTTCTTTTTTTGAATGGCAATCACAACCCGCAAGCCGCTTGGAAAGCATGGTCAATTCAGTTGATATTCGGAGTGTGTTGGAGCGACTTCACCAAATTCAAACCCGCCTGGGCAACCTGAACGGTCGACTGCGTCGAGGCCCACTGGTGCTCAAAACGCAAAATGCCAATATCGAAAAACAACAGGCGGCGTTGGCGAAAATCCACGAGGAACATCAGCAACTCCTTGCTCACGCCAAGCGGAAAGAACTGGAAGTCGCCGCAAACGACCAAGCTATCGCCAAACGAAAAACGCAGCTTCAGGAGGCGAAATCAAACAAGGAATACCAAGCTCTGCTGCTGCAAATCAAGGCTGACGAGGCGGCCAGAGGCGTCTTGGACGACGAAGCTCTGGAAGCCATCGATATGGCGGAAAAATGTGCCGAACGTTTTCCCCCCGCAGAGGTGGAACTCAAGAAATCGCAAGAGCTTTACGAGACCACGAAACAAAAATTCATGGACGAGAAGCCCGGCATTGAAAAGGAGATCGCCGGTTGCCATGCCGAACTTGCGGTCGAAGAAGACAAACTCTTCTTCGATTTTCGGGATGTGTACAATCGGCTGGTTCGGAGCGTTGGCGGAGCCGAGGCCTTGGCGGTAGTGCAAAACCAAAAATTTTGCGGCGGCTGCAACCACCAGATCCCCATCAATTCCCTCGCCCAGATTCTACAGGGCAAGCCGATCGTGTGCAGCTCCTGCGGTCGATTGCTCTACGTGCCGGAAAATTTCGTCTTCGATAAAGGGTAGTCGCTTTTTCATTTTTTACAGGGATTTTGCAAGGATCATGCCATGACTCAAACCACCCGCCGTGATTTTTTGAAACACAGTTTGAAGCAGTCCGCCCTCGGTGCAACCTCACTTGGACTGGCTCCGTACCTTTTTTCGAGTGCCCAACCCGTCCAAGCTCAAGGCCCCGGCGACCGGCTCCGTATGGGCTTCATCGGCGTCGGCAGTATGGGCCGGGGCGATGCGCACGAGTTTCATCGTCTCGTGGACATCGTGGCCGTCTGCGATGTTGACCGTTCCCATCTTGCGGAAGCCCAGGCCTCTGGATTCGGGAAAAAGGGAGCCAACGGCAAGATGGATGAGTACAAGGATTATCGCCACATCTTGGATCGCAAAGATATCGACGTTGTTGCCATTGTCACGCCGGATCATTGGCATACGAAAATCGCCATCGAAGCTCTTCAGGCGGGCAAGCATGTGTTCTGCCAGAAGCCGCTGACGTTGACTATTGAAGAAAACCAGCTCATTAGGGCGGCCTGTAAGAAATATGATCGCATTTTTCAAGTCGGTACGCAGCAGCGTAGTCAACGGGATCAATTCGCCCTGGCCACGCTCATGGTGCGAAGGGGAATGCTGGGCGAAATCAAAAAAATCGTCTGCCACATCGATGGCGGCCCGGCTTGCGGGCCGATTCCAAAGGCGGACGTGCCCGCGGAACTGGATTTCGATCTCTGGCTCGGCCAAGCACCCAAGGTCGATTATTTGGCTTCAGCGGAAAAACATAGCGAACGTCGAAGCTCTTGGCCTCGTAATAGTCGAACGCATTACGAATTTCGTTGGTGGTATGAATACAGTGGCGGAAAATTTACGGACTGGGGCGCACACCACATCGACTGCGCTCTCTGGGCACTGGATCGTCTAGGGCCGGGGCAAGGCCCCATGAACTTTAAGCCGCTCATCGTAGAACATCCCGTTGAGTACAAAGACGGCTTTGCAACGGAAACGAACCGCTACAACACGGCCACGAAATTCGATATTGAATGTCGGTTTGCAGACGGCCTAGTGATGAACGTGGTCAGCAGCTCCAAAGATGGAAACGGTATTTTGTTCGAAGGTACAAAAGGCCGCATTCACGTGAGCCGAGGAAGAATTGCAGGTAAGCCGTTCGAGGAAATCAAGGATAAAATTCGTGATATTTTCCCGGACGGAGAATTTGCCAAGCTCTATAACGGCAAACCCTTTGAAGGCCATAAACAGAATTTCGTCCGCTGTATCCGTGAAGGCGGCCTGCCGGTTTCCGACGTGTTCACCCACACGCAGGCGATGAACGTCTGCCATCTTTCGGCCATCACGGCCCGATTGAACCGGGAAGTGGCATGGAATCCTGAGACCGAAAAAACAGGTGATGACCAGTCTCAGGGCTTCATCGCCCGGGAACAGCGGAAAGGCTTTGAAATTCCTCGCGTTTCCTGACAAGTGCAACATCTTCCGTATTCAAAAGCTGATTTCGGCGTTCAGCCGTTGATGTTTTACTACGAGGTCACGCAGGCGTGTGGTCTCGTGTGTAAGCATTGTCGCGCTTCCGCAAAGGAAAATCCGGCGGAGGGCGAGCTGTCAACGGAGCAGTCCCTGAAATTGATCGACCAAGTTGCTTCGTTCGACCGCAAGCCGAACATTGTTTTCACCGGCGGCGATCCCTTAAAGCGAAAAGATTTGTTCACCTTGATCCGCCATGCCGTGGACCAAGGTTTGACGGTCGCACTCACCCCGTCGGCCACGCCACTGGCCATGTGCGAAGCCTTTGAACAAGCGAAAGAGGCGGGCATCAGGGCACTGGGTATTTCGCTCGACGGCCCCTGTGCCGCGGTTCACGACGCCTTTCGTGGCTTTGACGGTTCATTTGACAAAACGCGCGAAATGCTGGAGACGGCCAGGCGGTTGCAAATTCCCGTCCAAGTCAATACGTCGATCACGCGGAGAAATGTCCATTTGATCGACGACCTGGCCGAGTATCTGGCCGGTGACGAGTTTTTTGGGGCCGTAATCATGTGGTCCGTGTTTTTCCTAGTTCCAGTGGGCCGGGGACTTGAGGAGGAACGCATTTCCGCACAGGAATATGAAATCGTTTTTGAAAAACTTTGGCGTCATGCGGAGACGAAACCGTTTGCCGTAAAAACAACGGAAGCCCCGCATTATCGCCGTTACGTTTTAAGGCAGGGCGGAAATCCGCTAGACGTGCCCAGGCCATTTCGGTTCGCTAAGGGCGACATGAGTGATCCGGCCACGTTTTCGCGTGCCCGACATCGTGCGCCGCTGGGCATAACGGATGGTCGCGGCATTATGTTCGTTTCACACTGCGGAGAAATTTTCCCCGCCGGCTTTTTGCCGCTCCTCTGTGGACGGTTTCCTGACCGTTCCGTCGTGGAGGTGTATCGCAATCACCCTGTTTTCAAATCGCTACAAAATCCAGACAATTACAAAGGCATCTGCGGACGCTGCGAATACCGTTTCGTTTGCGGCGGAAGTCGCGCGAGAGCTTATGCCGTGACGGGCGATTATCTCGCAGCCGAGCCGGATTGCTGCTACGAAATCGGTCAAGACCCTCTGTACGTGGGACAATGAATGTCAAGGCGGCTTTCACGACGCGACACGAACCAAGTAGTGGTTGTTGTTGTTTTACAGCCCTAACCTCTTATGAGCAAGCCACAATCGCCGTTTGACGCCGCGCAGGAGGCGGCTCGATCTTTTTCCAATCCGCTTGCCCGATCTCTGGTTCTCGCGGAACTGGCCAAGGCCCGGTTCGCCTCCGAATCGCTCGACGCCGCACTGAAAACGATTGCGGAAATTCCGAACAGAGCGGAAAAGAAGGCCGTGTTGATCGATCTCGCCTTGGAATGTGTGGAAAAAAATGAGATCGCGCCGCTCGCGGAACTACTGAGACAACTTGTCGTAACAGACCCAAACTCCGCTTCGACGGCAGGCCGATTGGCTCTGTCGCTTTTGGAGCAGAAAACGCCGAACAGTGCCGCCGCCCTGTCGCTGCTGGAAACCGTCGCCGATCCCTTCGATTCGGACCGGGATCGTTACGCATTCTTTGAAAAATTGATCGTCGTTTCCGGCATGGACGGCGCGGAAGCCCTCCAGAATCTGTCGCAAACTTTTACGGACGAAAATTACCGCGACGGCGCACGGCTCGCACTCGTAAAATTTTTTGCCGCAAACAACGCGGAGCGGGAAGCGGAACATCTGGCCACACAATTCGCCTTGCCGCGCAGGCGAAGCTGGGCTTTTTTTGAGCTGGCCAAACAGGCCGCTGCGGAAAAGAACACGGCAAGGGTCGCTGCGCTGCTGCATCGTTCGTCGGACATTCTTGATTCCATCGAGTTGGAGCCGGAAAACGCCGAATCGTTGGCAACGCAACTGCGGATTATCGGCCAATTTGCCTGCCGAGTGGGCGAAAACGAACTGGGCGAGCAACTGCTGGAACGCTGCGAGGATGTTGTTGCACAAATTCTGCTGCCGATGCCGCGGTTGCGCGGTCAATACTTTCTGGCTCGCACACTATGGCAGCTGGGCCGACTGAACGATGTTACGGAATATCTCGATGCGAAAGCGATTTGGAATGAAACGGAAATTCAGCCCGGCGTCCAGCGCAGCCTCGTGCTCCAATGGTCGGCGGAAGCGAAAATGATGAGCCAAGCCCGGTCGGATTGGACAGCCGCCATCAGGGAGGCAGCCCGGAGAAGCGAACTTCCCGGCAGCGATTTCACCCAAGCAGAACGGGTCGCTGAGCTTGTTCGGCGATATGGAGCGGAACGTTCGCGTTCGCAAACGCCAATTGAGGCCCAGGGCAACCCGGTGCTGGACGCCGTGAATCTTTCCGCCGGCGAATTTGAAGACTATTATTTCAGCCCCTTTGCCTTCGACGATTGCGGCTGTTAGCACTTCGAGTGGCTACGTGGATCATCGCCTTACTCGAATCCACGCCGCTGCAACTGCCAAAATTCGGCCAACGCTTCAACCGACCGGCTCGAATAGGAAACCGTCGCCGTCGGTTTTCACGTTTCCGATGGATGGAAACGGAAGATGGCTCGCCGCAATCAGCCAATTTTCCTCTGCCACCCGCCGAAGCGTCTTGCATCGGACTTCGGCGGCCTTTCCCGGATCGTTGTCGTATCGAACACTGATGTTAGGCTTTGCGAACTGTACGGCTATGTGATGCAGCAAATCGGCGACGATGAGCAGTTGCCCGCCTTCGGAAGAAAGTAGAAATCCGGTTTGCCCCGGAGTATGGCCGGGCAGGGCAACGGCAACCAGTTCGGGAAAAACCAACGCGGTTTTTTCGTCTGGAGTCAGGATGTTCGGCTCGCCGTACAGCGTTACGCATCGTTCATAGTGATTCCGGTTTCGAGCTGATTTCCAAAACGCCAGTTCGTCGTCGTCGATCCAAAGGGCGGCGTTCGGAAAGACATGTTGGCCTTCCTTGATAAGACCGTTGACATGGTCGCCATGTGAATGGGTCAAGAGGATGTTTCTCACCTCTTCCGGCTGGACGCCGATTGCTTGCAGGCATTCGAGCATCTTGCCGCCCTTGCCTGCATCGATCAGTACCGTATCCGCCCCTTTTTTGACGACGAAGACGGCGTAGCCGCTTGGTGCTCTGCCGGTCGGAGAGAGGCGTATCACGGCGTCCGCATCGTCGGTGATGAGGGCGTCGTTGTTCATCTCACCGATATCGTCCCGGATACTGTAGACATCGAACTCGCCAACCTTGACGTGATGAATGCCCTCGGTGGATACATCGGGGTTCTCCTGGGGTGATTGCACCTTGGTTTCACGCAGATCGCTGGCGTAAGACATGATACGATAGGTATCCTTCCACGGCACGAGCACAAGTTTAACCTCTAAAGGCAGGGCAACGCCCTCAGCCGTCTGATAAGTCCACTCGAAATTCTCGATGGAACCGTTGTTCAGTAAGTCGTTCACGATGTTTCTGGCCTTGTTGACGCTTCGGCTGCCATCGGGTTGAAATTCCGGGTAGAGCCGGCTGAAATTTTTTATCAACTCATCCTTTTCAGAAAAGCCGAAAACTTCCAGAGCTTCCCGATTGCAGTCGAGGACATGATTGATCTCGTCGCGCAGCACACAAATCAACGGCGTATTGTCCAAGATAAGCCTGATGCTGGTTTCCGCATCTCTCGCCTCCATCTCCCTCGTCTCCATCGTCTTTTTGAACGCCAGATGATTCTCGATCCGTTTCAACAGGATCGCGGCGGAGAACGGTTTGGTCACGTAATCGGCTGCGCCCAGCTCCAGTCCCTTCAGCTCGTCCGTTTCCATCGCCTTTGTCGTGACAAAAATCACGGGAATGTCGGCGTATCGTGCGTCGTTCTTGAGAATCCTGATGACTTCATAACCGTCCATCTCCGGCATACGGATATCCAACAGAATCAAATCCGGGGTCACGACTTCCAGGAACTTGAACAGTCTTTCCGCCGAGGGAAGCGCATAGACCTCATAGTAATCCTGCAACATGTTTTTTCCCAGAGTCAAGTTGATCGGATTGTCGTCCACAAACATGATCGTCTGCCGTTTTTGTTTGAACGTACCACCCTTCTGGGTTGCAGGCCGCCCGCCGGAGCCTGGTAAAGGCTTTTTGAGCGCGATACGAATCTTGGAGTGCAAAAGGTCCGCTCTGAACGGTTTGACGAGGTAGTCGACGACTCCGTGGCGAAACGCCTTGGTGACCAACTCTTTCGTGGCGTGCGACGTGACAAAAATGACGGGAATGCCCTCCAGTTTGGGTCTTTTGTTGATTTCCGCCATCACCTCAAACCCAGACATGCCCGGCATCTCAATATCCAAAAGGATAAGATGGGGCCGCAGCGTATCGAGCGCATCCAAGGCCGTCTGGCCCGACATGGCCATACGCACATCAAATTCGTCTCGCAACAGGCTGCGTCCCAGCTGAAGGTCGGGAACGGAATCGTCCACGACGAGAATGATTTTCCGATTGCTCATAGTTATGGATTTGGAGCGGATCAATGAGATGTTTGGTCTCCCTCCCCCCTGACGGGGAGTGGGAAAGGGGCGGACCTGTTCAGGAAGCCACCTTCTGCTGTATTGTCAGAATACGGCTCTTCTTGGGGAGAGGGGAATGAGTATCGGTTTGGCGAGCGGCCAACGTATGGCTGAAGACCGATTCTAGGGCGAACCAGAATATTCGTGTGAACCGGCGATAGACGCAAACCCGCGTTCCAGCATCTTGAAAACGTCGACCAGAACCGGGTCAAAATGGCCTCCTGCCCCTTCGATGATGATCCTTGCCGCCTCTTCGGTCGTAAACGGTTTTTTGTACGGACGGTCGGACACCAGCGCGTCGTAAACGTCGGCGAGGGCCATCAGACGCCCCAACAACGGTATATCATTCCCTTTCAAGCCGGCCGGATAGCCACTGCCGTCCCATTTTTCATGGTGCGTGCCAACGACGATTTCTGCGTATTTCAAAAAGACCTGCTCATTCATCGTCTTGGCCATCTTCCTGATGACTTCGACCCCCTTGACGACGTGAGTTTTCATAATTTCGAATTCCTCCGGTGTCAGCGGGCCGGGCTTGTTCAAGATCGTGTCGCTAATGAATATTTTTCCCACGTCGTGCAGTTGGGTGGCGGAAATGATATAGTCCATGCTCTCCCATGCCAGAACTTCGGCGGAGTAAATGTCGTGTTCGACCAAGTATTCGATCAGCAATTGCACGTACTTTTGCGTCCGGTTGATGTGGCCCCCGGTAAAACTGTCGCGGAACTCGACGATCTCGGCGATACTGCCGATAATCGAATTCTGTAATCCGAAAATCTGGGCCGTTTTCTCCTTGACCATTTCGATCAGATGGCCGTTGATGTTTCTCAATTCCGCCTTCTGTTTCTTGATCAGCAGATGGTTTTCGATGCGTTTCCGAAGAATCGCGGCGGAAAACGGTTTGGTCACATAGTCGGCTGCACCGAGAGCCAATCCCTTCAACTCGTCCGTTTCCTCGATCTGGGATGTGACGAAAATGACCGGAATGTCGGCGTATCGCGGATCGGACTTGAGAATTTGGATGACATCGAAGCCATTCATCGTTGGCATGAGAACATCCAGCAGAATCAAATCCGGCGTAATCGTTTCCAAAAACTTAAACAATCGCTCCGCCGAAGGCAGCGCATAGACTTCGTAGAAGTCCTTCAACATGATTTTTCCCATGTTCAGATTGACATGGTTGTCGTCGACGAGCATGATTGTCTGGCGTTTGCGTTCGAGCATGTTATTCCCTTCCGTACAAAAATAAATCAAATCCGCGTGAGTTTGTCGCAGCGGACTTGCGTGCCTCCTCATTCCGCCGGCCATTCGCCGTTGGAAATTTGTTCAAATGTCATGTCGCTGATGTGCTCGCGCAGCCAAGCGACGAGTTGCCCGCCCTGTTCGTATCGGAACGATTCGAGTCGCCCTATCGTTTCGTCCACGCGGTCCATGTCGAACGCTTCGCAGGCTTTTCGCAGCTCCTCCAAAAGCGACGGATCAGGCCTGGCGGCGACCGGTTTGTCGATGGCTCCGTCGATGGCATCAAGCGTCCTCTTGATCTCGACCAGCAACGAGCCGGCGGCGGCCTCGAAAACATCGTGTCCGGCCTTGACAGCGTCTAGGTTCTCCGCCTTGGCCTCCCGCTCCAGCGATTCTGCCGCCTGACCAGCCTCTTGGGCGCAAATGCCGTAGCTGGAACCCTTGAGGCCGTGGACAGTGATGGCGTAATCCACCAGATTTTCCGCCTCAAGGAACGTCCGCAATTTACTTAAAAGCGACGGCGTGTTCACGGCGTATGAGCGTAGGACATCAATGAAGACCGTTTCATTGCCGCCCAGCCGCTCCAAGCACCGTTGCTGATCCAAGCCCTGAATGGTAATGTTTTTCAGCAGCGAATGGCCGTCTTCAAGCGGAAAACTCGCGGGGTCCGGCCAATCCTCGTTATTTTCGTCCGTCATGGAAAGTTCCCGCTCCCGTTTCTTGTCACGAACCCAGCGGCGGAGGACGGAATCCAATCGTTGCATGTCAATCGGTTTTGAGATGAACGCTTGAAAACCTTGGCTTAAAAACACCTCCTCGTTGCCGACGATGGCATTGGCCGTCAGCGCGATGATCGGGATATTTCGAGCATAATCCGTCCCAATTTCTTCCCTGATGATCCGTGTCGCCTCAATGCCGTCCATGCCGGGCATCATGTGATCCATGAAGATGGCGTCGTAACGCGGAACCTCCGACCGGATCATTTTGACGGCTTCATGGCCACTGGCCGCACAGTCGACCTTGACCCTGTACGGCCTCAGCATCCCTTTGACCACGTCAAGATTCGTCTCGACATCGTCGACGACCAATACATGGGCATAGGACAGACCGATGCGAACGTGTTTCCTGTTCGAGGCTCGCTTGGAAAGCGTATAGCGCAAGCCCATGAGATTCTCGGCCACTTCCTTCCCGATGGGCAAGTCGGAAACCAGCGACTGGCGAAGACGTACATGGAACGTCGAGCCTTTGCCGTATTCGCTTTCGACCGAGATGTTCCCGGCCATCATGTCGACGAGGCGTTGGGTAATCGCCAGTCCCAGCCCCGTCCCGTCGATTCGCTGGTTGTTCGGCAGGTTCACTTGGTAATAGTCCAAGAACAGGTGCTGCACGTCCTCCGGCCTGACACCGATGCCCGTGTCGCGGACGCTGGAGACGAGCCACACGTCGTCTCCGTCCCGCTCGAACGACACCCGCCACTCCACGACACCGGAATGGGTATACTTGAATGCGTTAGAAAGCAGATTATTGAATATCTGTTTAACACGCAGGTCGTCACCATAGAGAACCGAGGGAAGATTCTCGTCCACATGAAGCGTGAAAACAATGTCTTTTTCCCCGATTCGCACGACGTTCAGCACCACGGTGTCGTTGATCAGGCTCGGTATGTCGTACTGGACGGGCCAAAGTTCGAATTTCCCGGATTCAATCTTGGAAATATCGAGAATGTCGTTGATAATGCTGAGAATCGTCGAACCGGCGTTGTAGATTTTTTCCAGATTCGATTCTGCTCCCCGACTCAAATACTCTTCGTCAAGCGTCAATTCGCTCAAACCGATCACCGCGTTGAGCGGCGTCCTGATCTCGTGACTGATGTGGGCAAGGAAATGGCTCTTGGCCTTTGAGTCCATGACGGCCACTTCCCGCAAACGCTCTTTCACCTCGTAAGGCCGTTTGAGCAAACCCGCAGCCAACAAAGCGGCCACAATACTCAAGGCCAGCGTTATCATGCCGGTTCTGAACATGCCACCGGGGATTTCCTTCAGAGGACTTTCCGTCAGAGGAACGCTCAAGCCGATAAACCAATCCTCATTGGGACTGGAGACGGGGCGAAATGCCCAGATTCGCGGTACACCATTCATGGTAAATCGGGCGGTGCCTTGTTCGCCGGCGAGGCCACGCCTGACAATGGCCTCCAAATCCTTGTATGTGTCATCCGACTGGGCCATTTCAATGAAGTTTACCCGCTTTTGCACCCATTCCGGGCGGCTATTGACAATGACGTACCCGTCCGCGTCGTCGATAAACAGATGACCCGTCTGATAGATCGTAAAGCGGGATAACAAGTCGCTGAAATACAGGGCGGGCAACACGGCAGCCAGAACAAGGCCGTCATTCATAGGAGCGGACACGTACATGACAAGCACGCCGTCTTGGCTGTACATTGTGGTCGATACGGCCTGACCGCCGTCTTGGGCGACGCTCATAAACGGCCTGCTGGATAAATCCGGCGGCACGGAGGGACCCCATGAGTCCAGTAGCGTTGTTTCATCAAAAACCGCCAGACCGACGAACAGGGGATGATCGGCGCAGACCCGTTCCAGAACACCCTCGCGTTCACCGGCTTGATATGACAGATTGATTTTCTGAGCGGCTTCGGCGGCTTGAATTTTCAGCAGTTTGATTTCATCGGCCACATACTTTTCGGCCATATCGACCACGATCACCATGCTTTCCTCAATGGCGTCGCTCATGTGCTGCGTCAGAAAATAAGTGCCCACCATGAGGCCGGAGGCGATAATGACCATGGCGGTAGCAATAATCACACAGGTAATTCTTGCATAGATGGACATGGGAGTGTTTTTTTGATGACGGCATTACTGCCTTCCGCATTCAAAAGGCCGCAACCACGACCGTGCGACATGAAACGGAGCAAAGAACTCTGCCCTAGATTCAGGCGACACGGCACGACGAAGGCGTTTTGCGCAGAGAGGAGTATTATGAGAGGGGGGGGGAACAGCACCAAAATAAAAAACGCCGGCTTGACCGATCACCGTACAACCCGCGGCTCCAAGACATTGTACCATAATCGGAGACAAAATGCCACAATCACATTTGTAAAAGTTCAGACGTTGGGCGTAGTGGGACGATGTGGCACTCCGGTCATTCCGTCGGCCATTCGCCGCGGGAAATTTCCTCAAACGTCATGTCGCTGACGTGCTCACGCAACCAAGCGACGAGCTTCCCGCCCTTTTCGTATCGGAACGATTCAAGCTGCGCCATCGTCTCGTCCACCCGATCCATGTCGAACGCTTCGCAGGCTCTTCGCAACTCCTCCAAAAGCGACGGATCAGGCTCGGCGGCGACCGGTTTGTCGTGAACCGCATCAATTTCTTCGAGAGCCTTCTCAATTTCGGCCCGCAGCGAACCGGCGATCTCCTCGAAATTGCCATGTCCGGCCTTGACCGCGTCTAGGTTCCCCGCCTTGGCCTCCCGCTCCAGCGATTCAGCCGCTTGACCCGCCTCTTGGGCGCACAGGCCATAGCTGGAGCCTTTGATACCGTGGACGGCGATGGCATAATCCTCCAGATTTTCCTCTGCGAGGAGCGTCCGCAATTTTTCCAAAAGTGGCGGCGTGTTCACGGCGTATGAGCGTAGGACATCAATGAAGACCGTTTCATTTCTGCCCAGTCGCTCCAAGCAACGTCGTTGATCCAACCCCTGAATGGCGATGTTTTTCAACAAGTAGTGTGGAGAATTGCCAAGATTGCCCCTCGCCTCGTTATTCTCGCTCGTCACGAAAAGCTCCCGCTCCCGTTTTTTATCCCGGACCCAGAGGCGGAGAACGGAATCCAGTTTCAGCATATCGATGGGCTTTGTGATAAAAGCCTGAAAACCTCGGCTTAGAAAAATCTCTTCATTGCCGACGATGGCGTTGGCCGTCAGCGCGATGATGGGAATATCGCGGGCGTAATCCGTCCCGATCACCTCGCGGATGATCCGCGTCGCCTCAATGCCGTCCATGCCGGGCATCATGTGATCCATGAAGATGGCGTCGTAACGCGGAAATCCTGACCGGATCATCTCGACGGCCTCTAGGCCGCTGGTCGCATAGTCGACCTTCACGCCATAAGGTTTCAGGATTCCCTTGGCTATATCGAGGTTCGTCTCAACATCGTCGACAACCAAGACGTGAGCATAAGACAGGTCGATACACACCCGTTTACGATTCGTTGCCCGTTTGGAAAGCGTGTAGCGCAGGGCCATGAGGTTCTCGGCCACTTCTTTCCCGATGGGCAAATCGGAGACCAGCGTCTGACGCAGACGCACCCGGAACGTCGAACCTTTGCCGTATTCGCTCTCGACCGAGATGGTCCCGTCCATCAATTCCACGAGACGTTTGACAATCGCCAGCCCCAAGCCCGTTCCCTCAACTTGGCGGTTTGCTTTCGTGTCCACTTGATGATAGTCCGAGAACAGAAGCTGCAAGTCTTCCGGTTTGATACCGATTCCCGTGTCACGGACGCTGAAAACAAGCCAAACATCGTCTCCGTCCCGCTCGAACGACACCCGCCACTCCACGACGCCGGAGTGGGTATACTTGAATGCGTTGGAAAGCAGATTATTGAATATCTGTTTGATACGCAGGTCATCGCCAAACAGAATCGACGGCAAGTCGGCATCCACGTCGAGCTTGAAGGTAATGTCTTTCTCCCCGATTCGCACGACATTCAGTACCACAGTGTCGTTGATCAGGCTGGGCATGTCATACTGAACGGGACAAATCTCGAACTTCCCCGATTCGATTTTCGAGATGTCGAGAATGTCGTTGATGATACTGAGAATCGTCGAACCGGCGTTGTAGATTTTTTCCAGATTCGTTTCCGCTTCCCGGCTCAAATACTCTTCGCCGATAGTCAATTCGCTCAAACCGATCACCGCATTGAGCGGCGTTCTGATTTCGTGGCTCATGTGAGCGAGGAACTGCCGCTTCGCCACGACGGCCTCCTGCGCGTTTATCAGTGCGATTTCCAGCCGAGCGGACGTCTCTTTGATGCCCAGTAAGTATTCGTTTCTCAGCAGAGCACTGGCGATCAGCAAGCTCCCGGAACGCACGATGGCCTCTTCATTTCCCTCGAACAATCGCTCGTTGTGACAGTTGTCGAAACCGACGAATCCCCAAAATTCATCCTGAATAAATATCGGTACGATTAGGATGGCCAAGATTCCCTGCGAGCCGATCCACGTTCTCTCAGCGGTCGGCAGGTCTTGCACCAGGCAGTGCAGGCACTCCCCACGGGCCAACACTTCTTTCAAGGTGGGCGTTTTCTCATCGTAGGAAACATCAGTTCTCTCGACGGTATCTTGGTACGACCGAACATGTTCCGCCCACTCATGCACTTGCGTGTGATAAAGTTTGTCGTCAATCGTATGATTTTTGAAAAAATACATTCGGTCGGCGCGGATGGCCCGCGACATCGCCCCCATACATTGGTGCAAGGTGTCGGAAAAGCCATCGGGATCGGCACGGAGCAGCGTATCCGCCACCTGATTCACGGTTTGGAGCAGCTGATCCCGCCGTTCGATTTCGGCCAACATTTTTTGCTGTTCGCGTAAATCCCGCGAATAGGATGCCACGACATAGTCATCTCCATACGGGACGCGAACCATCGTGATTTCAGCGGGGATCGACGTTCCGTCCGACAATTGATATTCGTAGTTATAGACACACGTGCCTTTTTCAAACGTTTCGGCGACCATTGATATGACTCGGTCACTTGATTTTTGTCCATTGGGCTGATACTCCGGGGTCAGTTCAAAATACCGGTCGAGATATTCCTGCTTATCTTTCAGTCCGAAAAGTTTGACCGCCGCCTCATTGCACTCGATCAGCTTAAATTCCCTGTTCCACAAGCGGCTTGCCAGCGGAGTGGCATCCAACATCAACCGGACTCGCTCATGTTCCTCCCGAATCGCGGCCGCCTGAGCCTGAATTGTGGCGTTCAATTTTTCCAAGGCGCGATTCATAACGTCTTTTTCCGAACGCATCTTCAACGATGCAGCCACCGATGCGGACGTGTCGCCCTCGGCAATCTGTTCAATCATCCGAATCTGCTGCCGGGTGTTGTCGATCATGCCGTTGAACGCATCGGCAAGGAGACGCATTTCATCCTTCGTATTCACCCGAATGTCTATGTCGGTATCGCCGGACGCCAAAGCGGAGGCCGCCCGGGTCATCGCATGAATCGGCATCACGATACGATTGACCACAAAAAGAATCAATGCAATGAAGGCCGCCAGGAGGAGGAACGTCAGGATCGCACCGCTTCTCACAAACGCCTGGACGGTTTTTGCCGTTTCATCCACGTATTGCCCGACAAACACCATGCCGATCGGACGACCGCCCGGCCCGATGAGGGGGGTGTAGCGGGCAAAGGCCGCGCGGCCCAAAATGGGTGCTCTTCCTACATAATCGTTGCCCGACAGGACAGCCTTGCTGATACGGGAATCCGCCGTCGTGCCGACCGCGCGCGTGCCGTCCGGTTGAAAAGTGGTCGTCGCAATTCTCATGTCGCCCAAAAGAATATTCACTTCACAGCCCAGCAGTTTTTTGAACGAATCGACGAATTGATCGGTATCCAAACGGTATCCGACGGAGACTGTCCCGACCACAGAGCCTTGTTCGTTGAAGACGGGCGATCCTGAGCGGACGGCCAGGCGGACAACGGTTCCCTGTTCGATGACGGCCAGTTCCTTTCCCTCCATTGCCGAACGAACATTGGCCTGTGACGCAACGGAATCCCGGTAGTTCTCCAGATCATGCGTCCGCAGGATCACCTTGCCGTCCGGGTCCGTAATCGTACAAAACCCCCCGTCCATCCGTCCGTGAAGGTAACCGAGCAAACCCTGTAATTCATCGCGGTCTTTGTTTGCAATCGCGGTGATGATTGCCGGATTTTCCGCGATGCTCGACGACGCATTGGTCGCCTCGGTCTTGAGAATTTTGAGATCGTTGAGCAGGGCATTCGATGCCACTTCAACCTTGTCCAGTGCCGCTTGGTCGACAAATTTGGAAAACAGCACGATATTGGAAGCCAATATCGCCGTGGCCACCAACAAAGTCAGTGCCACGGTGGGGATCAAGATTTTCGTCTTAATGCTCATGTGAAAACCCAAAAGTCCGCCCGATGGCGGTTGATTGCTTAACGCCTAAGGAACCGAAACGGCTCTGGGAAAAGGCCTGTCCGTGTAGAAACGAACCGGCACGTTCCGGTTCTCCAAAATTTCGCGTCCACCGCCCCCGTTCCGGCGGAATCATTCTAATGGAAATCACAACTTTTTTCAAGCATGGAGTTCAACGACCCACGATGATTGCAAAATCGGTAAACGATTGTCATTTCGACTGAAGCGAAAGGAGAAATCTCACCGAACCGATGGAACGGGAATCCGGTTTTTCCAACGGAGTGAGATTTTTCCCAGAGCCTGCCTCACGGCAATGTGAGGGTCGAAATGGCGATTTTTATTGCTTTGTGTTGTCGGCTTTGCAATCTTCACAAAAAATGCCCCATATTGACACATCGTTTTCAACGGGTTACGCTGAACGGAGTTCGGCTGGGTGCTCTCGTCCGTCGTTTCATCACTCCCCGCACCGCTTTGATACAGCGGTTATCGAATGAATCGGATCAATCTTTCTCAGGCTCTCCGACTGAAAAAACGTACCAAGGAGTTGATCGCCAAGGTCACTCAAAGTATTCAGACGTACAATTCCGTCCTGCGGGACGAAGGTTCCCGCGAAATCGATGTGCATCGGGCCTTGCATTTCCGGGACAAGTTGAAAGCCTATCTTGTCGATTTAAAGCTGTTGCTACAGGAAGCTAGTCGGCCTATCGGGCGCGAAATTCTCGATGTTTCCGAACTCAAGGATCGGATTTCCTTCCTACAAAAGCTGAATGTCAAGCACGGCAAGGTCGTTTCCGAAGGTTACCATCCGACGGAATTGATTTACGATGCGGCGATCCGCAAGAACGAAGTCGATAAAATGTGTACGGATGCCCAAAAGCAACTGGACACGCTTTATTCGAAGATCGACGAGTTCAACAGTACGCATTTCGTCGAGGTCGAAGGCGAGCCTTTTGCCGAGATCGAAACGCTGGGTACATCGGCTGAATGAGCCAAGCGGAAACAAGCAGTTGATGAGAAAGCGGATGCCAACTCCTCCCCGCCTCGGTCTTCCGACGGTGTAATCGAGCGGGAGATCAATTGGTCCTGAATCCGTGTGCGGGCATGTCACTTTGCGGTTGCATGCTGAACGTCAAGAAGGAATGCTCAAGAGTCACTGTCTCAAAACACAAAAATTCAGAACAACCTTTCTTGCTTTTGATTCGTTCAAATTCCTCGCGAATCTGCTTGTTGCCGTGTTTCCCCAAAAACGATTACTGACCTTCAGATAAAGAATCGAATCAGAGTTTGAGTTTGGCGTGTTTGAATAGGGAGGCCAAAAGTTTTTTGTTGCAATTTGTTGTCTCCGTT